>OJEW01000045.1_pt1 | contig 74549 bp, 70 predicted proteins | sample 1593861 | NCBI WGS metagenome assembly OJEW01 (sample SAMN05416806, study PRJEB24817) | seawater metagenome | isolation source: Sea water | place: Canada:Atlantic | collected 2013-11
TGTGAGAGTAGGTCATCGTCAAGCTCTTATTCTAAAAACCCCAGTAAGGAAACTTGCTGGGGTTTTTTTTCGTCTGCAGAAAAGTGGTTTTTGACGACCTGAGCCTGCGAAGGGCCGGCCATCGTCAAGCTTATCTCTTATTTCTTATCTCCTAAGCGTTTATGTGTCCTTTTGATCCACTATTTGTGAATACGGTGAGCGGATATATGTATTTATTGATAGAAATAATGTCAATAATTTCAATGATATATTCCTGAAAGTCCACTGTTTATGGTGCTTTTAAGTGTTTATAAGTACTTTTAGGTAAAAAATAAAGCTATTCCAAATATAGACATTCTTTATTATTATCTATCCTCAAGTAAGTATGAATGTTTATCATGTACGATGATTAGTTAATACTGATCATCTACGGTAGCTAATAATAAGAGTGATCTAAAGATCGCGATGGAATTCTAGAGCATGGCAAAATCAAACAAAGCATCCAGTCCAGTAGCGTCATTAAGCAATCCTTTCGATAAAGAAAAAGAAGTCGAATTTATTATTCCAGGTCAGGTTGCTTATCAACCTGGTTTATATGAAGAAAGCCTAAAGAAAGGCTACCAGTTAATACAACGCCCTAAAAAAGCAGCAGGTGTTAATGCTGTTACTCGCCAACATGCAAAAAAACGCATGACGATTTGGGAGCGTATTTCTGTATTAACCGATGAAAGTCCAACGGTTTTATTCCAAAACTGGGGTAAAAATTTAGACGGTGCTTCATTGGTAACTGCAGTCGTTAAGATCAATGGTCGCGACGTTGCTTTATATGGGCATGATTTTACTGTGCGTGCAGGCTCTATGGATGCAACTAACGGCAAGAAACTGGCGCGTTTGTTTGAACTTGCTGGCAAACGTAAAATTCCTTTAGTTGGCCTTAATGACAGTGCGGGTGCTTATGTACCTGCAGGTGTGGGTGGTTTAGATGGTTATGCCGAAGCATTCACCGCTCTGCGTAAAATTAGCGGTGTTGTGCCTTCTATTATGTGTATGTTTGGTTTTAATGCGGGCGGTGGTTCTTACTTGCCACGCCAGGGTAGCTTTTTAATTCAACCTAACGATACTTTTTTTGGGTTAACAGGCCCTGGTGTTGTGAAATCGGTATTGGGCGAAGATGTCACCCCTGATGAACTTGGTGGTCCCAGTGTTCATAGTCAAAGCGGTGTAACGGATTTTGTCGTCAAAGATGAAGTGAGTGCATTAAAGAAAGTAAAACGCTTACTTAATTACATTCCCAATAACAACAGTGAGTTTGCTCCGTTTCAAAAAACTTCTGATCCGGAAAATCGTAAAACGTGGGATATTGATATCCTACTAAAGAAAGCCTTTAATAGCCCAAGTGGTTTTAATACCCCGTTGGATGTCACCATTATGATTCAGCAGTTATGCGACCATGGTGACTTTATGGAAATCCAACCAGACCGTGCGCGTAATACTATTACTGCACTAGGGCGTATGGGCGGTAATGTCATCGGTTTTGTAGCTAATAACTCAGCGGTTTCCTCGGGCCAAATTGATATTGCTGCCGCCTATAAAAACGCCCGTTTTATCCGCTTTTGTAACCTTTACAACATTCCAGTGATCTTTATGGAAGATACCACGGGATTCCTACCGGGCAAGGATCAAGAAGCTCAAGGCATCGTGCAGGCAGGTCGTGCTATGTTGGATGCAATTATTGATTTACGCACACCGCGTTTTTTATTGATTATCCGAAATGCCTTTGGTGGTGCGTACGCCTCTTATAATAATTATCCGACCGGTGCCGATTTTGTGATTGCGCTGCCTTCTACGCGTGCTGCAGTAATGGGACCCGCAGGTGTAGAGTTTGTTTATAAAAATGAATTGCGAGCAATTCGCAGTGCAGTTAAAAATAAAGAGCAATCACCAGCCTGGGCGAAAGAACAAGAAGCCTTATTAGCCAAACGCTATGAAGAAGAATTAATGAATCCTAATGAAGCCTTAAGTTTAGGTTCTATTTCTCAAATTGTAATGCCAAGTGATTTGCGCAAAGTCTTGTGTGAAAACATGGGTTTCCATTTGCGTCATTATACACCAGAGCCATTGAATGCTGTTCAGCGAGAGTTCCATTAAGTTAGTTCTATTAAGTTAGTTCCATTAAGTTAGTTTCATTAAACACACTTGGAATCCTTAACTAACATCACGCTTAAGCAATCATATAAAAGAATTTGAAGCCAAAGGCTTATAGGAATAGAAAATGAACAACGAACATTATTTAAACAATCTATTAATTCATAAAGATCGTCGTTTGATCAATGCAGGCAATGAATGGGCGCAAAGCTTTGAGTGCAGCAACATGCGCCCATTAATTATTTGCCGAGGCCCTATTCGTAAAGAGGCAATGGACGTTTTTGAAGAAATGGGTATTGAGCATTACGGTATTCTATTATCTGAAAAAGATTCTATCGTTTATCAAAATGCATTGGCTCCAGAATTGCGCCAGTTAACCGACCCTAAGCGCGTTCACCGTGTGCCCGATTACACGGGGGTTGATAAAGAAGAGCGTAATATTCGTATTCAGCAGATCATCAGCATTGCCCGTGAAAATAATTACAACTCAATTTTTACCGGTTATGGCTTTATGGCCGAAGATGAAACTATGGTTGCGGCTATGGAAGATGCAGGTCTTAATTTCATTGGCCCGTGTTCTAAAACCGTTCACGATGCCGGTCTTAAAGACGAAGCAAAGCGAACTGCATTAAAAGTCGGAGTTAGTGTGACTCCAGGTATTGATAACGCCACAGCTATTACGCTAGTAAAGAAATACCCTGATGAGAAAGCATTATTGGCGCTAGTTAAAAAAGAAGGCCTAGATTCTGTTGACGGTGCCTTCAATAAAGAACTTTTTGACAGTGCAGAAACCGCTGTAGAAAAAGCTGATTTTGTATTGGCTGCGGGCTATAAGAAAGGTGTGGATCTTTATACCACAGAAGAATTGCAAGAAACGATTCGTGAGCAAGTGATTGTGATGAGTCGTGATTATCCAGAGAACCGCATCCGTCTTAAGTGTATTGGCGGTGGTGGTGGCAAAGGTCAACGAATTCTACCTAATCCAACTTCTTTTGAAGGTGAGCCAGACGAGCAACTCGCGAAAGTGGCAGAACTTGCGCCGTCGCTGGTTTTAGAAATACTTAATGAAGTAAAAGCCACGGGCCAAGGCGATAATAAAAACGTTTTAATTGAACTCAATATTGAAACAACTCGCCACCAAGAAATTCAGGTAATTGGTAATGGTGATTGGAGTTTGGCCTTAGGTGGTCGTGATTGCTCATTGCAAATGCATGAGCAAAAACTGTTAGAAGTTTCGGTAACCACAGAAGAGCTTGAAAGTGCGTTAACTGAAGCGGTAAAAGATGGTCGTGATGTTGAAGCAAAAATTTTGACTCAAGACCTTAAAACACTGCACGCTATGGAAAAAGAATCAGAAGTATTTGGTGCTGCGGTAGGTCTTGATAGTGTTTCAACCTTTGAGTGTATTGTCGATCGCGACAAACATTTCTTTATGGAAATGAATACTCGAATTCAAGTTGAGCACCGCGTCACCGAACTATGCTATGCGCTGAAGTTTGTGAACCCAGACAATGACAAAGAATTTTTTATCGTAGAATCACTTGTCGAAGCCATGGTGCTATTAGCTGCTCATGGTGCGCGTTTGCCTAAACCAGAGCGTATTAAACGTAATAATGCTTCAGTAGAAGCGCGTTTAAATGCCACGAACCAAGCGTTGGCACCTCATGCCGGTGGAATTATTGAAAACTGGTCTGACCCTCATGCCAGTGAAATACGTGACGATCAGGGTATTAGTTTGCATAACCCAGACACCGGTGTGTTTATGAAATACCATCTAGCCGGGGCTTACGACAGTAATATTGCCTTGTTATTAACTGTTGGCCAAAACCGCTTGAATAGCTACCAAGAGCTATCCGAAGTGTTACGAACTACGGAGTTAACCGGTAAAGACTTATCAACTAATCTTGAGTTCCACTATGGTTTAGTCAATTGGTTTTTGGGTAATAATATTAATGCTCGCCCAACGACACGTTTTATCGTTCCTTATCTAACTGCAGTGGGCTTGCTAAAACAAAAAGCCAATAACTTAGATTTAAATTTTGCTTACCAGCAAGTGTGTAATAAAACTCTAGCTACGGCTAAAGATGAAGAAGCTAAGGCAGCGCTATTGGATGTGTTAACACGTAAACATTTATTATTAACGCGCCCGCTAGAAAAGCTAATTGCAGAGCCACATGTACTAGCAGGCTGGTTGAGCTTAAATCAAAAATATTTTGAGCTAAATACTAAAGGTGAAATTGTTTGGCTAGAAAATCCGGTTAAGGTGTTGTCTCAAGCGTACCATTTTCTCAATATGGACTTTAATGCAGACAGCCCAGCTTCGAGTATGATTTGGGATCATGACCATGATGTTCTGTCGCAAGCATTGGGTTTTTATGCTGAATTGGAACGTGTTCTTAATACCAACGATTATGCAGAAGTTTGTACGTTATTAGCTAAGAAAAAATCGCCAACGGATAGTCTTGATGCAGCTCAATGGCTTGCCATCCAGTCGGCGCATTTGGGTTATCAAGCAGGTAATGATATTTTATCTTTACTGCCATTTATTGGCTTACAAACTCAGTTTTTTGACTTAAAAGTTAATGACGATTTAAGTGTGCATATTCCAGATACTTTGCTGGATGAGACCTTGCAAGTGCAAATGGCAAAAGTTTTAGTGCCACCACCTATTGCCAAGAGTGATGAAATTTTAGCGCCAACCGGTGGTATGTTCTATGCCTGTGAAGCGCCAGGAATGCCGCCATTGATTGAAAAAGGTGCTCATTTTGAAGCAGGGCAGCCACTTTATATTATTGAAGTGATGAAAATGTTCAATAAAGTGAATGCGCCATTTGCTGGTACTGTCGATGAAGTACTCATTGAAACCGATGGCTCTATTATTAGTAAAGGTCAGGTACTGTTTAAAATTACTCCTGATGAAAAAACGGTCGTTGAAGCCCCCGAAGTGATTACGGCACGGATACAAGCTCAAACACTAGAGTTTTTAAATTTAATTAATGTGTAACGAGTTGTTTAACAAACTTTATCGCTAGTTCTTCACGAATATTCGAGAATTAGCTTATTGGGAAATAGAATCATGATAGTTGGATTAGATCATATCGCCATCGCGGTACCGGATTTAGAAAAATCGATTAAACGTTTTATAGACGATTTTGGCCTTACATTTAATGGCCAAGAAGATGTGCCGGCAGCCAAAACCAGTACGGCTTTTTTTCCATTATCAGAAACCAGCATTGAATTGGTGCACCCATTAAATGGTGAAGGCCCAATTCAAGGTTACTTGGATAAAAAAGGTGGCGGTATGCACCATTTGTGTTTCCGCAGCGATGATATTGAAGCCGATGTTGAACGCTTAAAAGCCAAGGGTTATCAGTTTTTATCGGAAGCGCCAACCTTGGGTGCGCATAACTGCAAGGTGATATTTATTCACCCAAAAAGTTGTGATGGCGTTTTAATTGAACTCAACCAACCTCAAGACGACGCGGGTGAGCACTAATGACTGATAAGAAAGTGTCGGATACCAACGAATCAGAAAAAAAATACACATTAGAAGAGTGGCAAGCCTTAGCCATTAAACAGATGAAAGGCTTAACTCCTGAAGAAATGGAATGGCATACCCCCGAAGGTGTGCCAATTAAGGTGCTTTATACCCAAGACGATGTAAAAGACCTTAAGTACGCCAATACCATGCCGGGTTTAGCGCCGTATGTTCGTGGCCCACAAGCGACCATGTATGCTGGTCGTCCTTGGACAATTCGTCAGTATGCGGGTTTCTCGACAGCGGAAGAATCCAATGCCTTTTACCGTAAAAACCTAGCGGCTGGGGCGCAAGGTGTTTCCGTTGCTTTTGATTTAGCTACTCACCGTGGCTACGATTCAGATCATCCACGAGTGAGTGGCGATGTCGGCAAAGCCGGTGTGGCGATTGATTCTGTAGAAGATATGAAAATATTATTCGATGGCATTCCATTAGATAAAGTTTCTGTATCAATGACTATGAATGGTGCCGTGCTTCCTATTTTGGCGAATTACATTGTCGCCGCTGAAGAGCAGGGCGTTAGCCAAGATAAATTATCGGGCACCATTCAAAATGATATTCTAAAAGAATTCATGGTTCGTAATACGTATATATATCCGCCAGCGCCTTCAATGAAAATTATTGGCGACATTATTGCGTACACCTCGGGCAACATGCCTAAGTTTAATAGCATTTCTATTTCTGGATATCATATTCAAGAAGCGGGTGCAGATGCAGCATTAGAGTTGGCTTACACCCTAAGTGATGGCCGTGAGTATGTGCGTACCGCTTTAGCGGCAGGGCTTGATGTGGATGCCTTTGCGCCACGCTTGTCTTTTTTCTGGGGCATTAGCATGAACTTCTACATGGAGATCGCTAAGTTGCGCGCGGGGCGTCTATTGTGGAACCGCATTATGGCCGAGTTCAAACCCAAGAACCCTAAGTCATCCATGCTTCGCACCCATTCGCAAACGTCTGGCTGGTCGCTCACAGAACAAGATCCATATAACAACGTAGTGCGTACAACGATCGAAGCCATGGCCGCGGTGTTTGGTGGCACACAATCTTTGCATACCAATGCACTCGATGAAGCCGTTGCCTTGCCTACCGAATTCTCCGCGCGTATTGCGCGTAATACGCAGATCATTATTCAAGAAGAAACCGGGATTAGCCAGGTTGTTGATCCTTGGGGCGGGTCTTACATGATGGAAAGTTTGACGCAGCAAATGGCTGATAAAGCGTGGGAGTTAATCGAAGAAATCGAAGAAAAAGGCGGCATGGCCAAAGCCATTGAAGAAGGTTTGCCAAAACTGCGCATTGAAGAATCAGCAGCACGCAAGCAAGCACGAATTGACCGTGGCGAAGATGTGATTGTGGGTGTGAATAAGCATCAACTCAATGAAGAAGCTGATTTAGATATTTTAGAAGTTGATAACGTTGCGGTGCGTGATTCTCAAATTGAACGCTTAACCCATATCAAGGCATCGCGCGATACTGAAGCTGTTACAGCGGCTTTGGCTGATATTACGAGTGCTGCAAAAGATGGTAAAGGTAACCTGCTAGACTTAAGCGTGAAAGCCGCACGTTTGCGCGCAACGGTAGGTGAGATTTCAGACGCCATGGAAGAAGAATTCGGACGTTACAAAGCAGAAGCTCGTACAATTTCTGGTGTATATGGCGCTTCTTATGAAAACGATGCTGATTGGCAGGCAATTAAAGCCGATATTGCCACGTTTGAAGAAGAGCAAGGCCGTCGACCGCGTATGTTGGTGTGCAAAATGGGCCAAGATGGGCACGATCGAGGTGCGAAAGTCATTGCCACGGCCTTTGCCGATGTAGGTTTTGATATCGATTTATCACCGATGTTTTCTACGCCAGAAGAAGTCGCTAAGCAAGCGGTTGAAAATGATGTTCATGTTATTGGTGTATCGTCATTAGCGGCGGGTCATAAAACCTTAGTGCCTGCGTTGATCGATGCACTTAAAGCGGAAGGCGCTGACGATATTATCGTGGTAGCAGGTGGCGTGATTCCAAAGCAGGATTACGATTATTTATGGGATGCAGGCGTTAAGGGGATCTTTGGCCCAGGCACTAAAATACCTGTGAGTGCGCGTGCTGTTTTAGACTCGATTCGAGAAGCGCAGGCTTAAGGTTCACTTTCAAAAGTGGCCCGTAATTCACTTACGATCGCTATTGGGTACATCGTTTTGCGACACGCCGTAAATACATCCATATAGGCTCGTACACCCCTTCCCTGGGGTGTGACGGTCTTAAACGATGTACTCAATGTCAATCCGTGAATTACTCGTACAATGCTAGATTTACCCGTAAATTTCGCCTTTAAACCGTAAGACTTTAAACGATTAGGCCAAACCATGATTGATTTGGAAAAACTAAAAAGTGGAAATCGTCGCGCACTTGCCAAGGCGATTACCCTGGTTGAAAGTAAACTCGATCAGCACCGTGTTGACGCCCAAGAAGTTCTTAATCAACTGCTTCCAAATACCGGCAACAGCATTCGTATCGGTATTTCGGGCGTGCCGGGTGTGGGTAAATCGACTTTTATCGAGGCCTTTGGTCAGTACCTTATTTCGCAAGGTAAAAAAGTGGCTGTTTTGGCCGTCGATCCTAGTTCCCCCTTACGCGGTGGTAGTATTTTAGGCGATAAAACTCGCATGGAATTACTTTCTCGTGAAGAAAACGCCTTTATTCGTCCATCGCCCAGTGAGGGTGCATTGGGCGGTGTCGCACAAAAAACCCGTGAAACTATGCTGTTATGTGAAGCAGCAGGCTACGACGTGATTTTGGTTGAAACCGTGGGCGTAGGGCAGTCGGAATACGAAGTTGCCGCCATGGTTGATTTTTTTCTAGTGCTTATGCTGCCAAATGCAGGAGACGAGTTACAGGGGATCAAGCGCGGCATTATGGAACTGGCCGATGCTTTAGTGATTAACAAAGCAGACGGCAACAGTTTATCGCTGGCTAACCAAACAAAGGGGTTTTATAAAACTGCTTTTAAATTAATGAAACAAAGTAGTTTTTGGACACCAAGAGTGAAAACCTGTTCAGCCTTAAATAATGAGCGCATCGAAGATGTCTGGTTAATGATTTGCGATTATCAAAAAAAAGCCAATGCTAATATTAATGCTGGAATCAGCGCCTTTGATGAAAAACGAGCACGTCAAAATAGTGAATGGTTAAAAAAATTAATTCATGAAATGTTAGAGTTAAAATTGAAGCAAAATCCGCAAGTAAAAGAGCGTTTACCGCAGTTACAGGATGAGGTGTTAAATAATAAAGTCACTGCTTATAATGCAGCACAACAGATTATTGAATTGTTGTAATAGCTTTGATCTTTTACCGATTGGTTTTAACTCGATAGCTACAATAGAAAAACAGTTAGACAATAAAATACAAGGCAAACAATAGACTTATTTATGAATTCTGTAACCCGCTCCAAAGACATTAGCCAAGCACTGAAAACTTTTTTTGCCCAACATCTACCCATCACTCAGTTTATGGGTTTGGAAGTCGAATCTTACGATGGTGATACGCTCATTTTAACCGCGCCATTAGCACCAAATATTAATGATAAACAAACGGCCTTTGGTGGTAGTTTATATAATGTTGCGGTTATGGCTTGTTGGGGAATGGTGTACTTAAAAACACAAGAGAGAAAAATTAAATGCAATCAAGTGGTGGCAGAAGGTCATGTTAAATACATAGCACCAGTTAATGGCAAACTCAGAGCTATTTGTCATGCGCCAAATGAAGAGGAGCTGGAGCGCTTCTTTAATCACTTTGCAGATACGGGTCGTGCGAAAATAGAACTGCAATCCGTGATTTACGACGACGAAAATATTACTAAAATCGATAGCAAAATAAAGCCAGCCATGAAGTTCACTGGCGCATACGCTATTTTAGATTGTTAACAAAAAAATCTAAAATTAAACGCCCAACAAACTCAGAATCGGTCGCTTGTTGCAGCGACGATCGTGCAATGCTGCAGGTAGGTTCACCAATACTAGCGGAGCGCATATCTAATAAACGTCGGCTGTATTGCGCGCTGAATTCAGGATGCCCTTGAAAACTGATAATGTGTTTACCCAAGGTGTAGGCTGCATTTGGGCAAAAGTCGTCATGTAAAAAATTAACAGCAGTTGCCGGCTGTTCGATCACCTGATCTTTATGGCTATATATCAAATCCAATGTCGACGGCAGCTTAAATTGAGTATGTGCTGATGTTGTTAGCGATCTTACACCCACTCCCCAACCTTTGTGGCTTTGTTCAACTTTACCTCCCAAGGCTTGAGTAATTATTTGGTGGCCAAAACAAACACCGAGTAAACTGACTTGGGCTTGATGAGCTTTAACAATCCATGCGGATAATGGAGGAATCCAAGCGTGATCTTCGTAAGCACCGGCTTTTGAACCCGTTATAATATAAGCATCACACTCGGTTAAAGATTCAGGAAATTCACCTTGTTGAACATGATAATAACGAAACGTTAATGGTTTTGATTTATTGTTAATGTGGGTGAAGTATTTTTCAAACATCAAACCGTATGAACCATATTCATCAATGAATTCATCGTATAAAACATCTGTTTCTAACAACCCTATTTGCATTCTTTATAGCCTTCGTAATGTATTTTCTTATTGATCCGTTATTTGCTCGCACAATAATGATGATTAATGACGAGTTTGAGATTCATTGCTTATGAATTGGCTAGCATGTTTTTTGCGCAAAGGATCAATAATATGTTCTAGCCCATTAATTTTAACTTCTAAAGCCAATGCCAACAGTAAGCCTAGGCGACCTTCTGGAAAGCCTTTGTTAGCGAACCACAATAGGTATTCTTCGGGAACATCAATAATCACTCGGCCTTGGTATTTACCAAAAGGCATAAAATCGTTGGCTAAAGCAAGTAAGTCTTCTTTTTTAAACATAGTAATAATCGTCTAATCTGCGGGTCACTGATTTTCGCACAGTATTTCTTGCGAAAATCTTATGCTTTACCGATACTAACGCCTTTTTATCAAGGAGCCTAGAATGGCGATTGCAAAAGATACCGTAGTACAGTTTCACTACACCTTAAAAGACGCTGATGGCACAGTGATAGAATCTTCCCATGGTCATAACCCAATGGCCTATCTTCATGGCCATGGCAATATTATTCCGGGTTTAGAAGAGCACATGATAGGCAAAGAAGCTGGGGCAGAGTTCAGTGCCACAGTAGCTCCAGAGAAAGCCTATGGTGTACGTGATGAAACGGCTATCCAGCGTATACCTGTTAAGCATTTACAAGGTGCTAAAAAATGGAAAAAAGGCATGGTTGCCCATGTAGAAACCGATCAGGGTCAGCGCCAAGTTACCGTTATTAAAGTAGGTAAATTTATGGTTGATGTTGATGCTAACCATCCTTTTGCTGGCAAAGAGCTAACCTTCGACGTAAAAGTGGAAGAGGTTCGCGAAGCAACAGCTGAAGAGATACAGCATGGTCATGCTCATGGCATTGGTGGTCACCAACACTAAGTCTTTGTAGAGAAAGTTTGTAAACTTTTGTGTTTGGCTATACTTTATACTCATAACATAAAAATTGAGTACAGTATGGAACACGCCATGCAAACGCAGGAACAACGAGATATCTCCTCCCTAGAAGAATCGTTACGTTTGGGGCAAAGCCTTCATCTAGAATTTGAAGGCTTACCTACCTTAAATGGTGGATACAGTTTATGGGGTGTTTGTCCTAACGAATCCATCATGGTATCCGCACCTCAGCTAGAATTAAGTCAGCCACTGTTAAATATGCCCGTTAAGGCTAGATTATTCATAAAGCACCTTGATAGTGCTTGCGCTTTTCGTACCAGTGTTTCTTATTTATCACCATCAGCTTCACCTTACGTGCATTTATTAATGCCAACTAGAGTTATAAGGGGAGAAGCCTGAAAGAATGATCGTGCGAATATCAACTTACCCTGTCAGCTTGAATATAAAGGCGAACGGACATCGGATAACCTTAATGGTATACAAAGCAATAGTATTGATCATAAAACCATAGAAGCAAAAATGTTAGATGCTAGTATTTGTGGATGCCGAATAGATACCGTTGCACATGATTTAAGAGTGGGTGATCACATCTCTATGGTGTTTAAAATCAGAGTATTTAACATCGACAAAGAAATTGAGTTAACCGCCATGATTCGTTCTCGTTATGAGAGTGAAAGTGGTTTTTCTTTAGGCGCTCAATTTTTAGAAATGAAGGACTCGCATCGTATTGCGTTAAGCAGTTTTTTAGAGAAACACCGCTAACAACTCAATAATGAGATGTTAGCGGGATAAATAAACCTTCACTTTAGTTGTCTTTTATTCGTAGGTACAAAGATAAGCTGTATCAGTGTTAACTTTAACGCCAAAACTAACATTTGCGTCGACATTGAAACTTTCACCCGCGGCAAAGGTAACCCATTCATCACTGCCAGGTAGTTTAATAATTAAAGCACCTGCAATAACCGTCATAACTTCTTTTTGGCTCGTGCCAAACTCGTATTCACCAGGCGCCATAACACCTACAGTCGAAGGTAATTGCTCGCCTTTAAACGCGATGGATTTTACATTGCCGTCGAAATATTCATTTACATCAAACATAGATCATTCCTTAAAGGGTAAAAAATTGGGAAAGCGGTAAAAATTTAGTTTCGTATTATATCACACTCTATTTGGCCGCAATAAATCCCCTGTGGTGTGTAAGAGGCAATAATCAGTCCTTGAATGAAACAAATTGGCGTTAAAAATTTTAAAAAACTGACTAATTGGTAACAAGTTGTAGAAATAGGGCGATTTTTTTTTAAATGTGCGTATAATTCGCGCTCTCTCAAATCTGCTGGTTTTTTTGGGCTAGGCAAAATTCAACATTCCGTTAGCTATATATTCTATTTATAAGTTACGAATTATAAGTTACGAACTGATCGTGTAGTGTGATCTGTTGTTGTTAGCGTATTGCTCAGCCCTAATTCCTGCCCTAAGTATTATTACAGGATGACGTGATGTCTGACACTCCAAAAACAACAGAAGTAACTCCCGAAGTAACTACCGAAGTTGAAAATCAAGCACAAGCACCGGTTGCAGCCGTTGATGATCAAGGTCCAAAATTTACCGACCTTGGCTTACCCGATAACCTATTGCGTGTATTGGACGAGATGGGTTATAAAAAACCTTCTCCAATTCAAGCGCAAGCGATCCCGCCGTTATTAGAAGGTAAAGACGTTTTAGGTTTAGCACAAACCGGTACCGGTAAAACAGCTGCGTTTGCTCTACCTATTTTGGCTCGTACCGATGCGGCTAGCCGAACTCCTCAAGTATTGGTTCTTGCTCCAACTCGTGAACTTGCAATGCAGGTTGCAACAGCCTGTGAAGAATATGCTAAATATACTCCAGGCTTAAAGGTAGCTGCGGTATACGGTGGGCAAGATTACGGTACACAAATTCGCGCAATCCGTGGTGGCGCTCAATGGATCGTTGGTACGCCGGGTCGTATCATGGATCACTTGAAAAAAGGCACCTTGTCGTTAACCGATATCAAAGCCGTTATTCTTGATGAAGCTGACGAAATGCTGCGCATGGGCTTTATCGATGACGTCGATTGGATCTTGGGTCACGCACCTAAAGAACGCCAGGTTGCTTTGTTCTCGGCAACCATGCCAAAGCAGATTAAACACATTGCTTCTACACACTTGAACAATCCAATCGAAATTAAAATCGAATCAAAAACTGCGACAGCATCTACTATTGAACAGCGTTACTGGTTTGTAGGTGGTGCACATAAAAATGATGCACTACTGCGTATTACTGAAGTAGAAGATTGCGATGCGACTATGGTTTTCGTGCGTACTAAGCAAGCAACGGAAGAAGTTGCCGATTTCATGAAAGCAAACGGCGTGAAATGTGAAGCGTTAAATGGCGACATTCCACAAGCCCAGCGTGAACGTGTTGTCGACAAGCTTAAGAAAGGCAAGGTAGACATGATTGTTGCAACCGACGTTGCAGCCCGTGGTTTGGATGTTGAGCGTATTTCGCACGTTATTAACTACGACATTCCATTCGATGCAGAATCTTACGTTCACCGCATTGGTCGTACTGGTCGTGCAGGACGTAGTGGTAAAGCAATCTTGTTTGTACGCGGACGTGAGCGTCGTATGCTAAGCACGATTGAGCGTACTACTCGCCAGCGTATCGAAGAGATGCCATTGCCAACGGCTAAAGATGTGAACGCTAAGCGTCGTGAACGTTTCCAAGAGAAAGTTCAAGCGACTATTGGCAACCCACAAGCGGTTATGTTTAAAGAAATGATCAACGAATTGATCACAGATAAAGAACTCGACGTTGTTGAAGTGGCGTCTGCATTAGCGCACTTGGCACAGAACGGCATTCCATTATTCTTAAACGAAAATGAGCGTGCTCGTCAGCCACAGCGTGAGCGCGAAGAGCGTAGTGATCGTCAACCTCGTGAACGTGCGCCTCGCAAGAGCCCAGGTGACGTAAGCACGAAAGCGATGCCACTAAAAGACAGCCCAGATGTTGATATGGTTCGTTTCCGTATGGAAGTCGGTTACCAAGACGGCGTTAAGCCTGGCAACATCGTTGGCGCAATCGCAAACGAAGCGGATCTTGAAAGCAAGTTCATTGGCCACATCGAAATCTTTGATGATTTCTCTATGGTTGATTTACCAGACGGCATGCCAGAAACGGTTATGTCTAAGCTGAAAGCGACGCGTATTTGTGGCCAGCCTTTGCACTTACAAGTTGCAGAAGGTGCTAAGCCAGTTAATCGTAAGCCACCATCAGGTCGTCCTGCTGGCGGTAATCGTCGCCCGGGCAATGGTGATCGTCGTCCAGGTGGTCGCTCAGGCGGTCGTTCAGGTGGCGGTGATCGTCGTCCACGTCGTGACTCTTAATATTAATTAAGAACATGGCGACAGTTAATCTTTAACGGAATTAGCTGACTATGAAAAGAAAGCCTGCATCTTGAAAGAGATGCGGGCTTTTTTGTGTCTGTGATAAGCTAATGCCTATCATTTGAGAAAAAGTTTAATAAAAGTTTAATAAAAGCTTAATAAAATTGACACTTTGATCGCTGATTGGGTAATTGTGGAGCAAATATCTAAAACAGGGATGTTTTAGCTAAGGCTACAGGGACCGTATTTACGCCGTTTTGCGGAATAAATACCCAATCATCGATCTTTGGTAATTAGACGCAGGTAATTATACGTTCCATGAGTGCATTAACCCCAGAGCAGTTATCCATCGTCCATCATCAACAAGGCCATGCGCGTGTTATTGCCGTGGCAGGGGCAGGAAAAACAACCACTCTGGTGCACTTTATACAGCAGCGTTTATTAGCCGGCAGCAATCCAAAGCGCATGTTAGTCTTGATGTATAACAAAGCCGCGCAAACCGATTTTCAAATTAAACTTCAGCAAGTTATTAGCCAGCCTTGCCAGCAGAAAGGGATTCAACATTTGGGTGCGTTGCCCGATGTCAGAACTTTTCATGCGCTGGGTTTTAAAATTTATCACCGCTTAATCAGCCAAGGTTATTTACCAGGCATTCAGCAAGACCTTATTAATGCCGGTGAGATAGACGGCGTGGTATGGCGCTTATTGCAGCAAGTTGCTGCCAGCCAGGGCCTAGAAGATACTCGCCAAGACATACTTTCTCAGCGCAAAAAATGGGTAGAGCCGGCGGTTGCTTTTATCGACTTGGTTAAATCCGATTTGCTCAGCGCCGCAGACATGTTTGAAGAGTCTGAACTGCCGCAGCAATGCCAAATCTTTATCGAAACCTTTGAGCGTTTTGAACAATGGCGCAAAGAACTTAACCGCATCACCTTTTCCGACATGCTGTACGACCCATGCATGCTGTTTAAACAACGCCCTGATATCGCAGAGCAGTTCTCCGGTCACATGGAATGGATTTTGGTCGATGAATACCAAGACGTAAACGGCATTCAGCAATTCTTATTGCAGATTTTACACGGTGCGGGGGGTTATCAAGGCAAGGGCCAAGTCATGGTGATTGGCGACGCGGACCAAACCATTTATGAATTTCGCGGATCAAAACCGGAATACATTACCAAAGAATTTGAAAAAGCGTTTAATGCCCACGACTTGCATGGCGAAGTTATCGCAACGCCGAACACCAGCTATCAACTGCCGCATACCTTTCGCTACGGTCATAAACTTTCTTTATTAGCCAACCAAGTCATTGGTGAAAACCAAGATCGCGAAGATGTTTTGTGTTTATCGCATCCGAGTACGCCCCATACGCGCATCCACTTACAGCATCATGGCGATTACAGCCAGCAAGTATTAACCCTACTAAAAGAGCTAGCGGAAAAGCGTCCACTCGAAGACGTTGCGATATTAAATAGGTTGTGGGGCATCAGTGCGCCAATCGAATTGGCGTTATTACAAGAAGACATGCCGTATCAGTTAGATCATTCACAAACCGTGCTGGATCGTTTTGAATTGCAGGTGTTTTGGATTCTATTTGAAATCGCCAGTGACAATTTCAAGCTGCGCAATCGTCGTGAACGCAAAGCCGCTTGGCTTACCTTATTAACTCAACCCTTCCCAAAAGTGAAACGGGCCTTATTAGAAGACATGGCCGAAAGTATAAGCCAGCACGATGGTGATTTAAGCCAAGCATTGTGGGATGCGATTCCTAAAGATATTTCTAAGTGGCAGCGCCAGCAATTAGAAGATCGAGGGCAGGTCATCGAAGCCGCTGAAATGGCGTCGGTGGGTAAAAACGTTACTGGCCATACAGAAAAAAGCAAACAAGGCTTTGGCGAGCGAGAGCTTAAAGCTTGGCAGCTGGCCCAACAATACATTAATGCTACCGATTTTTACGAAGGTATTAAAGATTCGGCGTTTTCGGCTCAGCAAATCGAAGATCGCAGCGAAACCATTAAAGCGTTTGTGCGTTTCTTAAAAACCACCAATAAACCGGCTAATCAAATTTATGCTTATTTAAACGAGTTAAAAGAGCGCCATAAAAACAAACAAAGCTCGGGTGTTCGTATTACCTCGATTCACAAAGCTAAGGGTTTGGAGTGGCCGGTGGTGGTCATACCGGCACTGTCTGCACGTTATTATCCGTACGAAGCCGAAGGTACGTTTACCACTAAAAGCAGTGAAGAAAGCGAACGCCGTTTATTTTATGTCGCCATGACCCGCGCCAAAGAAGATTTGTATTTAATTGCACCACCGACTTGGAATAGCGCTGATAAAAGTAAAAAGACACAGGCAGAGCAGCAGCAAACCAAAGATTGGCCGAGTAAGTTTTTGCGCGAAGCGGATTTTGAATTATGCCTACAGGCGGGTGAACTAATAGAAGCTGGCGAAATCTTATCAAAGCCAAAAGAACTAGAGGCTGTTCAACCGAAAAAAAGCCAATCTCTACTGGACCGCTACAGTAAAAATATTGATTTTAAATTACCCATAACCTTAAAAATAAAACGTGAGAATCCCAAAGATATTGCAGTTGCTGGGCGAGCTGGTGGGCGTACAGGAATCTCGACTTCACATAGTGTAGAGCTAGAAGACGATGATGCTGAATACCAAAAAGGCCAATGGTTGGTGCATGGCAAGCTCGGTAAGGGGCGTGTTGTGCGTGATGAAAAGCAATACGTTACTATTTACTTCAGCGCCGATAAAAAAGAACGTAAGCTGGATAAAAAAATCGCGGGGCCTTGGTTATCGGAAGTATAAATCGGTTCATAGTAGACCCTATTATTTTATGGCTGTTTCTCATACAATAGTTGGCTAAATTTTTAAACGCATTAGGATCTGTCAAATGACTATCGCAGCAAACAAAGTAGCAAGCATTCAATACACAGTAATGGACGCAGAAGGCCAAATCATCGACAGTTCTGAAGGCGGCGCGCCATTAGTATTCTTGGTAGGCGCACAAAACGTTATTGAAGGTCTTGAAGAAGTTTTAATCGGTAAAAACGTTGGCGACAATGTTAAAGCCACTGTTGAGCCTGCAAAAGCATATGGCGAATACAACCCAGAAGGCGTTCAAGAAGTACCAATGGAAGCATTCGAAGGCGTTGAAAAGGTTGAACCAGGCATGGCATTCACAGCTGAAACTGAACAAGGTCCAATGAACTTGATCGTAACAGCGGTTGAAGACAACATGGTAACCGTTGATGGTAACCATCCTTTAGCCGGTAAAGCATTAACATTCGACGTAACCGTTGAAGCCGTTCGTGATGCCACTGACGAAGAAATGGCTCATGGCCATGTGCATGGCGAAGGTGGTCATCAGCACTAATAGCGATTCTTTGCTATAAAGATTTTGTTTAAAAAGCCGTTAAATAGAATGATACGTCATTTTGTTTAACGGCTTTTTTGATACTGAGTTTTTAGCTACTGAATTTTTAGTTAGATATATCGTTGTGACTAACCTGTCAATGCTGGCTTTTTTATACTTAAATTAATCAGTTTTGGTTATATTATTAAGCAATCATTATCGCGCTAAAATTTTACAAGTATCTGGTGAAGGGCTTCTGAAGGGATTTTTAAGGGGTTTAAAAATGAAAATAAGCAGTGGTTTTAAGTTGCTGGGGATGTTGTGCAAGAATTTTTAGACTTACGAACATTGTCAATCAACAATATTATGATCAGCACTTCTTTTGCTATCTGTTTGTTTATTTACTCACAATATTATAAACAATTTGATGGTATAAAGTCTCTGGCTTTTGCATTCCTTATTAGCAGTGCTAGCTTCACCCTAATGGCGTTAAGAAATACTATTCCTGATTTCTTATCTATTGTATTACCCAACACTCTGCTCATTTTATGTATTACGCTCATTCACATTAGTTATCTGCGTTTTTATCAAGTTAATGATCGTATCGCATCAATTTTTCATGTGCTGATGGTGTCTTGTATGGCTGCTTTGGTTAGCTATTACACTTATATAGAAAGCGATGTTAATTCACGTATCATTGCGATCAGCGTTATCGCTTCTTTGCAATGCTTTTATATCATGGCAACGTTAATACAGGTTCGTAATAATGCCAGTTTTGCTATTGCCGTGTCGTATTTTTTGTTTGCGATTTTCTTTGTTGTTCGCGCTTATATAACTGCTGATGAAGAAACCCTAACCGATTTCATGAATGGCGGTTTATTGCATTCGCTATCGGTATTTGTTTATGAGTTGATGGTAATTGTTTCCAGTTTTGGCATGGTATGGTTGGTGAGTTATAAAGTTCATGGAGTGCTAAGAGAGCAAGCGTCTCACGATCCGCTAACCAAAGTATTAAATCGTAGGGCGTTAGAAAATATTGTAAATGCAGAGCATTCTCGCTCATTGCGCAGCAATGTCTCTATGTCGGTGATCATGTTGGATATTGATCATTTTAAACGTATTAATGATCAATACGGCCACTGCGTAGGAGATGAGGTTTTAGTTGAGTTGGCAAACTTGTTAATTAAGAATACTCGTCAATATGATAGTATTGCGCGTGTTGGAGGCGAAGAATTTATTATTTTATTGCCTGATAGCACGCTAGAGCAGGCCAAGGTAATTGCCGAAAATTTGCGACTTAAAATCTCAGATCATGACTTTAAAACAAGTAATGACGAGACGTTAAAAGTAACCGCTAGTTTTGGTGCAACCGAATGTGATTTAGTTAAAGATGGTTGGGTTAAAGTACTTCAACGAGCAGATGCTGGTTTGTATCAAGCCAAGGCAGAAGGTCGAGATAAAGTTATTGTTTATAATACTGAACCTAATTAACCCCAGTTTAAATCTTAGGCGAGCATCTTAAAATAGGCTAAAATAAAACGCTTATCTCAATACGATTCAGTTAGTGGCTATCCTTTGAAAAAAACGCCTTCTCGCTTGCACCCCAAAAACCCTCATCAGGGTCGCTACGACTTTACAGCACTAATTAAAGTATGCCCTGATTTATCGGCTCATCTAAAGCTGAATCCCAAAGGTGAGCAAACAATTAATTTTGCTGATGAAAATGCAGTGCGCTTATTAAATCAAGCATTGTTGACTCATCACTATCAAGTTGCTCATTGGAATATTCCTGAAGGCTATCTTTGCCCACCGATTCCGGGGCGAGCGGATTATATTCATTATGCCGCGGATCTTTTACAAGCAAACAAACATAATGCCAAGGTGCTTGATATCGGTACTGGCGCCAACTGTATTTATCCGATTATTGGTAGTCGTAGTTATGGCTGGAAGTTTGTTGGCAGCGATATTGACCCAGTATCAGTCGCAACGGCGAAACTCATTGTGGAATCGAATCCCGTTTTAACAAATAAAATTAAGTTGGTTCAGCAAACAAATAAACAATTGATTTTCAGCGGCATCATTGGTCCTAATGATTTATTTGACCTTACCTTATGTAACCCTCCGTTTCATGCCTCATTAGCCGAAGCGAATGCCGGTACAGTGCGTAAGCAAATGAACCTTAGTAAGCACAAAGAAAAACAAAAAGAGAAACAAAAAGAGAAACAAAAAGAGAAACATAACGTTAAAAAAATGCTCCAACCTACAGTGAACGATAACAGCAGTGGCCGTAATTTTGGTGGCCAAAAAGCTGAATTATGGTGTGAAGGGGGAGAGCTGGTATTTCTTAAAAAAATGATTAAAGAAAGCCAGTTATTTTCAAAACAGGTTATCTGGTTTACTAGTTTAGTATCTAAAAGTGACAATCTAAAACCGTTGCAAAAGTTACTTAAGCAAGCCGGTGCTCAGCAGGTTAAAGTAATTAATATGAGTCAAGGACAAAAAGTAAGCCGTATACTGGCTTGGACATATTTGGCCCCTCAAGAAATAGATGGCTGGAAGCGCTAAAAATATCAAAGATTATGTGAATAAACAGCGTTTACAATGGCGCTAGATTTTATTTTGTACCAAACTTATTGAAAGAAACCAGCTTTTGAGATGTTTGGCTATGGATAGGACTTCTTTCATACTTCTAATCTGCATAAATATTTTAATTACTGGCTGCCGTGATATCAAGGATGACGCTGGTAATTCCTCTAACCAAACATTGTCCCTAGATGTTGAGCCTGTGAGTGGTGGTGCTTGGTACCAGCCAAATGTTGGTACTTCGTGGCATTGGCAGTTGCAAGTTTCAAATTCGCAACAGCTAGCTAAAAACTATGTCGTTGATATTTACGATATTGATTTATTTGATACACCCGCCGCTGAAATCGAACAACTGCAATTAAATGGGCATCGTGTGGTGTGTTATTTTTCGGCAGGATCGTATGAAAATTGGCGCGCTGATGCGAGTGCTTTTAAGTTATCAGATTTTGGTCGTAACTTAGATGGCTGGGTTGGCGAAAACTGGCTCGATATTCGCTCAGCCAATGTCCATCGTATTATGTTAAAACGTTTAGACCTTGCAGTTGCTAAGGGGTGTGATGGCGTTGAGCCTGACAATGTCGATGGCTATATCAATGATACTGGCTTTAACTTAACAGCCGATGAACAGCTTGCTTTCAATCGTTTTTTGGCTAATGAAGCGCACATGCGTGATTTATCAATCGGTTTAAAAAACGACCTTGATCAGATCCCCTTGTTAGTTGATTACTTTGATTTTGCTGTTAATGAACAATGTTTTGAATATAACGAATGTGAATTATTATTGCCGTTTATTGATGCCAATAAAGCGGTATTGAGCGCCGAGTATGGGAGTATTTACAAAACAGATAAGGTGGAGCGTGATGCCTTGTGTAGTCGTGCTAATAGCCTGCAACTAAGCACACTGATTTTATCAGAGAGCTTAGATGACAGTTATCTAGATAGCTGTTTATAGAGAAAGAAGGCTACCTATTAAAGTAAAAGACTTTGCTGATGTTTACTGTGGGTTAGAAAAATCCAGTGTTTTATCATTCACTTTACCAAAGCGCAGTGTAACCAAATCTAGTGCGTAATTCTGATACAGTTTCCAAGGTAACTTAGAACCTTGTAAGGGCGCTTTTTTTAAAGCCCTCTGAACATAACCCGATTGCATATCGACAAAGGGTTTGTGTGCAATCGTTGGATCCATATTTTTAGGTATAACAATCTTTTTACCGGTAGCATCCATATGATTAAGCAAGCGACACATCCATTCGGTAATAAGGTCGGCTTTTAATGTCCAAGAAGCATTTGTATAACCAAATACCATGCCAGCATTGGGCAGATCTTCTAGTAATACTCCTCGGTATACCATTTTTTCATTAGCATTAAACGCTTTACCATCGACTGACATTGTCATCTTTCCAAACAGCTCAACATCTAGCCCGGTAGCGGTAATAATAATATCTGCTTCTAGCGATTCTCCAGATTTAAGTTGAATGCCCGTCTCTGTAAAGTGATCAATGTGATCTGTCACAATAGAGGCTGTACCAGCGCGCAATGCTTCAAACAAATCACCATCTGGCACTGCGCATAAGCGTTCATCCCAAGGGTTATAAGAAGGGGTGAAGTGCTTCATATCAAAGTCATCACCCACTTCTTTTTTCATAATACGCTGCATTAAGCCGCGCGCTGCATTGGGAAATGTTTGGCAAAACTTATACATGAGTGATGTTAAGGCAATATTACGGGTTCGAGTGATGCGGTAGACCCATGTTTCTGGAAACAGTTTGCGCAGTAAGTTCACCATGGGATCATCTTGAGGTAATGACATTACATAGCTCGGTGAGCGTTGCAGCATGGTGACATGCTTGGCTTTATCTGTCATTGCAGGTACCAGCGTTACAGCGGTTGCACCACTGCCGATAACTACTACTTTTTTATCGCTGTAATCATAGTTTTCGTCCCACTTTTGTGGGTGAATAATATCCCCCTTAAAATCTTCACTACCAGAAAATTTGGGCTCATAACCATGATCATAGTTATAATAACCGGTGCAACATAAAAGAAAATTACAGTCGTAAAAGCGAGTTTCTCCTGTCGCCGTTAATAAAATCTCAACAGTCCAGCGCGCAGTTTTACTTGACCAAGACGAATGAATAACTTTATGACCAAAACGAATGTTGCTGTCTATGTTATGTTCTTTAGCCGTTGAGCTAATGTATTCACGAATATCTTTACCATTGGCAATACCTTCAGAACTGGTCCAGGGTTTGAAGTTATAACCTAAGGTATACATGTCTGAATCTGAACGAATACCAGGGTAGCGAAACAAATCCCAAGTACCGCCTATGGCTTCACGGCCCTCAACAATAGCGTAAGTTTTATTTGGACTGTCTTGCTGTAAATGGACTGCCGCTCCGATACCTGAAAGGCCTGCGCCAACAATAATGACATCAAAATATTCGTGGTTCTGCGTATTATCTTGAGTAGGCTGTTGCATATTATTGGGCATCGATTTATCGCTTGTATTTTTATTATGATAACGCCAATTAGCTTGCCGCATTAACCTTAATGTTGAAAGGTGATTAACTGACAAAGGGGTTTCTAATAAACATCAGAAAAGGCTTAACTATACCTCTTGGCTTAACAATTAAGAGTTGAAAATCACGTGATTAAACCGATTCACCACTAATAACATTCAATAAACCAGGGCGGCTTAATTCAGAATATAGCTTTGATAATTTTTCTATGGGGTAGTTAAAATCACTGGCTACCCAGCGCTGTAATACCAACCAAGAAGCACCGGCTAAATAATCAACAATAAACCCCAGCGCTTCTGGATCTTTTAAAGCAATAGCATGATTGCGAATGTATAAGCCAAGTACACGAGTGATGTAATTACGAAAGCTTTTTATAACTAAATGCTCAACGTCTGCTGCAATAATTAATTTGGCAAAATCAGAATGCTGTTGCCATTGGTTAAATAAATTCCAAGCAATAATATCACCGGGTTCGGTAGAGTCGATGATGTGCTGTTCTATCTCGTCGTAAAAATCATCAAATACACTATCGATATAATCGATTAGTACGGCATCTTTGGATTTGTAATGTAAATAAAAGGTTTGTCGAGCAATTGCAGCATGCTGGGTGATGTCTTGAATCTTAATTTTTTTGTAAGGAGTTTCAGCGGTTAACACAACCAAAGATTCAATGATCATGGCTTTGGTTCTGATAACGCGAGGATCTTCTTTTTTAAGTGGCATATTAAGATTCTATTTAAAGGTGTTCAAACGATTGTTGTATTAAAACCTATGGCGATGATTTAGCCAATAACAGTAGTCTTAATAGTAACAATTAATTAAAGTAAGTAGTTCTGTATTTAATTTGAATACACCTAAATTAGACGATTTAAAAGGTTAGGTTATGACGCCTGCGATTGATCTTGTTAATAAAAAAAGTATTCCTCATCAAATTCATGAGTATCAGCACGAACCGATTCATCATTCAGCAAGCAATGCGGGTGGGGTGTCGTATGGCCTAGAAGCTGCCAATAAATTGGGCGTTTCTGCTGAACAGGTATTTAAAACTCTAGTGGTTTCACTCGATGGTAAAGAGTTAGCTGTCGCTGTAATTCCTGCATCAGCCAAGCTGAGTATGAAATTTTTGGCAAAAGCAGCCAAAGCAAAAAAAGCAGCGATGGCGGATAAACAAGAGGTTGAACGCTCAACAGGATATGTCTTAGGTGGTGTTAGCCCATTGGGTCAAAAAAAACGATTGCGCACATTTATAGATAGCTCAGCACAAAACTACGACACGATATACGTCAGCGCCGGCAAAAGAGGGCTGGAGATTGAACTGACCAGCCAGCATTTAGCCGATTTACTATCAGCGCAGATTGATCAGCTCGTGGTTTAAACTTAGTCATTAAAAACTAAATGATTAATCATAAAATAGTAATGAAAAGTTGGTTCTATTTTTATACACTGACGCGCACACATTATGTTTCCACTGTAAATATTACGGAATTGACTCTAAATCTGACTGCTATTGAACAGATTTGGGGCAGCCGAATGAGGTTTAGATGACACGTTTAATAGAATTATCGACGCAAGGTAATATTGCTGTACTAACCATGAACACGGCTGAAAATCGTCATAATCTAGAGTTTTTAACAGAATTCAATCAGTACTTGGATGAAATAGAAGCTAATCAAAAAATCAAATCTGTTATTTTGACATCTTCTAGCGAAAAAAACTGGTCTTTGGGTATCGATTTGGCGTGGATGTCACAGCCTAGCAATACTCTAGAAATGATCACTCAGTTCATGGCAGATCTTGGCACTCTATTTAAGCGCATGGTGACTTTCCCTATGCCTATTATTGCCGCATTGAACGGGCATACCTATGGTAACGGAGCTGTTTTAGCTTGTGCTTGTGATTTTCGTTTAATGAAATCAGACAAGGGCTTTTTCTGTTTTCCCGAAGTAGATGTATTGGTTCCTTTTGTTCCTTCAATGTTTCCTTTAATTAATAAAGCGATTCCACAAGCTTTATTTAACCGTTTGGCTATGTCTGGTCAGCGAGTTGGCGCTCAGGATTTATTAGACAACAACGTTATTGAAGCTGCGTTTGAAAATAACGAAGAGTTGCAAGCTGGCGCGCTAGAATTTGCTAAGCAGTTTAATAAAAATCGCTGGATATACAGTCAAAATAAAACTCAGATGAATAAGGAAATTTTGACCACGATGAAAACTGAAGATCCTGCTTTTATCGAAAATGTCAGCTTAATGTTGTGGAAGAAATTACAAAAGTAAAATATAACCGAAGTAAGCGTTAATCGCTTAAATAAAGTAAAAAAGCAGTAATTAATCATGTGTTAATTACTGCTTTTTTTTGTCTAAAATCTTTAATTTATCGATGTTACCCACGGGTACTTCTAGCCCAGTTGAGTAAAATATTGTAACCAATAATTTTAGCTATAGACTTATAGTTAAACGGGCTATAGGCTTATAGTCAAAGTGATCGCAGTCGATTTATAGGAGATTGTATTGATTATTAAAGCATCGGTGAGTGCCTTGCCGCCAGAAAACAAGCGTGAGCAAGCAAAAGCTAAAACTCGTAAAGCGTTATTAAAAAGTGCACTACGCCTTTACAGTAAAGAGGGTGCAAAAGGCATGAGTATGAACAAAGTAGCCAAGGGTGCTGGTATTGCTCAACCTAGCTTTTATAACCATTTTGCCAGTCTGGGTGCATTAGAGACCGAGTTAAGCGAGCAGTTAAAAGAGAGCTACTTAGCACCATTAAGAAGTTCTTGGATGAGTATGATGAGAGACTTTGACACACTCAATCAACAAGAAACTTTTGACGATCGTTGTCGACATTGTTTATCCATGATATTCGATGCAGCGTTTCTTAATATCGAATTATTCCAGCATCTAGTTGAAGACCGTCCTCGTGTCATGTCTTCTACTACAGATCCGTCCATGCAAGGGTTAAGTAATCTCATTACTGAAATTCAGCACGAATGGAGTGATATTTTTATCCAAGGATTAGAGCTTTCAGGACGATCATTTCAGACTTCACAGGTTAATCTATGTGTTGATATGGCAGCGGCTCAAGTGCATGAGCTAATTTTAGGCTGTCACCAGCAACGCTATTCCAGAGAGCAAGCGATTACGGTCTTGTGTACCAGTTTTAATTCGTTATTTATAGGATTATTTTCGCCAAATAACTAACCAGTAATATCTAGCCCAATAAACACATTAAAAATAAAAACTTAAAGTATTGAAGAGATAATTTGTATGGCCGATGAAAAATTGCATTTTGGCACTTGTACCCTCTGCGAAGCAATGTGCGGTATTGAAGTAAAATACTCTGGTGAAAAAGTTTTATCGATTAAAGGTGATAAAAACGATCCTTTCTCGAAGGGCTATATTTGCCCCAAGGCGACTGCACTGCAAGACCTTTATGAAGACCCAGATCGTCTGCGCCAGCCAGTTGAAAGAACGGCTAATGGTTGGCAAGAAATCAGTTGGCCAGAAGCCTTCGACAAAGTTGCCGAGGGTATTCAAAAGCTGCAAAAAAAATACGGTGCTAATGCTCTAGGGATTTATCTAGGTAATCCTAATGTGCATAACATGGGTAGCATGTTAACGACTAAGCACTTACTCACCAGTTTAAAATCACGCAGTCGCTTTTCTGCCACTTCAATTGATCAATTACCCCATCATATTGTGTGTATGCATTTATTTGGACACATGCTGCGTATACCCGTGCCAGACGTAAATCGTACTCAACATATGCTTATCATTGGGGGTAACCCTTTGGCGTCTAATGGCAGCATCATGACCGCGCCCAACATGCGCCAAAAAATTAAAGACATTAAAGCGCGTAATGGTAAGGTCGTGGTAATTGATCCGCGCCGCACCGAAACTGCCGAGCTGTCGAGTGAACATCACTTCATTCGTCCTGCCACCGATGTTTTATTACTACTCGCGATGTTGAATGAAATATATGCTCAAGGTTTCGATAAATTGAATAATCGAGCAGCAACACTTGCTCCTGAAATTGCACAAATTGAACGCTTTGCTAAAGGCTTCACCGCTGAATCCGTAGCCGGTATTACAGGGATTTCTGCTACTGAAATTAAACGCCTAGTTAAAGAATATTGCGAAGCAGATAGCGCTGTGATGTATGGCCGCATGGGCGTATCGGTGCAAGAATTTGGTTTGTTGTGCCAGTACTTAATCATGGTGATGAACATTGTTACTGGGCGCTTAGATGAAGTAGGCGGGCTTATGTTTCCTAACCCTGCGGTGGATTTAGTTAACAATACTGGCCCTGGTTATTTAGCAAAGCGCTTTACGCGGGTTAAAAAATTACCCGACTTTAATGGCGATTACCCAGTGGTTGCAATGGCCGATGAAATGTTGGTTGAAGGAGAAGGCCAAGTAAAAGGATTTATTAATGTTGCCGGTAACCCAGTATTAAGTACCCCCAATGGCGACAAATTAGATAAAGCATTAGCGCAATTAGAGTTCATGGTGTCTGTCGATCCAATGATCAACGAAACCAGTCGTCATGCGCATATTATTTTACCGCCGGTATCACCGTTAGAGCGTGACCATTACGATTTAACTTTTAACGGTTTTGCTGTTCATAACACCGCTAAATATGCCCCCGCATTATTTGCCAAAAAAGCGAATGAAAAACACGATTGGGAAATCACCTTAGAGCTGGCAAAGCGGTTAAATAAAAATGCCCCAATGGCGACAAAAATTGAACGTTGGTTAACGAAGGTATTAGGGCCAAAATTCCTATTGGGGCAGGGGCTTAAACGCGGGCCTTATCCACAGGTTAATTTGAAAACGTTGAAGAAAAACCCTCACGGTATCGATCTTGGGCCTTTGCAAAGCATGCTGCCACAAGGCTTAAAACATAAAGATAACAAGATTCATTTAAATGTCGATTTTTATCAGGCTGATCTAGAGCGTGTTAAAGAAATGATGAAGCAATATAACGACAGCCAGATTCTATTGATAGGTCGTCGTCATGTTCGCAGCAATAACTCATGGATGCACAACAGCCAGCGTTTGGTAAAAGGAAAATCTCGCTGCACCTTGATGTTACACCCCGAAACCGCCAAACAGCAGGGTATTGAGAATGGTCAATCAGTTAACGTTACATCAAAAGTCGGCAGCGTGACTATCGAAGCCGAAATAACTGACGAACTTATGCCTGGCGTAGTGAGTATTCCGCACGGGTTTGGTCATGGTCGAAAGGGGATTAAGCAGAAAGTTGCTCAAGCCAATGCCGGTGTGAGTGTGAACGACCTAACGGATGACTCTTTGATTGATTCTTTATCTGGTAATGCTGCAGTGAATGGGGTGCCGGTAAGATTAGCAATCGCGTCAGTGCAAGCTGCGAGTTAACAAATAACTACTACTCCATGATTATAAAGCGCTCCTTTTCTTAAGCAAAAGGAGCGTCTTTTTTATCATTACTGATATACTGTTAAGGCATGTCAGTACTAATCATCGTATTAGCTAGTCGCTTATCGCTAGCAGCCTCTTTTAGTCCTTTACCTTACCCTACCTCCACTTACAGAGACTCTTTCTATGTCATTTTCCAAGCTTGGTTTAAGCGACCCTATTATTAAAGCGGTCAAAGATTTAGGCTATTCCAAGCCAACAGCAATTCAACGAGAGGCTATCCCTGCGGTTTTATCGGGTAAAAATATTCTGGGTACATCTCAAACCGGTACGGGTAAAACCGCCAGCTTTGTATTACCGTTACTAGAGAAACTGTCTAAAGTCACAAAAAGAGGTAAAACACAGACAGTTCGCGGCAAGCGAATTCGTGCTTTGATTTTAACCCCCACTCGCGAACTTGCGGTGCAGATTGAAGAAAGTGTTGTTCAATACAGTAAGTATTTGAATTTAACCTCTATGGCGCTTTATGGTGGCGTGGATATGGAAGTACAAAAAGAGCGCTTAATTGACGGGGTTGATATTTTAGTAGCAACTCCAGGGCGTTTATTAGATCTTCTGCATCAGCGTGCTTTGTATTTTGATGAGATTGAAATGCTGATTTTGGATGAAGCAGATCGCATGCTAGATATGGGTTTTATCGATGACATTAGCAAGATTATCGAGCGTTTACCGTTACAGCGTCAAAACCTTCTATTTTCCGCTACTCTTAACGAAGACGTGCGTAAGTTAGCCGATAGTTTTTCGGGTGATAGCATGGAAGGCGTTGGTTTTAAAAATAATGGCCTTGGCAACAAAGAATTTTATGATGACTTAGAAGATATCAATATCTCACCTTCGTCTACTTCAGCCGATACCATTAATCAATGGTTAGTTGCTGTAGATAAAGATACCAAATCAGCTTTACTTAGCCATTTAATTGTTGAAGAAAAGTGGGATCAAGCTCTTATATTTATTGAGAAAAAACACGGAGCCGCTAAGTTAGTAAGCCAGCTAGAAAAACGCGGCATTAAAGCGGACTGTATTCATGGCGATCGCAGCCAAGCTATGCGTGAAAAGACGCTGGCAGCATTTAAATCCGGCGAATTAAAATATTTGGTCGCAACCGGTATTGCCGCGCGTGGTATCGATATTGGCTCGTTAACCCGCGTGGTGAATTACGACCTGCCATTTAAGCCAGAAGAGTACATTCATAGAATTGGTCGTACTGGTCGCGCCGGCGCTCTCGGAGAAGCAATCTCATTTGTTGCCATGGGTGATTTTAAAAATTTATGTGCGATTGAGAGCCGCCTAAAACACATTATAGACCGTAAAGAAATAGACGGCTTTCCTGTGCGTAAAGCTGTGCCTGTATCAATTTTAAACTATGTACCTAAGCACCAAAGGGCAGGGCATACTGGCTCTGATAATAATTCGCCATACTATGGTAAAAAGAAAACTATTGCTGATCGATAATATTCTTGCGGTGAGATATATCAATTCCTTTGCGAATAACTTTCCCTGTGGTCTTAGTTGCAATACTAATACTGCTGTAAACCATATGTGAAATTAAATCGTGTGTACGGCGAACCACAACCGTGGTTTGTCGAGTAACGGGAATGGCCTCAAGAATCCCAAAAGGGATAGCCGCAATTCCAATGTGTAAAGAGCGCACGGTAGAAGTAGTTATATCGATGGTTTTTTCTAATTGAACTTGGGTTTCAAGTAATTGAGCTTGTTGCTTTATTAAAAGCTGACACTCTTGTTTAGCACAACTTACATGCAATAGATGACTTTTACATTGTTGATGCAAATGGAATTGCTGCCAAACTACCCGCAAAGTGCACGCGCTAATTAGCAGCGAAACAAAAGCCAGGATGAGTAATATTACTGTGCTAAGTAACATGGATTTTTACTTCCGCATTAACACCAAAAGAGGGCAATTGTTCAGCAATAATCTCTCTGGCTTCTTTGTAGACTAGTTTGTTGATGGTATCAGGAGCCATACCAACAAAAGGTTTGGCTAACGGTGTTTTAGCAATGGCCAGTTCAGTAGGATTAAGGATTTCTACCGTGATAATACGTTTGTTTTTCTCTACCAACAGCTTGCTGAGATTTGCAGGAATTATTGAATTGTCAGAGGCTAAAGCCGAAGTTTGCGATAATAAGATTTCAGTTTGTAGGCGACTACGTCGCCACAGCAACAGTAAAGCTGCGCTAATAGCCATATTGGCTAACACGAAGAGTGTGATGGCGATGTTCATAGTGAAGCCCTGTGTATTACTCTCAATAAGTCTATAACATGATCTAGGTAGCATAGACTGTATAATATGATTAAGTTATCAAGGTAGCATAATGTGAGGGTTTAGAATATAGAACTCTGTTTGATTAAAAAAAGAACAATATATAAAAACTGACTAAAGTAGCATCCCAAAGTTATATCTAATGAGAGACCTGCCTGTGAAAAAAACAGATAAAATATTAGAAAACACGATCGTAAAAGTACTGACTCGGGTATGTGAAGACTCACTTAAAAATATTGATGGTTTTCAGTGGCTAACCCATCTTGTCAATTACAAAGATTTTCCTCGTTCTTTAACGATCATTTGTATTTTCGATACTCAAGACCAAATAACCCAGCTTAAAGAATCACCACAGTATGAAATCTTGCTAAATAACATTATTGATCGATTAAAAAGTGCAGGTATCGAACTGGTTAAAAAGCAAAAACACATCAAATTTGATAGTGAAGAGGCTTGTAATCTTCATCATCAAGGCAATTGGGCCAATCGATTGCAATAAAAATCGTTTAAGCTTGTTAGAGAATACAAACCTACAATCTTGTACATAGAAATTGTCCACAAGAGAGGTAGAAAAACAAACAATAGCGAAATAAACGATGAAAACACAAGTAATACAAACAGCAGCCGGTCACACCGTTAGTGCGCAGGTTTTTCCTGCGCATGATTTATCAAACAGTAAAGGTGTGTGCATCATTGCGACAGCGACCGGTGTTGCTCAGCGTTTATACGAAGACTTTGCCAACTGGTTAGCCGAGCAAAATTATACCGCAGTTTCGTTTGATTATGATGGCATAGGTTTATCAATCGATGGCCATGTTAAAAATAGCAAAAGCGATAAATTAAGCTGGGGGAAAAACGATTGCCCGGCTGTACTTGAATTTGTTAAAAACCAATACCCTAACCAAGAAATTACCTGGATTGGCCACAGTGTTGGCGCTCATATGTTGGGCTTTATGGAAAATACCCATGGTATTACCAAAGCCATTACTGTGGGAGCAGGTACTGGTACTTGGTGGTATAACTCCCCACCAACTAAACGCATTGCGTGGTTTTTATGGTATTTTCTTGTACCGGCTACAACGCCTTTTTTGGGATATTTTCCTGGGGATAAAATTGGCATTATGTGTGATTTACCCAAAGGCGTTATCATGCAGTGGCGCCGTTGGTGCTTAAATAAAGAGTATTCGATAGGTTGTGAAGGCAACTGGCTACGGCAGCGCTTTGCTAATGTCACCATTCCTATCACAGGTATTGCTTTTAGTGATGACGATATGATGTCGATGAAAAATGTAGAAATACTTCACAGTTTTTATACCGGCTCAAATAAAACAATGATTACTGTTAAGCCAGAAGATATAGGTCAAAAACGCATTGGTCATATTGGCTGGCATAAAGCACGCTACCGTACACTTTGGGAAGATGTCTTTTTGCCTGCGTTACAGTCTTAATTACTAATTACTAATTACTCGTTACTCGTTACTGAGTAGCGGGTGTTGCTCCATAATTATCTTGTTATGCGTGCGCGGTTATTTACGATCTGCGCGCGTGAAAGATCATAGATCCAATTAAACGCGATAGCGTACAACAAAAAGAATACCATCGCCCCAATATCCAATAGCAGCACCGATAAAAAGTCTAGCTGTAGCATCCACATCATAATAGGAAACGAAAAGACTAACATACCAAACTCAAAGCCAAGGCCATGCTGAATTCTGATCCACAGAGTTCTTTTAGTGCGATCTGGGCCATAAAGTTTGTCGAAAATAATGTTAAATATAAAATTCCATACCATCGCTAAAAGTGACAGCATAATTGCCAGCCCCGACATTTTAGCGACATCGTTGCCGGTGATAAAAACGGCTATTAAAGTAAGCAAAAAAAGTGCGATAGCTTCAAACAATAGAGCATGAAAGACTCTTTCTTTAAATGACATATTCTGAGGATTTTCCCGTGAACGGAACGTTTTGCAAATAAATATGAAGAGCATTAAAGCAGGCTTTGAAGCATAAAAAAACCCGCTAATGAATCATCATTAGCGGGTTTTGAAATATGGTAGCTATGGGCAGACTTGAACTGCCGACCCCAGCATTATGAATGCTGTGCTCTAACCAGCTGAGCTACATAGCCACGACTTGTTGGCTTTCGCCTCTCAAGTGGCGCGTATTATGTCACCATTTAAATTTTCGTCAAGGTTATTCTATCAATTATTTTATAAATATGATGATTATTTTTGTGCTTTTTCAATGGTTTAGCTAAGGCTGATGTTTGCCATGTTGATTCGCTATTAATGCAGCAGTCTCTCACTTCATTATTAGCTTTGTTGATCATAATAAGTATAAAAAAAGCGCCTTGTAGATCAATTGCTTGATCAACAAGGCGCTTTTCATAAGCACTTTTAGTATTTAATGCCTGCGTTTAAGCACACAGTAAATGCTTAAATAATGCCTTTTTCTTGCAGCGAAGCAATCATGCTGTCTAGTGTGTCTTCATCTGCGGCTAAGCTGATGCAAGCATCGTCTGCACCACCAGAGACAAGAGCAATTAGACCAGCACTTTTTAAGATAAGTGCTTCGCTATTGCTAGCAACTGCAGCCGCTTTACCCATCTCAAATAAGCGACGGTCTAGCGCTTGTGCTGAAACTTCTGGGTTGCTGCCATTAATCGCAACAATGGCGGGTTTTTGGCCAAAACGGCGAGCCTTATCTTCTGCCGTAACGGGGGTGTTATCGCCATCGGCATCTTGAGCTTCACCAACAACCATACCAGCCCCAACGGTAACGTTAGTTAGGCGATCAACAATAATGAAGGCCCCAGTAGCACGGTTTTGTTGATAAGAATCAAAAGATATTGGCTTGTTAAGGGTAACTTCACATAGTGCAATTTCGTTCAGTTTAACCACATCTGCAGGATGTTGTTCCATCGTGTTTACATCAACACGGTGGTGTATTTTGCTAACAGCACCTTGAGTGAGTGATGAAGAAAACTTGATATCGTACTGCTTACCAGCAATTAATTCAGCATCAGCCATCCAAACGATATCAGCATTTACTTTATTGGCTACTGTTGGTAGATCGTCAATGTGGACCAGCATGTCGCCACGAGAAACATCAATTTCATCTTTTAAGGTTATCGTAACGGCTTGGCCGTTAAACGCCTCGTCTAAATTACCATCAAAAGTTATAATTTTATCAACGGTACTGGTTTTACGCGATGGCAGTGCCATAATGCTGTCACCAGGGCGAACCTTACCTGAGGCAACGGTGCCGCAGAAACCACGGAAGTCTAGGTTAGGGCGGTTTACATATTGCACCGGAAAACGGAAGTTTTCGAAGTTTTTATCTTCAGCAACTTCAACCGTGTTCAATATCTCCATCAAGGTTTTATCGGTATACCAAGGGGAGCGTTCAGAACGATTAACAATGTTGTCGCCATCAAGAGCAGATAAAGGTACACATTGAATATCAGGAATGTTCAGATTCTTAGCAAAGGCTAAGTAATCTTCTTTAATTTCGTTGTAGCGATCTTCGCTAAAGTCCATTAAATCCATTTTATTAATGGCCACCACTACGTGCTTTATGCCTTGCAGCGATGCAATATAAGAATGACGCTTGGTTTGTGTTTGCACACCATAGCGCGCATCAATCAAGATAATGGCAAGATCACAGGTAGACGCACCGGTTGCCATGTTACGAGTGTACTGTTCGTGTCCTGGGGTGTCGGCGATAATGAATTTACGTTTATCGGTAGAAAAATAGCGATAGGCTACATCAATTGTGATGCCTTGCTCACGCTCAGCTGCTAAGCCATCAACCAATAAGGCAAGATCGACTTTGTCGCCTTGTGTGCCTGATTTAATCGAGTCGTTTTCAATAGCGGCTAATTGATCTTCAAAAATCATTTTGGAGTCATACAGTAAACGGCCAATTAGGGTCGATTTACCATCATCTACATTGCCACACGTTAAAAAGCGCAGCATTTGTTTGTTTTCATGCTGTTTTAAGTAAGCCAGAATATCTTCGGCAATCAAGCTAGATTGGTGTGACATTAGAAGTAGCCCTCTTGCTTTTTCTTTTCCATTGACGCAGAAGAATCGTGATCAATAGCACGACCTTGGCGTTCAGAAGTAGTGGTTAACAGCATTTCTTGAATAATCTCTGGCAGGGTTGTTGCAGTCGATTCAACAGCACCTGTTAACGGGTAACAACCTAAAGTACGGAAGCGCACCATTTTCATTTCTGGTTTTTCGCCTTCTTTTAAAGGTAGGCGTTCGTCGTCAACCATAATTAACATGCCGTCACGCTCAACTACAGGGCGTTCTTTTGCTAGATATAGGCTTGGAATATCAATATTTTCTAGGTAGATGTACTGCCAAATATCGAGCTCGGTCCAGTTAGATAATGGGAAAACACGAATGCTTTCGCCTTTGTTTACCTTACCGTTGTATATGTTCCACAACTCAGGACGTTGGTTTTTTGGATCCCAGCGGTGGTTTTTGTCACGGAAAGAATAAACGCGTTCTTTAGCACGAGATTTTTCTTCATCACGGCGAGCACCACCAAAAGCAGCATCAAAACCGTACTTATCTAAGCCTTGTTTTAGCGCTTGAGTTTTCATAATGTCGGTATGCTTTGACGATCCATGAGTAAATGGACCCACCCCTGCAGCTACACCTTCTTGGTTGGTATGAACGTATAAATCCATTCCTACAGTTTTGGCCATTTCGTCACGGAACTGGATCATTTCCTTGAATTTCCACAAGGTATCCACGTGCATTAATGGGAACGGTGGTTTGCCAGGATAAAACGCTTTACGCGCTAAATGCAGCATCACCGCAGAATCTTTACCGACAGAGTAAAGCATTACCGGATTATCGAATTCGGCAGCTACTTCGCGGATAATATGGAGGCTTTCAGCTTCCAGTTGTTTAAGGTGAGTCAGGTTATACTCAGTCATAATCGCTTTCGTAGTTGGTGAACAAAAAGTGATAGAAGATTGCAGTTGTATTTGTGCATTCAACAGCAGTTTCCAGATGACGACACTATACCAAGGGGCGGAGTATTTAAAAAGATGATTCTAATAACATTTGGATATAAGAGTATGTAGAAAGATTGATCAATAATCCCTATTATGACGGGCTTATGAAACACACAACTTGTCCTTATAACACAGGAAATATTCATGTCAGCCTCGACTTGGTCCGAGCAAACACAATACCTTAACGGGCCAGCGGGTCTCATAGAGGTTCGCCTTGGCCAGCATAGCGATTCAGTGATAAAAAATGGCATCATCATGTGTCATCCTCATCCTCTATTTTCAGGCACGATGGATAATAAAGTAGTCACTACTTTGGTGCGTGGTGCTTCTCGCTTGCTGATTGAGCCGACTGTCGCAAATAATAGTCAGGGTGAACATAGTAAACTGGATACTTTGCGCTTTAATTTTCGTGGAGTCGGTCAAAGTGAAGGTGAGCATGATAATGGGCAAGGAGAGCAAGACGATCTTGCCACTGTGGTTAATTATGCAATTGAAGAACTGGGTTGGCAGAAGATTTATTTAGCTGGATTTTCATTTGGAGCAGGTGTTACCTGCTTGTACGCTAACGCACACCCTGAAAAAGTTGCTGGATTGTTTTTAATAGCACCTGCGGTGCATCACTTTGATGCGCCAATGACTTTACCCTTCGATTTTGAAACTCATGTTTACATGGGCGATGCTGATGAAGTTGTGCCCTTTGATGAAGTTGAACACTGGGTTGATTTGGTAATACCACAGCCACATTGGCGAGTTTTTGAAGACGCCGGACATTTCTTTCACGGTCGCTTGGTTGAATTAAAAAATACAGTTTTACAGGACTTAACCGACATTATTTCATAAACAGTGATCTAACCAAGAATTTATAGTCGTATTGAAGGGGCCAATGCTGTTAATAAGCGTCATTTTAAGATAAATTGCGCCCCGATTATCAATATTAGTCTTTCTTAAAAAACGAATGTGCTCAGTTATCAGAGTATCTCATAACATCATCAGAGGAATACATCTTGTCTACGCCCTTAGAACTCTACCAAGAAGATTTAAAACGTGACGATTTCTCTTACGATGAAGCTCAAGAAATGGCTGTTGAGCATTTGCAAAGGTTATACGATGACCTAGTGGCCGATTACGAAAAATCAAAGAAGAAACGCGTTTTGGGTAAGCTTTTCAATAAAAAGCAAAAAGCGCCTATTCAAGGTTTGTACTTTTGGGGTGGTGTAGGGCGCGGTAAAACCTATTTAGTAGACACTTTTTATGATGCCTTGCCTTTTGAACGTAAAATGCGTACTCACTTTCACCGCTTTATGCAGCGAGTTCACAAAGACTTAACCGCTTTAGAAGGGGTTAAAAACCCGTTAACAGCGATTGCTGAACAAATTTCTAAAGAAGCGACTGTAATTTGTTTCGATGAGTTTTTTGTTTCTGATATTGGTGATGCCATGATTCTTGGCGGCCTGATGGAAGAGTTATTTGCGCGTGGTGTTACTTTGGTATCAACATCTAATATTGTTCCAGATGGCTTGTATAAAGATGGTCTGCAGCGAGAGCGTTTTATACCGGCAATTAAGCTGCTGAATAAATACACCGATGTAGTAAACGTTGATAGTGGCGTTGATTACCGCTTACGCACTTTAGAACAAGCTGAGTTGTATCATTATCCTCTGGATAATAGCGCGGATAGCAGCTTGCAAAAAAGCTTTGATAGCTTAGTACCGGATTGCAAACACACCGAAGAAAACGTATCCATTGATATTTTGGGTCGTCAGATTCCAGCGAAAGCTATTTGTGACGATGTCGCTTGGTTTGAATTTGAAGGGCTATGTGACGGCCCGCGTTCGCAGAATGATTATATTGAAATGGGTAAGTTGTATCACGCAATCCTGATATCGAATGTACCGGTTATGAGCATCAAAAACGACGATTTAGCCCGACGTTTTATAAACTTAATCGATGAGTTCTATGACCGTGGCGTTAAAGTTATTATGTCGGCCGACGCACCCATTCATGAAATTTATGCTGGTGGCAGTTTAGAATTTGCTTTTCAGCGTACCACGTCACGCATGTTAGAAATGCAATCTCATGAATATTTAGCTCGTGAGCATAAAGCAGATTAATTATCTGTTGCACCGCTATTTAGGCATGCTACTAGCTCCCATAATTTTATTGTGGAGCTTTTCTGGTTTGGTCATGATGTACGTGCCTTTTCCGCAATTATCCCCACAAGAGCGTATTTCACTGTTACCTGAGATTCGCTCTGTTGAATGCTGTTCGGCTTTTTTTTATGAGCAAATATTACCCTTAGATGTGTCATCAGTGGCCATTGAACGACTTAATAACGACACGGTGATTAAAGTCACCGACACTTCCAGACAAACAACTCTGTTCAGCTTGAACCGTCAGCAGCGTCTGGTAGACATTGATATTCAGCAAGCCTCTAAAATCGCTCAAACGGCGACAAACTTGTCTATTAATAACATCGAATTGATCGATACCGATCAATGGACTATTTACTCAACCTTCAATCCTTTGCGACCTTTGTACAAAGTCAGTTTTACTGACGACGAGGGTATGCAGTTGTATGTTTCGTCAAAAACTGGGGAGATTATTCAGCAAACCACAGCGTTTCAAAGACAGTGGAATTGGGTGGGGACGGTGAGTCATTGGTTATATTTTACCGACCTAAGGCAGCACACTCAGATTTGGTTTTGGTTGGTTGTCGGTTTGGCGCTAGCCTCTTTAGCATTGGTAATAAGCGGCACTTGGATGGGCATACAATCGCTGTTGAATAGCAAGGCTGGGGCATCATTACCCTATTCGGGTGTTAGTTGGTTGCATTATTGGGGTGGCGTTACGTTATCGGCTTTGCTGTTTTCTTTTTTATTCAGTGGTGTGGTGGCAATGAATCCATGGGGTTTATTAAATTACAAGCAGATCAATACTCACGAAGCGATTGGGAAAAACCTGGAAAGGTCAGATGTGATCAATAGTCTGCAGCAAGTGAGTGAGTTTATTGAACAACAGCGTGGAATACTCAACCTCACAATGACGCCTTGGAATAACAAACCTTATTGGTTTGTTAGCTATGTCAATTCAACTGATTCAAAATCCGACGCAGTTAAACCCTTTGATAAGGGCCCTCATCTTGAGCGTTTTAATCAAAACTTTGTTCGCAGCGATATTCCTTTACACGAATTGCAAAGAGTAGGTGAGAGGTTAGCAACCAACCAAGGCTTAAAACAAACGTTAATGCATACCGAAGACCGTTACTATTATGCGTTTAAAAAACCGGTTGAGTTACCTATTTGGAAAATTGATAGAGAAAATGAAGGTGAGTTAGAAACGCTTTATATTTCTCCTACTACCGGTAAGGTGGTTAAAACCGTCACCGAAGCGACGCGACTAAACCGTTGGTTGTTCAATGCAATTCACCGTTGGGATTTTTCTAGCACTGTAAGGCACTCATCTGTTTGGCCGTGGTTACTCACACCGTTGCTATTGATTTTAATTGTGTTCTCAGTCAGTGGTTTTTATTTAGCTTTACGTCGAGTAAAAACCATAATCGCTAAGTAGCTTTCAACAGCTACCTTCAACAAAATCAGTTATTTGGTGGTTAACTAAGGTATTGCTGATATACCTGCTGGATAACCGGAAACATAGAAGCCACTAATAACACTGCCATCGAGATATTAAACATACGTTGTTGTTTAGCGCTTTGTAAAACCTGCTTAATGCCCTTGCCAAATACTAACCAAACACTGGTAACCATTAGCGCGGCACATAAAAAAACCGCAGCAATGGCAAAAATTTGGCTATAAATGCTGGATTCGAGGGTTGTGTAAGTGGAGATAGAACTCGTGGCGACCACCCAAGCTTTAGGGTTAACCCACTGAAATAATGCAGCTTGAATAAAGCTAAAAGGTTTTGATTTTTTACTCTCTAAAGAATCTGGGCTGGCACTGGCAATTAACCAAGCTAAATACAGTAAATACAATAACCCCAGTATTTTTATTGCTTCGTGCAAAATAGGGTATTTTTCAAAAACCACACTAAAGCCTAAGCCAATTAAAATAATCATCACTGGAAAACCAAAGCAGATGCCTAATAAATGAGGAATGCTTTGCTTAATGCCAAAATTCATCCCTGAGGTCATTAACATGATGTTGTTGGGGCCAGGAGTGATGCCGGTAGAGAGACTAAAAATAAACAGGGCGAGATACAATTCCAAAACAGAAGCCTTAAAAGGGTCGTAACAAGTAGTTGTTTCTGAAGGTCGTTGAGCAAACCGACTCATGAACAAAAATAAGGCGTGAGTTTAACAGGATGTATAGTAAGAAAATAGAAATCAACACACCGTGTTTTAAAACAGTGTGTTGTAATTTCATGAAGGACTAGAGTATGACTGCTTGTTTATTTACCGTCGCAACAAGGTGCATCGGCAGCCAAGTGGGGTACAAAGTTGCAAGGTGAGTGACGAGAGTCTAACTGCTCTTTTAAAATGCCTTTCCAGGCCAAATCGCAAGCACCTGTAGAGCCTGGCATGCAAACAACTAATGTATTATTGGCCAAGCCGGCTAAAGCGCGAGACTGGACGGTAGAAGTACCTATGTCAGCATACGATAGGTGACGGAACAGTTCGCCAAAGCCTTCGATGGTTTTATCTAATAATGGAATTACCGCTTCTGGTGTTGAATCGCGGCTGGTAAAACCTGTGCCGCCGGTGAGCAAAATAACGTCTACTTCGTCGCTGGCAATCCAAGCAGAAACAATGGCACGAATTTGATAAATATCGTCTTTAACAATGATCTTATCTTCATAGCGATGACCTGCGTCTTGCAGTGTTTCAACTAAATACTTGCCCGATGTATCGGTTTGTTCATTACGCGTATCTGACACAGTCAGTACAGCAATTCTAAGAGCCGTGAATTCTTTTTTGGCGTGGTTGCCCATTGGCTTTCTCCTAGCGGAAAACAATTAATTACAGATGGAAAGTAAGATAGTTGGCATTAAATAGTAGGGAGTGGTGAGATGCAAGAATGCATCTCACGGTTATAAATTTACTGATGAAAATCATGATGTAAATCTATATAACGGCAGGTTTAATGTGGCGAGCCTCCTTCACGAACACCATCCATATTAGGCAATTTGTGTGCGATGCCTTTGTGACAGTCGATACACGTTTTTTCACCGGCTGCTAAAGCACTCGAGTGTTGTGCTGCCGCGCGCTTGCTTTGTCGAGTAAAGTCCATCGAATCAAATTCGTGACAGTTACGACATTCTAATGAGTCGTTTGCTTTTAAACGCGTCCACTCATTTTGCGCTAAGCGTAAGCGATGCGCTTCAAATTTTTCACGTGTATCGATGGTGCCAAAAATTTTGCCCCAAACTTCTTTTGAAGCCTGCATTTTACGAGCAATTTTATCGGTCCAATTATGTGGTACGTGACAGTCAGAGCAAATAGCACGAACCCCAGAGCGGTTACTGTAGTGAATCGTGGATTGCAGTTCCATAAACACGTTGTCGTTCATTTCGTGACAGCTAGTACAAAACTCTTCTGTATTGGTTAATTCCATGGCGGTATTGAAGCCACCCCAAAAAATAACCCCTGCGATAAAACCACTAATGGTTAAAAACCCCAATGATAAGTGGACAGCGGGTTTGGACAAAATTGTCCAACCCATTTTCAATAAATTCATTATTTTATTCATAACACTTCCTAACGACCAATAAGGGTTACTTAGAACGCTCGTGGGCTTTTCTAATTATTTTTTCCATATCTACAAATTCGTTTTCTACCAAGGGCTCACTTTCTAACTGATGAACGTGACATTGAGTACAAAAGTAACGACGAGGAGACATTTCACCTAGAAAGTCACCATCGCGGTTCATGTAGTGCGTTACACTCACTGCCGGCGCTTGTGCTTCGTCGGCAAATTTACGTGAGTGGCAATCCATACATTTGTTAAAGTTTTTATCCAGTTGATACTTACTAATATCATGCGGGATAGTCGGTGGCTGTTGCGGGTAGTCACGCTGACGCTTTAAGTCGTTGTTTTCTACCTTGCTCATTGCCGGTGGCGTTACTTCTGCATTCAATGGTGCTGTGCCACGTAGTGTTGCCATTTCAGGGGCATTATCAACGACTTTTTCATTGGCAAAGGCAGTATTAGAAACCGACATTGCAGATATCGATAACACGGTGGCCATGGCCAATGAGAACGCGTGCTTTGCTGCTTTATTAACGAGTGTTTTCATCATCATTCTCCCTTATACCTTCTCGATTTTCACGGCGCATTTTTTATAGTCAGTCTGCTTTGATAGCGGACAAGTAGCATCCAGCGTTACTTTGTTAATCAACTGACTGGCATCAAACCAAGGCACAAAGACTAGGCCAACGGGTGGCTTGTTACGGCCGCGAGTTTCGATTCGAGTTTTGATTTCGCCACGACGAGAAATAACTTTCACTTCATCACCACGACGCATGCCGCGTTTCTTTGCATCTTCTGGGTGCATAAAACACACCGCATTCGGGAATGCTTTATACAATTCGGGAACACGTTGAGTCATAGAACCCGAGTGCCAATGTTCAAGCACACGACCTGTGCTTAACCACATGTCAAACTCTTCATCTGGGCTTTCAGCGGGTGGCTCATACGGTAAAGCAAAAACAATCGCTTTATTGTCTTTATGACCATAGAACTGGAAGTCAGCACCTTCTTTAACGTATGGATCAGAACCTTCTTTAAAGCGCCATTTAGTTTCTTTACCGTCCACTACCGGCCAGCGTAGGCCCCTTACTTGGTGGTATGTATCGTAATCGGCTAAATCGTGAGCATGACCACGTCCAAACGAGGCGTATTCTTCAAATAAGCCTTTTTGAATGTAGAAACCAAAATCTTTCGACTCTTGGTTTTCATAGTCGCTGCTAATGTCACCGATAGGGAATTGGTTAACATTGCCGTTTTTGTAAAGTACTTCGTAAAGTGTTTTACCTTTAAATTCAGGGTTCGCGGCTAATACTTCTGCAGGCCACACTTCGTCGGTTGTGAAGCGTTTTGAAAATTCAACCACTTGCCACATGTCTGAGCGGGCATCACCCGGTGCATTTACAAGTTGATACCAAGCTTGAGTACGGCGTTCAGCGTTACCATAAACCCCTTCTTTTTCTACCCACATAGCAGTTGGAAGAATTAGATCAGATGCTTCTGCAGTAACCGTTGGGTACGCATCAGAAGTAACAATAAAGTTATCGGGGTTGCGGTAGCCCGGTAAAATTTCTTCATTAATATTGGGGCCAGCTTGCAAGTTGTTATTTACTTGAATCCAGTAAGCGTTGATCTTACTGTCTTTCAAATCACGAACTTGTTTAACGGCGTGAGCACCTGGTGTACCGTTTAAAATACCTGCTGGAATTTTCCAGATTTTCTCGGCGATTGCTCTGTGTTTTGGATTCTTTACAACCATGTCTGCAGGCAAACGGTGTGAGAACGTACCCACTTCACGAGCAGTACCACAAGCAGAAGGCTGACCTGTTAATGAGAACGGGCTGTTGCCAGGCTCAGAGATTTTGCCGGTTAATAAGTGGATGTTATACAACAAGTTGTTGGTCCACACACCGCGAGTGTGCTGGTTTACGCCCATAGTCCAAAGAGACATTACCTTGGTATTTGGGTCGGCATACAACTTGGCAATCTTTTCGATATTGCGTGCAGGAACACCCGACATCTTTTCGGCGTATTCAAATGTATAAGGTTTAACAAACTTAGCAAATGCGTCTAAGTCGATAGGTGTAGATGCACCTGAGTTAGGGTTCTTTGCTTTCTTTTGCAGTTCGTGGGTTGGGCGTAAACCATAACCAATGTCGGTTACCCCTTCACGGAAGTTAACGTGCTTATTCACGAAGTCGTGATTAACACTGCCGCTTTCGATGATGTAATTGGCAATGGCGTTTAATAGCACCATGTCAGTTTGCGGGGTAAATACCGCTGGAATATCTGCAAGATCAAAAGAGCGATGTTCATAAGTAGATAAAACCGCCACTTTAACGTGTGGGTTACTTAAACGACGGTCGGCGATACGCGTCCAAAGAATTGGGTGCATTTCGGCCATGTTAGAGCCCCATAATACGAAGGCATCGGCTGCTTCCATATCGTCGTAGCAACCCATTGGCTCATCGATACCGAAGGTACGCATGAAGCCACCTACCGCAGATGCCATGCAGTGGCGCGCGTTAGGGTCGATGTTATTTGAAAGGAAACCGGCTTTCATTAATTTAACTGCAGCGTAACCTTCTTGCACTGTCCATTGGCCAGAACCAAACATGCCAACGCCAGTAGGGCCTTTTTCTTTTAAGGCTTTTTTAAATTTTACTTCCATAATATCGAAAGCTTCATCCCAAGACACAGGAGTAAACTCGCCTTCTTTATTATAAACACCATCTTTTTTACGCAACATTGGCGTGGTTAAGCGGTCTTTGCCGTACATGATTTTTGAAAGGAAATAACCTTTCACACACGACAAACCTTTGTTTACCGGTGCTTTTTCGTCACCATGAGTGGCAACAACTTTACCGTCTTTAGTAGCAACGCTGATACCACAACCGGTACCACAAAAACGACAAGGTGCTTTTGACCAAGTCAGTTTATTAGCAGTGCTTGAGGTAATAATATTACTGGCACTGGCAGGTAGACTAATACCAGCCACCGCCGCTGCAGTGGCTGCAGCCTGTGCCTTAATGACGTCACGGCGAGTTAATTTCATAGGAGTTCTCCGATTCTAATTCTAATTGTTTAAATTCTGTTATTGCACGGTATGAGAAGAGGCATCATTGTCTGATGGGGCTTCGCACAGTTCTGGCTGATGTATTTTTTCGATGGGTTGGTCTAATTTAGACTCTTCAATCTCATCGGCTAATTCGTCTATTGCAGCTACTTGGTGATAAACCAAAGAAGTATTAATAACTCCATCGATTGCCGAGATCAGATCAATACGATCCATTATGATCCCTTGATGTTTGGCTTCAGTTACCACTACAAATTTTCCTTTGTCGTCACTACCATGAAGTTCAATATCTGGCTGAGCGTTTAATGCATCTTCAACCAGTTGGTGTTTGTCTTCTCTACAAAACACAATAAAGCTACTGATATGGCTTTCTTCTGTTACATCGTCTAAAGCGATTTTGTTGGTTCTCATGGTTGAGCTCCGATTTATCAACGACTTGTTTTAAGTCGTTTTTGGAAAAATAGTATTAGGTGAATGAGATGGACTTATGTGTATCGACTGAGATGGACAAGTCGATACACAGGCTCCACAGCTAGTACAGTCGCTATCCCGTATAAATGGTGTTTGAATAGCAGCAATTGTGTTTGTGGTTGGCCATAACATATCAATGGCTCTACTGTCGCAAACATCTTTACAGCTTTGGCAATGAATTTTTTGCTTGGCTAAACAGCGATCATCTATTGTGATGTCAAAGTAAAAAGGTGCTTGATCGTTATTATTGGGCTGTTTATATAAAGCTTTGGTTTCGCAAGCATTGACACACGCTTCACAAAAAGTGCACTCACCACGCTGAAAGTCAATTTCAGGAAAACCACCATCCCCTTTAATAATGATTTCTTCTTCACAGGCCAAAACGCATTCGTTACAGCGACTGCAGTTGTCGACAAATAACGATTCTGTTAGCGCCCATGGTGGTCTTTGCGGTGAGACAAAGGATACACCTGGTTGTTTATTATTCTCTTTAAGTCGACTAGGGCGACGAAAAAATGCGCGTTTTGAGTGATCTATGGTAGCCATCATATTGATCCATGCGGATGGATTTTAAACAAACTCATTTGGTTGCTTAACTACCTGGTGGTCCATTAAGCAGTTGCAAAAACCAAACCATAAATCCGTAAGCAGAAATACCACCAACAGTAATGGCAGGGATAACTACAAATGTTAAAAACAGGGAAGCGACCAACTCTGCTTTTTTTGTGCGGTATTCCGCAGGAATTAGCTCATCAGACATTGCCGATTTACTCCGTATATTAATTATTTGCTGTTAAGCATTTACAGGTAATTTTAGCGGTTTAAATTTTTGCTGCTATCGTTTTGAAAGGTGCTAAGTTGATATAGATCAAGTAATGTAAAATGACTCGTTCTTAGATGAAAATGATTATTATTTAGATAAAATTGTAGGGTTATTAATACGTTGTAAAGGTGCTGAGAAGGTGTTGTGAAGGTGCTGATAAGGTGCTCGCCAAAAAGAAAAAAAAGGAATTAGCCTTAACTAATTCCTTTATAAAAAATCATTCAATGTTGCAAAGAAACGAGTATGCTAGCCGTTTTTTAAGCGTTGCTCTTCACGAAAACGAATTTTCTCTAAACGATGCTTTTCGACGGCTTCTTGAACATCACTGCCCAGGTGCGCTTCGCCGCGTTCTTTGGCCAGTTGCATTTGTAGTTCGCGTTGTTGAAAGCGCTCACGTTGTTCAGTGGTGTATTTGTCAATACAGTGCGGGCAGCTAACACCTTGTATGTAATGTTTGCTTTGTTTTTCTTCATCTGTAATAGGGTAGCGACAAGCATGGCACTGATCGTATTGGCCTTTTTCAAGATCGTGGTTTACCGCAACACGGTTATCGAAGACAAAACATTCACCTTCCCACATAGTTTCTTCTTTGGGTACGTCTTCTAAGTATTTAAGAATGCCGCCTTCTAGGTGGTATACTTCTTCAAAGCCTTGCTCTTTCATATAGGCTGTTGATTTTTCGCAGCGAATTCCACCGGTGCAAAACATAGCGACTTTCTTTTGCTTAGTCGGGTCCATGTTGTCTTTGACGTACTTAGGAAATTCACGGAAGGTTTCAGTATTGGGATTAACAGCGCCTTCAAAGGTACCAATCTGATATTCATAATCGTTGCGGGTATCTACCAAAACCACATCTGGATCAGAGATTAATGCGTTCCAATCTTTTGGTTTAACGTAAGTGCCCACTACCTGTTTAGGATCGATGCCTTCTATGCCCATGGTTACAATTTCTTTCTTCAACTTCACTTTGGTGCGATAGAACGGCATGGTGTCGTCGAATGATTCTTTATAGCCAATATTGGCTAAACGCTCGTCTTTGGCCAACCAAGTTAACAGTGCATCGATACCTTCACGAGAGCCTGCAACAGTGCCGTTGATTCCTTCTTGGGCAATCAGCAAAGTACCTCGTACTTCATTGGCTTCCATTACGTCTAACAGTGGTTGACGTAGATCTTCAAAGTTTTCTAGGGTGACAAATTTGTACATCGCACAGACGACGATAGGAGCAGTTTGCTCAGACATGGTGTTTCCTCATTGCGGTCTGGAACGTAAAACCAGAGCATTGGTAAAAAAGAGTATTGCTAACGGTGGCTCGTTTAAGAGCGCGCGGATTATATACAATCACGGGTTAAGATTCTAATACAATGGCCGTTATATTTTTCGGTTATGTTGGGTTAGCCGCTTTTGATATTTTTATTAAACCACCAGATCATTCACTAACGAGGCTAATTATGAATGGCATTTGTATCAAATTTATTAGCAATTTTTTCTCAAAGTTCGTCTCAAAGTTGGCCTCAAAGTTTGTCTTGTTATTAACTGCGTTTTTTATCTTTTACATACCGGGCTCCATGGCAGAATGTCGAGATGCTCAAGCCTTTGAAGCTGCCAATAATAAAGCGTTGTCTTATTTTAAAAATGCGACTGTTTTTAAGGCAGCGGTGGTGCAAAAGAATCACCACACATCTGGTAATAAAGAAGTAGCGAGTTACATTAAAAGCGCCGACAAACATTACAGTATTTTCACCCTAATCGACGCAGACTGTAATGCTAAGTTTCGCAAGCGGTCTCGACAATGGGATTAGTGAAAGAGGTCAAATGAAAAGTGAAAACATTACGTTTAGACGAATTTAGGCCAGTATTATCGATGTCTTGGCGAAAAGTGTCCGACACAAATTTATAGGGTGAATTAGCCAACATTTAGGGTTAAATGAGGCGACACTCTCTTAAAACTCACTCTTCAACAAAACAATTTCATGAATTAATAAGTCCAAAGACTGAATTCCCCTGTTAATTTCAATATTTGCTTAGTCAACTTGGCTTAAATGGTTTTGTAGACAAAACATTGTGGCTAAAAAGGGTGAGTGATTGAATGAATTGCACGCTGTTTTAAAGTTTTATTCCTACCCAAGCTCATTTCTTTTAGATAAAAATTAATAGCTGCTCTGTATTTCTTAATAATAAGCAATTCTAAATATAGGTTTTATAGGGCTCCTAGTGTCATAAAAATTATAATTAAAAAGGACTCAACACGATGATGCAGTTAAAAAGCCATTACCGACAGGGGTTAACGACGCCGTTAGTCTCGGTTGCTTTGCTAACAGGGATTGCCTTGCTATCCTCGATGCCAAGTAACGTGCAAGCCATGTCAAAAAAGCCCAGCCCTCCGCCAGGGCCGAGCGCAGCGCAAATGGCGCAAGCACAGGAGTCTGTGCATGGTTTAGCCCAAGGCTGTTATGCCATTCAATCCCCTGCTAATGGCAAGTTTATGAACCGCTTTCATCAAGGCGGAACAGTAGACGAGGGTTTAAGCTATCAATTTAACGCCACCACCGCAGACAGTGCTGCTAGTTTCTTCTTTAAACCCACCTCTTATTACCATTACCTGCTAACCGACCAAGACGGTCGTTATTTAGCCAGCCATTTACCCAATGAAATATCAGCAGGAACATATGCCGGTGAATACGCCCAATGGAAAATTGGTGGGCAGTATCAAAATGATGGCAGCTATCGCTACAGCTTTCATGGGATGGGGCTGAACAAAATATTGCGCCACAATCATGGTAATACCGGTTACTACAAAAATGGCGGCGTTTATGTACTGGATCTTTTGAATCCAACCAATACGGGCAGTGAACGTTTTTTTAACCTAGTGGCACAAACCGACTGTACGCCTTTTCCTGAAGCCGACTTGAATGTGGATGAATCCGTTTCACAAGCCGCCGATGTTAATCTGCCCATCCGCGGGGCAATTGACCCGCATACCCACATTACGTCTTATGAATTTATGGGCGGGAAATTCTTACACGGTGAACCTTTTAGCCCTTGGGGAATTGAAACGGCACTGCGTGATAGTAAAGAAATCCATGGGCCAAATGGTGCTTTGGATATTATTGGTAACTTAATGGGTTTTGACAACGTTGAGCACCGATATGATACCCGCGGATACCCTGATTTTCCTGAATGGCCTGCGCGCAAATCGTTATCTCATATGCAGTATTATTATAAATGGGTAGAGCGTGCACATAAGGGTGGTTTGAAGATGATGGTCTCATTATTAGTTGAGAACGAAGTCTTGTGTAACGTGCAAAAAACGGTGAACCCAGCCAGTTGGATAAACCCAAATAATTGCCAAACCTCTAAGAGTATTGATCTGCAAATTCAGCGCTTAAATGAAATGGAAGCCTATATAGATGCTCAACAAGGTGGCCCAGGCAAAGGCTTCTTCCGTTTAGTAAGCACCCCAGCGGAAGCGCGCGCGGTTATTGCCGACGGCAAAATGGCCATTCTTATGGGCATAGAGGCATCTGAATTATTTGATTGTGGTATACGCGATCACTGTACGGTTGAAACGATTGAAGCACAGTTACAGAAAGTCTATAACGCCGGAGTGCGTACTATGTACCCAACCCATCGTTTTGATAATCAGTTTGGTGGTGCACGCCCAGAAGACGGTATTCTCAATGTGGGGCAATGGTTATCAGCGGGCCGTTTCTTTGAAAATGAAGCCTGTGATGCTGAAACACGCGGTCGCTATTTCAAAACTGGTTTTCCATTAATTGGAAATGTTCCGGTAATCAAAGACATACTCGACGTGATTGGTTTAAACCCTGTTTACGATGAAACTCAGCCATTGTGTAATCAGCACGGTTTAAGTGATTTAGGTGTGTACTTAATCAACCGCATGATCGATATGGGCATGATTATCGAGATGGATCATATGTCAACCAAGACGGCCAACGCGGTTATGCAAATCGTTAAGGCGCGTAACTATTCGGGTGTGATCTCTGGTCATAGCTGGTTGAATGCAGCCGCCGATGGTTCTCCTCATGGCGTACAGAAAAACATTGCGACTCAAGGTGGGATATTAGCGCCTTATAATAGCCCATCAACATCACTGCAAGGTGGCATTGATCGCTACCTTAAACTTTATGAAGCAACGTCTTTCTTAAACGCTGTACCTTTTTCTACCGATATGGGCGGGATTGGTAATCAGGCACCCGCAAGAAGTGATGCTGCTAACAATCCGTTAATTTATCCTTTCATTACAGAGGAAGGTATAGAGATCCATAAACAGACCACTGGAAACCGCACGTTCGATTTGAATAGCGAAGGTTTAGCCCACTACGGTTTAGTAGCTGATCATATTCAAGATATTCGTGAACAAACACCAGCGCGTATTTATGATGCGATTATGAATTCGGCGGAAGCTTATATTCAAATGTGGGAGAGAGCGGAAAGCAATAACAATACTCAGTATGTAAATCCTAATCTTTAAGGGCATACATAAGTATAAAAAGTGAGTATTTACTTACTGAGTAAGGCTGTTTAGTGCAATGCAAGATGTTTGCACTAAACAGCTATTTCATCAATATTTGATTACTTATATTGCGTGTTTGTTACTAAGTAATTCAGCTTCAACTTTTTGCAAATTAGTTAGATGCTGACGCAGCGTTTTGCTAATAATCGTATTGCGCTTAATCAAGTCTAATTGTGGCCAAGTAGCACGCTCACCACTTTCAAATAACTCAGTTAACCCTTCCATTGTAGGGTTCAGCGCAAGTTGTTTTAGGCTGTTTTTATTTAATGTCGGTAAAATGTTGATATTTCCCAAGTATTGCTGATCAACAATAGAGCGTAATTTTTGAATACCTAGCTTGGCTTTTTTGTTGCTAACAACACTTTCCAGTACATCAAAGGCATAAATACTATTAACTTTAACCAGCTTTGAAACATAACGTTTGCTGGTTTCTAATAAACTGGAGGCGTCTTGTTTCATGTTAACTTTAACAAAAGTAGACAGCGGATTAATTTGGCTAACAATACTGTGGTTAACTCCATAAATACGAGCTAAACGATCAAAGGGTAAGTCTGCCATTAATGAGCCATCAGCAAACCGACGGTTAGGGATGTATGGAACAATGTCACCCGCTTGGTTTTTAGCTTTTAATTGCACTGGAGAAAACACAATAGGCAAAGCGCAAGAGGCTCTAACTGCCTGAGTGATAACAGCATTTGGTGATGTTTTTGCATTTAACAGACGTGAATATTGGTGTAAGTCGGCTGCGGATACAGTCACCGTCATATGCCTGCCTGTTTTTTTGTAGGCTTCTTCAAATGTGGTTAAGTCAAATAATTCAATCAGTGCATTCTCAAGATTAGTACTGTCAAATAACCCCTCTTTGTTAAAACCTTGCCATTCCAGCCACTTATTAAATCCAGTATAAATAACTTCAGGGGTAAGCATTTCTAGCAGCTCTTCATTGGTTCTAGTGCCGACTAAGGCGGCAACAATAGAGCCAGCGCTAGCCCCAGAGATAACGTCGGGAAGGACATCATGCTCGACTAATGTTCTGACAACACCGGCATGGAAAAAACCTAAACCCGCGCCGCCGCTGAGCATAATGCAGCTGCGACCGAAAGCATGGGTGGTTTCTTCAAAGAATGAGATTTTTTCATAGAAGTCGATTTCTTCTGCCTGATAAATAAAATCTAAGGCTTCACATACTTCTTGAATAAATTCTTCAATTAAATGTTTTGTGCCTATCAATGCATAGCGGTTGAGGGCGGGAGCAGCGATGTTGCCTAAGTTTCCATGCAGCCCTTCATGAATAATATACATGAGTGCTGTAGCGTCATTGTCTGCTTTTGCTAAGCGCATTCGTTTTACCCGAGTGCGAATAGTCTGGTAGTCATAATCCTTACTATTTTCGGTGGCTTTCCATTGCTCTGCACCAGAAAGTTTGTCGTGTTCTATTGCTGCTGTTTTATATTCCTCATAAGATTTAGCAGTTTTCATACGATTTTGTAGTTCGGAGAATGCTTTTTTTGACATACGATTGTTCTCGATTAACGATAATAACTTTATCAAATAGTATTTTTTTAGAAATTGCTACCTAATGTACATTTCGCATTAACAGAACTTACGCAGTATGTAACCGGTTAAAACTAGTATATTATTGGTAAATTAGTTGAAATGTATTGCAATAATTAATAAGAAAAATGTGTTTTAAACATTCTCATTCTAACGGCGCATGGATGAATACACTCGTTGCCTGCAGATAACATAAAAATGGCGTGACTCTATTATATGGATTTCGATTTTACGACACTTACCTTGTTGTCAATTCCTTTAATCAGTGCTTTTGTCGGTTGGGCAACCAATTATTTAGCGCTGAAAATGATGTTCTACCCAATGGAATTTGTAGGGATAAAACCTATTTTCGGTTGGCAAGGATTGATTCCCGCAAAGCGTAAGGAAATGGCAGAAATTGCAGCGGAGTTAGTATTAGGTAAATTACTTAACGCTAAAGAGCTTGCTGCTAAATTAGATTCTAAAGCATTGACGGCGGTGATGGAGCGCCGTTTAAAGCAAGTTTTACGCAGAATTGTTAATGAAGTGATGCGTGAAAGTGCTCCTAAGGTGTGGGCTTCTATGCCTGTGCATGGGAAAAATCTGGTTTATGCTCGAATAGAAGCAGATATACCTAATATCGTTAATAACATGGTGGATGACTTTAAGTACAACGTTGAAGAAATCATTGATATTAAAGAGCTGGTGGTAACCAAGCTGATAGAATCCCCAGAGATTATTAATGAGATCTTCTTGAAGTCGGGTGAGAAAGAGTTTCCATTTGTTGAGCATTCTGGTTTTATTTTTGGTCTATTATTTGGCTTTCCAACCATGTTTGTTTGGATGTATTTGCCAGAATGGTGGGTATTACCATTGGGCGGATTAATCGTTGGCTACCTAACTAATTGGCTAGCTTTAAAGGTTATTTTTGAGCCAAAGCATCCCACTAAGTTTATGGGCTTAACGCTGCAGGGCATGTTTTTGAAGCGTCAGAATGAAGTCTCGCAAGTTTATTCCGAAATCATTGAAGAGAAATTAGTAACCTCTGAAAACATTCTGAAAACAGCACTTTACGGTTCAGGTTCAAAGCAGTTACTGGAGTTAATCGAGTTGCATGTTAATGATGCCATAGATCGTTATATTGCTTTTGCTCAGCCTTATATTACTTTAGGTGTGGGTTCAGATGCTTATTATAAGGTTCAAGAGATGGCTTCTAGGCATATCTTTGAAAACTCAGAAAGATACATGCCTTATGCATTTGAATACATCAAAAAGACCTTAGGTATCGCTGAAGAACTCAGTGCTCGCATGAAAAAGCTGTCGCCTGAAGAGTTTGAAGGTGTATTACGTCCAGCGTATGAGGCTGATGAGTGGAAACTGATTCTAACCGGCTCTTTGCTCGGTATGGGGGCGGGTTTTATGCAGTTATATTATGTCTTTATGTAATTAATTGTACGTGCTGTCAATTAATCACTGCAAACAGCAGGATGAAAGGTCAAGCTTTCACCCTGTGTTTCCCTAGCAATTAACTTGCGGCTTTGTCGTGGTCTAACAAATTAAAAATGGAAACCAGTGAACCGGTCAATTTGTGCTTGGGGGCTAAAGTAATTAAAGGTTTTTTAGCTTGGTGTGACTCCCGCATTTTTACCGATTGGCCAATATATTCCGATAATACTGGGTAGCCTTCGGCAATCAGCTCATCAATAATCTGCTTGGGTAAATTGGCGTTCGCCATAAACTGATTGGCTATAATCCCCTCTATTTCAAGCTCAGAGTTATGATCTTCTTTAATTTCAGCAATCTTTTGTTGGAGACTGTATAGACCTTGGCGGGAAAAATCGTCACAGTCAATTGGGATTAAGCAGCGGTCGGCTGCAATTAACGCAGATAAACTATAAAAATTTAATGCCGGAGCCGTATCAATATAGATGTGATCAAAGTCATTACTGAGAGATTTAAGTGCTTCACGCAACTTGTAAATTTTATGACGGCTATGTAATTCGCTTTCAAGGTCGGATAAGCGTTCCGACCCAGGAATAATGAATAAATTCTCCATTTGGGTAGGTTGGCAGAACTCAAGAGCAGGGCGACGGCGTAGGTGAAACGTGATGCTTTGTTCAAACAAATCAGCTATTGTATTGTCTGTGGGAGCATCTAATGCATTTAAGTAAGAGGTACTGTTGCATTGAGTATCTAAATCTAAAATTAGAGTGCGATAACCTTGGCTAGCTGAAATGGCGGCTAGGTTAACGGTCAAGCTGGACTTGCCGACTCCCCCTTTTTTATTAAATAAAACTCTAATCACGTCTTACGTCCCCGTTAGGTTGCTTTCATAATGCAATGTATGTGGTGAGTGTGATGATACCATTTTGTAATAGTATTCTGTATTTTGGTACTGTTAATTCAAAAAGAGTAACAAAATTACTTATTAAAGGAACCTAAAAATAAGTAGCTAAAAAAAATAGCTAATAAATTTTGTATGGATAGAAATTGTTAAACTTAGCAGTATCTCATGCTATAGTTAGGCATGATTGATTTAACAATTAATTATAAGTATACATATACACAAGCATTCAGCTTTTACATCAAAACCATAACTTTCAATAATGAACAAAAGCCAATGCGGTAGTTCATTCTTTAATACCTGATCAATAATGGTTACGTGACTTTCAACCATTATAGAGTTTATGGCTAGACAGCCAAAATGTGCTTGGTATGCTCGAGTTTTAGTTAAAATATACAGGAAGGGAATCAGCAGGTGAGTGAAAAAATAACACTTCTCGATCGATCGTTTTGGATTACTGAATCTGAAGCAAACCCAAAGCATGTGGGTGGCTTGCAGCTTTTAGAAATGCCTAAAAATGCACCAGAAGACTATGTACAGCAACTATTAGTCGAGTTAAAAGGTTTTGACAAAGGTGTAGCACCGTTTAACTGTAAAGTAGATCGTATACTCGGCTATCCGCATAAGTTGTCACCTATCGATAAGTTAGATATGGATTATCATGTGCAGATGCACGAGCTTGACGATATTAGCAATAAGCCCGAAATGCATAACTTCATTGCTACTCTTCATGCTGTTTGGCTCGATCGCGATAAACCCTTATGGCAGTATCATTTAATTAAAGACAAGCAAAATAACGGTTTTGCAATTTATGTCAAAGTACATCATATGTACGGCGACGGCGCGACACTGATGCGTTGGTTTCAGCAAGGCTATTCAGAAAAGAAAAACACCAAGAACTTTGTGCCTGTTTGGGCTGTTATACAAAAGCCAAAAGTGCGTAAAAAAGGCAGTTTGGTTAAAAAAAGATTGGCTGGTATTTGGGAGCAAATCTCCAGTCTAAAAGATCTAGTATGGATATTGTTCCGCATCTTGCTAAAAATGGTACGTATCAATCAAGCATATATGCCGGTGCCTTTTTCAGGCACAAAAACTGTATTAACAGGGCAGGTCAAAAAAGGCCGTGCAGTAGCGACATTAGAAATTGATTTTGCTCGTGTAACGGCACTCAGTAAGCGGCTGCGAGCTTCAGCAAATGAAATCATGCTGTGTGTGTTTGATATTGCTGTGCATCGTTTCTTAAAAGACCATGGCCATTCGTTCGATAAAGCTTTGTATACCAATATGCCAATCAACTTACGTAAGCCAGGCGAAGCGAGCTCTGGTAACAAGATTGCTATTGTTCCTGTTGAGCTAGCTCACGGAGAAAAAGACCCTTATTTGCGTCTGCGTCAGATTATTGAAAATCACCGTATTATCAAGCGCACAACCCGAGTCTCTGAGCCACTCTCTTTTACTTATTACACCATGTTGATTCAGTCATTTTCGACGTTATTTGAAGTATTAAGAATTTCCGATTGGGTCAGACCCATTGGTAATATATTGATCTCTAACGTACCGGGACCCAAAAACACCCTGTACTTTAAAGATGCCAAACTGTTGGCTACTTACCCTATTTCAACCATGACGCCTGGTGGCGGGGTAAATATAACTATGGTGACCTACAATAATATTGCTCAAATTGGCCTTGTATGTTGCAACCATAAAATGAAAGACCTTGAACCTCTAGCGCAATATGCATTAGAAGCCTTTGATATGCTAGAAGCCTGTGTTGATAACCCAGCGTTAACCGTTGAAGACATCGGCGAAATAGTACTAGCGGATGATAAATCCATCGTTGTGCCATCGGTTTTATGTGAGCAAGCTAGCAATCAATAGCTTGCTTAGCTAAGATTTAGAAATTATAAATAATTAAATTATGCAATTTAGTATGTGAATTCTAATTTCTTACCGTAACATTCATTTTATCAAAGCAGTATCAAACAATTTAATGAACTACGGAGTAAATACCATGAGCAAGACTGATAAAAGCAAAGAAGTAGCCGCAACTAAAACTGACGAAGTTAAAGAAGTGGTTTCTAGTAACCTAGACAAAATTAAAGAAACAGCTAATTCTGCAGAAGAAATGGCTCGTAAAATTTGGTTAGCTGGTTTAGGTGCATACGGTAAAGGATACGAAGAAGTAAAAGGCCGTATCGAAACATTATCAACTGACACAAATAAGTTATTTGATGAATTAGTAGTTAAGGGCGAAAAGCTTGAAACTGAAGGCAAAGACAAAGTTAAGCAAGTTAAAGACGACGTGCTAGAAAAAACTGAAGTTGAAGCTCGCATCGAAGCAGTACGTTCTAAGCTTGGTTTTGGTAAATCTGACGAAGAAGCCAAAATCGAAGAATTAAGCGCTAAAATTGATCAATTGACAGCGGCAATTGCTAAACTGTCTTAATCAGTATTTAGTCTTAATCCCTAAAAGAGAGCCAATCGGCTCTCTTTTTTTATGCCTGTAAAATCCCCCAGACTAATTTCATATCTGATCTTTTATCACTTGGCCTTACACACCTTTTCAGTTGTTAATAGACAGCTGTTACTTGAATCTCGTGCTGGTCTTTAGGCACACTTTTTGTGTGATAATTTACTTGCCAGTGAGATTACCTCTGTTTATATTGTATTAGACACGTTAAGCCAATTCTGTGTATTTTTATTCAAATATTGATGTCCAATCTTCTCAATATATCTTTGTTATTGGCAAATATTTAAGGAACCAGCATGACCATTAAAGTAGCTGTGGATGTAACTCGTAAGTTTACTGCAAGCGCAGATATCAATACCGTATTTTCACTTTTATCTGATATACCCGCATCTGTTGCGCACTTTCCTAATGTGCAAGAATTAGTTGACCTAGGCGACAATACTTATCGCTGGGAAATGGAAGAAGTAAGTTCAGGAGGGTATTCTGTTAAGACTCTCTACGCGTGTCAATATAACGCTGACGATGAAGAAAAAACCATTGTTTGGACTCCAATCAAGGGTGAAGGCAATGGCGTTGTTTCAGGTAAGTGGCAGTTAACAGAAGTAGACTCGGGCACCGAAATTGTATTTACCACCAAAGCCGAGCTAACACTTCCTTTTCCGCGTTTGCTAAAAATGGTTGCTAGTCCGATTATTAAAAGTGAATTTACAGAAATGGTAGAAACCTATTTAAGTAATTTGAAAAAGCTGTGGGATTAATTATTCCTAACATTAGCAGTGCCCTAAACGACACATAAAAATAAAAGAGTTGTTAAATTATCTATGTCTAATTCGTTGGATCAAATTTTACAAAACTTGCAAGAAGTAGAGCAAATGAACCAGCTGATTACACAGCAAGGTTTAACAGCCGCGATACGCAAGCTACAAACTTGGCAAACCAATCGATTAATAGCGACACATGATGACTTGTGGAATTCCAAGCGATTCAGGCCTCCAATGCAGTTTTTTGCAGAAGAAATATACGGGCCAAAAGATTTTAGCGCACGGGATATCGAGCTAGCTCGAGCGGTTCCTAAAATGGCTAAGGTCATACCCGAAAAGGGTTTGCAGTCATTACAAACCGCTATTCGACTTAATAGCCTTTCGTTAGAACTTGATCTTGCTCTCATTCAGCAGCTTGGTAATGACATTATAAACCGAGATAGCTATTTTCATTGTTATCGTCAAGCAGGTAGTCAGGCCCAGCGAACAGAGCAAATTCAATTGCTTGAAATGCTGAGTTTTGACCTACCTACTGTAGTCAACACGCCAGGCATATCGCTTATTTTAAAGTTATCCAGAAAACCGGCTAAGTTAGCTGGTGTCGGTATGCTTCATACATTTTTAGAAGATGGATTTAATTCTTTTAAAAAGGTAGGAGATGTTAATGAGTTCATCAACCCTGTGATTAGCCGAGAAAAAATAATGATGGATGCTTTGTTCTCGGTCACCGATGCAGCGAAAAATCCACTGCCAGATATAGGCAGTATTTAAATAAGTGCTCTGACTAAATAAAATACGAAAATCATAAAAAATATTTGTAATTAGTATGTGGATTCTAATTTCTTTTCGTAAGATACGTCCTATCAAAGAAGAACCAAGCCATAAGTTAATGGCAAAAATGATTTAGTAATTTACGGAGTAAACACCATGAGCAAAGTTAATAAAACTAACGAAGTAGCTAAAACTGATGAAGTTAAAGAAGTTGTAACAAGCAACTTAGACAAAATCAAAGAAACAGCTAATTCTGCAGAAGAAATGGCACGTAAAATCTGGTTGGCAGGTTTAGGTGCATACGGCAAAGGCTATGAAGAAATTAAAGGTCGCATCGAGACTCTTTCTTCAGAGTCTAACAAGTTGTTTGACGACCTAGTAGTTAAAGGCGAAGAGCTTGAAACTGAAGGTAAAGACAAAGTTAAGCAAGTTAAAGATGACGTACTCGCCAAAACTGAAGTTGAAGCTCGAATTGAAACTGTTCGTACTAAACTAGGCTTTGGTAAGTCTGACGAAGAAGTTAAGCTTGAAGAGCTAAGTGCTAAAATTGATGAATTAACAGCAGCTATCGCTAAGCTGTCTTAATTCTAGCCGACTAAAAAGAGAGCTTTTACGCTCTCTTTTTTTTGCCTAGAATTTAAAATTAGTTAACAATTGAAAAAAAACCGCTATACACTTGGGATTACTATTAAAATTAGGTTACTACGCGTATGTCCATTGTAGAAAAAATACAACAATGGTTTATTCCCAAGTTAATTCAGCTAAAGATCATAAAACAAGTTTCCTTTACGCTGGCCGAATTGACCCACGATATGCAAGACTATCTTCCTTTTGATATTAAGTTTTCGGTGCCAAACGGTGATGGGTTCGTCATTATTTCTAGCGTCGAACTTGCAGAATTTAAACAGGGTTTAGTCCATGCAACACTCAAGGGAACCTTAGATATTCGTTGCTTGGGAGAGCATTTGTATAGTTCTAATATTCAAATCGAACTATTTGGCAAGCCAATTTACCTTAAAGAAAAATCTGTCATACGTGCAACCGAAGTAGAGATAGGAGAAATAATCTTATCGGATGACAATCTAGTGGTTGCACAAAATGTACGCAAAGCGATTGCTAAACTAAGCAATAATATTCTTGGTCAGATGTACGCTCTGACAATGGGAACGGCACTCTCTTTTGTGGGTAATATTACCGATATGAAAAGTTATATGGCTAATTTTATCAACAAAAGTAGCCATAAAGTACTCGAATTGCATCGTAAGGACATAGAAAGCAAGTTACTAGAGAGTTTTTCTAACGGCGATTTGGAATATACCTTAGAAGAAGTCATACCCGATGAGAATTTGTTTATCAAATATGGCAAAGATATCGTAGTAGAAAATGAAGGCTTAACCTTTAGGTTTTGCTAACCAATGACTTATTTAAAATTGCTTGCTTAATTTTAGCGTTATCAGAATCTTCACGATAATAAGGGTGCAAGCTAAAGTAAATAGTCATTAACGTACGATATACAATATCAGGGTCGGTTAATGAATCCCCCTGCATTTGATAATAATTTAGACTTTGAAAGAGTGTTAGGCTGATAATATCAAGTAATAGGTCAATGTCTTCTGATGAACCGATTAATGTGCCATTTTTCTGTAGCTCAGTTAATAGCTTGCGTAAGTGCTGACGTTGAAACTTAGCGAGTCGCTGTAATTTATTGTGAATGCCAGGATATTGACTAGAGATTTCAGCAATATTTTGGAACAAAAACCGAAATAAATGCATGCTTTCTAAGCAATAAAATAAATACTTATAAAAATCTTCATGATCGTCAGACACTTGAGAAATTGCGTTAATCTTAGCGATGTAGCTGTCGACTAAGGCGTTGATAATGTCATCCTTACCCTTGTAATGATAATAAAGGTTACCTGGGCTTATATCTAACTCGTGAGCAATATCGACGCTGGTTGTATTACGTTCACCTTGTCTATTAAACAAATCAAGGCTGATTAACAGTATCTTTTCTGAGGTTTTCAATATGATTAGTTCCAGTAAAGTTATTTTTTAGCTACATAACCACAATTTTAACGCTATATACATCATATTCTAGTCCCCTATATTACCCATAAAAGCTCATCATGTTCCAGTCATGTTAAATTTGCCTTTTTTAGTATGATCTTTCTAATTGTATTCGTTATATTTAGGCTTAATTAGCGATTACAACAAACTTAACTAACATTATCGGGCATTTCATGGTCAATCTAAAGCGTGTAACCAGTTCAGCAGAAAAAACGGATGGAGTCGTTCGTAAAGCTTGGTTACTTGGAATTGGTGTTTGTGTTATTGCGTTTGAAGAAATTCAAACTCAATTTACCAAGATAAATGATGGGAATATTCGTTTGTTCAATCAGTTAGTTGCTAAGGGAGAAGAATACAGTTCTGATTCTACAACTATCATTAGTAATGAAACTCGTGAAGAAACTGCTGTAGAGAAACGTGTTGCAGAGGTGCGTAAGCAACTTGGTCTTGATACCAAAAGCAACCAGGCTAAGATTGCAGAGCTGTCTCAGAGAGTCGATGAGCTAACACAAGCTCTTAACAAACTTTCTTAAGTTAATTTTAGCTAAGCCAAACTTAATACTGCTGTTGCCAATATGTGTTGGTATGTCAGCCACATTTAACATTAAAAGAGAATTTATTATGTCAGCCAAAGATAATTTAGAACATATTGCACGCAACACCTGGTTAGCAGGTTTAGGCTCTATCGACAGCAGTAAAGACACTTTGATTAAATCAATTGATGACGCACATGAGAAATCTAATAATTTGTATGAAGAATTGCAAAGCAGAGGTGAAGCAATTCAAAATAAAATTAATGATAAAAAAGATGAAATTCAGAGCAAAATCAATGACAAAAAAAGTGCTTTGCAAGCAAAGGGTAAAAAGCTGCTTGGTTTATGTTCAGATGCACCAGAAAAAGAGAAGTTAGAGCAGCTGAATAACACAGTCGACGAGCTGACTGCTACGGTTGCTAAGCTAGTAGAAAAACGCAGTGCAGAAGCTAAAGCAGCAAAAGCCAAAGCTGCAAAAGAAGCAGAAGCTAAAGAAGCAAAGGCCAAGGCCACTGCAGAAAAAGAAGCTCAGACTACCAAGACTAAATCGACTAAAAAAGCAGCGCCAAAAACGAATACACAAGCTGGAACTAAAGCCAGTACAAAAGACTCAGCTAAAGACACTGACAAGTAGTTAGTATTTTATAAGCACAGTCCAACAACGTTGAAAACTCAATACGATTAACGCTATTGAGTTTTCAACGTTTATTCTCTCGGTGCCAAAACCCATTGCACTGTTAAGACACTCATCAATACAGCTATCAGTCCGATTAAAGCAATCCCAGTGATGCTCTCACCTAGCGCTACCCAGCCTAAAATTACCGCAGAAATAGGGCTTAATAAACCCAGCGAAGATATGGCAACCGGTGACAATTTAGCAATACCGTTAAACCACAATACATAAGCCAAGGTTGTGCCAAATAAAGACAGGTACCCATAACCTATCCAATTATTGGTAGACAGCCCAGACAGGGCTGGGTCAATCAGCAAGGCCAAAGGTACAAGCATTACACCTGCGATTAATAATTGCCAACCAGTGAAAGCCAATAATGGCATGTCGGTACGCCAGCGGCGGGCTAAAAATATTCCACACGTCATGAGCACCGCACCTAGGGCCGCAGCTAACACACCGATTAAATCCCATGCCGTATTGGGTGAGAGCAATAAAGCTGCCATACCAAAAATACCGATAATACTGGCTATTAAAGCAATCTGTGCGGGTTTTTTACCATCAACCAGCCATATGAGCATCATCATTAGTAAAGGTTGAATAGCTCCCACAACTGCGGCTAATCCCCCTGGTAGTCGATAGGCTGAGGTGAATAATAAAACATGAAAGATAGCAAAATTTAAAATAGCCAGAATAATAATGTGAAGCCACTCTGAACGCTGGGGTAAGTGGCGACTTATCAGAACTAAAATAATTCCCGCAGGAAGCAGGCGTAAGCAGGCGGCAATAAAAGGGCGATCAGGTGGCAGCAGTTCTGTTGTAATAAAATAAGTCGTGCCCCATAACGTTGGTGCAATAGCAGTGACCAGGGTTAACACAACCACAGACAACATCGGCAATGACTTGTTAGGATTCATAAAATGATTAACCGCTTCTGTTTATTGGGTGAATGCATAAAATCATTGTAAGCGTAACCTTTAAGCTACTGTTGATCATAGATTCTGTGATTGCTGTGATGGTGTTTGCGGGTTTTCATGCTGCGGATTGCTCCAGTCGGACTTTAACACCTCTACCAGGATTTTATAGCGTTCAATGCCAATGGCTTGAGCAATATCATTTTCAACTTTCATCATGTGCTCTTTGGTTTTTACCCGCATTCTTTGCCCTTGCTCGGTAAAACTGATTATTTTTTCATTGCCTTTTTCGCTGTCTTCTAATTGAACCCAGTTAAGCTCAATTAAGCGCGCCACGGTTTTGTGAGCAGCTTGACGAGAAATATTTAAACTGCGGGCAAGGGCAGAAATACTGCTACTTTGGCCATTTAAAACCGCAAGCGCCCGAGACTGAGCCGTGGTAAGACTAACATCACCTTGTTTTTCCAGAGATGTTAGTAGCTCTTTTTCGTACCACTCAAAGCGATTGAGCAATAGAGATTTCAGATTTTGAGATAAGTCAGGAATATTCATCTTGTCAATTTTAGTTGACAAGCGCTGCTGTAGCAACTATTATTTTGTCATCCAAAGTTGACAATATTGGTTAAAGTCGTCTGAACTTCATCTTTGAATCGGTATAGTTTGGAAAAAGAGCCGGAGCAGTGAACGTTAAGGAATAGAAGCAGTTGAGATAAGAATGAAAAAATTAGAGCGTTTTTACTTTCCATTTTTTATGGCAATGTTTATGACAGCTATTATGTCATTTGTATTAACGGCTATACATCAGGGCTTCCATCCACAGTTTTTTATGAACTGGGGAAAAGGCTTTAGTTTAGCGTTTCCGATTGCTTTTTTGTCTGTGATATTTGTTGCGCCTTTCGTCTACAGAATTACTGAAGCTTTAAAGATAGCAGAGACAAAATCTGCTTCGGAGCTACCTGAAACAACCAACACAACTAAAACAACCGAATCAACGAAGCCGGTCAAAAAAACTAAACATGCTAAGCAATAAAACAAAATTACATTCTTAGCTGCAATTATTAGTTTTTATTAAGTTACTAAATTTTAGGCTTTGTTTCTTGCGATTGGCTATTTTTAGCCTTTAATTCAGTAGCTGTTTTAAGTCGGCAAGCGGCAAGTTGTTGTAATCGCATGTCTTTAACAGCGGCTAGAGGGTCATCTTGAACCGTATTTTTTTGAAATTGTTTAAGTGATTGCTCGTAAGCAAGGCTATCGTCGTCACGATTATTCATCTTAATGTGCCATTATTTTGATAATTATGGATTTTCAATCATATTTTACTATATTTAATTTGTTTTAAAGAGTTAATAGCTACAAGGACTGTAAAATACACTATAAAGGTAGCCATTGATGCCCGTCGAATACTCAGAAATCATGATCCCTGTTAGCGAATTGCAGCTAGGTATGCATGTTGTTCGTTTAGATCGATCATGGACGGAGACAGATTTTTTATTACAAGGGTTTGTGATAGAAGACAGAGATACCATTGATTCCTTGGTCTTGCAGTGTAAACATGTTTATATTCAGGGTAAATCAACCTTTATTAAGCAACAAAGCTTTGAAAAAAAGCCTGCAAATAAGACCAATTCGTCTAATTCTAATCAACGTTATTACACAGAAATGGATCGCCCGCCACAGGGTAAAAAACGTGTTTCTTATATTAATAAAATATCGACAGAGCACGCACTTCCCGGGGCTAGAGTTGCCTACATAGAAGCTAAAAGCACTGTCACGAATATTATGGAGGGTATTCGAATTGGCCGCATGATCGATATGAATGAGGCCCGAGAAACAGTTGATCATATTGTAGAAGGTATTTTACAAAACAAGGATGCGTTAGCGTGGATAACTAAAATTAAAGATAAAGATGCTTATACAGCCGAGCATTCTTTAAATGTAAGTATTTTAGCTGCAACCTTTGCAAGGCATTTAGGGCATGACGAAGCGGATATTAAAAAAATTGCTTTAGGTGGTTTGTTACACGATGTGGGTAAAGCTAAAATTCCCACTGAGTTATTGAATAAAGAAGGCCGCTTAAGCGAAGAAGAATTTAACACAGTAAAGCACCATGCTGTGTATGGTCGAAACCTTTTAATGGCCATGCCGAAGAGAGATCATTTTGTTATTGATATTGCTCATAGTCACCATGAGCGAATAGATGGCCATGGTTATCCACGAAAATTAAACGGCAGCCAAATTCCTTATTTTGCCAAGGTTATCTCTATTGTAGATGCCTATGATGCCATAACCAGCACTCGCTGTTACGATAAAGGGCGTGCATCAATGGAAGCATTAGATATTATTTATAAAAGTAAAGGGCAGCAGTTTGATGCAGAATTGGCAGTAGAATTTATTAAATGTATTGGTATTTATCCGCCTGGGGCAATTGTTGAATTACAAACAGGTGAAGTTGGCATTGTAATAGCCACTGATGAAAAAAATAAATTAAAGCCTCGTGTTTTATTAGTGTTGGGTTGTGAAAAAGAAAAAATACAACAGAAAATTGTTAATTTGAATCTTAACGTAGAGAACGAGCAGGGCAATGTGCTTAAAATTAAACGAGAATTACTCAACGGATCTCATGGCGTGCGATTAGAAGAGTTCTTAAAGCGCGGCTTATTACTCGCTAAATAAAGAAAAACCTTAGACATAAATAAAGAATAACGAGATAAACATGATAGAAATCACTTCTCAGTGGTTATTAATCACGGCCGCGATCGCATTGCTAATTTCGTTATTCGAAGCTTGGTTAGCCACTTTAATTATTTATGGCAAAGTGGGTTTTCTTAAAAAAATATTTCCCGCTACGCACAACCTCATTCGTTCACACGTAGACTATACAATGATGACTGCGCTGGTGGGTTTTATTTACCTAGCGTTAGATCATCTTCAGATAGAACTGCCGAAAGCAATTATCGTTATCTTGTGTATTGGGGTTTTATACAACCCTTTTGGCTTTGTATTAAAAGCGATTAATCCAAAAGCGGGGAATAGCGACACCGTAATGGGGAGAATAATTGTATGTGCGGGTTTTTTACCGGCGACCATCGGTTTTGGTTATTCAATGATCGCTATTTTGAATGCGTTGATTTAATACAGAATGTATTAGGCATAAAAAAACGCCCTCTGAATATCAGTAGGGCGTTTTTTATTTGAATCAATAAATCAAACTAAAACACTTTAATCATTTTTAAATGACTAAAGCGCCTTAATCTTCTCTATCTGATCTTTCAGCTTAGTGATATCACGAGCAAACCCTGCGGCTTTCTCTTTTTCTTTCTCAATCACAGCCGGTGGCGCTTTATCAGTGAAACCTGGATTACCGAGTTTGTTATTCACACGCTCGATTTCTTTATCCAGTTTTTCTACCGACTTAATTAAACGCGCCACTTCTTGATCTTTATCGATAAAGCCAGCCATTGGGATAAGAACTTCCATATCACCAACTAATTGCGTTACTGACATTGGCTCTTCGTCGCCTTCGTTTAACCAGGTTAGGTTTTCTAACTGGGCTAGTTTTTTCAAGAAAGTTTGGTTTTCTTCAGCGCGACGGAAGTCGTCATCGCCGCCGTTCTTGAATAACAAATCAAGTGGCTTGCTGGGTGGAATGTTCTTCTCACCACGAATATTACGTACTGCGGTAATAACGTCTTGTAGCCATGTAATGTCGGCTTCTGCATCAGCATCACGGAACGCTTCTTGAGCAACTGGGTAAGGCGCTAGCATAATCGTCTCACCTTCTTTACCAGCAAGTACTTTAACTTGCTGCCAAATTTCTTCGGTGATAAACGGCATGAATGGGTGTGCTAAACGCATGGTCGCTTCTAGTACGCGAACCAAGGTGCCTAACGTACCGCGCTTAGCCTCGATGCTTGAGTTCTCGTCCCACAATACGGGCTTAGACAGTTCTAAGTACCAGCCACAGTATTCGTTCCAGATGAACTCATACAAGGCGTGTGCGGCTAAATCAAAACGATACTGGTCTAGGTGACGAGTTACTTCGGCTTCTACAAACTGTAGGCGTGAAATAATCCAGCGATCGGCTAATGACAATTCGACTTCTTCGCCACGCTCATCTGAAGAGACTCCGCAAGCGGCTTTCATGGCGTCGGTAATAATAATCTTGCTGCCGTTCTCAGCCGCCGCTTCTACCGCTTCTTCGCCGGCAACAGATAGCATCACATAGCGTGAAGCGTTCCAGATTTTATTACAGAAGTTACGGTAACCTTCTAGGCGCTTCATGTCCCAGCTGATGTCACGGCCAGTAGAAGCCAATGCCGTCAGGGTGAAGCGTAATGCGTCGGTGCCGTGAGCCGAAATGCCTTCTGGGAATTCTTTCTTAGTTCGCTTGCCAATTTTCTCAGCCAACTGTGGCTGCATCATATTGCCAGTACGTTTTTCTAATAACTCATCAAGGCCGATGCCATCGATCATGTCGATTGGGTCAAGTACGTTGCCTTTCGACTTCGACATTTTCGCGCCGGTTTCGTCACGGATTAAGCCAGTCACGTAAACGGTTTTAAATGGAACTTGTGGTTTACCCGGGTTTTCAGAATCAGGGCCCTCTTTGCAGAAGTGCATGGTCATCATGATCATGCGGGCAACCCAGAAGAAGATGATGTCGAAACCGGTAACCAATACATCACTCGGGTGGAAGTCGGCTAAACGCTTAGCCACTTCTGGGTCGTCTAGGTTTGGCCAGCCTAAAGTCGCGAACGTCCAAAGGGCGGAAGAGAACCAAGTATCTAGTACGTCGTTATCTTGAGAAAGGTTAACAGAAGCATCTAAATTGTATTTTTCGCGAACCATAGCTTCGTTTTGTGCAACGTACACCTTACCTTGCTCGTCGTACCAAGCTGGAATGCGGTGGCCCCACCAAAGCTGTCGAGAAATACACCAGTCTTGAATGTTGTTCATCCACGCGAAGTACATGTTTTCGTAGCTCTTAGGCACGAAATTAATGTCGCCATTTTCAACGGCTTCAATCGCAGGCTTCGCCATGGTCTTTGCGTCTACGTACCATTGGTCGGTCAGCATCGGCTCGATGACTACACCACCACGGTCGCCGTAAGGAATAACCATGTCGTTTTCTACGATTTCTACTAATAAGCCCGCCGCTTCAAAATCGGCAACGATTTCTTTACGCGCAGCGAAACGTTCTAGGCCACGGTATTTTTCTGGAATGAAGCCAGAGATTTCTTCGTTTACCGTGCCATCGAAGTTGAAGGTTTGGCCTTCTTCACGAATGTCGGCGTTGAACGTTAATACGTTGATCATTGGCAGTTCGTTGCGCTTGCCAACTTCGTAATCGTTAAAATCGTGAGCCGGGGTGATTTTCACACAACCCGTGCCTTTTTCCATATCGGCGTATTCGTCGGCGATAATCGGAATGCGACGGCCAACTAATGGCAGCATCACGTCTTTGCCCACAAGGTGCTGGTAGCGAGCATCTTCTGGGTTAACGGCGACACAAGTATCACCCAACATAGTTTCTGGGCGAGTCGTTGCTACAACGATGTAGTCTTTTTCATTACCTTCACTATCGGTGTAGGTAAGGCCATCAGCAAGCGGGTAGCGTAGGTGCCACATCTTGCCTTTCACGTCTTTGTTTTCAACTTCTAGATCTGAGATCGCAGTGTGTAGCTTAGGGTCCCAGTTAACTAGGCGCTTGCCACGGTAGATAAGGTCGTCTTCGTAAAGTTTAACGAATACTTCTTCAACCGCTTTGTAGAAACCTGGGTCCATGGTGAAACGTTCAGTTTCCCAATCAACCGAGTTGCCTAGGCGACGCATCTGGCTAGTAATCGTGCCGCCAGACTCTTCTTTCCATTCCCAAATCTTTTTGGTGAACTCTTCGCGGCCCAGTTCGTGACGATCTGGCTGGCCTTCTTGGGCTAGCTTACGCTCAACAACCATTTGCGTGGCGATACCGGCGTGGTCGGTACCCACTTGCCATAAGGCTTTTTTTCCTTGCATGCGTTTGTAGCGGGTAAGAGCATCCTGAATGGTATGCTGAAACGCATGGCCCATGTGCAATGAACCTGTGACATTCGGTGGTGGGATCATGATGGAGTAACCTTCGCCATCTAGTCCGTCTTGGTAAGGTTTAAAGTAGCCTTTTTCTTCCCACGTTTTGTACCATTCTTGTTCAAGTGCCTGAGGCTGATAGGTCTTTTCCATAGTCTTTCTTCGGAATGCTCTTTAGATAATTTGGAATAATGCTAAATGGCGGGAATTATAGCGGAATGAGGGCGAAATGGGCAGAGCTGGAATGATGAAAAAGCCGGTCAATGAGCACAACCTAGCAACAAAAGAACTTATCGTTAGGATAAGTTCTTTTCGTTGTACTTTTGCTAGTTGGGTGCCGATAATCCGCTTTTAGCAATTTGTACCGTTAGAGGCATATTATGTTTGCGCTACCCCAAAGGATTTTTACCCGAGTTTTACTGAGTTTTGCGGTACTGTCTTATATGAGCGTGATTCTTAGTTTTGTGGTTAGTAATCATTCTTTAGCAGAAGATTCGCCAATGAGTCGCCAGCAACAATGTGCGCAATACGGTGTTTTTCAGGACCCTAGTGGTAACTGGCTGGATTGTGAAATCACGCAAGCAGAAGAAAGCTATCAAGAAGAAAGCTATCAAGAAGAAAGCTATCAAGAAGAAGGCTATCAAGAAAATGTTTATATTGAAGATACATACGTTGAAGAGCCTTATCAGGAAGAGCCTTATCAGGAAGATACATATCAGGAAGAAGTGTATTCAGAAGAAGCGTATATCGATTAATTAGATAACCAACTGACTCTAGATTAAAAAAATTAGATTAAAAAAATTAGATTGAAGAAATACTGAAGGCAAACATTTAACTAATGACATTAGAAGCAATTTTTAACATAGATCCCTACAATTGGGATTCTATTCTCACCGCTATTTTTTGTGGCGCTATCATTGGTCTAGAAAGGCAGTTAAGGGGCAAACCGGTAGGTATTCGTACATCGTCATTGATTGTTTTGGGTACTTACTTATTTTTAGCCACTGCGTTTATGCTAGAAGGCGATATTGTTGATCCTTCTCGTGTTGTTGGCCAAGTGATTACCGGTATTGGTTTTTTAGGTGCAGGGGTGATGCTGGCAAAAGATGGTGCGGTAGTGGGGGTAACCTCAGCAGCGACCATTTGGGTATTGGCAGCAGTGGGAGTGATGATCTCAACCGATAACAACCTCAATGCAATCCGAATATCTGTGCTGGTAGTGATGATTTTATACGGTGTGGATATGTTAGAAAATCACACCAAAGCGTTTAGTAATGGTGTTCATAACCGGGTCAGAAATCGCCGCCGATCAAAGCAAACAAACGGTGAATAACTAAAACATAGCAGCACAAATTAAGAGGCAAGCACGCTCAACAGAGGAACTTGCTTCTTAATGCATCTCGCTAAATAAGCTGTTGAAGCCGCTACTCTTCGCGTTCAAAAAAGGCGCGCAGTTCTGCTTGGCGTTTTTTAATTATTGCTTTGTCAGAAACAGATGCTTTCTCAGCCAGTTTCGTCATAATAAATCCTGATCCCATCATTTCTTTCATCATCTGCTTTTGAGCGTCTGGAATATCAGGGTTATTCATCATGGCATCATATTGTGCTTTAGCGGCGTCGATCTGAGCTTTATTAGCATCTATCTCTAATGCTAACCAAGAGAACGTGATGCGCTGTGAAACTTCACCCCATTGCTCTGCACTTGTAAAACCTAAAGACTGTACCTTTGCGTTTAATTCTTTGTACAAACCTGATTTTTTAAGGGCACCAATGGTTTCTTTAAAAATGACTTCTGGGTCTTCGGTATTGCTAATGTGAGACGATAATTCATCTTCGTGAGTATCTAACCACGGTTGCAGGGTTGGCATGGCTTTTAACCATAAAGAGACATCGCTATTAGTTAAATCTGCTGCCAGGGCTTGAAACGAAAATAGCGTGGTAAAAATTAGGGTAAAAAGGTATTTCATAATCGACCTATATTGATCTATATACGGAGAATGTTTGATTACTCTATAGGGTAATTCTTACTGAAACAAGCCAGCACAATCAGCAAAATGATTAAAATAAGCGAATAGCTGGTTCGCTACCGTCAAATTCAGGTAGTAGCCAAATTTGTTCAAAAGGATTGTTTAGAGCAGCTGCGCTTTGGGCATGAAAAAAAGGAATACAGCGCTCAAAATCATTGGCTTTCCAAAGTGGACTAGCGTTTCTAATGACTAGCCATACACGAGTTGAGGTATATGTTTTCTCACACTTGCTGGCTAAAATTCTGGTGAGTGCTGTAACTAAACGCTCAGCCCGGTCCATACTCATCAATTCAAGCAAGTAGTTTAACAAAGACTGTTCTTTTGCCGTAGGCTGCACCCTAATGGCAGAGTCCAATATTTGTCCTTGTGAGGTCTTTTCAAACTGCTCAATAATCTCATGGGTTAAGATTTTTGCTTCACTGGCACTGGCATATAAATGGGCGATTTCTAAATCTAACGGTTTGCCATTTAAATGACAGGATATATCGGGTCGAGAAGGCTCGTTGTGCCAAATATTACGCATGGGGGTATCGTACATTTGTTCGTACAAACGTAAAAAGTGTTTCGCCGCATCACGCTCTAGCTGTCGTTTAAGCGTTTCTGAGCGGTTTAGCGGCTTGCCGTCATCGTAGTGGCGAATATCTGAAGTCATGCCTATATCATGGCACAAAACCGTTAACCGCCGATATTAAAAATACTCTGGTTATTTTTCTTATTGCTATCTTTCTTAAAGGTAAGCTGATAATGTAGCTAGGTTGGCTTAGGAACAAAGCCTTACAATTTATAGAATGTTATCTAAGCACAATTCGTAGTCGTAATTTAAAACCCCTCTCGTTGTTATTAGTATATTCCCCCAGCGTTAACTTTTAGTTCGAATTTATCTTATTGATAATCGAGATCTTCACGCTAGTTTCATTAGAATCAATCTTTTAAAACCAAAGCTATTAAACAAATAGCTTTTAAAGATTCACTCTTCCAGAAATTTTGCAGATCGTTCTTTTGAAGGCCGTGATTTTGAAGGTCATTATTGTAAAGATAAAATTTTTTGTAAGTACAAAAATAATAAAGTGATGCGATTTTTAAAAAGAGTAAATTTTTATTTTAAACGCAACTAGTAGTAAAAAAATTAGCAATTCAAAAAACAATCAGCAAAACAATACTAACCAGTATACAAATCCTATTCCTAGCCGAGAATTCATTATGAATCTTTTGGCTAAAAGTAAGTGCACTTTAAATCGTGAAAAAATTGCTGATGCCCTGGATTTGAACAGTGCAGAAGATAAAGAAGCCTTAAGACGACGTCTTAGAGCCATGGAACGTGATGGCCAGGTAAGTTTTAACAAATACAAGGGCTATGCCCTAATCGACCAAGAATCCATGGTAACGGGCAGCATTAGTTTGCACCCAGATGGCTTTGCGTTTTTATCTTACAGCGCCACCGAGAAAGATTTATTTCTTCCGGCGAACCAAGTCGCTCACGTTTTTGATGGCGATATTGTACAAGTATTAATGTCACCCTCTGAAGCAGGTCAGCGATCGTTTAATAAACTGATCAAAGTATTAGAACGCAAAACTACTCACGTAGTAGGTGAGTTAAAGCGCAAAGGCAGTGACTACTACCTAGTGCCAGATTGCAGCAAAATATCGCATAAAATCAATGTTGATTCACGCCAGCTAATGGATGCCAAAGTGGGTCAGTATGTGAGTGCTGAAATTCTAGAGTACCCTGGTTATAAGAAAGGCTTTCAGCAAACAACCTTAGTACAAGTAACCGAAGTATTAGGTAATCCTCAAGACCCAGGCATGGAAATTAAAGTGGCCTTACATCGCCACGGTATTTTAGATGGTTGGACCGATGAAGAATTCGACCTTGCTGAAAGTTATGGTGATGACGTTGCCGCAAAAGATAAACTAGGCCGTGTTGATTATCGTCACCTATCCTTCATGACCATTGATGGTTCTGACGCAAAAGATTTTGATGATGCCGTTTATTGCGAACGCATTAACTCTGCTTCTGGTTCACAAGAGTGGCGCTTAATGGTCGCTATTGCCGACGTATCACATTACGTGCGCCCAGATGACGCCCTAGACATAGAAGCGCAAAACCGCGCGACCTCGATTTATTTCCCCGGTTATGTCGTTCCTATGTTGCCTGAAACCTTATCGAATGGCTTATGTTCATTAAATCCAAACGTAGATCGCTTAGCGATGGTTTGTGATATGACCATTAATGCCAAAGGCATTGTGACGTCTTCAGAGTTTAGTGAAGCGGTGATTCACTCACACGCACGCTTAACCTACGACGAAGCCAATGCCGTTGCCGTAAATGGTAAGTCGAAAGTGACGAAGAAATTAGCGGAAACGAATCCGGCTATTATTCCTCACATTAAAAACTTACACACCCTGTATAACGTATTAATACCGGCACGCAGTAAGCGTGGCGCGATTGATTTTGAAACTCAAGAATTAAAATTCAATCTTAGCAAAGACAAAAAAATAGCCAGCATGTCACCGGTTATTCGTAACGATGCACATAAAATGATTGAAGAATTTATGTTGTGTGCCAACGTGGCGACCGCTAACTTTTTGCAAGCGAAAAAGGTTCCCTCTTTGTATCGTTCGCACGAAGGGCCAACCGATAAGAAACTAACTTTGTTACGTGCGTTCTTATCCGACAAGGGTTTAACGTTAGGCGGTGGTGATAAACCCACGTCGCAGCATTACAACCAGTTGCTGGATAAAGTTCAAGAGCGTGGTGACGCCAGTATTATTCGCACCATGTTATTGCGCTCACAAAGCCAAGCTCAGTATTCGCCGAAAAACGACGGTCACTTTGGTTTAGCCTACGACGCTTATGCGCACTTTACCTCACCGATTCGTCGCTACCCTGATTTATTAGCGCATCGCGCGATTCGTGCAAAAATCGGCGGCAGTAAAAAATCACTGTTTCAACGCTTAAAAAGCCGCATTGTCGATAGCAGCGTGAATGAAGTCTATCCATACGATGCTAAAGAAATGGACGAGCTGGGCACGCATTGTTCAAACCAATCTCGCCAAGCGGATGAAGTAAGCCGTGAAGTTGAAAGCTGGTTGAAATGTCAGTACATGCAAAAATTCAGCGGCCAAACGTTTAACGCAACGATTTCGGGTGTAACCAGTTTTGGCATGTTCGTAGAATTGGATGATAACGGTGTAGAAGGGTTAATTCATAACTCTAATATTACCGAAGCAGACAAAGAGTATGCGTTAGGTGATGCCGTTTCTGTTGTATTGAATAAAATCGATATGAAGCAGCGTAAAATTGATTTCCTAATCGAAACAGTTCCCACAGTCACTCATTAATTAAGTGACGCATTAATTAAGTGACGCATTAATTAAGTGACGCATTAATTAAGTGACGCATTAATTAAGTGACGTATTAATTAAGTGACGCATTAATTCAGGCTTAGAGACAAAAAAGAGGCCAGATCTAGGGTTTTACTGTAAAAGTAAAACACCTAGCTGGCCGAAATAACCGTGATTAGCTTGATGAGAGAGATCTCGTACACAACGCCGTGAAGAATTGCTCCGAGACGTTGATTCACCCACCACTCCCATAGCGACTGAATCAACATCCTTCAAGTTGCCACCTAAACCTTACCTCGCTGTTAACTTTGGCTGCTCTTTAAGAGCGGGTTTTGATGTCATCCCGTTGGAATGAGTTAATAATAACGATTCTCATTAGCATTGCAATACCTAAATGAGAATAATTCTTAAATTAATGATTATTTCTTATCTTTTCTCTATCCTTCTATCCCTCTTTTATTTCTAGGGTATTTCCTGCGAGGCACTCTAGCCATTGTTTGGAATGTAGACCATAAATTGAATAACCCCGTTTTTAGAAACGGCTTCGGTATAACCCTTGTGAGATTCAATAATCGACTTAACAATAGAAAGCCCTAAACCAGCGCCATCACTATTTC
>OJEW01000049.1_pt1 | contig 68890 bp, 58 predicted proteins | sample 1593861 | NCBI WGS metagenome assembly OJEW01 (sample SAMN05416806, study PRJEB24817) | seawater metagenome | isolation source: Sea water | place: Canada:Atlantic | collected 2013-11
CGCCTAAGCAAGAAGCGCCTAAGCAAGAAGCGCCTAAGCAAGAAGCGCCTAAGCAAGAAGCGCCTAAGCAGGAAGCTCCTAAGCAGGAAGCGCCTAAGCAGGAAGCTCCTAAGCAGGAAGAAGGAGATTCGGCCAAGCCTGAAAATCGCCGTCGCCGTCGTCCTGTTCGCGCCCTAAACGACCCTCGCTTAGCGCGTAAAAAAGCCGAAGCAGAAGCCGAGAATAACAAGCCTACTGAATTGTAGGCTTTTATTCCCAGCTCATAAAAAAAGGCCATCAATTTAATTGATGGCCTTTTTTTGTTTGTAACCTGAGTCAATAAAACAGACTAAGCAGGCATTGATAATTCACTCGGCGATACAATCACACCGTTATTATCAGCATAAACGTATTCACCAGGATTAAATACCACACCGCCAAATTTAACCGGCACATCAACATCACCCAAGCCGCGCTTATCGGTTTTCAATGGATTAGTGCCTAGCGCCTGTACACCCAAGTCGGTTTGCATTATTACATCCACATCGCGAATACAGCCATAAATAATCAAACCTTCCCAACCGTTAGCAACTGCCTTGTCTGCTAACATATCACCCAACAAGGCATGGCGCATAGAACCGCCACCGTCAACCACCATCACTTTACCTTTACCATCGGTATCCACTAATTCTTTAACTTTAGAATTATCTTCATGGCATTTAACTGTAACAATTTGGCCACCAAAATTGTCTCTACCACCAAAGTTATTAAACATAGGCTCTACCACTTGCACTAAATCTGGGTATTCATCACATAAATCGGGGGTAATGTACTGTGTCATCTTTGACTCCTATCTACTTTTCAAATATAAACTAAAAAAAATGCACTAATGCTGTCTGCTAGCAAGCTGAGGCTTAATACCTGCCAACCAAGCGGTTAGCTTTGGCCACACTTCTCGCGCCGCGTGTTTGCTTACAATCATATCCACATGACCATAATCACGACTATAACCTTCTTCTGCAGCTAGTAACTTAAAGGTTTTTTGCTGAGACCCACAATGATCATAAAAAATACGACAATATTTAGCAGGGTCAGATTGATCGTTCTTCCCTACCATTGTTAAAACAGGCAACTTAACTTGCTGCCAACGACTCAACAACGAAACTTTACTGTTACTGAAACGCCACTCCTTAAACAGACCAAACCAATTTAAATATTCTTTAGCCAAGCCTGCTGGTTCATTCTCTGGCCCTATTTTTAATTTACGACCGTCCATCTCAGGGCGCAATGTAAACCAGAGTTTGCCCAAAGACGAAACGAGCGGAATATTAAGAAACCATAACCGACGCACCACCTGCGAACCTAACAAAGCAATACCAGCAACATCTTCTTCGGGTAAAGATCCCGCGGCAATCGCAGAAGAAATCAACACGCCACCTAAAGAATGACCAACCCACAAAGGCTTTAATCCAGTCTTTTCGATTACAAAATCGTTAATCGCCGGCACATCTGACAAGCTATAGCGTTCTAGCGAATTGTCTCTGTAACTTTCATTACGAGGCGACAAGCCGTGCCCTCTCATTTCCATTAACCAGACATCAAATCCTGATTCAACAAGATGACGAGCAAAACCCACACCTTTGGCCGACAACCAAAATCGACGATTTGTAAAACTGCCATGAACCAACACAACAGGCTGCTTGTCTTGATTAGACTGCCCATAAAACCCAATGTGACTCAATGCAACCTGCACACTGGGATCTGCATCGCGGCCATGCTTAAGCAAGTAAACGTCGTCGGTTAAATCACCCACCACGTCTGCTCGCATTAAAGTAACCGGAAAATACTTGCTGCTGCTTTTCATTAATTTGCTTTGTCCGCCAAAAAGAACCAAGTATCCAATACAGAGTCAGGATTCAAAGAAACACTATCAATTCCCTGAACCATCAACCACTTGGCAAAGTCTGGATAATCAGACGGCCCCTGACCACAAATACCAATATATTTATTGGCTTTCTTACAAGCCTCAATGGTTTGCTGCAGCAAAATCTTAATCGCCTCATTACGCTCATCAAACAAATGCGCGATAATGCCCGAATCACGGTCCAAGCCCAAAGTTAGCTGAGTTAAATCGTTAGAACCCACAGAAAAACCATCAAAATGCTCTAAGAACTGCTCGGCTAAAATCGCATTGGCGGGCAGTTCGCACATCATGATCAAGCGTAAGCCGTTCTCACCGCGTACCAAGCCGTTTTCGGCAAGTAACTCAACAACCTGACGTGCCTCATCAACCGTACGCACAAACGGCACCATGATTTCTACGTTAGTAAAGCCCATCTCGTCACGCACTTTTTTCATTGCACGACACTCTAGCTCAAAACAATCGCGGAATTGATCAGAAATATAACGTGATGCCCCACGAAAACCCAGCATTGGATTTTCTTCTTCTGGCTCGTACAAACGCCCGCCAATTAAGTTGGCGTATTCGTTCGACTTAAAATCCGACAAACGCACAATTACTTTTTTACCACTAAAGGCAGCAGCCAGCGTAGAAATACCCTCTACTAATTTATCAACATAAAAGTCTACTGGGCTGGCATAACCGGAAATACGACGTTCAACAGTAAATTTCACTTCTTCTGGCAAGCTATTAAAATTCAACAACGCTTTAGGATGCACACCGATCATGCGGTTAATAATGAATTCTAAGCGCGCTAAGCCAACACCGGCATTCGGTAACGATTGAAAATCAAACGCACGGTCTGGATTACCAATGTTCATCATGATATTAAAATCAAGATCTGGCATAGACTCAACACTGTTGGTTTTAATATCGAAAGATAAACCACCCTCATAAACAAAACCGGTATCGCCCTCTGCACAAGATACCGTCACTTCTTGTCCATCCTTCAATACAGACGTTGCATCTTCACAGCCAACAATGGCCGGAATACCTAGCTCACGAGCAATAATGGCAGCATGACAGGTACGTCCACCGCGATTGGTGATAATAGCTGCAGAGCGCTTCATAACCGGCTCCCAATCGGGGTCAGTCATATCCGCTACTAGCACATCACCCGGCTGCACTTGATCCATATCGTCGATATCATTGATAACACGAACCTTACCCTTACCAATACGATGACCAATACTGCGGCCTTCAACCAGCACATTGCCAGTTTCTTTTAATAAATAACGCTCCATTACGTTCTTATCGGTACGGCTTTTAACGGTTTCAGGGCGCGCCTGAACAATGTACATTTTACCGTCATCGGCATCTTTCGCCCACTCGATATCCATTGGACGCTTATAATGCTGTTCAATGATCATGGCTTGCTTAGCCAGCTCGGTCACCTCAACATCAGTAACAGAAAACAAACGACGCTGTTCACGGTCAACACGCTGGGTAATTACCGATTTACCCGCAACGCCTTCGTCGCCATAAACCATCTTTAATGCTTTAGCACCCAAGTTACGGCGTAAAATAGCAGGGCGACCTGCCGCTAACGTTGCCTTGTGCACATAAAATTCATCGGGGTTAACCGCACCTTGCACAATGGTTTCACCCAAACCATAAGAGGCTGTAATAAATACCACATCTTCAAAGCCCGATTCGGTATCCATGGTAAACATCACACCAGAAGAAGCCGATTCACTGCGCACCATGCGCTGAATACCCGCCGACAACGCCACCTGATTGTGCTCAAAACCATGGTGCACACGGTAAGAAATAGCGCGATCGTTAAACAAAGAAGCAAACACCTCTTTCATTGCATCAAACACTGCATCAATGCCAATAATATTCAAAAATGTTTCTTGCTGGCCCGCAAACGAAGCATCGGGTAAATCCTCAGCAGTCGCCGACGAACGTACCGCAACCGCCAACTGCTCGTTACCTTGTTGTAATTCTTTAAAACAAGTGCGCACATCGTTTTCTAAATCTTCTGGAAAAGGCGCATCAATAATCCACTGACGAATATCACTACCCGCACTCGCCAGTGCTTTAACATCTTCTACATCCAAATCAGCCAAACGCTGATCAATTTTTTCGGCAAGACCTTGGTACGATAAAAACTTAACATAAGCATCTGCAGTGGTCGCAAAACCGTTGGGAACCATCACATCTAAAGCAGTTAGATTACTGATCATTTCTCCCAACGATGCATTCTTACCGCCTACTTTATCCACATCATTAATCGATACCTGATCAAACCAAAGCGTATTCTGTGTCAAAGCCCTTCTCCTATGATAAATACTGACATATATTAGCTGGCAACTAATATAATCGCGCAGACAACATTTTACCACCAAGAAGGGCTTATGAAACGTTACGCATTCTTTATTTCCGACGGTACTGGCATAACAGCAGAAACTTTAGGCAACAGTTTACTCTCTCAGTTTGAAAGCATTGATTTTGAACGCGTCACCTTCCCCTACATAGACAGTGAAGAAAAAGCCGAAGCCGTAGTCGAAGAAATTAACAAAGCACAAATAGAGAGCGGACAAACCGCGATTGTGATTGATACCGTGGTCGACAAAAATATTCGTAAAGTCATCGACCAAGCAAACGCTTTTAAAGTGGACATCTTTGCTACGTTTTTAAAACCACTCGAAAGAGAACTCGGTGAAAAATCCTCCTACACCGTTGGCAAATCTCATCAAAGCGCACTCAGCGATAGTTACATAGCCCGAATGGATGCAATCAACTATGCACTCGATAACGACGATGGCGCGAGAACGCGCTATTACGATGAAGCCGATATTATTTTAGTTGGTGTATCACGCAGTGGTAAAACCCCAAGCTGCCTTTACATGGCCATGCAATTTGGCATTAAAGCAGCCAACTACCCGCTGACCGAAGACGATATGGAAGAACTCACCCTGCCCGATTGCTTAAAAGACCGTAAAGAAAAATTGTTTGGCTTAACTATTGATCCCGATCGCCTATCAGCCATTCGTAACGAACGTCGCGCCAATAGCCGCTACGCCTCGCTAAAACAGTGCTATCACGAAGTGGATGAAGTCGAAATGCTGTTTGAACGCAACAACATTCCCTACCTCACCACCACCGACGCGTCGGTCGAAGAGATTTCAACGCGCATCATGGCGGCAGCTAAATTGCAGCGACGTTTAAATTAGTTAGCAAAGATAGGTGTTAATAAGGTGTGCGACTTTTTTGGGTCGCACATACACCAAGCTGTGATCGGCATTGTCTAGAGATTCTATATGCCAATTTGGCTGATAGTGTTGAATATTTTGTTGAGCCAACATCAAACCCTCTCTCGACAGACCACCAATAATACCTACCCCCGGCGGCACTACCGCCAACAACTGCTCTAAACTGCGCTCATTCAGAGATTTTGCATAATAAGAGACCGCCAATAATGCGTTTGCAAAACCATGAGGCCTAACCTGCAAGCGCTGCACTGCCAAAGCATCAGTTTTTTCGTGACCCTTACGATGGGGCGACACCAGATCAAGAAATTCGATAAAATGCCGACTATCCGCAGGATCCGCTTTAATGTTATTAGCAATGGGCGTAAAAGTTTCACGAAATGCCAAAGCAGAACGCAAAGACTGATCACTGAATAATGCGGGTTCAATCAAACACAAGCGGCCAACTGACATATTTGCAGGACAAGAAGCAACACGCTCACAAATCTCGCGATTCAATTCAAGCGCTACTAAGCCGCCCAAAGAATACCCCGCTAAATCAAACGATTGCCAATTATGATGGCGCAACAAAGAAAATAACGACTGCATCATGTCGTTAATGGTAAAAGAGAAGGTATCGGTTGGCTCAAAAAAGCTATTGCCCATACCCAGTAAATCTGGAATTAAAATCTCATCCCAGTGCTCTAGGTAATTAGCAATAAAAGTCCAAGTAAGCTCACCCGCAACCCCAGCGCCGTGCAATAACAGAATGCGGCGCTTATGGTGTTTAGGTTTAATGACGTTTGAATCACTGTCAGAAGATGATCTGTGCTTAGTAAAAATACTGTAGGCAAGTGTTACCTCGCCTAACTGCAATGTTAACCGCTGCTTATTCACGAAATTATTACTCACACCCAAGCTATTAAAAAAGGCCTAGAGTGTATCCCGTATCAACGACACTGTATAATTGGTTTTTGCTTGCCCCGCTGCGCTTTTCACAAACACAATCAAATGTTTAATCTCTGGATCGGTCACTTCTAGCATAACTTTTTTAAACGCAAGGTCTTTCCAGGTCTCGCCAACATAAGCGCCTTTAATGCCATCAGCTAAATAAATGGGCTTAAAATCTGCCGACAAGGCAATTAATTCAAACTCACTGTCTTCGCCAATTTTATACGCTTTTAACAACCACAATTCGCGCTCGTTTAGCTTAGGCAACGAAAAATACGCCGCATCCACATCACCAGTTTGAGTTTTAAACGGTTTATTTGCTGGGCCAACTTTAAAACTGGCCGAACCCAAGGCTAAAGCTTGAGCGGTAAAATGATCGGCATAAGACTCACAACACACCCCTTCGGTGATAAAACTCGGCAAGCGAAACGGCGGTGCAAATGCTGCGTCGTATACCACTTCGGCAGCGCTAAACTCAATCATGACATCGGGTTTTACATCACTACGAATAATGCCCTCGGCATCGGTCCAAGTATAAAAGGGTTTTTCACTGTTGGGTTTGTCTTTTAAAGACTGTTGATAGTCTTCTTCGCTGGGGAAGTTTTCGGGATTAAAATTTTTACTGGCTTCAGTATCAGGCTGATTAGGCGCTTCACTGTCGGAGGTAATCAAGGTATTGCGCATATTGCCCTGGGCATCAACCCAGGTGTAATACTTTTGCTCTGCCGCCACGGGCAGAGCAAATACAACCAAGATCAAGAGCACAGACCGCAAGGCCATCAATGTTTGCCCTAAAACTTGGTACGATAAGTAATACCGAAAGCACCTATAGTCAATTTGGTTTTCACATCCAAACCGGGATATGGGTTGGTTACGGTACATGTTAAGCAGTTCCTGTTGAGTGAGTTACTAGAATTCGAGTAAGGCCCACCATTATCTGTTTCAGTTTGTGGGTCAGCTAAAATTTCTTCCTTAGACTGCATAAAAGCCAACGAGAAATCAACTACCGTATCTTTATCCCATTGATACCCCATACCCATAGAATACATCGGCATGTAACCCAACGGCGCTTGCACACTGCGTGCATCTTCTGGAATAGAAGAGGCACGTGGCTCATAACCTGCACGCAACTGCACGCGCGAGTTCAAATCGTACTGAAAACCAAACGATGGGCTCCAAACACTCTTAAAACCTAACGGTTGATTTAACGAGCGGTCAGTTACCAAACCAGGACCAAGAATTTTAGCCGAACTCAAAAAGCTTACTGGGCGATCAAATTCAAGCATGATCGCATCCCACTTATCAAAATCGGTCCAGCCTAGATCGAAGTTAAACTGAAAATCTTCAAAAAATCTTAACTTAATACCTGTTTGTAAACGCTGTGGAAACACCTGCTCGGTAGACACCAAACCCGTTTCTTTACGCTGACCGTTAGGTAGCTGGAAAATCGCACCACCAATGGCACCAAAAATAGTTGACTGCAACTTACGGAAAAACCCGGCAAATTCTTCGGTATATTCTAACTCGTAAGTCCCTTTCAAATGAGCCGTTGCTTCACTTTGATAAGTCGCCCCCCAAGCAAACCACTCCGTTGGCTCCCATAAAAAACCAATATTAAACGAAGGTGATAGTGTTTCTTGAGTCTCTAAACTCAAAGTACCTACATCATCATAAGGACCAATATCCCCACCACACAAGGCAACTAAAGGCACCAATGGATCATTACCGGTTGGGTTACCATCATCGTCAAAACAACCAAACGCATCTTGTAACTGCTCGGCTACACCAATCAAAATGTTCGGAGCACGCAAATCTTGCTCTAGCGCCAATACGTGGCTACTAAAAATAAAACTCGCACCGACCGAAAACTCATCGTTGACCTGATAGCCAAACGAAGGTGATAAATAACTCAAACGCTGCATCACCACTTTTTTAGCCTGATAACGACCTGGATCATCATCATCTTTAGCGAAACCACCGGCGAGTGGAATATAAACAGCATTAGCAAAAGTGAAACGCGAACCTTCGGGTTTAATCGATAAACCAGCCCCTGGCGCTTGCATCAAAGGCAAATGATTAAGTGGAATAATACCAATGCCTGGGGCAAAAATAGCGGCACCCGCAGAACCTTTCTCACCCGCTACTGGGTCTTTACTAATGTCTAAAAGCTGACCGTCGCCTTCGTAGCCTTCGGGTAAATCAAACTCAGTTTCTACACTCAAATAAATATTTTGCACAGAAAACTGAACTTGACGCCCCTCAAGCTTGGTTAAGCCTGCAGGGTTAAAATGGATATCCATAATGCCCACCGGATCTGCGGTTACCGCATTACCCATAGACATCGCCTTGGTATCTAAAAATAAGTTTGTCGCTAACTGCGCCTGCGTACTTCCCGCCGCCAATCCTAAAGACAGCAGCGCAAGTCGTCTCATCATCGCAATATTCATGAATCTCTCCTATATAGCCTTTATTGCGATACTTATAAACTAGGCTTTACGCCTTCGATGTCGATAGGCATAGAAAAGCCAACAATAAAGTCTGGAGCCGATTCTGTCATACCAAAACCAATATTAACGTTGGTAATTGTTTTAGGTGATAAGCGCACACCTAAGGCAAAGTTCATAATGCCTGTTACTTGGCTACCCACTGTGCTGTTAATGGTATCGCGGCCACGCTGAAGTACGAATTTAGTTTCATCGTTGTAAGATGCCTGAAATGACACACTCAACGACACATCATAAGAAAGAGAGTAAGCAAAACCCATAGAGCCCGAAATAGAACTACCCGGATGAACTTCTTTTAAGATAGTGCCATCACGTACTTGGTTTAAATCAGTTTCTGGGATGTTGTAAGCATAAGTACCCGAACCAAATAACACCACTGGGTCCAATACTTTAGAAACACTGGCACCACCACTTAGGCTGTAATAACCCGAACCACTGGCCAAATGTTTATTAGGATCAACTTCGTAAGGACTGTCACCGGTTTTAAGCTTTAACGAACCAAACAAGGTTTTACTAATCGTACCCGGCACAATACCCCATGGCTGCCAACGCACCGTACCGCTTAAATCACCTACCGAATAGTTGGTAATGTCAGCTTCGGTATCAAACTTGGCAACAAGCGGCAAACGGCCACCAATGGTCACGTTGTCGAATAAACCGTAATCTAAACTAAACGAGTTAGTAAAGGTATGCGACGCCGCTGGCGATACATCGGCACTCAAAATATTTGAATCACCTGTAGGTTGGCCTTCAGCATCGATCACAGGCGCAATAATCAAGCTTAAACGCTGATCACCATAGTAACTGTAATCAAAACTGTAGTTTAAACCTATACCGCCACGCTTAAGCAAAGAGTAGCTGTTTTCAGCTGCTTCAAATACTTCTTCAAGTGCCTTTTGCGTATCAGCATCAGAGTCTTGCTTGGTTAAAGCGTCACGCGCATCTGAAACATCATCGGCGTGAACCAAAGAAGTCCCTGTTGCACTAAGAGCGATCAATAATAACGATGAATGCAGCTTAATCCCCATTGGATTCCCTATCTTTTTAAGTTCTTATTTTAATTTTTTTTAATCTAGTTACGCTTGTAACGTAAATTCTTCTCGATGCGGTCAATACCTTGTTGATACAAACCATCGGCACCACCCCAATAAATCGAATTGTATTTAGACTTATCATCAAAATCATACTGCTTGATGCCAGTTTCATAATAACGCTCGCCTTCATCATTCAACAAAGCATCGCCGTTAGCACCACGGGCAAAATCTAATTCAAAGAAAGCGTTGTTATTTAAAGCGGCAATTTTGTTTTCAAAGTTACCATCTATTGGCATAGCGAAATGCGGAAATTCTTTAAACGTATTTTCAGCGATAATGTAATCCGACACATAGCGTAAATCTTGTTCTCGCAACTCCAAACCATTGGCTGGTTTGTGGCCGTTCGGGAACACAATAAACAATACGTTATTATCCCAAATCTCTAAAAAACGGTGCATAGTAAAGCTGATATTACCCAATGCTGGGTCAGCTACAAATACACGGCCATCGTAAACTGCACGAATAACCACAAAGTGTTTAAAACCAGCGTATTCAATTGGTGCAATGGCTGGGTGATCGAGCTCTTCTAAGTCAGATGCTTCTGCCTTAAACCCACCCGACGGGTGACCCAATGCAGTTACCAAGCGCTTCATATCTAACAGCGAGAAACCACGACGCTGTACAATACGTTCTGTTTCACCAAAGCGTAATAAGCCTTCCATCACTTGGCGTTCTTGGAAGTTACGACCTAAGTAGAAATCGAGTACGGTAGTTAATGCTGCAGAACCGCAGCTGTAATCGTATGCTTGGCGCACAACATTAGTAAAACGCTGCACGGCTAATGGCTCCACATTCACAACAACATCTTGCTGCGCTGGCTCGGTATTAGCGACACGATAAATTAAATCTCCGTCTTTACGATCTGGCACAATAGCCAATTCGTTAACGATAGAGAATGCAATGATTGAACCCAATAAAATGATTAGCACAATAGTTGGCTGAAGCCCCTCCTGGATTATTATTATTTGTAGTTCCAGATATGTAAGTCCATGTTACAGAAGTTTACTTAAAAGACCACAATTTATTAGCAAAAAAACAGCACTTTTTGCGATTTTTTAAAACGCTCGTACTAAGTTGCCACAATGGTCAAATATCAAAACCATACAGAGTAATGCAAACACAAATAACAGGCATAAAAAAACCCGCCGAAGCGGGTTTCTTTTACAGCTTTAATCGTTTATTTAACAATCAACAAGTGATTATTAAAAATTGATTAGTGACCGTAGATGCGCTGAGTCATACCAGCAAGGTTGATATTGCTAACTTTAACAGTACCAATTGAAGGAGTATCACCAAGCTGAATACCGCCAATTTCTAGAGTACCAGCTAAATTACCCATAGAGATGTAAACACCACCACCTTGAGCCTTAGTTCCACCCTGAGCCCAGATAGTCTGAGTCATAGAAACTTTATTACCTTCAGCATTCGTACCAGTACCACTACCATCATCACCGTAGAACTTGATGTTATTCAACTTAACTGCAGAGCCGTTAGCATAAGCATTAGCCACCGGGCCAGCGCCGAATTTTGCATCCGCCTGAGCTTGAGTATAACCAAATGCGCCTACATTAAGATCAGTGATTTCAAATTGCACAGCAGCCTTAATTGCTAAAGAACCATTAGCTGCACTTGAAGCAGTATCAACACCGTTATCAAATGATTGAGTGATGCCATAGGCAGCAGCATTAGCAGGGTTCGCAAGGTTAACCAAAGTAGTCGTAGTCTGACCCAAGCTTAAGTCTAAGCTAATATCGTTAACAACTTCAGTGATATGACCACCGCTAGCGGCATCACTCTTAAGCGCCAATGCACTCGTACCAGAGTTTGCGCCAGCTACGTTACCAAGAGAAATATTCATACTAGTAACTGGTGAAATACCTAAAACCAAAGAGCCATCTTCAACAACATCAATTGTTTGCGTGATGTCAGTTTCAGAAATCTTGATATTTTGCAAAAGCACAGAACCTTGATCGATATATTCAACTTCACCGATACTAATACCAGTAGCCCCCATGTCGATCTCAATCGTCACACCAGCCTGACCAGTCGTATTACCCATTAAAGAGTCGTCCATTGGCGTAAGGTCAGCTTGAGCTGCGAAAGGGGCTGCTGCGATTGCAGATACTAAAGCGATTTTTTGAAAAGTTTTCATATGAGTGCACACTCCGTTATTTATGATTTCACGGTAGTTTCTCTACCTTATTCTCTACAGAGAGTCTGTAAAAAGAACGAATCATAATTATTCATTTTTATTGTTATAACCCATCCAAATCACTAATGTGTTCGGATGATGCACAAAAGATATTATGTGCAACTTGGTTTGTCTATAGGTTTTTCAACATTAATCCAATAAATTTTGTAAACTACAGACACTTACCAACAAGTGTCTTATAACTAACTCTATATCTCCGATATAACAGTTAAAGTTCAGTTTTTTGTAAGTTTTTCTAACGTGGTTAACTTTAATCTTTATTACTTATCTGTTGAAATTTGCCTTATATGAATTCTAAAAACGATTATTCGACACTTATTTTTTCCAAAAAGCTGCCTTTATCTGAAAAAGTTAAAAGATTAATTCAATTAACTGAGTATTTAGCGGCTGCTAGTTTAAATGATAAGCACGCTTCAAATTTACAGAACCTGCACTCTGAGTTTGAATCTAAACTTGAGTTTTTTAAGCCCTGTCTGTTATTAAGTAAATGTGAGTCAGATGTCGGGCGACAGTATAGTTACTTACTGGCAAACCCAACGCAATCTTCTCTTAAAGATAAGTCGTCTTTTAAAAAAGCCCTTAATAAAGCATCTTTAGTCGTAGGCGAGCTGCCGATTCATGTTCAACACATCCCTTTACATTCTGGCTGGCTTGGCTATTACGCTTATCCGAATGACTCAATCGTCTCTGAATTTTATTACTACCCTTGGGCTATTTGCCTGGATCACATAACTGGAGATTTTCATTTATTGGGCAAACCCAATACTGATGCAATACAAGTCTTCGAACTATTGAAACAAGATCTAATAGGTTCTTTAGAAGGTGATACAGAAGCCACTGACTTAAAAGCAGACAGACTCAAGACAGATAGACTCAAGACAGACAGATTTAAATCAAGCAAGTTCAGTCCAGCTTGGACGCAAAAACAATACAGCCAAGCTTTCTACAAGATTCAAGACTACTTAAAAGCCGGCGACTGTTACCAAGTCAATTTAACCCAACCTCACAAGGCTTCTTACACGGGTTCTGCTTTGGAAACGCTCGCCCCACTCTATTCTGCTTTAAACCCAAGCTACAGTTGTTACTTTGAAGGCCGTGATTGTGAATTGGTTAGCGTCAGCCCAGAGCGTTTTATCAGCATAGATGCCAATGGCCGCTTAGAAGCCAAACCCATCAAAGGCACTATTAAAAGAAGCACCGACCCAGTACAAGATCAGCTTTATATAGACGAACTAAAAAACAGCGCCAAAAATCAGGCTGAAAATTTGATGATCGTCGATTTATTACGCAACGATTTAAGCATGTCGGCGCAGCCGAATAGCGTAAAAGTTGAAAAACTGTTTGAGTTAGAAACACATCCTAACGTTCATCATTTAGTGAGTACTATTAGTGCGCAGCTGAAATCTGATTTAACCCCAGCCGAGGCGATTGCCAATGCCTTCCCTGGTGGCTCGATCACTGGCGCACCAAAAAAACGCGCTATGGAAATTATTGACGAGCTAGAAGCCCAACCAAGATCGCTCTATTGCGGCAGCTTTGGCTATTATTCCGATACAGGCAATGTGGATTTTAATATATTAATTCGCAGCGTGGAGTTTCGTAATGGCGAAATGACCTGCTGGGGCGGCGGTGGCATTACAGTAGATTCTGATTGCGAAGAAGAATATGAAGAGAGTTTGACGAAAGTTCGCAAGATAATGGATGTTGTTGAAGCGATTTGATGTAGGTCGTACTTCAGTGCGACAAGAGCGTCGGGCTAAACCCCGACCTACAATCATAAAGCGTTCTAAAGCGTTAACTCACGGTTTGATGCTTTCAGGAATTCTTTTTTAAGATCTTCATATTCGTGAACTGCTGGGAACTGTGGAAATTCTTCAATCACGTTCTTAGGAGCTTTAAATAAAATACCCGCATCAGCTTCAGCCAACATAGTTGTATCGTTGTACGAATCCCCTGCTGCGATTGTGCGGTAGTAAATCGTTTGCAAAGCACGAATAGATTGGCGTTTAGGATCAGCTTGGCGCAGGTGATAGTTAACCACTCGGCCTTCTTCGTCTGTTTCTAAACGGTGACAGAACAAGGTTGGGAATCCTAACTGACGCATTAGCGGCTGAGAGAACTCATAAAAAGTGTCTGACAGGATGATTACCTGAAAACGTTCACGCAACCAATTAACAAACTCAACCGCGCCGTCTAAAGGTTTAAGCGTTGCGATAACTTCTTGAATGTCTTGTAGCTTGAATCCGTGCTCATCCAAAATGCGTAAGCGCTGTTTCATTAATACGTCGTAATCGGGAATGTCACGGGTGGTGGCTTTTAATTCTTCTATGCCTGTTTTATTGGCAAATTCGATCCAAATTTCTGGAATCAATACGCCTTCTAGATCTAAGCAAGCTACTTCCACAGGATTCTCCACTTTTAATGGTTGTTATTAATTTAATAAAACTGTTTTAACAAAAGATTGTACTCTAACAGCAAACAACCGAAAAACAACCGAAAAACAACCGCTTAGTCTTCACTTTTTACTCGTGCTGCGCTGTTCGAGCTGTATTTTTTATTATATAAATATCAGCTTTAATTATTTTAAAGCATATAACGATTCATGCTAATCTGGTTTTTATAATTTTTGAACGATAAACCGTTAACTTGCTTGTTGTAATTCGTTATAACCGCACCGTGAAAGAGATTGTTAAATGTCAGACTCCCCTGCAAACCTTATTGATGTAGCAAAAATCAACCAAGATTTTGCCGATAAGCGCCCTAAAGAATTAATTAAACATGCCATTGAAACCCACGGAAAGATTGCAGTGAGTTTTAGTGGTGCCGAAGACGTTATCTTGGTCGACATGGCTACTAAGATAGACCCTAACGTGCAAGTATTTTGCTTAGATACTGGGCGCTTGCATGCTCAGACCTATCAATTTATAGAGAAAGTCCGCTCGCATTACAACATTCAAATAGAGTTAATGTCGCCAGAACAGGCCGCATTAGAAGCCTTTACTAAAGAGAAGGGCTTATACAGTTTTTACCAAGACGGCCATAAAGAATGCTGTGGTGTGCGTAAAATTGCACCTCTTAAACGCAAACTAACCACCCTAGATGCTTGGATTACTGGCCAACGTAAAGATCAAAGCCCAGGCACCCGCACTGAGATTGACTTGTGTGAAGTGGATAATTTTCCTGGTGCGGGTGAGGTATTGTATAAGTACAATCCTTTGGCTAACTGGACGTCGGCGCAAGTTTGGGAATACATCAAAATATTCGATGTACCGTTTAATGAATTACATAACCAAGGATATGTCAGTATTGGTTGTGAGCCTTGTACGCGCCCTGTTTTGCCGAATCAGCATGAGCGCGAAGGTCGTTGGTGGTGGGAAGGTGGTGAACACAAAGAGTGTGGCTTGCATGCCAGTAATATCATAGGCAAGGGCTAAATGCACAAAGTAGGTTGCCCTTTAGGGCAACAATCTGTCGGGCTAAACCCCGGCCTACTTTTTTAACGCAATCTTCAACATTGCCGGCTCTAATGAACGGGTAATTCCATATCAGCAAACAATTCATCCATCTCTTGCTTGCTTTGGCATTTTGTTGCTTTATCTACCATGGTTTTGCTCAAATGCGGTGCAAAACGCTCAATAAAGTCGTACATGTAACCGCGTAAAAATGTGCCTTTACGGAAACCAATCTGGGTAACACTGGAGCCAAACAAATGGCTGGCATCGATTGCTACCAAATCACTGTCTAGGTGTTTGTCAATTGCCATTGTTGCGACAATGCCAATACCAACACCTAAGCGCACATAGGTTTTAATCACATCGGCGTCAGCTGCGGTGAACACAACCTTTGGGGTTAAGTTTTTACTTTGAAACGCATCATCTAACTTAGAACGGCCAGTAAAACCAAACACGTATGTTACTAAAGGATAAGCAGCAACGTCTTCTAGAGTAGGTTTAGGATTATTTGCCAGCGGATGATCCTTAGGAACCAATATGCTGCGATTCCATTTATAACAAGGCATCATAATGAGGTCACCAAACGACTGCATGGCCTCTGTCGCTATGGCAAAATCAACACTGCCATTGGCGGCCATTTCTGCAATTTGCATCGGCGTACCCTGATTCATGTGCAAGGATACATCGGGAAACTTACTCATAAAGCTTTCAATCACGTTAGGCAATGCATAGCGAGCCTGTGTGTGAGTCGTGGCCAGCGACAAACTGCCTTTGGTTTCGTCGCTAAATTCTTGCGCGACTTGTTTGATATTTTCTACTTTACGTAAAATTTCACCAGCAACACTTAAAATCGCCTCACCCGCTGGGGTGATGCGGGTGAGATGTTTGCCACTGCGCGCAAATATTTCTACTCCTAGCTCATCCTCTAACAGTCTGATTTGCTTACTGATACCAGGTTGAGATGTGTAGAGCACCTGAGCGGTCGCGGAAACGTTTAAATCGTTGTGGGCGACTTCCCAAATGTAGCGCAATTGCTGCAATTTCATATTTTCTCCGTTACTCAACCTACAAAATGGTTATAAAAATATAAATAAATATTCCTTTCCAGAATAGCTGGAAACCTATAGTTTACCAACCTTCTTATCTTAAAGACGTACTATTAGTACTTTAGACCATATTCATGGATATTTTATTATATATATTAGCAGGTGCCGGTGTCGGCTTTATTGTAGGCATCACCGGTATTGGTGGCGGTGCTTTAATGACCCCGCTGCTGTTGTTATTTGGCTTTCCTCCCCACATTGCCGTTGGTACAGATTTATTATATGCGGCAATTACCAAAGCCAGTGGCGTTATCAGTCATCACAAGCAAAAACACGTTGAATGGAAGTTGGTAAAACTATTGGCTATGGGTAGTTTGCCAGCGGCCTTATTTACCGGTTACTTTTTACAAAATATCTTTGAAGACTCCGACAGCTATGCCGCTTTAATTAAAAATAGCTTAGGCATTATGTTGCTGTTAACTGCTTTTGTAGTGATTTTTAGAAAACAACTACAACGCATTACCCTAAGAAGCAAAAGCCCGGCTAGCCAAGGTACTCGCGATATTGTCACGGTGATTATGGGTTCTGTGCTGGGGGTTTTAGTTACACTTACCTCTGTCGGTGCTGGAGCTATTGGCACGGCGATATTAATGCTCCTTTACCCTGCTTTGCGCTCTGCTAATGTGGTCGGCACAGATATCGCTCACGCGGTACCGCTGACTTTGTGTGCAGGCATTATCCATTTATTTTTAGGAAATGTTGATTTTGGTTTGCTGTTTGCCCTACTTGTTGGCTCTATTCCTGCAATTCAACTAGGAAGCAAGGTATCGCATCACCTGCCAGAGTCTGTATTAAAACCCTTATTGGCAGGTATTTTGTTTTTCTTAGGCGCCAAGTACGCATTTTTTAGTTAGCCCAATAACGCTCAGTTAGCACTTAATTAGAGCATACGTCTTAAATGTTCGTTGCGATTACTGTCTAGTTGGCTCTTGACTCGGGTTAGAGGCACAACATGAACCGGCACCGGACTACGATGCAGGACTCTTGTTACCACCGATCCTAAGCCTGTTAGCATTTGTCCATGCTCGCTGTGCGAACCCATTACAATTAAATCAATGTCTTGGTCGTCTACATATTGCAGTATGGATTCGGCGGCCAGCCCTCTTACAACACTTACTTCGCCCAAAAACAATTCGTCATCCCCTGAACTGAATTCGGAAATCATGGTTTCTGAGATACGTGTTTGTATGGTTTTTACAACTTCTTGCACACCTTGCTTACGCAGGTGCTCTAGGTCTTCTGCGGGTAAAAAGATATCCAATACCGATTCTGCAAACACGCCCATAGGTTCTATTACATGTACTATATCGACTTGGGCATTAAATTGACGGGCTAATTCTAGGGCATGACACAAAACAAAAGGCCCAAGAACACCGAGATCGGTTGCGAATACTATTTTTTTAATCATTTACTAGCCTACTTTCCATCACAACGATTTTTACTACTGCTTTCTGCTGCGGCACTGTTGCGTTATCAGTATCTTTTACAGCTTACAATCTGAGCATAGCAGCTGAATTTGGATGCGTTCGGCTGAATTGAACAAAAAACCATAGAAAACGTGTCCATACCTGCAATGTTTTGTCATAATCGAATTATAATTTACTGATTTATAACAAGCAGTTACGAATTGACTTAGGTTACTCTTTAAACTGTTACTTTATTAACCGTTATTTGAATTAACCAATACTATAAATAAAAAAGCACCCATTAAAGGAATTGAAATGACTGATAACCGTGTTGAGGACCTCAACATCAACTCGATAGAAACGCTCATAACTCCAGACCAACTAAAAGCACAATTGCCATTAACCACAGACGTAGTGGAGAGCATTCGCAATGGTCGCCAAGCTGTGCGTGATATTTTAGATCGTAAAGATCATCGTATTTTTTTGGTCGTTGGTCCCTGCTCTATTCACGACGTTGATGCCGCTAAAGACTATGCTGAGCGTTTGAAAAAACTAGCCGAAGAAGTTCAAGATACCTTGTGCATCGTGATGCGCGTGTATTTTGAAAAGCCCCGCACCACTGTCGGCTGGAAAGGTTTAATTAACGACCCTTACTTAAACGATTCGTTTAAAATTGAAGACGGTTTGAAAATCTCGCGTCAACTACTAATTGACCTTGCAGCATCGGGCTTACCGCTTTCAACCGAAGCTCTAGACCCGATTTCGCCTCAATATATGCAAGACCTTATTTCTTGGTCGGCAATTGGTGCGCGTACTACCGAATCGCAAACACACCGTGAGATGGCCTCTGGCTTATCCTCTGCGGTCGGTTTTAAAAACGGCACCGACGGTAATTTAACCGTGGCTACCAATGCGTTAAAATCCGTTGCCAACCCTCATCGCTTTTTGGGCATTAACCAGACCGGCCAAGTTGCGATTGTTGAAACTAAAGGTAACCAGTACGGCCACATTGTATTGCGTGGCGGCGGCGGTAAGCCGAACTATGATTCGGTTAACATTGCGCAGTGTGAGCAAGCACTTGAGAAATCGGGCTTGGTTAAAAATATCATGGTTGATTGCTCTCATGAAAACTCGAACAAAGATGCGGCCATCCAACCTTTAGTAATGGAAAATGTAACCAACCAGATTCTAGAAGGTAATAAGTCTATTATTGGTTTAATGATTGAATCAAATATCGAATTTGGTCGCCAAGACATTTGTGAAAACCTTGCTGATATGAAATACGGTCAATCAGTGACCGATGCTTGCATTAGCTGGAAAACAACCGAAGACTCTATTCGTGACATGCACGCCAAATTGAAAGACGTGCTACCTAAGCGTTAGCCGCATAAAAAAGCCGAGCATAAAAAAGCCGAGCATAAAAAAGCCGAAGTAGACGCTTCGGCTTTTTTGTTCTCGTAACAACAACATTCTAGCTGTAAATATTATTTAAAGTAGGCGTTGTCTGTTACCGAGTGATCGGTTTCATCCAGCACACCTTTTAATTCTGGTATTTTAGCTAATAAGGTCGATTCCACGCCGTCTTTTAATGTCATTTCTACGGCACTGCAACCCTGGCAACCACCACCAAAACGCAAAATAGCGACCAATTCATCAGTAATTTCTACCAAGCTGACTTCGCCACCGTGAGAAGCAAGCCCAGGATTAATTTCGGTATATAACAAATAGTTAACGCGTTCATCTATTGGACTGTCGGCATTCACTTTAGGCATTTTTGCGTTTGGTGCTTTTATGGTCAGCTGACCACCCATGCGATCTTTGGCAAAGTCGATAATCGCTTCTTCTAAGTAAGCAATACTGGTGACGTCTACGTATACACGCAGTTTTTCCATTGCTTGTAATTCGTCGGTTGGGTTAATTTCATCTGGGCGACAATAAGCCAAGCACGTCTCGGCGTATTTGGTGCCTGGCTGAGTAATAAAGATACGAACCGCCATACCTTCTACATTTTGCTTCTCTAATAGTTCAGCTAAATATTCTTCAGCGGAGGGAGTGATCTCTATGTACTGCGTCATTTTGGTTACCTTAATAAAGCTTTATTTGCGCATTGTATCCTTTTTATTTTACAACGCACGGTATTTCAAACGCAATAGTTGACTTTTTTACTCGGGTTTAGGGTTTTGACTAATATTTCAGCCATAGTTAAGGCGACAAACTAAGACAAGCGTAAGCTCATCTGTTAGAATCGCGACAAAATTTTGTTTGAAATATCAGTGGTAGAGAGCAAATGGATCGTCAACAACGTTTAGAAATATTGCACAGTACTTTGAAGACTCGCACGCTTATCTTAGATGGCGGCATGGGCACCTTGATCCAAGCGCATCAGCTGGATGAAGCAGATTATCGCGGTGACCGCTTCTCTGATTTAGAACAAGACATTAAAGGGAATAACGATTTACTGGTGTTAACTCAACCGGAAATCATTAAAGGTATTCACCGCGCATACTTACAGGCTGGTGCCGATATTATTGAGACCAACACGTTTAACTCTACCCGTGTGTCTCAAGGCGATTATGATTTGGAATTCTTAGTTCCAGAAATGAACGAAACCGCGGCTAAAATTGCTCGAGAAGTATGCGACGAAGTCGAAGCGGCTACCGGGGTTGTGCGTTTTGTTGCCGGAGTATTAGGCCCTACCAGTAAAACGGCGTCTATTTCTCCGGATGTTAACGATCCAAGTTTTCGAAATATCACTTTTGACGCATTGGTGTCTGAATATACAGAAGCAACTCACGCCTTAATTAAAGGCGGTGCTGATATTATTTTGATCGAAACTGTGTTTGATACATTAAACGCTAAAGCAGCGATTTATGCGGTTCAAGAAGTATTCGAAGAACTGGGTTTTGAATTGCCCATCATGATCTCCGGTACCATTACCGATGCCAGTGGTCGTACGCTTTCTGGCCAAACCGCCGAGGCCTTTTTGAACTCGGTTGTGCATGCTAAACCCTTGTCGATCGGTTTTAACTGTGCTTTAGGTGCAGAAGAGCTACGTCCTCACATTCAAGAGTTAGCCGCTAAAACCAGCTGCTATGTCTCTGCTCACCCGAATGCCGGTTTGCCAAACGAATTTGGCGAATACGATGAAACCCCAGAGCAAACCGCTGCGATTGTTGGCGAATTTGCTGAAAGTGGCTTTTTGAACATTATTGGTGGTTGTTGTGGTACCACCCCAGAGCACATTGCTGCGATTGCCGAACAAGTGCACAAGCACCCTACTCGTCAGATTCCAGATGTTGAAGTGGCGTGTCGGTTATCGGGCTTAGAGCCGTTTACCATTGCCAAAGATTCGTTATTTGTCAACGTAGGCGAACGCAGTAACGTTACCGGTTCGGCGCGCTTTAAACGTTTAATTAAAGAAGACAAGTTTGAAGAAGCCCTCGACGTTGCTCGCGAACAGGTTGAAAACGGCGCTCAGGTTATTGATATCAACATGGACGAAGGCATGTTGGAATCAGAAGAAGCTATGGTGCGTTATCTGAATTTAATTGCCGGTGAACCTGATATTTCACGGGTGCCGATCATGGTGGATTCCTCTAAATGGGAGATCATTGAATCGGGCTTAAAGTGCATTCAAGGCAAAGCGATTGTTAACTCGATCAGTTTAAAAGAAGGCAAAGAAGAGTTTGTTGAGCGTGCCAAGTTGTGTATGCGCTATGGCGCGGCCGTTGTGGTGATGGCGTTTGATGAAAAAGGCCAAGCGGATACTGAAGCGCGTAAAAACGAAATTTGTGCTGAATCTTATCGCATTCTCGTCGACGAAGTGGGTTTTTTACCTCAAGACATTATATTCGACCCTAACGTTTTTGCGGTAGCCACGGGTATTGAAGAACACAATAATTATGCGGTTGATTTTATTGAATCGTGTAAATTTATTAAAGAAAACCTACCCCACGCTATGATTTCTGGCGGGGTAAGTAACGTATCCTTCTCGTTCCGTGGTAACGAACCGGTACGTGAAGCAATCCACTCGGTTTTCTTGTATCACGCCATTAAAAACGGCATGACCATGGGGATTGTTAATGCGGGTCAGCTAGCCGTTTATGATGACTTACCGGCTGAACTTAAAGAACGCGTTGAAGACGTTATTCTGAACCGTCGTGAAGACGGTACCGATCGTTTATTGGAAATCGCTGAAAAATACCGTGGCGATGGCAGTGTTCAAGAAGTAGAAACTCAAGAATGGCGCAACTTGCCAGTTACAGAACGTTTAAGCCATGCACTGGTTAAAGGTGTTAACACCTTTGTTGACGAAGATACCGAAGAAGCTCGTCATTTATTTGCTCGCCCTATTGAGGTGATTGAAGGCCCCTTGATGGATGGCATGAACGTAGTCGGCGACTTGTTTGGTGCCGGTAAGATGTTTTTGCCGCAAGTAGTAAAAAGCGCCCGCGTGATGAAGCAAGCAGTGGCGTACTTACTGCCTTTTATTGAAGCAGAAAAAGATGGCAAATCAGAAACCCAAGGCAAGGTTCTAATGGCCACAGTGAAAGGCGATGTTCACGATATTGGCAAAAACATTGTTGGCGTAGTGCTGCAGTGTAATAACTTTGAAGTTGTTGACCTTGGGGTTATGGTGCCTGCGGATAAGATTTTGAAAACCGCCATCGAAGAAAATTGCGATGTGATTGGTTTGTCGGGGTTAATTACGCCATCGTTAGATGAAATGGTGCACGTCGCCAAAGAAATGCAGCGCTTGGATTTCCATTTGCCCTTGCTAATTGGCGGCGCAACCACATCTAAAGCACACACAGCCGTTAAGATTGACCCTCAATATCACAACGATGTGGTGACGTATGTCGCTGATGCATCTCGCGCTGTGGGTGTGGTGCAAAAACTGGTTAATCCAGAATTGAAAAAAACATTCCGCGAAGAAACACTCGCCGAATATGAAAAAGTGCGTTTACGTAACGCTAATCGCAAAAGTAAACCACTATTACCCTACGCAGAAGCGTGCAAACGCGCTCCTCAAATTACCTTTGGCGATTACACGCCACCAAAACCTAATAAACTAGGCGTTACCGTTTATGATGACTTTCCACTTGAATCTTTGGTGGAATATATCGACTGGACACCTTTCTTTATGTCTTGGGAATTGGCCGGTAAATACCCACGCATTTTAACCGACGAAGTGGTTGGTGAAGCAGCTACGGCACTATTTAAAGATGCTCAAGAAATGCTACAACGAATCATTAAAGATAAGTTGTTTACCGCGAAAGGCGTTGTGGGTATCTGGCCTGCAAACCGTAAAGGTGCCGACGACATTGAAATTTATGCCGACGAAAGCCGTACTGAAGTGTTAGAAACCCTGCATCAACTGCGCCAGCAAACCGATAAACCAGCGGGTCAACCTAATTTTTCTTTGGCTGATTTTATTGCCCCAAAAGCGGGCGACTCGTCTGATGGCAAAGACGATTACATGGGCGCTTTTGCGGTTACCTCGGGTATTGAAGCTGAACATTTGGCCGAAGAGTATAAAAAAGACAACGATGACTACAACAACATTTTGATGAAGGCTTTAGCCGACCGTTTGGCAGAAGCCTTTGCCGAGTGCATGCACGTCATTGTTCGAAATGAAACTTGGGGCTACGTTAACGATAAAGATTTAACCAACGAAGACCTGATCAAAGAACGTTATCAAGGTATTCGCCCCGCTCCTGGCTACCCTGCTTGCCCAGACCATACCGAAAAAGCAGCACTGTTCCGTTTGCTTAATCCTGAAGAAAACGCCGGTTTAGTATTAACCGAGAACTTTGCCATGTACCCTTCCGCTGCGGTTAGCGGCTGGTATTTCTCACACCCAGAGTCGAAATATTTTGGCTTAGGTAAGATTGATAAAGACCAGGTTGAAGACATCTCGGCTCGTAAAGGTGAAGAAGTGCATGTCATGGAACGCTGGTTGGCTCCTAATCTTAACTATTAATCTGTTTTAATCGGTTGCTACCATTAATACTTTTTCTCTTGCATTAGGGCGAGCGCTTAACATACCAAGCGCTCGCCTTTCGCGTATTTTAACCATCAGTATTCCTATTATATTGGGCATGCTATCGCAAAGTATTATGAACTTAGTCGACGCTGCTATGGTAGGTCACCTAGGTTCACAAGCTTTAGCGGGAGTAGGCATTGGTAGTTATGCGGCATTTTTAACCGTGTCTTTAGTGATGGGGCTATCTGCTGCGGTACAGACGCTGGTGGCTAGAAAAATGGGGGCTAAGCAATACGACCAAGCCGGTAAACCATTAATGGCAGGATTATTAATGGGCGCTTTAGCCTCTGTACCCATTACGGCTTTGTTTTTGTTGTTTAGCCACGACATCATGGCGCTGTTCAGCTCTGACCAAGCAGTATTAGACATTGCAGAACCTTACTTTGACTGGCGTACTTATGCCATTATTGCAGTGGCCTTTAATTTTTGTTTTCGCGGCTACTGGGCTGGTATAGGCGAAACCAAAGCCTATTTAAAAGTACTGCTGTGGATGCATATTGCTAATGTGGTTTTAAGCTACATGTTCATCTTTGGTATGCCGCTGCTATTTATCCCAGCCTACGGCGCAGTAGGTTCTGGCATAGGAACTTGCTTAGCGTTATTTTTTGGTACCTTGCTGTATCTAATAATGACATTAAGAAAAGCCAATGATCATGGTTTTAGCTTACATATTCCGAGTAAAACAACCTTTGCTAGCTTAGCGCGCTTAGCCATTCCTAATTCGCTGCAACAAGGTTTTTTCTCTTTAGGTATCAGTGTTTTGTTTATGATCATTGGCCTAATAGGCAGTGATGAACAAGCCATTGGTCATATATTAATTAATATCGCTCTCTTATTGATTTTGCCTTCGGTGGGTTTAGGCATAGCTGCTACCAGCTTAGTTAGCCATTCATTAGGTGCCAACAACCCAGAAGATGCTTACCGCTGGGGTTGGGATGTGGTGCGTTTAGCGATATTTTTAATGGTTTTGTGTGGCTTGCCTATATCCTTGTTTGCCGATTCGATTTTGCGTTTATTTACTAACGACGAGCATTTAATTGCATTAGGCACCCTACCTCTTCAAATTACGGGGATCAGCATTATGTTTGAAGTCACCGCCATGGTGCTAACGCAAGCTCTATTAGGCGCTGGTGCCAGTCGCAAAGTATTGGCGATCAACTTGGTTATGCAATGGTGCTTTTTGCTGCCTTTGGCGTATTTAGTTGGCCCGATATTAGGCTTTGGTTTATTGGGTATTTGGTGTATTCAAAGTGCTCAACGTATCAGTTCTTCTGCTTTGTACGCAGCGCTTTGGCGTCGCCGCAGTTGGACTGACGAAAAATTTTAAATCGAAAACAGCATAAAGTCAGGAACAGTATGAAATCGGCTTATTCTTCTTTACCCTCGGTTATTGCGCATCGTGGCAGTAGTGGTATAGCACCCGAGAACACGTTATCCAGCTTACACCTTGCCGGCCAGCAAGGTGCCAAATGGGTTGAGATTGATGTTCTTTTAAGCGCCGAAGGCATTCCGGTTATCTTTCACGATGACTATTTATCGCGTACCACCAACGGTAATGGTTTAATTCATAAAACCTTTCTACGTGATTTAAAAAAACTGGATGCTGGTTCCTGGAAAGCCGCTAATTTTCAGCAAGAAAGAATACCCACGTTATTAGAAGCCATAGTAGTCATCGCAGAATATGGCATGGGGCTTAATCTTGAGTTAAAACCCTGTGAAGGTTTAGAAGAAGAAACCGTTGCGGCGAGCATTGCTGTGTTAAAAAAACACTGGCCACCTCATCTGCCTTTATTACTGAGCAGCTTTAGTTACTACGCTTTAATAAGCGCTAAAAAACTGTGGCCAGAGATTTCTCGGGGTTATAACGTATCGGCTATTCCTGGTACTTGGCAAGAGCGCATGGCACAGCTTGACTGCGGTGGTTTGCATATTAATCAATCGTTTTTTAATATCGAACAAGTCTCCGCAGTTAAAGCAGCCGGCTATAAGGTGCTTGCCTTTACTGTTAACGATAAAGAAATTGCACAAAATCTGTTATCACAAGGAGTCGATGCGATTTTTACCGATTATCCGACTCTATTGATGGATTAAGTTGTTACAGTATTAATTAATCGAATCCTGATTAACTACCCGTGTGTATTCAAAATAGTTATTACCATATAGATAAATAGTAGTTTTTTGCATAACAAATCTTTGGTACATTGCGACCATTAAATTCTATGGCTTAATAATTCGGAAAGCTATGTACGTATACGACGATTACGATCAACGCATCATTAATGAGCGTGTGACACAGTTTCAAGACCAAATGAATCGCTACTTGGACGGTAAAATTCCTGAAGAGGAGTTTCTTCCTTTGCGTTTACAAAACGGCATTTACATTCAACGCTATGCACCTATGCTGCGTGTTGCCGTGCCTTATGGCATGCTTAATAGTCAACAACTTCGTGCACTGGCTGAAGTAGCACGTGACTATGACCGTGGTTATGCGCATGTAAGTACGCGCCAAAACTTTCAATTTAATTGGCCAAAGCTGGAAGAGTGCCCAGAAATTTTAGCCAAATTAGCCCAAGTTCAGATGCACGCGGTTCAGACCAGCGGTAACTGTATCCGTAATACCACTACCGACGAATACGCTGGCGTAGTTGCTGAAGAGTTGGTTGACCCACGCCCTTATTGCGAAGTTATTCGCCAGTGGTCAACGTTTCACCCCGAGTTTGCTTTTTTACCGCGTAAATTCAAAATTGCAGTCAATGCAGTACCTGATGCAGACCGTGCAGCAACGCGCATGCACGATGTGAGTGTGCAAATTGTGCGCAACGAGGCTGGTGAGTTAGGCTATCGTGTGTTTGCTGGTGGCGGCCTAGGTCGTACACCTATTTTGTCATCTGTTGTACGGGAGTTTTTGCCAGAGAAAGATTTATTAACCTATCTCGACGCTATTATCCGTGTTTACAACCAATTTGGTCGTCGTGACAATAAATACAAAGCGCGTATCAAGATTTTAGTGAAAGCTTTAGGCGTAGAGCGCTTTAGTGAAATGGTTGAAGCCGAATGGGCCCACCTTAAAGATGGCGAAGGCAAATTAACGCAAGCAGAGCTTGATCGCCTTAAATCTTTTTTTACAGAGCCTGAATATAAAACACTGGCCGCAAACCCAACTAGCTATAGCGACGCTTTAGCTAACGACACTGCTTTTGCACGCTGGGTAGAACGTAACGTTCGCACCCATAAAAAAGCAGGTTATGCAATTGCTACCTTTGCCTTGAAACAAAAAGGCACTGCACCGGGGGATATTACCGATCGCCAGCTATTTGCTATTGCCGACTTAGCCGATAAGTACAGTTTTGGCGAAGCCCGCACAACACACCAGCAAAACATTGTTTTAGCCGACATTGAGCAAGAAAAATTATACGATCTTTGGAAAGAAGCGAAAGCTCTTGGACTTGCCACACCCACCTTGGGCTTATTAACCGATATGATTTGCTGCCCAGGCGGTGACTTCTGCGCACTGGCTAACGCAAAATCATTGCCCGTTGCTGAAGCACTTCAAAATGCTTTTGATGATCTGGATTATTTACACGATTTGGGTGAGATTGATCTTAACATCTCGGGCTGCATGAATGCTTGTGGCCACCACCATATTGGTAACATCGGCATTTTGGGTGTTGATAAAAAAGGCGAAGAATTTTATCAGGTGTCGTTAGGCGGCGCCTCTGGTGAAGACGCTTCTGTTGGTAAAATCTTAGGACCTTCATTTGCTCGTGATCGCATGGTTGATATCGTGCGCATTATTTTAGATGTGTATGTGGCTGAACGTATTGAAGGCGAGAGTTTTATTGAAACATTCCGTCGCGTTGGCATGGCTCCTTTTAAAACGGCTGCTTACCCAGCACCCGCTACTGCATAAGTTAGAGATTAGGAATCACTGATGACACAGATTATTTTAGACAAACAAATCGCTCAAGATGATTGGGTTTTAGTAGCAGACGATGCCACCCTTTCTGGCAATAAAGAAGTTATTAACTTTAGCCGCTGGAACAGCGCTGTCGATACTGATAAAGCTGATCTTATTGCTAAGCGTGACGCTGGAACATTGGGTATTCAGTTAAACGCCGGAGATACCGCTGATTTATTAGCACAAGACAGCCAAGGATTTGCACTGATCAATGTGGATTTTCCTAAGTTTGCCGATGGTCGTGGTTACTCAGCGGCGCGTTTATTACGCGAACGCTATGGCTTTAGTGGCCAATTACGCGCTGTTGGTGATGTTTTATTTGATCAATTGTTCTTTATGATGCGCTGTGGCTTTAACGCCATGGCAATGCGTGAAGATCAAGACCTTGAGCTTGCGGTTAAGGGATTTGAAACTTTTTCTGCGCCGTATCAAGGTGACGTTAATGATGCTCGCCCTCTATTCCGCCGACGTGGATAAGCAATAGCAAACTGCATTAAAGATAAAAAAAGCCACTTCATCATCGTGAAGTGGCTTTTTTATTTAAGCACAATAAAGCGATTATTCTTGGTCTAGAACCAACAAATAACGCCCCTGCCCTTTACCAGCAAGTACATCTGCCAATACCGCCGAGAGCTCACTGCGGCCAATGGTTTCAGTAAAATCTACCAAGTTGGGCAATTGCCAATGATCAGCGATTTTTTTTACCAACAGCTGCTTATCTGTTTGTGCTATTTCTACCGAATCCACTCCTAATAAGTCAACACCGCGTAAAATGAATGGGAATACACTGGCACTAAAATCGGCTCCGGCAACCATTCCACAGGTTGTTAATGCGCCACCGTATTGCAATTGCGGCAATACCGCAGCAATCATGTCGCCGCCACAGGTATCAATACCCGCTTGATATAAAGGCCGTGTCATCGGTTTTTTTGCCATTGGTAATAATTCATCGCGACTAATAACTTCACTAGCCCCTAAGTTTATCAACCAGTCGTGAGCCGCGGCTTTACCGGTAACAGCGACCACTGAAAAGCCCAATTTAGCCAATAGAGCGACTGCGACCGAACCCACACCGCCCGTTGCACCCGTTACGATCACTTTGCCGCCGTCAGGTTTTATCTCAGCCTTTAGCAGCTTTTGTACTGATAAAGCGGCTGTAAAACCAGCTGTACCCCAGCGCATTGAATCGGCTAGAGATAATTGCTCTGGCTTGGTTAGCACCCAAGCTGCAGGAACACGAATAAAATCAGCATAGCCGCCGCAGGTATTCATTCCCAAGTCATAACCAAAAACAATGACTTCTTGGCCTTCTGAAAACATCCCAGAAGCGTCGCTAATGACAGTTCCTGCGGCATCAATGCCAGGCGTGTGCGGAAAGCTGCGTGTTACTCCACGGTTGCCAGAGGCGCTCAGAGCGTCTTTGTAATTAACCGATGAGTATTGAACCTTAATTAATACCTCGCCTTGGCCTTTATCTGTGCCTATTTCTGGTAAGCAGGTATTATCAACTTGCTGCCAAGAAGCAGTCACCACAGAAGGCTCTGATTGAGTTTCAATTGCGCGGTATGCATTCCACTGAGTCATGTAAACATCCTTAAAAAATCATAGTTCGTTGTTGCAACTAACCTTTAATGTGATTTTGCACATTGAGTACAGTCAAAAAGCGTGTTGCTGCTTTTTCGATACCCATTTGTACGGCTAAGCCCAGTTTTTCTTGTAGGCTCTTTTTAAATTCGTAGCTGACTTCAAATACATCAGCTTCAGCACACGCACTAACTAGGTAGTCGTCACTGGTGCCTAGCTGATCGATCAGATTATTATTTAACGCTTCTTGTCCATACCAAGTATCACCAGTAGCCACCTCATCAATATTTACGCTTGGGCGAAAGCGAGACACGTGGTTTTTGAACAACACGTGGGTTTCTTCAAGGTCTTCACGGAATTTGTCTTTTGCCTTGTCTGTATTTTCGCCAAACATGGTGACAGTGCGTTTATATTCACCAGCGGTAAACATTTCAAAATCGACATCGTTCTTTTTGAGTAAACGGTGAAAATTGGGTAATTGTGCAACAACACCTATCGAACCAACGATGGCAAAAGGTGCAGCGACAATTTTATTTGCGATACAGGCCATCATATAACCACCACTAGCAGCGACCATGTCAATGCAGATTGTAAGTGGTATCCCTTTGTCTTTAATTCGCTGTAGCTGGCTTGAGGCTAAACCATAGCTATGAACCATACCGCCACCACTTTCTAAACGCACCACGATTTCGTCTTGCTTACGAGCCATGGTGAGAACTGCTGTAATTTCTTCGCGCATCAAATCGGCTGCACTGGCTTTAATGTCGCCATCAAAATCCAATACAAAAACACGTTTTTTAGGTTCTTCTGCTGCGGTTTCATCTGCACTTGCTAAATTGGCATCTTTTTTGTTGCCCGACTTTTTATTCGTCTTAGATAGCGCTTTGGCTTTTGCCTTTTCTGCCTTGGATTTTTCTTTGTCTTCTTTTGCTCGGGCTTTTTCTAAGGCTTTTAATTCTTCTTTTTCAAATAGGCTGGATTCTAAGGTCTCTTTGTATTCGTCTAAATCATCGTTAACTTTATTGATGGTAATTTGGCCATCGTTATTTTGTTTTTGCTTGCCGCCAACTGCAGCAATACCTGCCACTAGTATGATGATCGACACGACAATGGTCAGGGTTTTTAATAAAAACGCGCCGTATTCTGCTAAAAATTCCAAGTGATTACCTTTTGTTTTGATCTTTTTGAATGGGTTTTGCTTAATTTGTAGCAAGAATACCGCATAATTTCTCTGCTGTAAGCCAACAAAAATTCAAACAATCGTATGAATTTATTTGACAGCTCCCCTGTCGCCTCATAAAGTGACGTCTCTACATTCAATGTGTGTTCATTTACACATTGTAAGAAGCGAGTTATATAACAATTAAATAGGTGGCATCTCATGGCTAACATTATTGAAACTATGCAAAGCAAATTCGATCCAAGCGCAGCTGAAGGCTTGGATTTGATTTTCCAATTCAACATCGAAGATGGTGAAACTTATCACCTAATCGTTAAAGATGGTGCTTGTGACCTAGCAACGGGCGAGAATGACGATGCTAACGTTACTTTGATCATGAATACTGAAACTCTTGAAGGCATCGTTTCTGGCGAAACTGATGGCATGCAAGCGTTCATGGCGGGTCAACTACGTGTTGAAGGCGACATGATGTTGGCAACTAAGTTGGGCGAGCTTTTCCCAGCTTAATTGCAAAAAAAAGCTGAGAAGTTTTATCTTCTCAGCTTTTTATTTGTTTGATTTTTCTCAATATCTTCCTACTACCAATCCTGCTTTAAAATCCGCTTTGCAATATTATTGATTGGCCTAACGTTGATTCCCTTTGCGGTTAAGTGCACAGCAAACACTGCTCCATTTTCCATTGGCATATACACGGCACTGCCATAGTTAGCATCTACCCAAAACGGCACTTGATTAAATACTTGCCAAAGATCGACAAACGCTGATGCATCTAACTGATATATGCTTTGCTTAGCATTACGAGCTTGTTCTAACGACACATAACGACCACTGATTCTATCTAATCGATAGAGTGGTTTATTGCCCAAGGCCGCCAATGGGCCAATCCAGGTCAACAAACGCGTATCTAGCTGCCATTGGTCACCAAATATATCAAAACGCTGCTCAATGCCATCTGTTGTCGCTAACGTGAGATCAAAGTGTTGGGGAGAGCGTTCAAAAACACTCACAGTTGCAATAGGGACTTCTGCGGTTAGATTGCGGTAGCTTAAAATGTCGAACAATGCCATAAAAGAAACAAGGGTTATGCCCACTAAGCTGAAGGCTAGGGTCGCTTTCAACCAGATCATAAACCATCCGCGGCGAAATAATAGATAACCTGCTATCACTAGGGTGATCAAGGCCACCACGACTAAGATAAAAATGATGCTTCCCTGCAGCATTTAATGCCCCTTAATTGTTATTGTAATAATTGCTGAATGCTTTCTTTGGCTAAAGCAACTGCCTCACCTGCTCCAGCCCCTTGATTCATTAGTGAATCTATAAAGTACTCGACTGCAGAAATAGCGTCGGCTAGTGCTTCTATTTTTTCATCTGACGGAGCAAAATCGCTGGCGACGATATTTTTTTCTACATAGCGCTGGAGCTGTCTAATTAAAGAGGCAACTTCTTCTTGCTCTAAAAACAACAAAGCACCGCTAACATCCAGCAGGGTTTTACCTACATTCTTTATATGGAGCTTGTCGCCATTTGAATCAACATAAGAACCAATTGCGCGCTTAGTAACCATTAGCGCTGTTTGCGATTCAGAAATCGCTGCTATTCTGGCCTCAAGCAAACTTAATGGATCAACTTTTGACGTACTCACTAAATTGGTTGTTACAGAAAGACCGCGTACATCTTGTTCAACTCTCAAGACCTGATCGGCCACTTGCTGCATTTTGACATTAAAAGCTTTATCGTCGGCGCGTAAGCTGTCAGCAATAGCCAATGTGCGATCAGCTGTTTCTGGTAGGTTGACCATAATAAGGGTGTCGGCTATGCGACGCAGGCTTTGTGATAGGTCACTAAAACTGTCGTCAATACCATCGGTTCGTTCTGCCAAGTCAAGCAGGTCTTTAATACCGTGCAATTCGTCTTGTAACGCTTCGGTTAACGAATCCATGGCTGATTGATCTGGGCCATTGAGTTTACGGCGAGACTCACAAAGGTGCACTTCTTTAAAATCGGAGGGTAATTTAAAATCTTGCTGAGCTTTGTTAATTAACGCAGTTTCTGGCTCGGCTAACGAAATTAAATAAAGAAATTCTTTTAGTAGCCAATCGGGCTGTTTGTCGTTGAGTATTTTGCCGTCACTTTCTTCAAGCTTATGAATTTGACGATCAAGAGAACGCATCAACATCACTCTGGATAGATCAATTTCAAAGGCTTCTTGGTTAAGTGCTTCTAGAGCCGCTTTTACTGCGTACCAAAACCCCCAAGACTGCTGACCGCGAGAAGTTTTTTCAATACGAGAAACCGCCCGCCCCATCACATTAATAGCCCCTTTGCGTCCTTGATTTCTCATAACACCTAATAGGCCTATTTGAAAAAGCTGACGAACGCGGCGATATGGAATAGGCATTGCCCTAGCCGGTGGTGGTACATCTAGCTTGGGTCTTAGGTTGACCATAAAAAAATAGGCACCTGGCAATGCTTGGTCACGGCGGCACTTTCTGACGTCGTTAATCACTTCTAATAATAAGCCAGGGGTAACCAGTTGGCCGCTGACGACCATTTCGACATAGCGTTTAAGCACCATGACGGATTTGCTGAATGCGTTTAGCGCGTTAGTTCTGTCATGCTCACGCAGAGCTGAGTTTTGATTTTGGGTCAGAGCTCTTCCGGTTTCGGCTAATTCTTCGCAAAGGCGTTCACCTGCACGAAAATCGAGCATTTTGAAAGTACCGCGCACTTGCTGAACTTCACCTAAAAATCCTTTTAAATCATCCGCGTTGCCACTTTCTGCATAATGTTCTAAACGAACAGCAGCTTGGTCAAGCGCGCCATCAACTTCTTTACGAACTAGATTTAACGTAGACGCTAAGTTGGACATGGTACTTCCTGTGGGTTTGGTTACAGCCATTTTGTCTTCTATTATTTATTGTTATGCATCAAACATTCTGTTCACTATGACAGCTGAAAAGAAGCACTTTTATAGAGGTGTTGTCATAAATAGTGTTATGGATACCTTAACTCTTTCTCAGTTGCAAGTAATTTGCCTGACTTTAAAGGCAAAATACAGGCATAATCCAATGCAGAATTATGGGCTTAAGCCAACAATACTTCTTTGATCCAGTTCTATTTTTAGTGTTTTAACGTCGCCAAATAGCGCCATCACTTTTGTTGTCTAATAAATCGAGTAACGTGTTGTGTTCAGCCAATTCTGCTTCTGTGGCTTTAATGATGGGTAAAGTGCTGCCATCAATGCCTTCAAATTCTGCTAGGTTAATACTGACCTTTCTGTCTTCGTCATCATTTCCGCCACTGAACATCAAGTCGGTTTGACCGCCTGTCATCATTAGATACACATCGGCCAGAATCTCAGCATCGAGCAAGGCTCCGTGTAATTCTCGATGACTGTTATCAATCCCATAGCTTTTGCACAACGCGTCTAGACTATTGCGCTGACCAGGGCGCATGTCACGTGCCATGACTAAAGTATCCAATACTGTACAAAAAGTATGGGTTTTAGGCATATTTAAACGCTGGAATTCCATATCCATAAAACCAATATCAAACGGTGCGTTATGGATGACTAACTCTGCGCCTTTAATAAAGTCATAAAATTCTTGAGCTACTTGCTCATACACGGGTTTATCCGCAAGAAATTCGTCGGTAATGCCATGAACTGCAACGGCTTCTTCATCACTGGAGCGACGTGGATTAACGTACTGATGATAATGACGACCGGTTAGTTTACGATCGATTAACTCAACACACCCTATTTCAATAATACGGTGACCTTTGTCGGCACCAATACCGGTGGTCTCTGTGTCTAATACAACTTGTCTCATGATTGTCCTAATTAATTATTGTGCTTGTGGCTCACAGAAGTTGCCCAACCCAGCTGGGACTCTACCATGCTCCAACTTCTTGCCTGGCGATGGGTCATACTAATTGTGGTTTTTTGTGCAACGACCATATAAAAGCTCCCCATAACTAAAGGACCTCCAGCAAGCACACTGTCGGCGCGTAGCGCAAATCTTGCTGGCAAAAAAGTCAAAGGCCAAACATGGCCTAAGCTAGCGCTATCTCTTACAGAATACCCCAGTAATAATAACCAGTCATTTAAACGTTTAATACCAACCATATTGGCCACCCACGGAATATCGGTAGCAAAAGGGACCAATGATCGAAGACCGCCCCACCAACTTAGCGGATTAAAACCTATAATAACAAGATGACCATCTTCTGAAAGTACTCTAGATGCTTCGCGAATAAATTGGTGGGGACGACTGGTAAAATCCAGACTGTGTTGTAAAACAACAACATCTAAACTTTGATCTGACAATGGCCATGAACGACTATTCATCCAGGCATCTGCCTTTATTATGCCTTGCTGCCAAGGTAAGCCCATTCTGAATTTATGTTTTACAGGACTACTAAGCAAACAGTCAGTATTGTCGTCTAGGCCATGATACAGCAGGTGCTTACCGTGCAAATGAGCAATCTGGTTTTGTATCCAGGTCGACTGTAAGGTCAGCATTCTTTTAGCATCCGCTCTGGCTAGCCAGCGCTGATAGTCAGATTTATCTAATTTATGTGGTACTGACTTCATAATTATCCTTGACCCTTGATAGCTTGGCTAATTAGACTGAGCGCAATTTCGTTAGCCATAAATATTGTAATTGGATGAAGCTTTTTCAGCTATTTTTATCTGTAACCCTTGTTGCTGCATGCACAGCCTGTACGCAAAAGGTCATTATTAAACAACCAGAGGTCGTTCAAGGGCCAGTTATACCGCCGCCTATCGTTCCGGTTTTAGATCATTGGCAAACAGGTTACCAAGAAAGTTCTTATGCTAGCGAGCAAAACAACCCGTTACAACATGATCAGGATCTGTGGCAACGAATCATTGCTGCTTATGGTTTTAATCAAAATATTGATAATCCGCGCATCCGTTCGCAATTAAATTGGTATAAAAAGCATCAAGGTTACATGGATCGTGTAGCAACTCGCGCCCAACGTTACATGTATTTTATCGCTGAACAAATAGATGTGCGTGGTATTCCTGGTGAATTAGCATTATTACCCATCGTAGAAAGTGCTTTTGACCCATTTGCATACTCCCACGGTCGTGCCTCTGGGGTGTGGCAATTCATCCCTTCAACGGGGCGTGATTTTGGCCTAGATCAAGATTGGTGGTACGACGGTCGCCGTGATATTAGTGCGTCGACTATTGCTGCCCTTTCCTATTTAGAGGCATTACAGCGAGAATTCAAAGGGGATTGGCTGTTGGCTTTGGCGTCATACAACACCGGGGCGGGTAATGTTCGCAAGGCAATACGTAAAAATAAACGTGAAGGCAAAGCCACGGATTTTTGGTCGCTAAAACTACCCAGAGAAACCCGTGAGTACGTGCCTAAGTTAATTGCATTAGCACAGTTGGTTAAATATCCAGAAAAATATGGCATCACCTTGAAGCCATTGGCCAATGAACCTTATTTTGCCAGTGTTGATACCGGTGGCCAGATTGATTTATCGCAATTAGCAGAAATTTCTGAAACGCCTTTGGATGAAATTTATAAACTCAATCCCGGATTTAACCGCTGGGCAACTAAGCCAAATGGCCCACATAAGGTTTTAATTCCTGTCGATAAAAAAGAAGTGTTCTTAGAAAACATCACGGCTCTTCCAAAAGAAGCTCGAATGAAATGGCAACGCTATCAGGTTAAAAGTGGTGATTCTCTAATTACCATTGCAAAAAAATTCCACACCACCCCTGATGCGCTCAAAGATGCCAATAATTTGCGCAGAAGTATGATTCGTATTGGTGATCAACTACTGATCCCTTCGGCACATAAATCTTTAAATACCTATTCGTACAGTGCAGGAAGCCGATTAGCAAAAATCCAAAACTCTAAAAACCGCAGTCGTAACCGCGATAAAATTGAATATCATGTTCAAAGTGGCGATAGCTTTTGGGAGATTGCTCAAGAGCATAAAGTGGGCATTCGTGAACTGGCAAAATGGAACGGCATGGCACCTGGCGACCTACTTAAACCAGGTCAAAAGTTAGTGATTTGGGGGCAAAAGAAACAGCGCCAAGCCCGCGAAGTGATTCGTAAATTGACCTATACCGTTCGTAACGGTGATTCTTTGGCACGCATTGCTGATAAGTTTCGTGTCCGTGTACAGGATTTAATTCGCTGGAATCGGCAAAAATCCAAAAGCAAATATTTACAGCCAGGTCAACGCTTGACCCTGTATGTGGATGTCACCAACTAACCGATTAAATTAACAAGGATAGTTGATGCTAGGCTATATTTTACGGCGTTTATTATTGGTAATTCCAACTCTGATTGGCATTACATTAATCGTGTTTACCCTGACCCGCATGGTACCGGGTGGACCGATTGAGCGCATGATGACCGCCTATCAAATGGCCAACCAGCAGCAGTCTTCGCAGCACAGTATTGCAGGCAATACCTTGTCTGAAAGCCAGCTTGATCAATTAAAAGAATACTACGGCTTTGATAAGCCCATTATCGAAAGTTATTTTGAGTGGCTAGGAAAATTAGTGCGCTTAGATCTTGGCGAGTCTACCCGCTATTACGAGCCGGTCTGGGATACGATAAAAGAACGCCTGCCGATTTCAATATTTTATGGCGTTTGCACTCTCATTATTACTTACTTAATTGCAATTCCTCTTGGTATTTACAAGGCTTTAAAACACGGTGAAACAGCGGATTTTGCCACTTCTTTGGTGGTCTTTTTAGGTTATGCCATTCCTAATTACATTGTTGCTATAGCGCTTCTTTATACCTTTTCGTTTCATTTTGAATGGTTTCCTATGGGGGGATTTAGTAGCGATGAATTCGATTATCTCCCATGGCAAGATCAAGTTTGGGATATTATCAAACACGCGACACTCCCCCTTATTGCCTACATAAGCGGTAGTTTTGCGGTAATGACATTTATGGTTAAGAATGCTCTGCTGGATAATTTATCAGCGCAATATGTGCAAACAGCCATAGCGAAGGGAATGAGTTTTAAGCAAGCTACCTTTCGCCATGCACTTCGCAACAGTTTAATTCCATTAGCCACCCACTTTGGCAATAATATCTCTGTCATATTAATGGGTTCTTTTTTAATCGAAACCATTTTTAACATCGATGGTTTTGGTTTGCTCGGTTATGAATCATTAATTGAACGGGATTACCCTGTAGTGATGGGTATTTTAGTTATTTCTGCAGTACTCACCTTGCTGGGTAATATTCTTTCTGACATTTGCGTGGCTTTAGTTGACCCTAGAATTCGATTTGGGACGAAGACATGACAGCCTCTACTCCTCGCCCACTACCCCTAACAACTTGGCAAAAATTTAAACGTTTAAAACGCGGTTATTACTCTTTTAATATACTGATAATTTTAATTGTATTGTCGTGCTTTGCAGAGTTGATATTTAATTCGAAAGCACTTTTTGTTAGTTATCAAGATGAATGGTATTGGCCAGTTTTTAGCCCGGCTATAGAAGGCAAACAATTTGGTTTAGACTATGAATATGAGACAAATTATCGTCAACTAAAAAAGTATTTTGCCCAGCAAGGACAATCCACAGATAGCAATAACTTTGTCATCTTGCCTCTCGTTCCGTATAACGCCACTGAAGTCGATTTAAACAATGGTGTTTATCCACCCCATCCACCTAGCGTTGCAACTCAACATTATTTGGGCACAGATACTATTGGCCGTGACGTATTAGTCCGCTTAGTGTATGGCTTTAGAATTGCTATATTTTTTGCTTTAACTTTATTAGTTGTCGAGTATGTAATAGGCGTTTTTATTGGGTGTTTTATGGGGTTTCGTGGTGGTTTATTCGATCTGTTTTTTCAGCGAATTATTGAAATCTGGTCGAATATTCCATTTTTGTACATTGTGATGATCATGAGCTCTTTAATCACCCCGGGTTTTTGGTCGTTAGTAATGATTATGGCGCTTTTTGGTTGGATGAGTATGACGTGGTACATGCGCAGCGCCAGCTATAAAGAAGCTAATCGAGACTATGTTGTCGCCGCCCAAATGATGGGCGCGAGTAATTTTCGGATTATTTATAAGCATATTATTCCTAATACGGTTTCTACTATCATTACTTTTGTGCCTTTTTCTGTTGCAGGGGGTATTACAGCGCTCACTGCATTGGATTTTTTGAGTTTTGGTTTACCCGCACCGGCTCCAAGCTGGGGTGAATTATTAAAACAAGGCGTTGATAATTTAGAGTATCCTTGGATTATCAGTTCTGTGGTGATTGCGTTATCGTTTGTTCTGATGCTGGTCACTTTTATTGGTGAAGCCATTCGTGAAATTTTCGACCCTAAACACAAAATATACTACGAGTAAGTATGATGTTGAATATTCTGTTTGCTATTAAAAAAACTCATTTAACAACCCTGTTTTGTTTACTGGCTTTATCAGCTTTTAGCCTTGCTGAGTTGCCCGCAAACCTAGATTGGCAAACCAATACTACAGCGCCAGAATGGTCTGCCGAAGAAGCTGCTAAGGGAGGAATGATTCGGTTAAGCATTCCTAGCTTTCCACCTACATTAAGAACGGTTGGCCCCGACGCTAACAATGCGTTTCGCAGTTTCTTACTCGACAACCAAATGCCATTGGTTGCCATGCACCCCAATACGGGCGAGGTTATTCCGATGCTAGCCAGTCATTGGGCCTATGATGCCGATGGCAAAACTGTTCATTACCGCTTGAAAAAAAATGCCCGCTGGTCTGACGGTAAAGCCGTTACTGCCGATGATTTTTTATTTGCTTTAGAGTTTAATCGTTCGCAACATATTGTCGCTCCTTGGTATAACAAACACTACCAAGAAGAAATCACTGATATTGTAAAGCATAATGACCACACTTTTTCGATCAAAGGGGCGCGTAAAAAACCACAAAAAGATTTGCATTATTATTATTCGATTCAGCCACGCGCTAAACACTTTCATCAATTAAATCCCGATTGGGTACGCCGCTATAACTGGAAAGTTGAACCGAATACGGGCCCTTATCAAATCGATAAAATTCGTAAAGGAAAAAGCATTGCATTTGTGCGTAAAGCAAATTGGTGGGCGGCCAATGATCGCTATTTACGCAACCGTTTTAACGTTGACCAAGTATTGGTAAAGGTAGTTCGCGACCCTAATACGGCTTTTAAATACTTTGAACGGGGTGAATTAGATGTACAAAATTTAACGCTACCCAAGTTATGGCATGAAAAGTCAAACAGCCCTATATTTAATAAAGGATTTATTCATAAATTAGCGTTTTATAATCAAACCGAACAAAGCAGCTCTGGTTTATTTTTAAATTTAGAAAATCCATTATTGCAAGATTTACGCGTGCGCCAAGCCATTGCTCACGGATTGAATTTTAACAAAATTATTTCACAGTTATTACGCAATGATTATCAACGTTTACCTACTTTCCATAGTGGTTATGGTGACTACACCAATAACAACATCACCCCACCATCATTTGATCTAGATAAGGTTAGTCGTTTACTCGAAGATGCTGGCTGGCAAAATAAAGATAGCCTGGGCATTCGCATTAAAGACAATTCACGCTTATCGTTTTCGATTTCTTACGGCAATAAATTACATGAATCGCAAGTCATTGTTTTAGCAGAAGAAGCTAAAAAAGCCGGTATAGAATTAAAACCCATGTATCTAGAATCAACCTCATTTTATAAAAATGTCATTGAAAAAAAGCATGATATTGCTTGGTTGAGTTGGAGCACGGGTTTTCGCCCCGTCTACTGGCAACACTTTCATTCTGACAATGCTTTTAAAGCGCAAACTAATAACATTACAAATTTAGCAAATGCAGAAATTGATGCAAAAATTGTTGCTTATAGAGAATCCACCAACGAATCACAGCGCATTCGCTTAGCTCATGAGATAGAACAACTCATCGCGGATGAGGTTGTATTTATTCCTTCTACTATGGTGCCTTTTACCCGCGCAGGTTTTTGGCGCTGGTTAAAATTACCCACCCATGTGGGCACACGCGCCAGCAAAAGTTTATTTGACCCATTTAATGCTGTAACCGGCGGTTTATTTTGGATTGATGGCAAAATTAAACTCGACACCTTATCAGCCAAACGTAGTGGTGACGGTTTTCCACCCAACACAATGATTAATACGGATTATAAATAACGTTTATGCAGCATCGCTCAGAGTTGTTATTACAGGTTATTGATCTCACGATTGCATTAAAACGAGGTAATGATTGGCTGACCTTAGTTAAGGGGATTAATTTTGATGTTCGCCATGGAGAAGCATTAGGGATTGTCGGTGAATCGGGTTGTGGTAAAAGCCTAACTGTTCAAGCCATTATGCGTTTATTACCTCAGCCGGATATTAAAGTTATTAATGGACAAATTCTGTTTAATGGCCGAGATATATTGCTGTTAAATAAGCAAGATCTTAATGCAATTCGTGGCGCTAAAATTGCTATGATTTTTCAAGAGCCTATGACAGCGCTCAACCCTGTGTACAGCATTGGCAAACAAATAGCCGAACAAATATTGTTGCACCAACCTCAGTTAACGCAGACCGAATTGCGTTTACGTTGTTTAGAGTTGTTAAACGATGTTGGCATTGAGTTAGCTGAACAGAGAATTGATAACTACCCACATCAGTTATCTGGCGGAATGCGTCAGCGAGCTATGATTGCCATGGCTTTATCGTGTAACCCAGAATTAATTATCGCCGATGAGCCTACTACAGCATTAGATGTAACGATTCAGGCTCAAATTTTAACCTTACTTGGCACTTTGCAAAAAAAATATAACACCAGTTTATTATTTATTAGTCATGATCTAGCGGTAATTGCGCAAGTATGTAAACGTGCACTGGTCATGTACGATGGCAAAATTGTTGAGCACGCTAACGTTAATGATTTATTTCGCCAGCCAAAGCATCCTTATACTCAGGCGTTGATTTTATGCAGCCCTTCTAAGAACCATCAAAGACGTTCTCTATTACCCAGCATTCCGCAAGCAGATACCTTAGAGTTAAGGCAACATGCAGAAACGGATGAGCAACAGATGCAGCGTTTCTCAAAAGTTCTGGTTGATTTTAAGAATCAACGCAGCCCAAAAAGTGAAGCAAGCGAGAGTCAACAATCACCCCAGCAAAACAATCCGAATGATGAAATTGAGCACTCAAAATATTTACTCTTGGTGAATCAAGTGAGTAAGTATTTTGAATTAACGTCCTCAATTTTTTCGTTTCGAAAAAAAGATTTTAAAGCCGTTGACCAAATAAGTTTACGTCTTGAATCGGGAAAAACATTAGGCATTGTTGGTACCTCTGGTAGTGGTAAAACAACGCTAGCAAAAATGCTTGCCGGTTTGTTACCCATTGACGAAGGCGAGATTTTATTCAAACAACAGCCACTGAATAAAAATCGCTTACGGTTATCCCGTGATATTCAATATATTTTTCAAGACCCGCAAGAATCACTCAATAGTCGCCATACCGTTGAATCTTTATTAATTGAACCGCTTATTATTCATAAACAAGGCTCCAAGCAACAACAAGTAGCAAGAGCTTTAGCAGTATTAAAACTGGTGGGTTTACCCGAAACAGCTTTGCAGCGCTACCCGCATGAATTCTCTGGCGGCCAAAAACAACGTATTGGCATTGCTAGAGCACTCATGCTAGAACCTAAATTACTCATCTGTGATGAACCTGTTTCGGCACTTGATGTTTCTGTGCAAGCACAGATTTTGAACTTACTGGTTGAGCTGCAAAATACTTTGCAGCTATCTATTATTTTTATTACTCACGATTTAGCGGTCGTTAGACACATTGCCGATGATATTGCAGTGATGCATAAAGGAAAAATTGTTGAGTTTGGCGATGCCTTGCAAGTTTGTGACTTTCCACAAAAGAAATATACGCAACAGTTAATTGCCTCAACACCTACTTGGCCAATGACTCAGAACGGGTTAGCCTAGAGAATATTAATTTTTATAAATGACATTATTAAGCAATGTTTCAGTAACCATGCGTTGCTAATATCTAAGGAATTGAAAATGGGTTTATTAAGTGGAAAAAAAGTATTAATTGTTGGTGTAGCCAGCAAACTCTCTATTGCCTCTGGCATTGCGGAGGCTTTTTACCAGCAAGGCGCTGAGCTTGCTTTTACTTACCAAGGCGAAAAGCTTAAAGAACGTGTTGAAAAAATGGCCGCTAAATGGGGATCTGACATTGTACTGCCCTGTGATGTTGCCAGTGATGAAGAAATTGCCCATGTATTTTCAGAACTAGGCAAGCAATGGGATGGGTTGGATATTTTAGTTCATTCAGTGGGCTTTGCTCCAAGCCATGAACTGGACGGTGATTATCTAGAGTCGACTACGCGCGAAGGATTTACCATTGCTCACGACATTAGCGCCTACAGTTTTGTCGCCTTGGCTAAAGCCGCGCGCCCAATGCTGCAAGGTAGAAATGGTAGCCTCTTAACGCTTACCTATCACGGTTCGCAACAAACACTGCCTAATTACAATGTTATGGGCCTTGCCAAAGCAAGCCTAGAGGCCTCTGTTCGTTATTTAGCAGGGAGCCTAGGACCTGAGGGCATTCGTGTTAATGCGATCTCTGCTGGACCGATACGCACCTTGGCAGCGTCTGGTATAAAAAGTTTTCGTAAGATGTTGAAGCGTAATGCAGATCGTTCGCCACTCAAGCGTAATGTCACCATTGATGAAGTTGGCAACAGCGCAATGTTTTTATGCTCTGATTTAGCTTCGGGTATAACCGCGCAAACAATTTATGTAGATGCTGGTTTCAACAGCTGCGCTATGAGTCTTGAAGAGATGGAAGATAAAGAGTAACAATTAAATATATGGCAACAAAGACATATTAAACGATACATAAAATACATAAAAAAAGGGGCTTAATAATAAAGCCCCTTTTTTATTGGTGTTCTCTTTTACGAGCAGAACTAATTGTTATCTATCGAGATAAAATTAGTTACGCTCAATATCAGAGCTCGATTTGGCCCACTCACGATACACGTAAAAGCTTTCATTAGCTTTAGCTTGGCTAATCGCCAACATATCTTGAGCAGAAGCTTCGACTTCAACCTGACTAACCGCTTTCAAGCGAGCAACTGCACGACCAGAAGCGACTGTCGCCATAGTTAACTCACCCGCTTTCTTTGGTAAGGTAAATACAGCTGTGTTTAATTCAGCGGGAGCACCTGCTGCATCAGAAAAAGTCGCAGCATTCACTTCAACCCAATTAACGTTGGCTGCATCTGTTGCAATATTCGCAATTAAAGACTCAGCCTTTTCAGTAGCAAGTTGATTTGCCTTTTCAGTGAGTAACAAGCTTTCTATTTGAGCTTTAACTTGGGCCAAAGGTTTAACCTCAGGCTCTACTAGCTTGCTTAACCCAATCACAACTACCTGGTCAGCAGATATCTCAATAATATCACTAAGCTCGCGATCAGCTGATACTTTTTCATCAAACGCAGCGGTACGAACAGCAGGGTTAATAGCAATGCCTTTACCCTCGCTGCGACTGAATAAACCGGTGTTTTGAGCCTTTAAACCCAAACGACTGTTGTTAGCAACAAGGTTTTCAATGGTGTCATTCTCAAATGCAGCAGCCGCTAATGCTTCTGTTTGCTCAGCAAATAATTCTGTTAGTTGAGAGGCCTTAATTTCGGTAATGATATCCGCTTCTTTTTCAGCTCGCGATAACACAGCAGGCTTACGAATCGCGTCTAGCTTAATGACGTGATAACCAAACTCAGTTTGAACGGCTGAAGAAATTTCGCCTTCTTTCATCACAAATAGGGCATCGTCAAATTCCGCGATAAAACCGCCACGAGTATTAAAACCTAAATCACCACCCAAGTTTTTTGAACCAATGTCATCTGAATATTCTTTAGCCAAGGCTGCAAAATCTTCACCCGCTCTAGCTTTTTCAGACAGTTGTTGCGCTAATGCTTCAGCGGCATCTTCATTACGTTCGTCTGTAATTTCAATTAAGATGTGGCTTGATTTACGCTCTTCAGTTTCATTAATTTGATCTAAGTATTCTTGATAGAAAAAATCAATCTCTTCTTCATCAACATCAATATCGGCACGCAGATCCGCTTTATTTAACACCACATAATCCACCGCTACTTGCTGCTGTGTTTGGAAGCGGTCTTTATTAGCATCGTAGTAGTTATTAATTTGCTCGTCACTTATTTCAATATCACTTTTCAACTCTGTGGCATTAAAAACAACATATTCATAATCACGTTGCTCACTGCTTAACGCCAGTTGACGCTCAATTTCAAAAGGTAACGCGGTATCAGTTAAACCTGTACCTAATTGCAATTGAGTAACCAATGATTGCTCTTCTAACACGGCACGGTAGGCCAAAGGCGTTAATGCACTGCGACGAAGAATCATTTTAAAACGATCACTTGAAAATTGGCCGTCTTGTTGAAATTCAGGTGCTGCTAAAATGGCTTGATCGATTGACTGAGTCGATACATAGGCACCTAATTCACGAGCCTGAGTCACTGCAACTTTTTGTTCAATTAATTGTTCAACAGCCGACTGACGTAAAAAACCATCATTAAATAGGCTTTCGTCATAGCTATCGCCGAACTGCTGGCGGAAACGATTTTTTTGCATTTCTACCAAACGTAAAATTTCCATTTCTTCAATATCGACACCATTAACGGTAACAGGAGCAGGCTCACTGTTTCCTAAAGCGACAATCGATTCGATACCAAATAATGCAAAGGTAACAATGATAAAACCAACAATGATTTTTGCGATAGTTCCTTGTGAATTATCGCGAATATTCTGCAACATGAGATCTCCAAATCTTTCTTTTCAGCAGCGGCAAAAAAAAACGCATCCGTTGGATGCGTTTATTTACGGACTTAACTGATTTAGTTAACCGCATCTTTTAAAGCTTTACCTGGCTTAAAGCTTGGTACTTTAGCCGCTTTAATTTGAATCGGCTCACCCGTTTGAGGGTTACGGCCAGTACGAGCAGCACGTTCTTTAACTAAGAATGTACCAAAACCTACCAATGCAACTTGATCACCTTCTTTCAAAGCGCCACCAATGCTTTCGATCATTGCATCCAATGCACGACCTGCTACTGCTTTTGGAATGTCCGCTTGTGCAGCGATAGAATCTACTAATTCTGATTTGTTCACACTAAATCCCCTTTTTTTATTTATATGCGCTTAAAATTTTCTGCATTTTGCGAGTTAGCTCGCAACGTAATATTTAATCAGCAAAGATTTATACCAACCCAACCCGCACTCGTCAAGCAACCTTAGTGGGTGCTGGGTCTACTTTTGCCATCTTTCTTGATTTGAGGCTCTTCTTTGCTCACTATTTCACCAACTAAGGGTTCAGGCTTGCTTTCTAAGGCCACATCTAAAACTTCGTCAATCCATTCAACTGGAATAATTTCTAAGTTTTCTTTTATGTTTTCTGGTATTTCACGTAAATCTTTTTCATTTTCTTTCGGAATGATAACCGTGCGTATTCCACCTCGATGAGCAGCTAATAACTTCTCTTTTAAGCCACCAATCGCCAATACTTTACCGCGCAATGTAATTTCACCGGTCATGGCAACATCAGCACGCACAGGAATACCCGTCATAACTGACACAAGAGCCGTTGCCATACCCACACCAGCGCTTGGGCCATCTTTTGGAGTTGCGCCTTCTGGAACATGGATATGCAAATCGTGTTTTTCGATAAAATCGTCAGCCACACCAAAACCTTGCGCACGACTTCGAACCACGGTTAACGCTGCCTGAATAGATTCTTGCATCACGTCACCCAGAGAGCCGGTTTTAGTAATACGGCCCTTACCTGAAGTTACAGCGGCTTCTAAAGTGAGCAACTCACCCCCTACCGACGTCCAAGCCAAACCGGTCACTTGACCAATTTGATTATCAACACCCGCAAGGCCAAAGCTGTATTTGTGTACACCCAAATACTCTTCCAAAAGGTCTTCGGTTATTTCAATGTTGCTTGATTTAGTCGCTAGCATGTTAGCTTTTACCACGCGACGACACAATTTAGCCAATTCACGCTCTAAAGAACGCACACCGGCTTCTCGGGTGTAATAGCGAATCACATCGCGAATACGATCGTCTGCAACGGTAATTTCTTCTGGTTTTAAACCATTCACTTTAATTTGCTTAGGCAGTAAATAACGTATGGCAATATTAAGTTTTTCATCTTCGGTATAACCCGGAATACGAATAACTTCCATACGATCTAATAACGGGCCAGGTATATTCATACTGTTGGAGGTACAGATAAACATGGTATCGGATAAATCGTAATCAACTTCTAAATAATGGTCGTTAAAACTGTCATTCTGCTCAGGATCCAAAACTTCTAGTAAAGCAGAAGCAGGATCGCCTCGCTGATCCATACCCATCTTATCGATTTCATCTAACAAGAATAAGGGATTTTTAACCCCTACTTTCGATATTTTTTGAATCAACTTGCCAGGCATAGAGCCAATATAGGTACGGCGGTGTCCGCGTATTTCTGCTTCATCACGAACTCCGCCCAAAGCCATACGAATAAACTTACGGTTTGTTGCACGAGCAATTGACTGACCTAACGAGGTTTTACCAACACCCGGAGGCCCTACTAAGCACAAAATCGCCCCACGAACCTTTTTAACACGGTTCTGAACGGCCAAATATTCAAGCACGCGTTCTTTAACTTCTTCTAAGCCATAGTGCTCAGCATCTAAAATTTCTTTGGCTTTTTTAAGATCGTGACTAACGCGGCTGCGTTTTTTCCACGGAATCCCCACCATCCAATCAATGTATCCACGAACAACAGAAGCTTCTGCTGACATTGGCGACATCATTTTTAATTTTTTCAGTTCGGCTTCTGTTTTCTCTTGGGCTTCTTTAGTCATACCCGAGTCAGTAATTTTTTGCTGCAGCTCTTCCATTTCATTTGGGGTATCTTCCATATCCCCAAGTTCTTTTTGAATGGCTTTCATTTGCTCATTCAAATAATACTCGCGCTGGCTTTTTTCCATTTGCTTTTTAACGCGGCCACGAATGCGCTTTTCGACTTTGAATAAATCGATTTCTGATTCCATAACACCCATTAAATGTTCAATACGATCAGTGACGTTGATCATTTCAAGAACAGACTGCTTTTCATCAAGCTTTAACGAAATATGTGCAGCAATGGTATCAGCTAAACGACAAGCGTCATCAATATCAGAGATGGTAGCCAGAACTTCACTGGGTACTTTTTTCGATAATTGTACATATTGTTCAAAGTGGCCATTTAGCGAACGTACTAGAACTTCATTCTCACGTTCAGAAGGCATAGGTTCATCTAGACTTTCAACTTCGCAGTTATAAAAATCATCAACATCGGTTAACGCCCCTAAACGAGCACGATACTCACCTTCTACCAACACTTTAACCGTGCCGTCTGGCAATTTTAATAATTGTAAAATATTGGCAACCGTACCCACTTCGTGTAAACCGCTGGCATCAGGGTTGTCGTCACTGGCATCTTTTTGCGCAACCAGCATTACGCGTTTTTCTTGCTCCATTGCTTCTTCTAGGGCGGCGATGGATTTGGCTCTTCCCACAAACAAAGGAATAACCATATTTGGAAATACAACAACATCACGCAATGGTAATAACGGCAAGTAATCTTGACTCATAAATAACCTTAATAACTTATTGGAACTGTTACATTCAATTCACTCTGGTTATAGAGTTGCGGCCATTGATTTAAAAAACAAGGATAAATATAGAAAAGAGGTTAAAAAGACAAAAAAAAGCCAAAAAAAAGGGCCTAAAGGCCCTTTTTCGAGTAAAAATGCACCTATTGATTAAATGTTAAGCATCATCAGGTACAACTTTATCAACTTTTTCTGCATCGCTGGATTCGTAAATAAACAACGGCTCAGACTCACCATTAATTACGCCTTCATCGATAACAACCTTGGTTACATTTTCTTCAGACGGTATTTTATACATACTGTTAAGTAGAATACCTTCTAATATCGAACGCAAACCGCGGGCACCAATCTTGCGTTCCATTGCTTTAGTAGCAACGGCTTTTAATGCAGATTCGCGGAACTCAAGCTCAGCATCTTCCATTTCAAACAGCTTTTGATATTGCTTAACAAGCGAGTTTTTAGGCTCTGTTAAAATCTGTATCAATGCCGCTTCATCAAGTTCGTCGAGTGTAGCAATCACAGGCAGACGACCAATGAATTCTGGAATTAGGCCATATTTAACCAAATCACCCGGCTCAATAGTGCTTAATAGTTCACCGACCGACTTCTCTTCTTCTTTACCTTTGACAGTAGCAGAGAAACCAATACTGGTTTTTTCCGAACGATCTCGGATTAACTTATCTAAGCCAGCAAATGCACCACCACAAATAAACAACATATTAGATGTGTCGACTTGAAGAAACTCTTGCTGAGGATGCTTACGACCACCCTGAGGAGGAACAGAAGCAACCGTGCCTTCGATTAATTTCAACAAGGCTTGCTGAACACCCTCGCCAGAAACATCACGAGTGATTGATGGGTTGTCAGACTTACGAGAAATCTTGTCAATTTCATCAATGTAAACAATGCCACGCTGAGCTTTTTCTACATCGTAATCACATTTTTGTAACAACTTTTGAATAATGTTTTCTACGTCTTCACCCACATAACCTGCTTCGGTTAAAGTGGTTGCATCAGCAATGGTGAATGGCACGTTTAATAAACGCGCTAACGTTTCGGCCAATAACGTTTTACCGCTACCAGTAGGTCCGATTAAAAGAATATTACTCTTAGAAAGCTCAACCTCACCCTTACGCTCTCCAAACTGTAGGCGCTTGTAATGGTTATAAACGGCAACTGATAAAACAACTTTTGCCTGATCCTGGCCAATTACATACTCATCGAGTGTCGCTTTAATTTCTTTTGGCGTCGGCAAAGCATCCGAATCGCCTTTATTTTCGGCTTCTTGAACTTCTTCACGAATGATGTCATTGCATAAATCAACACATTCATCACAAATGAATACTGAAGGGCCTGCAATCAGTTTACGCACTTCATGCTGACTCTTGCCACAAAAGGAGCAATACAGCAGCTTGCCGTTATCTTCGCTTTTGCCTTTAGTGTCGTCGGTCATTCGACTGCCTCATTAACTAACGTATGGTGCCGTAAGCTGTTAAGCGTTACGGTTCTCTAATACTTTGTCGATCAAACCGTATTTCATTGCTTCGTCAGCACTCATAAAGTTATCACGCTCGGTATCTTGAGCAACTTGTTCAAATGTTTGACCAGAATGTTTAGCCATAATTCGATTAAGTCGATCTTTTGTTTCTTGAATGTTATTCGCCTGAATCTGGATATCAGTCGCTTGACCTTGAGCACCGCCACTTGGCTGGTGAATCATCACGCGAGAATTAGGCAAACAAAAACGCTTACCTTCTGCTCCAGCATTCAATAAGAATGCACCCATACTGCAAGCCTGACCAATACACATGGTGCTTACATTAGGTTTGATAAACTGCATCGTATCGTAAATCGACATGCCCGCAGTGACTGAGCCACCAGGAGAGTTGATGTACAAGTGAATATCTTTATCTGGGTTTTCAGATTCTAAAAACAACATCTGAGCAACCACTAAGTTGGCCATGTGATCTTCTACAGGGCCGACCAAAAAAATAACACGCTCTTTTAAAAGGCGTGAATAAATATCGTATGAACGTTCACCGCGAGCGGTTTGTTCTACGACCATAGGCACTAGTGCGCCCATAATATCTTGACCATTATTCGAATCAAACATCGACTCAAGCACTCCCTGACTCGTTATTATCAATAAAAACAGTTATACGCAATATAACTGCTTTTAGTTTAGTCGGTTACTAACAAGTATCCGTTACGCGATGAAATTACTGCTGTTGTGCGTTTGCAGCCTTGATAACATCTTCGTAACCGGCTTCTGTTTCAGTAACATTAGCGCTTTCTAAGATCTTTTCAACAACTTGCTCTTCTAAAGCCAGTGCTTCTACCTGAGCTTTCTGCTCTGGAGTATTTTTGTAGTACTCTCGAACTTGCTCTGGCTCTTGGTATGTAGCAGCAACTTCTTCGATAAGAGCATCTACTTTTTCTTCAGAAGCAGTCAATTCAAAAGAATCGATTGCTGCATTCATCAACAAACCAACGCGAACACGACGATCTGCTTGCTCTTTAAATAATTCAGCCGGAAGCATGCTAGCATCTATGCCCTGACCACCACCAAACTGTTGAACCGCTTGCTGACGCAAACGATCAATTTCTTGATCCGCTAGGGCGGCTGGAACATCAATCTCGTTAGCTGCCACTAAGCCTTCAATAACTTGGTTTTTAACATCGTTACGAACTGCACGCTCTAATTCACGATCCATATTGGCGCGAATATCAACCTTAAAGCTTGCTAGGTCTTTAGACTCAACCCCAAAACCTTTGAAGAAATCTTCATTTAATTCTGCAAGCTCTGGCTTTTTGACTTCTTTAACAGCCACTTTAAATTCTACTGCTTTACCTTGAAGGTCTTCTTTGTGGTAATCCGCTGGGAAAGAAAGCTCTAATGTTTTTTCATCGCCTGCTTTCAAACCAACAACACCTTCTTCGAAACCAGGAATCATTGAATTAGAACCCAAGGTTAGGTTGTAAGCTTCTGCTTTACCACCTTCAAATGCTTCGCCATCGATAAAACCTTCAAAATCTACAACCGCTTGGTCGCCATCAACAGCGGCTTCTTCAGAAGCTTCCCATTTAGCCTGCTGCTTTTGCAAAGTTTCAACCATTGTTTCAACATCGGCATCGGTCACGGCAGATTTTTTCTTGTTAACTTCAATGCTTGAGAAATCAGCTAAGTTGATTTCTGGATAAACTTCAAATGTAGCAACGAATTCTAAGTCTTTACCTGCTTCATTAACGGTAGCTTCAAAATTAGTTGGCATTCCGGCCATTTTAACGCCTTCTTTTGACACTGCTTCAAAAAAAGAACGTTGCATTACTTGTTGAACTGCTTCCTGACGAGCAGGCTTGCCGAACATTTTTTGAGCAACATTAGGTGGAATTTTGCCCTGACGGAAACCATCAATTTTGCGGCCTTTAACCATACTTTTTAGAGCTACAACAACCTGACCGTCAACGTCAGCGGCAGGAACGCCAATTGTCATCTTGCGCTCTAGGCCTTGAGTAGTTTCGATAGAAATTTGCATGTTTGTCTCTCTGTTAATATTAACGTTTAGTCTGGTTATGCCGGTGTCTAAATAACTAACGCCCAATCACAGTAGATAGGCTTAAATAGTTTACTGTCAATGCACCTGACATGATAAAAGTTGCGCATTATATCCCATGCTCTGTTACAGAACCATAGCAATCAATAACACTATAATTGCACAAGAAGTGGAATACTTAATTAATGGGATTAAACTAATGAATTACAAGAGGTAAAGCAATATAAATTGAACATAAGAGAGTTAATTGCTTGTTTTTAAAAGACTTGTTTAGATTTAGAACAATGAAGATGCAAGCTAGAAATCATACTGATAAGTGGGGTGGCTGAAGGGGATCGAACCCTCGACCACAGGAATCACAATCCTGCGCTCTACCAACTGAGCTACAGCCACCACATATTTACTAATAAACCACTTTACTACCCGAAGACGTTGGTACGCCCAGCAGGACTCGAACCTGCAACCCTCGCCTTAGAAGGGCGATGCTCTATCCAGTTGAGCTATAGGCGCTTGGCCATCCAACTCCCGTTAGATTAAGTGGTCGGGATAGAGAGATTCGAACTCCCGACATCCTGCTCCCAAAGCAGGCGCGCTACCAGGCTGCGCTATATCCCGAAACAACTGCAAGCTACGAATCAATTCGCTGTCTTGCTGAAGTGGTGCGCATAATACCCATGGCTTCATAATGCGTCAACACCTTTTTGTATTTTATTTAATAAAAACAAAGACCTTGGTAATTTTGAACGCGCTACTGCTTTGCTTTAGATGCGCAGTCATGAGAAAATTGGCTAAACATGTATAGCAAATATTTCACTCCAGAATTCTTCTAATCTACTGCAAGGTTAATAATTTACATGAGCGCTCAAATTATTGATGGCAAAGCCACTGCCGAATCTATCCGCAAAACTGTTGCTGAACGCGTACAACAACGCGTGGAGAAAGGTCTAAGAGCACCGGGGCTAGCGGTTATCTTAGTAGGTAAAGATCCAGCTTCTGAAGTCTACGTTAAGCATAAGCGCAAAGATTGCGAAGAAGTCGGCATTCATAGCCAAGCGTTTGATCTGCCTGCCTCAACGTCTCAAGGAGAGTTGTTATCTTTAATAGATACTCTTAATAATGACGACACTATTGATGGAATATTGGTGCAACTGCCCTTACCCGCTCAACTAAAATCTGATGAAATTCTCGAACGTATTGCACCAGACAAAGATGTTGATGGCTTCCACCCATTTAATATTGGTCGTTTAGCACAGCGCATGCCGTTACTGCGCCCTTGCACACCGGCCGGTATTGTTACGTTATTAGAAAACACCAAAGAACCTATTAAAGGCAAACATGCAGTGATTGTTGGTTCCTCTAATATTGTGGGTCGCCCAATGGGCCTAGAGTTATTATTAAAAGGCTGCACGGTAACGACCTGTCACCGCTTTACTGAAGATTTAGAGAGTCATGTTCGCTTAGGCGATATCGTTGTGGTTGCTGTTGGTCGCCCTGACATCGTTAAAGGCGAATGGATTAAAAAAGGTGCCATCGTGATTGATGTTGGTATTAACCGCCTAGAAAATGGCAAACTTGTGGGTGATGTTGAATTTGAAGCCGCGTCGCAGAACGCAAGCCATATAACTCCTGTACCAGGAGGCGTAGGCCCAATGACACGCGCTAAGCTGTTAGAGAATACTCTTCAAGCCTGTGAAGAATTGCATACTAAAATCTAAGACGTCGGGCTAAAGCCACGACCTACAAAAGATATAGATTAATTGTAGGTCGTACTTTAGTGCGACAATCACCTAACCCTGAGTCCAACTTGTGCCATCAGGGCCATCGCGTAACACAATCCCCTGCGCCAGAAGTTCATCTCGCACACTGTCTGCGGTAGCGAAATCCTTCGCTTTTTTAGCGTCAATGCGTTTTTGAATCATGGCTTCAATATACTCTGCATCGACATCACCACCGGCTTGTAAAAACTCTTCTGGTGGCAGCTGCAAGCAACCCAAAACCGCGCCCAATTCACGCAACTGAGCAGCTAATGCATTTTTCTTATCACCTTCGGCTTTGTTGACCTCGCGCACAAGATCAAACAGTACACCGATAGCTTCGGGGGTATTGAAATCATCGTCCATCGCCGCATGAAAACGCTGACTGAAGTCGTTGTTGGTCGCCGCTGGGGCAAAACCTTCTACCTGCGCCAACGCATTATAGAAACGATCTAACTTAACTTGCGCTTCTTTTAAGCTGTCTTCACTGTAGTTGATAGAACTGCGATATTGGCTTGACAGTAAAAAGAAACGTACAGTTTCAGGATGATATTTTTCTAAGATCTCACGTATGGTAAAAAAGTTGCCCAATGACTTAGACATCTTCTCGCCGTCAATGCGAACGGCCCCAGCGTGCATCCAACTATTAGCATAATCACTGCCAGTTGCTGCTTCACTTTGAGCAATTTCATTTTCATGGTGTGGGAATTTAAGATCGGGCCCACCACCATGTATATCAAAGTTATTACCCAAGCAACAAGTCGACATAACAGAACATTCAATATGCCAACCTGGGCGACCAATGCCCCACGGCGAATCCCAGTGAGGTTCATCAGGTTTAGCGTGCTTCCATAAAACGAAATCCAAAGGATCTTGCTTTACTTCATCAATTTCAATGCGGGCCCCAGCTTCTAGATCATCCAATACTTTGCCAGACAATTTGCCATAGCCTTCAAACTTTCGCACAGAATAATACACGTCGCCATTTTCAGCGGCATAGGCAAAACCCTTTTCAATTAGAGTCGTCACCATTTCGATAATGCCATCGATATGAGCAGTAGCACGAGGCTCTGAATTGGGCTTTTCGATGCCCAATGCGTCTGCATCTTTGTGCATTTCTGTAATAAAGCGCTCTGTCAGTACATCAAAGGCCTCGCCATTTTCATTAGCGCGAGTAATTATTTTGTCGTCGATATCAGTAATATTTCGTACATAATTCACGTCATAACCTTTATGGCGAAGGTAGCGTGCAATCACATCAAACGCAGTTAAAACGCGCGCATGACCCAAGTGGCATAAATCGTAAACGGTCATACCACAAACGTACATTCCTACCTTGCCTTCAACAATAGGCTTAAATTCTTCTTTTTGACGCGTTAACGTATTGTAAATTTTCATTTTAAATCCTTAAGCTCCATCTATTGAGAAAGAGACTTATCTTCGCGCAAACCAATGGTTAAGTTAAATACAGGCTTAGTGGCCGTATGATCATAGCGGTCTGCTACGTAATAACCTTCTCGCTCAAATTGAAATACAGACTCTGGCGATGCATTTGCCAAACTCGGCTCAACAATCGCACTAATCACTGATAACGATTCGGGGTTAATGTGTGTCATGAAATCTTCGCCACCGCGATCTGGAGATTCATGATTCAATAAGCGGCCATACACACGTAATTCTGCCTCAACACCATGAGAAGCCGATACCCAATGCACAACACCTTTTGGCTTTACATCATCAGCGGGGTCTTCACCCAATACCGTCGTGATTTGCGTGGCATTTACCTGAGTAACCTCACCCGCATCGTTTTTAATAAAGTCAGTGGCTTCAATTACATAGCCATTACGCAAACGTATGCGCTTACCCGGGCAAAATTTCTTTTTAAACTTTTTGCTATATTCTTCTTTAAAATCATCTTGGTCGATAAAGATTTCTTTGGTAAAAGGCACAGTGCGTTTAAGTGTATCGCCAGTGGCTTCAATTAAAGAATCTGGCAATGATTCAACCGTGATGTCTTCATAATGATCATCTGCCATATTAGTGATCACCACTTTCAACGGATTGATCACAGCCATAGCGCGCGGTGCGTTATTGTTTAAATCACTACGCAAAGCGTGCTCAAGCATGGCAATATCAACCACTCCATCGCTACGAGACACACCAATCATTTCGCAAAAATTACGAATCGACGCAGGCGTATAACCACGACGACGCATACCCGAAATCGTTGGCATACGCGGGTCATCCCAACCGGAAACCACATTTTCGTCGACTAATTTTTTCAGTTTACGCTTAGACGTCACGGTATAGTTGAGACTTAAACGACCAAACTCGTACTGACGCGGCTTTGCTGGTACCGGCAGGTTTTCTAAATACCAATCATAAAGAGGGCGATGATCTTCAAACTCTAACGTGCAAACCGAGTGTGTGATTTTTTCAATCGCATCCGACTGGCCATGAGTAAAGTCGTATATTGGGTAAATACACCACTTATCACCGGTTTGATGATGCTCAACATGACGAATACGATACATGATAGGGTCGCGCATGTTCATATTACCCGACGCCATATCGATTTTAGCGCGCAATGCATGCTCGCCATCTTTGAATTCACCCGCACGCATCCGCTCAAACAATTCTAGATTTTCTGCAACGCTGCGATCCCGGTACGGGCTGTTTTTACCCGGTTTATTAAAGTCGCCCTTGTATTCTTCTGCTTGCTCTGGCTTCAAGCTGCACACATAAGCGGTACCAGCCTTGATCATATAAATAGCGTATTCATACAAGGTATCAAAATAATCCGAAGAAAAGCGCACATCCCCAGTCCACTGAAAGCCTAACCAATTCACGTCTTCTTTAATTGCATCGATGTACTCTTGGCTTTCTTTTTCTGGATTGGTATCGTCAAAACGCAAATGGCACTCGCCATTAAATTGCTTTGCCAAACCAAAATTTAAACAAATCGATTTAGCATGACCAACATGCAAATAGCCATTTGGCTCGGGCGGAAAGCGAGTAATGATTTTATCGAATTTGCCATTGGCTAAATCTTCTTCAACAATTTTGGCAACAAAGTTATTGACGTTATTTGTTTCTGACATGCTCTGTGTGTCTCTTTAATGTCTCTGCAATTAAGATAGATAATGCTAGTTATCGGCTGATATTCATCTAAAAAACCGTTATTATACGCGTCATACGGCCTAGAGCCATACGTAGTTTTAATTAATAGTAAACAGCCAGGAAATCTTATGATTCTTTTAAAAACCAACTTCGGTGAGATCAAAATCAATCTTTTCAACGAAGAAGCACCTAAAACTGCTGCTAACTTCCAAAAGTATGTTGAAGAAGGCTTTTACGATGGTGTTATTTTCCATCGCGTAATTGACGGTTTTATGGTTCAGGGTGGTGGCATGCTGCCGGGCATGGAAGAAAAGCGTACTAACGCAACAATCGAAAACGAAGCAGACAATGGCCTATCTAACAAGACCGGTACTTTAGCCATGGCGCGTACTATGGATCCTCATTCTGCCAGCGCTCAGTTTTTCATCAACGTTTCTGACAATGCATTCTTAAACCACACATCGAAGTCTACCGAAGGTTGGGGTTACTGTGTATTTGGTGAAGTTGTTGAAGGCATGGATGTTGTAAATAAAATTAAAGGCGTTGCTACTACAAGCCGTCGTGGACACCAAGACGTTCCAGCTGACGATGTAATCATCGAATCTGCAACAGTTGTAGAAGCTTAATAAGAGTCCAGGTATGGCGATTTATTTTATTTCTGACCTGCATCTGGAACCCGCACAAAAAGCCATCACCGATGGCTTTTTGTCGTTTCTAGACTCGTTAAACGACGCAGAAGAACTGTATATTTTGGGTGACTTTTTTGAAGTCTGGATCGGCGATGATTACAGCAATGAATACATTGAATTAATCAACCAAGCTCTAAGAAAGTGCGCCGCAAAAGGCACCAAAATTTATTTCATGCATGGCAACCGCGACTTTTTAGTCGGGCAAGCTTGGTGTGAAAGTGCCCAGTGTGAATTGTTGGATGAATCCAAATTAATCACCTTAGGCAATGAATCTATTTTATTGATGCACGGCGACAGCCTGTGTACTGATGACATAGAGTATATGAAAGCGCGAGTAATGCTGCGCAACCCACAATGGCAAGATCAACTGCTCGCCAAATCAATTCCAGAACGCATTGAGTTTGCCAAACAAATTCGCAGCGAAAGCAAAGAAAGCCAAAAAGGCAAAAGCTACGAGATTATGGATGTTAACCAAGAAGCCGTTGATAAAGCATTATCAGAGGCGAATTGCGCAACCATGATTCATGGCCACACCCACCGACCTAATATTCATCAATGGCAGTTTGGAGGTGAGCAACGCATGCGTTTTGTTCTGGGCGATTGGGGAGATAAAGGCTGGTTTATTAAATGGCAAGCTGGCGAACCCCTTAAACTTGAATCCTTTGATCTTTAGCATGAACAATCAAAACGGCATGAGTCGATAATGCCTCGCTTACCCGCCCTATCCAGCAACCCGATTATTTTAGGTGCGCTTTTTATTTTATTAGGCGAAGCCATGTTGGGTATTATGGGCGGGATCATTAAACACCTGTCTAGTGACCTCTCTACCCAGCAAGTTGTATTCTTTCGCAATGTTGCTGGGCTTATCATGCTCATTCCTATTTTATTAAAAACCGGATTCTCTGAGCTTAAAACACAACGCTTTCACTGGCACCTTATGCGGGCATTAGTGGGTTTAAGCGCCATGTATTGTTTTTTCTTTGTATTGGCTCGTATGCCCTTAGCCGAAGCGTTTTTGGTCAAACTCACCAGCCCATTTTTTATGCCTATCATTGCCTATGTGTGGCTTAAAGAAAGTATCGGCCCCAATACCCGCTGGGCGATAATTATTGGCTTTATCGGCGTGGCATTTATTTTAAGACCCGGCACCGATAGCTTTTCGTATTTTGCCATTATTGGGTTAATCGGTGCTGCCTTAGCTGCTTTGGCAAAGGTTACCATTCGTAAAATGGGTGATACCGAAAGCAGTGTTGCCATTGTGTTTTATTTTGGCTTAATTTCGGCGGTAATCTCCGCACCTCCGGCATTTTACGCTTGGCAAGAAGTACCAGATACAGCATGGGGATGGATTGTGGCGATGGGCGCCATTGCCACTCTTGGCCAACTGGCACTAACCCAAGCGTATCGCATAGCGCCAACCGGAAAAATAGGTATTTATGTGTACTCATCGGTCATTTATGGCGCAGCTATGGGCTGGGTATTTTGGGGTGAAGTCCCACTATGGAGCACCTGGTTAGGCAGTGCCTTTATTATTGCTGCTGGGCTGATTAATATTCGCAAGAAGAAAGCGGGTTGACGCTGTAGTGGTCAACTAAATCTGGTCACAAGTTAAGAGGCAAGTTCATATCTTGCCTCAGCTTCAGCAGGTGTTAACCCACTATTAAAAGTATGTGGTCTATAGTGACTGTAATAATCGATTATGTAATGAGACATGCTCCAAGCAACATAGCGGCTCATAGGCCGGTCTTCAGTTGAAGATATAGTGCTATGTTTTTTGCACCTGCTAAACCATTACTGAGGCCATGAATGCGGCTTACTTGTGCTAACTGCTTAATTTTCTCAGGCTTAATGTTTTTTTCTACTGCTCCAATAATGATAACTACTGCGATGCACCTGAAATTCGACTTTAAACTCGGGGTTGAATCGTGACCTTGTTGTTTTAGTCATGTTGTCACCGTAATGATTTGTGTGCATTCTAGCACCTCTTATTACGTGACCAAATTCACCGTACCACTACACGGTTAGATACCTCCGGCTACCCGATTATGCTTATATTTTTGGTAATTTAAGGAGTCTTTCATTACGCCAGACTCTTATTACTTTTATTGCTTTGCTCTCTCGCAAATATACAACACGGAATGGCACATGTACTAGTTCACGAATTAATTCATCGTTAAATTCTGGAACCATGCGACCAATACCAGGATGTTTTGCAAGAGTTTCAACGTGCTCAATTATAGCAGTAACAAAATCGATACCTATATGAGGAACACCTTGCTCTAGATAATATTCTTTGATCTTCTCTAGATCTTTAATGGCAGATTTTGAAAAGGAAATATTCACTTATTAAATGCCTAGCCTTTTCTTTACATCACTTATATCAACGGTATCGCCTTCTTTGATTTCCATTAATCCTTGCGTTATGGCCTTTACGAAAGCTAACTCTTCATTAATACTTTCGTAGTCATCGAGACCTTGCACTACAGCGATGCCTCGCCCTCTACTAGTTAATAAGATAGGCCGATGAGTTTCTTTAGCATGGTTTACAACCTTACCAGGATTTATTTTTAGATCAGAGAGTGGAACGATGTCTTCAGAGAATTTTGTTTGCATGGACTTCCCTCCTTTTAAAGACCTATTTATAGCACCTGTTAAGAGGTATTGTCAAAAAGCATAACGCCAATATTATGGGGCGCTGAAAGCCTACCAGTCCCGCAGGGACGTTCACCAATGTCTTGTTAAGAGCTTGTATCATTATGCTCTAGCTCTCGCTTCTTTATATAATCAATTTTTAAATCAACCCTTGGTGATTTAGGTTTCACTTATGCCAAGCGACAGCACCGACTACCCATTGTTTCAACCACTCAAGAAGTTCCCCTGCGCTTATCGACATCCTGCTTGGATATTTATTTTCCCTTCAATCACGATTTGTAAGCACCCTACCCTATTACCCACAAACTCTGGTTACCATCTACATAATTCAGTACCGCGCAAAGCGCTAAAGAAAGCGGTTAATGAGTCAGGTTTAAATAGGTAAAAGTTAACTGTCATACTTTCTCACAGCTTTGCGAAATAGTCGTGTTATTTAATTAAATGGCTGCGGCTCTGGCTGCAGCTGAATACCAAACTTACTCTTCACGTCCGCTTGCACGGCTTGTTGAATATTCATTAAATCTTGCTGGCTTGCGCCGGATTTTAAGGTTAAAACCAGCGCTTGCTGGTCGTGCATTTTTGCCAGACCTAACGATTTGCCTTTCCAGCCACATTGATCAATCAACCAACCTGCTGCAATTTTTAAAACGGAGTCTTTATTGGCTACCGAGTAGGCGGGTAGATTAGGAAACTGAGTTAACAACTCATCTGCTTGAGATTTTGGAATAATAGGGTTGGTGAAAAACGAGCCTGCATTGGGGATTTTACTGGGGTCGGGTAATTTACTGTTACGTACTTCTATAACCCACCCTGCTATTTGCTTAGCCGTTAAAAACTTTTGGTCTAAAGGTTCATCATCATGCGCCGCTAAAAACTGTTCGGCCATGGTATTTAACGGCGCATAAGAGACTTGCGGTTTAAATACCTTCGATAATTTAAAAATAACCTGTGTGATTAAAAAATTATTTTTAAATTGTTTTTTGAAAATAGAATCACGGTATGAAAAATCACACTGAGCTGCAGAAAAAGTCATCCACTGCCCGCTCGATAATTGCAGCCCACGAACTTCTTCAATGATCTGCCCTACCTCAACACCATAAGCCCCAATATTTTGGATGGGGCAAGCGCCTACTGTACCAGGAATTAGTGCTAGACTTTCTAAACCATACGCGCCTAGCTCGATGGATTTTAAAACCCATTGATGCCAGTTTAATCCAGCACCCACCGCATAGGTTATTGTTGTGTCATCTTCCGATAATTTTTCAATACCTTGCATGGCGCTTTGCACAACTAAACCACTCACGCTTGGCTGCATGATCATATTGCTGCCGCCGCCCAAAACTTTTACTTTAAGCTGCTTGGTTTTTGCATACTTTAGTAACAACAATAATTCTGACATCGAGTTAAAACGGGCAAAGTTTTCGGCAATACATGGCAGAGATAAGGTATTAAATGACGACAAATCAAAGTTAGCTTTAACTTGAATTTGGCTATGAATTTGGGTTTGGAAGTTAGAGACGGTAGACATTAGAGTTTCGATTTAATATCCAAAATCAATTGATCGCAGGCTTCTTCAACCATATCCAGAACTTCTTCAAAGCCATCCTTTTCACCGTAATAGGGATCGGGCACTTCGGTTAATCCTTGCGATTTTAAATTCGGGGTGGAAAACGCTTGCAGAAATAATTGTGGTTGGGTTTTCGCCTCGGCTTTTAACTCACCAACTAATCCATCAACTAATCCACTAACTAATCCATCATCAGGAAGAATTTTTTGCAGATTGTGTAAATTTGATTTATCCATTGCCAATACATAATCAAACTCAAAAAAATCTTCTGCTACTGCCTGACGAGCGCGCAAATGAGACAAATCATAATTACGTTTACGAGCCGCTTTTTGAGAACGCAGATCAGGCTGCTTGCCGATGTGCCAAGCTGCCGTACCTGCACTGTCGACTTCAACCACATCAGATAATCCCGCCATTGCCAACTTATGCTCTAAAACGCCATGAGCCGTTGGCGAACGACAGATATTACCTAAACAAACAAATAAAACTTTCATACTAGTCTTGAGCTTTTGTAAGTTTTTCTTCTTCACTCATTTGGCGCGCTTCTTGTTCAAGCATAACTGGCACACCATCACGAATAGGAAAAGCCAAACCGTCAAACGTACACTGTAATTCTTGTGCTTCTTGATCTAACTTCAATTTACCTTGGCAGTTTGGGCAAACCAACATAGAGGCTAATTGCTTATCCATTGTTTTATCCTTTCAAAAATTCGAATGTGTTTATTAAAATATTGAGGCAAACCTATCGCACATTAACCAATGACGTTAAATTTTGCATTAATGTTGTTTTTAATTCACTACTCAGCTGAGCATTAATTTCTAAGTACCACATATTTTCTTCGGCAAATGCAGAGCACTTAACCCAATCTTTTTCTGTCATCACTATTTGCTGAGAATACTCATCAGTAATATTTAAATCAGATGATTTAAAAGCATAATGATCGTCAAATATGTGTTCTTTATATTCTACTGACAGTGAATCGAGTGTTGAGAAAAACCGCTGAGGATTACCAATCCCCACCACCGCATGAGTTTTTTTGTCATGAAAGAAATCCAAACTCTCTCTCGCACCGGTTTTAGCATTTACCCACGCCACTGGTACAATGTGCATGTGATTAGTCGGTTCAATTAAATCAGTTGTGCCATTAAAAATAACCGTATCCACGGTTTTTAAACGCCAACCACCTTCTCGTAAAGGCCCAGCAGGCAATAACCACCCATTACCTAATTTTCGCTTGCCATCTAAAACGACAATCTCATAATCCCGCGCCATTTTATAATGCTGCAAACCATCGTCAGATAAGATCAAGTCAACGTTTTGCTGCGATAACAAACGAATTGCAGCATTACGATCCGAGCCAATGACCACAGGACAATCTAAACGATCGCGCAACAACTTAGGCTCGTCACCTACACTGCTGGCTTGTTCATTCTTTTTTAACAAGTAGGGATAATAAGGTGCATCACTGCCGTAGCCACGACTAATAATACCTACGTTAATACCTGCCTGTTTAAGCTGGTTAACTAACTCACAAGTCAGTGGGGTTTTTCCTGTTCCGCCGACATTAATATTGCCAATGACAACGACCGGAATAGCGTTATTTTTTACCGCTTTGTTAATATGAGCTAACCATAAGCGACGCCCATGACTAATAAAAAAGAACAACAAAGATAATGGCAGCAACCAAACATTCCACCATTTTTGATGATACCAGCTTTGTTCAATACGATCCGCTAAGGCCTTTAACATAACTCAGTTAACGATCTTCATCATGAAACTGTAAATCGTGCAAATTAGCGTAAGCGCCTTTTTCTGCTAACAATTCATGGTGCGTGCCACGCTCAATAATTTCGCCTTTTTCCATCACCCAAATTTGGTCTGCATTCTCGATGGTACTAAGACGATGGGCAATCACAAAGGTCGTTCGACCCTTAACAACTTCTTCCATCGCCGCTTGGATATGGCGCTCAGATTCGGTATCCAATGCAGAAGTGGCCTCATCTAAAATAAGCACAGGGGAATTTTTCAAGATGGCGCGGGCGATGGCAATACGTTGGCGCTGACCACCCGATAGCAACACACCATTATCACCCACTAAGGTGTCATAGCCATCACTCATTTGTACAATAAACTCATCGGCATGAGCCGCTTTAGCCGCCGCGATAATTTCTTCTCGCGATTTATTTTGCAGCTCGCCATAAGCTATGTTGTTAAGAACACTGCTATTAAACAACGTCACTTGCTGGCTAACGATGGAGACATTTTTACGTAAGCTTGCCAAAGTTAAATCCTCTAACTTATGACCATCCAGCAAAATGCTCCCCTGCTGGGCTTGATAAAAACGCGGCAACAAGGTCATCAAGGTCGTTTTACCACTGCCAGAACGGCCTACCAACGCATACGATTTGCCTGCTTCTGCTTTGGCATTAATCGATCGCAATACCCAATCATCAGAACTGGGGTATTTAAAGCTCAAGTCTTTGATCTCTAAATCGCCACGAACGCGTTCAAGTTCAACATGACCGTTGTCTTGTTCTGCCTTGGTGTCTAATACAGAAAAAATAGATTCTGCACCAACCAAGCCTTTTTGAATAATAGAATTAATATCGGTCAACGATCGCAAAGGTTTTGCAATCAGAGAAGCCGCTGTAATAAATGTCATAAACTCGCCAGCACTCATGGTGCCATTTAATACCCGTTCAAACATCATATACACCATCACCCCTAAACCCAGAGCAATTATTTGCTGATTTAACGGTACGTTTATGGCATTGGTTAACGCAAACTTGAGTGCTTGCTTACGATTATCTTGGCTTGCTTTGTGGAATCGTGCTTCCTCAAATTCTTGCCCACCAAAGGTTCTAACTTCTCGGTAAGCAGAAATGGTCTCGTTAGTAACTTGAGTAACATTGCCCACCGATTTTTGAATGCGCTTACTGTATTTACGAAAAAACTTACTGGCAAAACTCACTAAGCCGCCAATAATGGGGGCCAAAGCTAAAAAGATAAGAGTAAGAGTCCAATCCAAATAGATTAAATAGCCCATTAAAAAGATCACGGTTAGGCCGTCTTGAACGAGGGTAGTTAGCGCCTTTGTCGCAGCCCCTGTTACTTGGTCAACATCAAAAATAACCCTTGAAATCAAACGCCCCGTGGATTCGCCATCGTAATAATTACTCGGCAGCAGCAGCATGTGATTAAACAAAACCGTACGTAAACTGTGTACCACACCTCGGCCAACCCGGGCGATAAAGTATTTCCCCAAAAACGTACCCAAACCACGATAAGCAAAAATAGCAATCAGGGTAATAATCACAAAGCGCGCGTCTTCTGGCTTTGGATTTGCTAATACTTCGGTAATTTGGCCCATCATCCAAGACAGTGCCGGAGCCGCCGAGGCAAATAAAACAAACCCCAAAATGGCAATTAAAAATGAGCCAATAAAAGGCTTTACGTAGGTCAGTAGGCGTCCGTAAAGACGCCCTACCGATACTTGCTCTGACATGAATTATTCCGCGCTGGCTTGACGAGTAGTGATACTAAGATTAACGAAACCTGTTTGTCCAGCAGCGTCCATGGCTCTTACTACCGCCTGATGTGGGGTGTTCGCATCCGCTGTAATGGTAACAGGCAAACCCGTTTCACCATTGGCCGCCTTAATTAAGGCGCTTTTTAAGGTATCTAATGTATTATTGATCAGTGATTTGTCATTGATCGAATAACTTCCAGAAGCCGTGATCATGATCTCTAATCGATTAGTCGCAACCGGTTGCTGCTCTGCACTGGACTCTGGTAAATCAATGCTCAAATGATTTTCTTTGGTAAAAGTAGTCGATACCATAAAAAAAATCAGCAACAAGAAAACGACGTCAATTAAGGGCGTTAGATTCACTTCCACCATTTCTTTATTTTGACGTTTAAAATTCACAATTAAGCTCCAGTCGCTTGCTTATGCTCAGACTTATTTGCTGGGCTGTCAGCAACTTCACGCTCACCGTGTAAAACGTCAACTAATTTCAGTGACTCTTGCTCCATAAATACCACAACTTCATCAACACGACGCTGCAACATGCGATGGCAAATAAGCGCTGGAATCGCAATGGCCAAGCCCGCTGCAGTAGTCACTAAAGCTTCTGAAATACCACCGGCTAACACACCGGCCTGACCGGTACCCGCCAACATAATCTCTGAAAACACTTTAATCATACCAACAACCGTACCCAACAGCCCCATTAACGGTGTTACCGCCGCAATGGTTCCCAAAGCATTTAAGTAGCGTTCCATTTCATGAATTTCATGACTGGCGACTTCTTGAATACTCTCTTTCATAATCTCGCGCCCATGCTTAGAGTTCATTAAACCTGAAGCTAATACACGACCTAAAGGAGAGTTATCACGCAACTCTTTAATACGAGCACTGTCGAGTTGATTATTTTTCATCCAACTCCAAACTTGACTTAGTAAATCTGATGGCGCAATTTGGTTGGTGCGTAGCGTCCAAAAACGCTCACCGGCAATGGCTGCCGCTAATACTGAACAAATGATGATCGGAATCATCATCCAACCGCCGCTCTGGATGATCTCAAACACAGAACAATCTCCTAACACTCAATTTATTATGATTTATGCGCGCTACTTTAGCACAAGCTTGATTGCCAGCTCTACACTCTGATGCAATTGCGTTAATCAAATCACAATTGTCGCCAACTGGGGGGATTAACTGTTCGCCATTCAACCAACTTTATGCCGTTAGGGTTAAAAAAATCAATTTCTAGCGCCCCAGAGATGGCCGTATTGTAAACAGAAATACCCTGATTAAGGTATCGATTTAATACATCTTGATGCGGGTGCTTAAATGGATTGTTAAATCCACTAGAAATAATGGCTATAGAGGGAGAAACTGCGCTTAAAAAAGCTTCGCTTGAACTGGTTTGGCTCCCATGGTGAGGCACGACCAAAACATCTGATTTGAGCTGCTCACCAAAGTGATTAACATAACGCTGCTCTTGTTTATTTTCGATATCACCCGGTAACAATAAACGATGCCCATTAATATTAAACTGCACCACACAGGATTGATTATTGTCACTAACTACTGATTCAGTTTCAGTTTCAGTTGCAGGCAAATTTAAAGCGCGCCATTGAAAACCATGTCCTAAGCGCCAACGAGGGTCTAAATTGTGGCAATTAATGTGGTCATCTAACGTCGGCTGCCCTGCATACGCCACTCCTACATTGAATGTTCGTCTTAAGCCTGCTTCACCTCCAGCATGATCATTATCAGAATGACTAATAAACAAAATATCCACCTGCGACACCGGCAGTGCACGAAGATTTTTAGCCACAACAGCTTCGCCAAGACTAAAACCAGAGCGAAACTTTGCCCCAGTATCGTAAACCCAAGACGCAGGAACTTGTTTACTATTAAGTTCAGACACATTAAGTGGCGCAAACTCAGCTGCGGATCGGGGCTGAAACACCCCAGCCACCGACAAGCCTTGGCCAACATCAAATACAAAAACACGATCACTCACTGCTTGAGTGGGTAAAAAATAAATCAAAGCTAACAAAACAGCACTTAAGCGCCGAAACGGAAAGCCTTTAAACATCAACAATGTTATTACCAGCACGATTAAACACAGCAACCATGTTCCAAAAGGCTTAAACACCAACCAGCTTGATGCCATTGCTAGGGTTTCTAAATACTCAAAGCTCAATGCCAGTAACCAGTTCAACACACTAGGTACCACACCGGTCGGGAAAACCAGTGCCAACAAAGAAAGCGGCAACACGCATAACGCCAACAAAGGTATCGCTAAGGTATTAACTAACAAAGAAAGTAACGATTGTGATTGCTGAAAAAACCATAAAAAAGGCATTAAAGCGATGAAAATAACCCACTGGGGTCGGATTAACTGCATACCAGCCTTTCCCCAAAATAGAGGATCTTTAACTGTCAGTTTATTAGCGACTCTCACTAAACCGACATGGGTCATCAATAAACAGCCAACAGCAGCAAAAGAAAACCAAAATCCAATAGACAAACTGGCCAGCGGGTTAATCATTAATACCAACCAGACAACCCAAAGCCAAGTGTCTAATAAAGACCAGTGTGATTTATAGTAACTAACCAAAAGTGTTATCAATAGCATTAAGCTAGAACGCTGCACTGCCAAGCCCATACCCGCCATGTAGGCGTAAAGTAAACAGCACAACATTAAAATTAACGGTGTTAACCGCAGCAAATAAGAATACGCGGGAGAAAATAGCAACATTTCACAGTGGATGAGTAAGCGCCACAAAATAACCACAAGCAACACTAAAAACCCAACATGAAGGCCACTAACCACCAACAAATGAATGGCTCCAGTCATTTGCAAATCAGACCAGCGCTCTTTTTCTAAATACCCAGACTCACCAAATAATAAAGCAGGCACAACCTGCCCTGATAACCCATTCAAAGACGCGGCTCGATGAATACCCTGTTGCCTAAAATCAATTAACGGCTTGTTAACACCGTCAACAACCGAAAAGTCAGTGATATAGCCAGTGGCATCAATAGCCTTACTTAACAACCAAGCTTCGTAATCAAAACCAACAGGATTTATAAAACTGTAGGGTGCTCTTAATTTCGCACTAAAACGGATACGGAAACCGCAATGCTTAGAATATTTGTTTGATTGAACACTTTCTTGCTCATTCGATTTATTTAAATAACGTGACAATGATACTTTGCGTAATTTTTGTATTTGATCAACAGAATCCAGCCTAGGCTCGACATGCAACAAATTTACCACGTACTTTTCGATATTAGGATTGGAATAATCACACTTAACAACGTCACCCAATGCAGAAATTACTTGGCCAGAATCGTTAAAAGGTAAACGGCTATCAACACGCTGATTAAGCCACGAATAAGCATACACAGCGGATAAGCCTATACTTGCAACCACCAGTATTATCAAGCGAAGGTTAACCGCAGCCCCGTGCCGTAAAGGGGGTTTAAATGGAGAGTAAGCAGTCATTTGAGGGGAAATGAATACATTAAGGTAAGCAGCAAGCAACAGAGAAAGAACTAACAACAGCAATAGCCATTCAGATCGAGACTCAGCTTGTATAACAACAATTAAAGCTAAAATTGAACTTACTAGGCACAGTCTCATTGCCACCTCATCCG
>OJEW01000052.1_pt1 | contig 65858 bp, 63 predicted proteins | sample 1593861 | NCBI WGS metagenome assembly OJEW01 (sample SAMN05416806, study PRJEB24817) | seawater metagenome | isolation source: Sea water | place: Canada:Atlantic | collected 2013-11
TTCATAGATTCATAGATTCATAGATTCATAGATTCATAGATTCATAGATTCATAGCATCATAGATTGTCGTGATTTTAGATTTTTAAGTTCGGCGTCTTAGAGTTTAATTTTTTTGAGTATTAATTTTGAATATTAACAGCAAAACATTTTTCAACTTTGATCCGACTCGCGTCCCTAGTCCATGCTTTGTTGTGGATGAGGTTGCGGTTGAAAATAATCTAAAAATCCTAAATCGCGTTCAAGAAGAATCTGGTGCCAAAATATTATTGGCATTAAAAGCCTTCTCAATGTTCAGTCTTGCGCCACTGATTACCCAATATTTATCCGGTACATGCTCTAGTGGTTTGCATGAAGCCTTGCTGGCTTATGAAGAATTTGGCGGTAATAAAAAGCGGGCTACAAAAGGTGCTCCAAATACACCAGAAGCGCATAAAGAAATGCACGTTTTTTCTGCAGCGTTCACGGAGCCTGATTTAAAAGAACTATTAACTTTCAGTGACCATATCGTCTTTAACTCGTTCAACCAGTGGAATCGTTTTCAGCCACTGATTCAACAAGCGATTAAAGAACGAGCTGAAAAAGGTGAAGTAATCGACTTTGGTTTGCGTATCAATCCCATGCATTCAGAAGGCGCGGTTGAAATATACGACCCTTGTGCGGCTGGTTCACGCCTTGGCATTCCATACGATACCTTTATGGAGCATGCACCAACACCTGACGCACTCGTTGCTGCTGGTATTAATGGCCTACACTTCCATACCTTGTGCGAACAATTATTCGAACCGCTCGATCGTACATTGAACGCCGTTGAAGAAAAATTTGGTGATTACCTGCATAAAATGCAGTGGGTAAACTTTGGTGGTGGCCATCACATTACGCACCCAGATTATAACGTTGATAAATTGATCGAGCGTATTAAAGCGTTTCAGAAAAAGTACGATGTTCAGGTGTATATGGAACCGGGCGAAGCCATTGCCATTCATACCGGTGTTTTGGTCAGCGAAGTTTTAGACTTGGGCTACAACCAAATGGATCTCGCCATTTTAGATACCAGCGCAACGTGTCACATGCCTGATACCTTAGAAATGCCGTATCGCGCCGAGATTCTAGATTTCAGCTCACGTATTCATACGAGTGCTGGCGAGCGAGACGAAAAGAAGTACAGTTATCGTTTAGGCGGCCAAACGTGTTTGGCCGGTGACGTGATGGGTGATTACAGTTTTGATCAACCTTTAGAAGTAGGTCAGCGTTTAATGTTCGATGATATGAGCCATTATACTATGGTGAAAACGTCTACCTTTAACGGAATTGGTTTACCGTCTTTAGCCTTATGGAACTCTGAAACTGATGAAGTGACGGTGGTTAAGCAGTTCGGCTATCAAGATTTTAAGCAGCGTCTATCGTAGTTAACATTGCTTAGCCTGATCAAAGTAAAAACTAAAACCATAAACTAAAACATGCACTAGAAGGGCAGGTGAGCGAAAGTTCATTTCCCTTTTGGGTTTGAAGAATACGCCTGTTAAAACGCTACAGATCGTTACAAAGCAATCGGGCGGTATACTTGCAAAGACTTAACGATCTCCGTAGAGTAAATGCCCAATTTTTTAAACTCACGGTGTTTTTATCTCACACTCAATGAATGCTTCAAGCCCTGAGGGCTCGAATTTAAAAGCATCTAATTCTGTTGTAACTCATCCTAATCACCGCTTTGGTGATCCTATTGTACTTTCTTTGACGATGGGCTTTATTGCTCTCTTCATCGGTTTGTCTATTTACGACTCAGCGTGGCTGACGTCTCAAATAGGCACAGGCTTCGCTTGGACGGCTAAATATCTTGGTTCTTTTTTTCAAGCCTTATTACTGGCGACTTTCTTTGTAGCTATGGGTGTCGCCTTAAGCCGCGCGGGTGAGGCTAAGATCGGTAATTTAGAGGTTCCAGAAATCAGCACCTTCCGTTGGTTGTCGATGGTGATGTGTACATTACTGGCCGGTGGTGGCGTGTTTTTTGCCGCAGGTGAGCCGATTTATCACTTTATTGTTACGCCTCCTGCGTTTGATGTAGAAGCAGGAACCGCCGCCGCAGTAGCACCTGCTATGGCGCAATCGTTCATGCATTAGGGCTTTTTAGCTTGGGCGGTCATGGGATCTTTGGCCGCAATTGTATTGGCTTATGCGCATTACAATTTAGGTAAACCACTGCAGCCGCGTACTTTGCTTCATGGGGTATTTGGTGATTGGATTCTTACCAGCTGGGTGGGCAGTGTGGTTGATGCGCTTTGCGTGATTGCCGTCGTTGCGGGAACGGTTGGCCCCATCGGCTTTCTTGCAACTCAAATGAGTTATGGTCTGCATGTCTTATTTGGTTTTGCCAATGGCTTTACTACTCAGTTATTTATTTTACTGATGTTGGCTGTGGTTTATATTGCATCTGCGATGAGTGGCATTCATAAAGGCATACAAATGCTGAGTCGCTTTAATGTATTTTTAGCCTTAGCAATTGGTGCGATTATTTTTATTTTTGGCCCAACATTATTTTTAACCAATACCTATTTACAGTCGATGGGTGAATACGTTTCTTCGTTCTTATCGATGGCGACCATTACTGGTGAAACAGCCCCTGCTTGGTGGATGAAGTGGTGGACAATTTTCTTCTTTGCTTGGTTTATTGGTTATGCACCGTTAATGGCTATTTTTGTTGCGCGAATTTCTCGCGGCCGAACGATTCGCCAAATGGTAATCGCCGTCGCTATTTTAGCGCCGATCGCGACGACAATTTGGTTTACGCTACTGGGTGGTTCAGGCATTTATTATCAAATGACAGGAGCGGTTGAGCTTACGGAAGCGCTGAAAGGATTTTCTTTTGATGTGGTAACGTTCTCAGTCGCACAAGCATTACCCGGTGGCATGTGGATGGCGTTAGCTATGATGTTGCTAACAACGATCTTTGTTGCCACTACGGGTGATTCTATGAGTTATTCGATTGCGGTTGTGGGTGCGGGTCATGATGAGCCGCACTTCTCAATTCGTGCTTTTTGGGGCGCTGCAATGGCGATTATGGCCGGAGTGCTGTTGTACTTAGGCGAAGGCCAGATCGGTGTTTTGCAGCAGTTTATTGTGATCACTGCGATACCGGTATCGTTCATCATACTACCTACTTTATGGACTGGCCCAAAAGCGGCAATGGCCATGGCGCGAGAGCAGAATTTTCGCTAAGGCGTAAAGTTTAATTTTCAGCGTAGAGCAGGCACTTACATAATATCAATGATGTGGTGTCTTGCTCGAACATTAATTCATAAATAGAATCGTAATCAAATTGCATAACGGTAACGAAAAATATATCGTGATGTGTGTTACTTTTAGACATTACTTGTTTAACTGACCCGAATATCTTTGTTGCACATTGAAGTGCTGATCTAACTTTTAAGGAAAAATAATGTTCCCACAAGCTTATCCTCATGATGACATTCAGTGCTTATACCCAGATGTTTATTTTCTTCATGGTAGTATAAAAATGGGGCCAGGCATGAGGATGAATCGAAATATGATCATCCTCAAGAATGGCAATGAACTGACGCTAATTAACCCAGTACGCATGAATGATCATGGCCTTTCGCAGCTAGATGCGCTTGGTGAGGTTAAGTATTTACTTAGGTTAGGTGATTTTCATGGGCTCGATGATGCGTTTTATCTTGATCGCTATCGGTGTGAGTTCTGGGCACAAGAAGGCCAAACAACCTATAAAATGCCGATTCCAACTACGTTTATTATGGCGGCTGCTTCAAGTCCATTTCCAAATTCAGAGTTTTTCATTTTTGAGTCTGCTAAATACCCAGAAGCTGCTTTATTGCTTAAAGATCATAAACTCCTGATCACCACAGACAGTATTCAGTATCACTCAGATTGGCGCTATTTTACCCGCTTTACTCGATTTGCATTCAAGCTTTTAGGGTTTAAAATCGGGCTGAATATTGGTCCTCCTTGGCTGAAAAGAGTAACGCCAAAAGGAACAACGTTGAAAGACGATTTTAATAACATACTCGCGTTAGATTTTGATTCGATTGTCGCTGCGCACGGACTATTACTTAAAGGCACTGCCAAAGAAGCCTTAACGGAAAAAGTGAGAAAAATTTTTGATTAGGCCATGGAAGGTTAGTCACATAAAGAAGCGCAAAATATTATTCGGTAGCATCGTGATATTTTAACTATTGATAATTTAGTCCGTTGTATATATTGTGACGGAAATTATTGATGTAATTAGAAATAACAGTTACAAACTAAGTATTTATCATTAATTTTATATTCTATTTCTAACAATGATCATGGCCTGAGCCATATGCATATTTTTAGAGTTTAAATTAAGGAAGTTTCGCATGGAAGAAAATGTAAGTGTAGGGAAGTACGTCTTTCGATTTGGAATTGTGCATTTATTATTACTAGTCGGTTTGTCCATTATACTCAGCCTACTGGAAGTTGAGGCTAATTCGGGTGTTAGTATTGGAGCTTTAATGGGCGCAGCGATGGCTGCTGTAATTATGTTTATTCAAGATAATAAACGAGCGCCAAATAAATCAGAGAAGAGCCATCTGATTTGGTTTTCTCTACTGACTTCAATAGCAATATCGATAGTACTGTCGAGTCTGTTTTTTGTTTTTTCAGCAGAGGGTAAGGAGCTTTTTGCAACAATAGTATCGATGGGTTTTTTAGTGATGCTTTTGATTTTATTGTTTGCTTCAGTGGTATGTTTTTTTGTGCTTTCATTTTCTTACGGACACTTAGCCAAAAAACAATATGAAGCGTTGGTAAAGCACGGAAAGCTCTAGCAGAGCATTTTAAATGTGTGAGTAGCTTTGCTAAATGTGTTCACTTATTTGAACAGTTCAGCTGCTTTAGGTTTTTACTTTAGTCGCTTGATCATTCACATGGTCAAGCGCTCCTGCGATATATCCTGGTTCAGTTTGTGAAAATTCTGAGCCGATCAATCCCAAATTTAATCTGTTTAATTCTGCTTTGAATCTCGCTTGATCAAAGTGCGCATGTTGTGATGGTTCATTGATGTCGGCGCTTGTGGATATGTATTCATTGTTAGCCCAATCGATATAGTGAGTGCTAATAGGGTTGAGGGCTGCTTCGCCAAATAGTTTACCTAGCTGCGCAATGCAGGCATTTATGATTTGCTGTTGGTCGATAGTTTTTCGGCTTGAGGCAGGAACGCCGATAAAACCGAATAGGGCGGCAGGACTTGTATTATCACTTACGCATACACTCGCACTGGTACTCGTACTTTCATTCTCACTTTCACTTTCACTCTCATTCTCAATAGCGCTAGCATCATTAATTTCAACCATGGGGCCAACTTGGCTAAAGCCTTGGCCTGATAAGCCTGAATCACGCCAAAATGGGGTTTCATATTCTGCGACAAATTTGGCTTGTGCAGACATCCATGTTTGTTGATCTTGTAGGTGTGAGATGAGCGCTGTGCTTAGTACTGCTTGGTTTAGTGCTGGCTTGAATAGCTGAGCTACTTTACGGGGTGGCATGGCAAGCCAAAGGTGCTTGCATATCAACGTATCGCCATGGCTCAGTATGACTTGCCAAAGGTCGTTTTGCTTAGTGATATGAGTAACGGGGCAGTTTAATAAAATATTGTCTGTTGGAATGGTTTTACTTAATGCATTAATGATTGCGCCCATACCACCAACGACTCGGTGAGAAAGCATCGATTGTGCATCACGACCTCGGCTTATTTCAGTATTATGCGCTTGCTGGTAAACATAATCCCCTTGGGTATATTGATCAAAGGTATCCAGCTGCAGTTCACTTAATAGCGCTTTTACGCTGTGTTGATGAGGCCAGTACCAGGTAGGGCCCAAATCTAAGCCTTGCGGTGTACTTTGAATACGGCCACCTAAGTTGGCTTGAGCTTCGATCAACTTAAAATCCAGCTGATACTTGGCTAGATGTCGTGCCATGGCGCAGCCGCTGATACCACCACCAATAATCAAATGCTCTACAAAACTCATATTCATACATCATTATTAATTCATTCAGTGAATTGTACGGCAAATGGCGTGTTTAGGATTAGTCGTTATGGCATATAACAGTGTTGCTCGCTTGAGCAGAAAGAAACTCGGCTGTAATTTGCGAGCGCGTGGTGGTGATTCTACTAACTGGGTAGGGATAAATACGCTAAAATATCAGTTCACAAAGTTGCTTTATTCATCGACGATTGATGGTTTGGCGCATACAGATTTAAAAGAGATATACGATGGAAGAATTTGATCAGTTAGCTGCACCTGGTTATCCCATTTTTTTAGGCTCTGAGTTCGAGCATCCGAAAAAAGAAGACGCGCGTTTTCATGTCTTGCCGATTCCTTATGAAGAGTCTGTTTCTTATGGGGGCGGTACAGGTTTAGGCCCAGCAAAGATTTTAGAAGCTTCATGGCAGCTAGAAACTTGGGATGGAAAAAGTACCCCAAGCGATCAAGGTATCTATACTCATCCACCGGTTGATATGACGGGCGATGCCGAGACGGTTGTTAATAACATTGCCCGCGATACTCAGGCCATTGTTGAAGCTGGGGGTTTTCCGATTGGTTTAGGAGGAGAACACACAGTCACCTATGGCATCATCAAAGGTTTATTGGCGGCAGGCATAACTGACTTCGGTGTTGTGCAAATTGATGCGCACGCTGACTTACGTGAAGCCTATGAAGGTAATCCTTATAGCCACGCGTCGGTTATGAAGCGTGTGGTAGACGAAGGCATTCCTCTTTTTCAATTGGGTATTCGTGCTTTTTGCCAAGAAGAAGTCGAGATTCGTAAGCAGCATGGGGTTTATCACCTTGATGCTGAAGAGCTGGTACCCAACAATGTGTGCAGCTTTGACTTGCCGGAAGATTTTCCAAAGAACGTATTCTTCACGCTAGACATTGATGGTATGGATCCTTCGGTTTTTCCGTCTACGGGCACTCCGGTTCCGGGTGGCTTAGCCTGGTATCAAACGTTGTCGTTATTTGAGTCAGTGGCAAAACAGCGCAACATCATTGGTTTTGATATCACTGAATTTGCACCGATTGAAGGTTTTCATTGTTATGAGTTTTCGGCGGCGGTACTGACGTATAAAATGATGGGAATTGTTGAGAGAAATACTTAAGCGCATCTGTTGGTTGCTTGTCTAAAAATTAAAAAGCCCTGATCATAATAATGATCAGGGCTTTTTTGTGCACACAATTTAAATTGAGTAAGGTTGCGTACTAAATCTAAACCGTCTGCTTTTGAGCGTTCTATTTCTGAACTTTCTATTTCTGAACATGTACATCCATTTGTGGGAACGGAATAGAGATGTTGTTCTCGTCTAAAGCAAGCTTGATGCTTTCCGTTAGTTCAAAGTACACATCCCAATATTCAGGGGTTTTCGCCCAAGTACGTACAACAAAGTTAACAGAAGAATCGGCTAACTCTAATACGGCAATTTTATAACCTTCGTCATGCAATACTTTTTCGTTGGCTTGAACCGTTTTGGTTAATAGTGCTTTAACGTCTGGAAGGTACGCTTCGTAGCTCACACCAATTTTAAGGTCTACACGGCGCATTGGCTTACGAGAATAGTTAACAATGCTGTCGTCCATAATCGCCGAGTTTGGAATGATAACGACTTTATTGTCGGGAGTTTTTAGCTGAGTCGCAAAAATTTGAATATCTTCAACCGTTCCGGCTTTACCACCGGCTTCAACATAATCACCCAGCTTGAATGGGCGGAAGATGATCATTAATACGCCTGACGCAAAGTTAGACAGAGAGCCTTGTAATGCTAGGCCAACGGCTAGGCCCGCAGCACCAATAATAGTGATGAACGACGCGGTCTGAATGCCGATCTGGCTTAGAGCGGCAATAACAACAAACACATACAGTGCGCCGTAGGTTAAGTTGTGGACAAAGTTGGCAACCGTATCGTCAATGTTGCGAAGTTGTAATGCTTTTGAAATCCCTTTGGCAATCGCTTTGGCAATAATACGGCCAATAATGAAAATCGCGAGGGCCGCAATGATTTTTAGTGAGTACTCTAAAAAAAGCCCTTGAGATTGCTCAAAAATTTTCTGCAGATCGATACTGCCAAGATCAAAATTTTCCATTATTACTCCAAATCGGTTGGGTTGTCGTTATGATCAATTAAGTTGAATAGACTATTGATTTTAAGTACTTGGGTAAACCCCCTAAACGTAAAATCGGGTAATAATGCGATGAATAGAACTAGATGAATAGAACTAGATGAATAGAATTCATTCTGTTTATGGTGATAGTTCGATAATATGTGAATTAAGCACGTTTTACATAATAATTATGCACAGGAAAATATAATGAACGTCAGTCAAGCTGTTGAAAGTCGAGTATCTTGCCGTGGTTTTAAAAAAGAGCCTGTTGATCAAGAAGTATTGGAAGCCATTTTTTTAAAAGCACAGCAATCGCCTTCAAACTGTAATGTTCAGCCTTGGAAGGTACTGGTCGTTTCAGGTAAGCAAAAAGAAACGCTGAAAAATAAATTGATTCAAACGGTGATGCAGCAGCAGAAGCCTAACCCTGATTTCAATTGGAATGTTGCCTATACCGGTGATCATCGCGATCGTCAGTTTGGCGCAGCAAATGCGCTATATACAGCAATGGATATTGGTCGTGAAGAAAAGCAGAAGCGCCAAATGGCGATGCTGCGTAATTGGGCTTTCTTCGATGCGCCGCATGTTGCCATTTTCACCATGGATAAGTACCTCGATATAATGGGGGCAGTCGATGTTGGTATTTATGCTCAAACCTTGACCTTGTTATTGAAAGAGCAAGGTATCTCTAGTTGTATGCAAGGGGCGCTAGGGCAATTCCCAGGACCGATTCGAGAGATGTTTGAGTTGCCAGAAGAACGCGGTATTTTGTTTGGCATGTCATTTGGTTACGCAGACGAAGAAGCCAGTGTGAATAAAGCTCGAACTGATCGTACAGAGCTGAGTGACGCGGTTACTTTTGCTTAATATCCAAGTACAAGATACTTCTGGGTTAGTAAGCACAACTAATAAAGGCTATGCACTTCGGGGCTTGGCCTTTTTTTATTGCTGGAGTTGGCGGTGGTGTTAAACCTTTGGTAAGAAAAGCGCAGTCTAATAGACACGTTGTCGCACCAAATGTAAAGCAAACAACTGTTCGCATAACTTAGGTCAATGATCGGTATTTAATCCGTGTTACCCTCCCCTCGTTCAATTTATAGAACCACCGGAGGTGGCGCATGATTAAGTCAGAAGAATTATTCAATTTTTATTCACATTTGTTCGGCATGATTGCTGCAATTATTGGGACTGTCTTCCTGATAGATGCTGCCCCTAGCTCAGTTTCTATGGTCGTCGTAGCCGCTATCTACGGACTGTCGATTAGCTTTTTGTTATTGGCCAGTTCCCTTTATCATTTCTTTAAAAGACAAGAAAATGAACTGTCTTTTTGGCGAAAAATGGACCGTTTGGCGATCTTTTTTATGATCGCTGGTTCGTATACACCTGTTTGCTATTTCTTTTTGGATGATGATTGGCGTTTACCCATGATCTCTATTCAATGGGGTTTAGTCGCTTTTGGCCTGTTATCGCAAATATTCTTTCCACGTGCACCTCGTATGATTTATGCCGCTATCTTTTTGGTAATGGGCTGGCTGGTGGTTTTACCGATCAATCAAATATTAGATAGCATGAGCACCATTCAAGTCGGCTTATTATTTACTGGCGGTATCGCTTTTAGCTTAGGTGGAATATTTTACGCAATTAAAAGACCGTTATTGATACCGGGTATTTTTAGCTTTCATGAACTATTTCATATCATGGTCTTAATTGGTGCGGGTTGTCATTATGCACTGATCTACAGTGCTTTTTCTTCTGCGACGATTGTTTAATGGTTATTCTGAATAAGCCCAACAATGCAGTGACCGACGAACTGGCGAGCGATAAAGCCTTAAGTAAGCAATGCCAGCAGTTGTTAGCACAAGAAGAATCTTTGTTTGACCAAGACTATGAATACCATGCCATTGTCGGAGAGAGCAAAGATAAGACGATCGGAGAACCCTTTCTGCTTCATCACCCTAAACATAAAAAAGGGGTTTTACTGATTCATGGGCTTATGGCAGCACCTTTTGAAGTGAAGCTCTGGGCGGATGTATTATTTGCTCAGGGTTATAACGTGTATGCACCCCGGTTGAGTGGACATGGTACCTCTGTGATTGACCTAGCGACTCGCAATAAGCTTGAATGGATTAACGCGGCAGAGCGTGGCTATAACATCTTGGTTGAATGCAGTGATGAAGTGATCGTTGCAGGTTTCTCAACCGGCGCCGCATTAGCATTGGATATGGTGATTAAAAATCCTAATAAATTCAGCGCGGCTATCTGTATCAGTGCACCGCTAAAACTAAAAAAGTTTACCGCGCATTTTGCCAGCCCAGTTCATTATTGGAACAAAATTCTGGCGATACTGAAGATTAATATGGCGAGAAAAGAATTTGTAACAAATCATGCCGATAATCCACATATAAACTATTTACGCTGTCCTGTTGTTAGCATCGTTCAGATTAAGCGTTTAATGAAGGGGGTTCGACAGGATTTAGCTAAAATTAAATTACCTATGTTAGTGATGCATGCAACGCATGACCCTAAGGTTGATGTGCAAAGCAGTAAAGAAATTTATAAATCGATTGGCAGTTCAAGCAAAACGTATTATGAAGTTGATTTTGACCAGCACGGTATTATTAATGGTGATATCGCACAAATTACCTTTCGTCAGGTGGAAGAATTCTTACAAATAGTAACTCCGGTCAAAGCGATCTGAGCTTGATGCCAGACAGGAGGTTGTCGTCTATTGACCCTTTTGAGTAATGATTTTTAATCCATTGGGCTGAAATAGTAAGGTGGTTGGCGCCATCCCGCACATTGCTTTAAAAGTATGGGTGAAATGTGACGAGTCGGTAAAACCTGCATTGACAGCTGCTTCTGTTAAATGTCCACCCGAGGCTATTTTAACACACGCCATATATAAACGATGCCATAAGCGATAGCGGCGCATCGGTACGCCCGTTTGCTTTTTAAAGAGTTGTACTAAGCGCGGAACGGATAAGTTTACCAGGCTTGCTAGGTCTTCCACCGCGAGATTATCATCAGCGGTTTGTTTAATTTTATCCACCACTTTCGCCACTCGAGTATCAATGGCGTGATTTGGGTAAAGTTGAGAGAAACGATGTTCGAGTAAATCTACCAATAAGCTATAAGCGCTTTCAGAGTCTAATTGTTCTTTTCGTAATTTACTATAAACCTGCTTGAAGTCGCCGTACTGCTTGAGGTTATATAAAGCTTTGCCTTCTTTATTCTGCATTAAAGCACTCAAACCTGAAAAATCAGCCCCTAAAGGATCTAGGTTACAACTTGCGATAATTGCATCCCCCGTATCAATATTAACCGACAGTCCCGCGGGCAATAACAGGCTTGTGCATTCAATTTTTTTCGATCCATTATCAATATTAAACGATATGTTTTTATCCAGCGAGACCAATAACGTCGCGGCTCCTTGCGTTAAATTGAGTGGCTCAAGTAGTGGTCCGATATATAAGGTACGTTTGTCCCACAAATAGAGCAGAGAAGAATTTATGTTCTTCGTTTGGCTGGAAATCATGATGTAAATCTATTTTTGTAGTTGGTTTTAAAAGGTAACAACATTCATCAAATCGTACAAGTTAGATAAAAAATCTAGGTCTAGTCTGCAGTTGCACTTTTTACTAATAAAAATAAATTAAAGGTCGACTATGAAAAAATTACTAATTGCAGTGGTTGCTGCTATGACTCTTTCTGTTCCAACTCAAGCAGGTTGGTTCAGCAATTACTTTAAATATACCAAAACAAAACATCCAATTGTTTTAGTTCCAGGTATCTTTGCATTTGATTCGATAGCAGGAATTGATTATTGGTATCAAATACCGTCAGCGATTGAATCTCGTGGTGGACGAGTATTTATCCCTAAAATTAATGCCTTCGACAGTTCACCTGAACGCGGTGAAGCGCTAATCGCTCAGCTAGAAGAGATCAAAGCCACTTCTGGTGGTCGCATTAATAAGTTTAATTTAATGGGTCATAGCCAAGGTGGTATGACGTCTCGATATGTGATGTCTGTACGTCCAGACCTTGTTGCGTCTGTAACGACCATGGCGACACCTCATACGGGTTCTCCGGTTGCTGAATTGACGACTAAGCTAGCGCCAGAAGGAACAGGACAAGCTGGGTTACTTGCATCAGTAGGGAATGCGGTGGGTAATGTGGTTAATCTTTTATCTAATAATCGTGCTAGTGAATCTGATCTTTATGCGATGCTTAGCGAATTCAATGAAGCGGGTTCTGCTAGCTTTAATTCTCGCTACCCTTTAGGTTTACCAGCGCAAGAGTGTGGAGAAGGTGCACGTTCAGTTTCTATCAATGGTCATAATATAAAGCTATTTTCATGGGGCGGAGTTAGAACGATTACGAATATTTTTGATCCATCAGACCTATTGTTTTCGATTACCTCTCTGGCTTTTTCTGGCTCAGCCAGTGATGGCGTGACTGGCAAGTGCGCAAATCATTTTGGCCGAGTATTACGTGATAATTATCTAATGAACCACATTGATATTAATAACCACGTATTGGGTCTTGTTTCTATCTTTGATACTAATCCAAAAACAGTATTCAAGAATCATGCAAACCGTTTAAAAAATATGGGGCTGTAAGCGGATAATAATTTAGCTGTTAACAGCTAAATAACTATTCTTTTATGTTCTTACTTTGGTTTATCGGTTTTGTAATAATAAGAGTGATTACTTTTATATTCTCTACCGATAAACCATTTTATATTTATTAAAGGTTCTATGTATGAATTACAAGTTACTAATGATGGGCGTTTTTTCTGTTGTATGCGTTACTTATTTTTTCTCGGGAAATAGCCATATTAACGGAAATGTTGAATTACAAAAGCCATTGATGAATAGCAAGTTTCAGCCGCTATTGACCAGTAACTTACGAGCTTTTGATAAAGCTACAGACAATATTCAATCAAAAAGTTCATCGTTACCCGTATTAGGAAGCGCGATCCCAAAAAGTTTAGAGGGCATCGACTTAGATATTGCTTTACCCATAGATAGTCAGGGTAACTTAATTATAGGAATGGAATTAAAAGATCTATTCGAAATCTATTTATCTGCCATGGGTGAAGAGGAACTAGAGGATATCTTATTAAGAATTCAAAAGGCGCTAGCAGTGCAGTTATCGCCACCAGCTTTAGAGCAAGGTTACGATGCGTTAAAACGATTCATTGATTATAAAATAGAATTAGCGAATCTAGAGCAGAATGAGCCTACTGTAGACCGGAGCACTGATGGAAAATTAAATTTAGATAATATTCGCCGTCAAAAAGAGATACTCGCGAGTATTCAAAATGAATATTTTACGCCACTTGAGCGTGAAGCATTATTTGCACAAGAAACAGAATACGATGAATTCATGCTGTCACATTTATCGATTCAAGAAGATGAAACGTTAAGCCTTCAAGAAAAACAGCAGCAAGTAGAAGCATTAGAAGCGACCTTGCCGGAAGATGTTAAACAGGTTCGCGAGACTGCGATGGCCCCCGCAAAAGTTTACCAGCAAGCACAAACAATGAGGGCCGAAGGTAAGACAGAAGCAGAAATTCATCAAATGCGCTCACAAGTACTAGGTGAGGGCGCCGCAACCGCTTTAGCCGAGTTGGATCAGCAGCGAGCCCAGTGGCAGCAACGTTTAGACGCGTTTAAAGAACAGCAGCAGTCTATTTCATCCTCAGGCTTAAGCTTGGCAGATCAGCAAACCGAATTAGAAGCGGTAATAAGCAGAGATTTCAACGGCACAGAGTCGATAAGAGTGCGAGCATTGACGGGTTTATAAGGGTTTTGCAATCACGATTAATCTGCATTATATTTACAGTGTATATTTAAAGCCGTAATGAATGCGGCGCTACTGTAGAGACTGCCGCAATGACATCAGAAAACGTGAAATTACCAGACTATAAAAGCTTTACTGTCACGCTTGAGCAAAAGATCGCCCATGTTCAATTTTCTCGCCCAGAAGCGATGAATTCAATGAACAAAGCATTTTGGCTAGAATTGCCACAATGCATGCTGGATATTGAAACCTTAACCGATGCTCGTGTTGTAGTTATCTCCTCAACAGGCAAGCACTTCTCAGCGGGTATGGATTTGGGGGTTTTTAGTGACTCATCCACGATGCCGCAATCAAAAGATCCTTCGCGCATGGCAGAAGGCCTTCGTCGCTTGGTATTACAATTGCAAGCAACGTTAAGTTCATTAGAAGAAATCCGCTTACCGGTTTTAACCGCGATACAAGGCGGCTGCATCGGTGGAGCACTCGACCTAGTGTGCGCGGCAGACAGCCGTTATTGCACCGCAGATGCATACTTCACCATTAAAGAAACAGAATTGGGCATGACCGCTGATGTAGGCACATTACAGCGCCTGCCTAAACTGATACCCGCAGGCATTGTAAAAGAGCTCGCCTTTACTGGCCGTAAATTTACCGCCCAAGAAGCCCAGCAGTTTGGTTTAGTGAATCGTGTATACGATGATCAAGAAAGTATGTTGGCAGGTGTTATGGAGATCGCTGCGCAGATTGCTGCGAACTCGCCATTGGCCGTTACGGGCTGCAAAGAAATGTTGAACTACAGTCGTGATCACAGCGTAGAAGATAGTTTGAAGTACATGGCTACGTGGCAAGCGGGCATGTTCCGCCCGAACGACATGATGAAAACCTTCCAAGCTAAAGCAATGAAAACTCAGCCTGAGTATGATGATTTGTTACCAGTTAAAGGATTGTTTGAGAAGTAGTCCGCAAATAAGCGAGTTCTTACATGTCAATCTATTCACTGCATTGACCTTGCTGGGGCTCGCTTTATGATGCTTTATCAATAATATAACTACGATAAAAGCATGACTGTGATTAATAAAATTGTCAGTATTGCACTTGTATCATCTTTGGCTGGCTTCCTCGCAGCATGCAGTGGCAGCAGCCCTAATGATAAAGACGGCCTGCCTGTAGAATTGACTCCCTTAGAGAAAGCACTCGCCAAAGGCGATGCTAGCCTTGTAAGCGATGGTGATATATTTCGCACCGAAGCGCTAAAATACATCGAACAAAAAAACACCCTCTTTCATACTGATATCCAGCAGATATTAAATCTTAATAGTGATGGCTCAACTAAGGCTGATGGCTCTAGTCTAACCGACATCTCCTGGGATGCGACCCATGATGCTGCGCAATTGAATGCGCAGTTCGGTTATAACGCCCCCTTACTATTTTCTAATGCCACTCACAATGATGATAGTGAGGTCGTTCGTCAGCTCGCTATTATTGGTAGCGAGAAAGTAGAAAACGGTGTTAGCCGCTATCTGGTAATGGGGAGCAACCCCATGCGCAGTCTTAAGCGTGGCTTTGATGTTAACGACCAAATGCAATCGGTTATGCGAAACAGCTTGCAGTGGCTGAGTCAGCGCAGTGACTTCGATGTTAAGCCGCTAAATGTTGTTATTAGCCATCTAGATCAAAGCTATTATTTTCCGGACGAAATCGCCACACAAGAATGGTTAGATGCTCAATTACCCGAACAGGTTAACTATAATTTAGAAAATGCCTGTGACGCGGATTTGCTCGCCAGCTGTATTACGGCTGATACCGATATACTGATTATTTCGCAACAAGGATTAAGTGATAGCAGCAATATCGAAAATGTTATTAGTCAGATTGATGCGGCTCAGAAAGCGAATATCGGTATTCTTTATATGCATTGGGATGGAGGTTTAACAGATTTAGGTAAGGGGATACTTAACCGACTGCACGTCAGTTATGTTCGAGATAACTATTGGCAAAAAGCGATTTTAAAAAATGCTAATCCGAGCGAACTTGCTTTTGAAACAGAATCTTCAATCGCGAGTATCCAGACACTGTTAACGTCTCTTGGTAATGCCAATATCAGCTTTGATTGGACTCAGTGCGATGGAGAAAACTGCAGCTCGGTAGAGAATTATCAAACAAAATTTTTAGCCGGCGCTTCTCAGGTTAGAAATAATCTTAGAACATTAGAAAACAATCAAACCAATATCTTTGCATCAGAAAATGCGAATAACGAAAATTATCGTCTAGAAAAACACCTTGTTTTATTATCCGATTCCTTGCGTCAAAGCGTCACTTATCCTATGGATAAAGTCACTACACCGGATATTCAATTTCTGTCAGCGATGTATAGCGACTATGCCAATTATATTACACGCCCAATAAATGCGGTTCAAAAAGACTTAGGCAACTTTAGTCGCAGCGACTTTTCTACGGCCCCTCGTATTGAAAAAACGATTAGTGTATTGAGTAAAAGAAGTTTTCGCGCTGCGGGTGTTTATGCAATACCTGGACAAACAGTAAAGGTTACGCGATTAGACAGTGCGGATTTAACGACTGAAGTCTTCATCAGTAGCGTACGCGATGGTGCAACCCATTGGTATGCAGAAAATGGTTATACCCGACCACGACATTTGAAAAGTGCATACCTAGAAGTAAAGCCAGGTGAAAGTATTGAATTTACCTCGGCTATCGGTGGCCCTATTCAGGTGTATTTTTCAGAAAATGATGTGAACACCCAGTTTAAATTTGAAAATGTTGGCCAGCATCCGTTTTGGGCAACTAGCGCAGATGATGAAAGTTTTGCCATTCAAATGGGCGAAGACTTATTTGATTGGGCAGAAGTCGCAACACCAGGTTTTGAAGTACATTCCAAGGCCGATAAAATGCAAAACTCAATTGGTGGTTGGAACAGCGCTGCTGAATTAGCCCAAGCCACTGAACGTTATATGCATAATTTACCGCATGTACTAGCAGGCTTTAAAGGCCCAGGCATTGATGAAGAGCCTGAAATTCATGACTTCGCTAAAAACAATAATTTAACCGTACAGACCATTGATATTGTTAAGCACATGAATGCCGACCAAGCGACTTGCGGCTACGGTTGTTCGGGTAACCCGTACGATGCTTACTGGAGCTATTCACCAATAGGACATGGTGATGTTCACGAACTAGGCCATGGCTTAGAGAAAAGTAAATTTCGTTTTGCTGGCTGGGAAGGTCATTCAACCACCAATCCTTATTCGTATTTCACCAAATACAATTATTACCTAGATACGGGCAAAGATCCTTCTTGCCAGAGCCTACCGTTTAAAAGTCTATTTGATACCTTGAAAGCCAGCCAGTCAGAAGCTGACCCTGTTGCGTATATGCAAGCACAAGGGTTAACGGGCTGGAGTCAGGGAGTTTCCATGACTATTCAAATGATGATGGCAGGACAGGCACAGGGGTCACTGACGAATGGCTGGTATTTATTAGCGCGTTTGCACATTTTAGAGCGCGAATTCTATAGCGCGACACGTAATGACGAGAATTGGGAAGCAATGAAAGCCAACTTAGGCTTGGCTAGTTATACTCGCGCAGAAGCGAATGCGATGTCGAATAATGATTGGATGAATATAGCAACCTCAGTTGCTTTGCAAAAAGACATGCGAGAGTTCTTAGCGATGTGGGGGCTACCTGCAAGCCAAGCTGCAAACGATCAAGTGGCGGCTTTAAGCTTACCGGCAATGGCTAAAGTATTTTATGCAGCGGATGGTGCAGACTTTTGTAAGGGCCTTGATAAAACCCCTGTGGCGGTGAGCGCTTCAATGGCTTGGCCAGCTGTAGCACCGTAAATAATTTCTACGATAATTATTAGTCTAATAAGTAAGCCAGTATAGGGGAATCTATACTGGCTTTTTTGTGGACAATTAGAAATAACAATCATTTATCTAGTTATAAAGTAGTAGGTGTTTTTTGGAGTAGATGATTATGAAAATTGAAGATGTATTAAATAAAACGTGTTTGATCGGCTTGAGCTACATCAATACCAATGGCGATCTTTTAAAACAAGCTCAGTATGAGGTACCGTTATCACAGAGGATAAGGTAGAAGGGATTACGGTTAAGCTGATGGCTATACCTACTGAAGGGAAGCTGATACTAAAAAGGCTGAGACGCCGAACTTCCATATTCCTGCGTATTCAGATGCTTGGTTTATTGCGCCTAGAGGGCATTATAAGAATGCCGAGCATCATATCGACATTGTCGATCCTGATTATTTTGTGACTTGGGATGTAGTGAAGAAGACGGATGATACTGATGAAGGGCAGTAAGAGTAGTGGAAATGGCACCCGCAGAGTCAGGCGCCGAGGGTGAATTGAACTTGAGTCTCGAACTTAAAGAACTATTGTGCACAAATCTAAAAAAATTAGGAGTGCTAGTGTATACTTGCCGAATCAATTTCAATAACGTCAATCAATGTAGGATTGTTTATTTTTTATACAGTTTTAGTTGGTTGAATAATCGAGCAGCGAGAATGGAACACCCTCCCCTAAAACCTTTTCTTCGTTGGGCTGGTAGCAAGCGTAAGTTAATACCAGCATTGATGCCATATTGGTCAGGTGAGTATGCTCGTTATATTGAACCTTTCATGGGATCAGCATCTTACTTTTTTGCCACAGAGCCAAATAGCGCAATCCTATCTGATCAGAATGAGTGTTTAGTTAATGCTTTTAACGTTATAAAGCATCACCCTCGTAGGCTATATAATCAATTGGCGAAACTACCTAGAGGTGAAGCTGCATTTTATGAAGTGCGTGCTGCATATTCGCCAAATTTGCCTAAAATAATAAGAGCTACATATTTTATATATTTGAATCGTTTCTGTTTTAATGGCTTATATAGAACAAATAAAAGCGGAAAGTTTAATGTGCCATATGGTGCAACTAAATCTGGAGATATACCCCCTCTAGAGCATTTCTACGACGTGTCGAAAAGATTAAGTGTTGCAAGCATCGAATGTAATGATTATTGGACTGTAATGGAACAAGCGACAAGTGGAGATTTTATATACATAGATCCCCCGTACATAATCCCTAATAAGAGAGTATTTTCTGAGTATGGGGCGAAAGTTTTTGATTGGAATGATTTTAAACGATTAGTGGCATTATTAGATGTTCTGGATCAGCGTGGCGTAAAATTTCTTTTAAGTTATGCCGACTCAAGTGAAGCAGTAGAATTATTAAGTAAATGGAGTATTTCGTATTCTAGTGCTTATAGGACTATGAGCGGGAATGCAAAATCAAGAAAAAAAGAATCTGAACTTATAGTTACAAACATCAAACTAGAAGAAAAAAAATATGCGGTTGGATAACTTAATAATAATTACTAAATATTACATGTTTTTAGTAAGTGACATGTTGTTAGTAATGCAAATACAATGTTGTTTATTCATGAAACGATTGGTGGTATTTACTGGGGTTTACTTAACCTATCGCCTTGATATTGAGAACCATGTAGTAAGGTAGAATTTAAAGAACAATCCCTCTGTTTTATGAAAATGGAGTGGCTGTATAAAGAAAATATCATCATAAAATTTTATTGGATTAGATATATACTTCTATTTCATGTTAAAGGGAATAATAATGGAACAAGAAAAAATCAGATATACCGCCAGTAATGTAAGTCAAAATGGAACGAGATTTTATTCTTTGACTATGCCTATTGATGTATTGGCAAAGTGTTGTTTTGTTTCAAGTCGTGATGAAGATCCTATTCTAGGATTTCAGAGAGCTTTAGATGAAAAGCGTGCGTTAGAAATAGCAAAGTATATTGATGAAGAACATGGAACTATACCTTCGGCTATCATCTTATCTGCGCAAGAAGTTGCTGATATTGTAATAGTTGGAAGGGGACGAACGCTGGAGTTTATGCCTAATCCAAAAGCATTTTTGATACTAGATGGGCAGCATCGTGTGTATGGGTTTTCAAAAGCAAAATCTGAGCTAAGGGTGCCAGTAATTATTTATTCTGGTTTAACTAGGAAGGAAGAATCTAGGCTATTTATTGATATTAACTCTAAGCAAAAAGGTGTCCCATCTGAACTATTGCTAGATATAAAACGTATGGCTGAGTATGAAAATTCAACGGAAGAATCCTTACGTACTATATTTGACAATTTTCATGATGACCCTAATAGTGCTCTTTTTGGGAAGTTAAGCCCAGCATCAAAGTCCAAGAATAAAATTAGTCGTGTCACATTTAATGGTTCAGTCTCTCCTGTTGCCCAGTTTTTTGGCGGTAGAAGCACGGAAGAATTATATTCAATTCTCAACTGTTATTTGAAAGCATTTTACTTCGGGTACTTTAAACCCAATAAAATTGAAGAACAATTGTGTTCATCTACTGTATTTAGAGCGTTATTCTCAGTATTTCCTGAAGTAGCTTCTAAATTAAAAGATCGGTTTGGGCCTGACTATTCAGTAGATAATTACGATATGGTTATGTCTGATATGTATACAAGATTAAATATTCAAAAAATCAAACGACCTGGGTCATCATACAAAGCATTGGCTACACATATTTCAAACTCAATGAAAAGCAATTTTACATTATAAAATATGATATCAATTGCAGAAATACTTAGGGCACATACTGTGCCTGGCTTTCATAATATTCATGACATACCTCAGATGACATTTAGAGGTTGGGTCGATAAGCGAAATTATAAAATATCTATTCCTATTGCTAGTAAATCATTTTCTCTTGATATATATAATCATGACGTAATGCTGCAGCCATTTGCATTTGATATTAATAGGATGGCAACATCAGCTTTTGAAAGTATTAATGGCATAGTGCCAGAAAATGGGCTTCCAAAATCATTAGGATGGCTAATAATTAGGTCATACTACGCAGCGTACTTTGCTGCGCATGCAATATTAAGAATATTTGGAATTAGTTGTAGTCAGTTTGATTCAAATGAATCACGATCAATAACTGAAGTCGCTAAGCTTTATTCACTGCAAGGTGGAAAGACTATTTCATCAGGTTATTATAGTTGTAATTATAATTTTTCTAATTCGACAATACAGTGTGATCAATTAAATAATACCCATCAGGATGTTTGGAAAACTCTTCATGTACTCCTAGATAACTTGTCTACCAAGGTATCCACTTCTGACTTTTTGAAGAAGGATCGAGATAATGTTATTGAATTTCTATTTCAACTTCGTTTGGGGTTGTCTAATAAAAATAATTTAAATAATGGGGCTTGGCTTTCTAAAATAAGAAATGATGTGAATTACTCGCATTCAATGGGTGCTTGGTACCCTTATGTTAATTCGTCTGGCGATCATTTAAAAATGTTTAGGATACTAAATGGTTGGAGAAACCCTCCATTTCTTGAAGATTTGTCAGGTGATAATGACCATGTTTTGTTTATTAAAACATGTGTTTCCATTGTCTCGCTTTGTAAGGAACTTGTTGAGGATTTATATTCGATTAATGGCAATACATTTCTAAATTATGGTGCAATGAGATTTATTAATCAGATGTGATCCTAACCATAAGTTTAGTTTTTCTTCTATTTTATTATTTGAATTGAAAGCTGACACCTTATTATCATTGGAAGGTAAGCGTGGCATCGTATTGGGTATTGCAAGCCGCCACTCAATTGCATACGGAATTGCAGAGGTATTAAGTGAGCAGGGTGCTGAACTCTGCATTACTTATCTTAATAAAAAATCAAAACCGTTCGTTGCTCCTTTAGCTAGAAGCTGTTTTCGCTGAAGCCAAAAATCATTGGAGTGCGTTAGATATCTCGTGCTATTCGTTTATTCGCTCAATCCGTTATATGGCATCTGAGTTTGGGGCAAGCCAGACGAGTAGCAAGATGTTTGTTGATGCTGGGCATCATATTATCGCGTAGTAATTAACTATTCATTCAAATTTTCGATGCTTATCATGGCGGTAGCCCGTTCGGCTAAAAGTCCCTGTTTTCGCTTGAGTTAATGATTTCTCAATCGATTCTTTTAGACCCTCCATTAGTTGTATTTCAGTAGAACTATTAATGTAATCACTAATGCTTGCAGCGGTTTTTTCAATAATCTCGCTGCATTTTTTAATGCCAAAACTCTCACCAAACTTTTTCAAGGTTTTGTAATCTGGGAAGGCCTTACTGTCATCCATTTTTAGCGCAAGTTTGTTATCTATCGTTGGATAAATAAGAGTATGGGTAATATCGTAAGGTGGAGTCATTACAATATTTTCTCTATCAATATCATACATGATAGAAAAATTCTTAAGATGAGCATCGCCATTACCAATTAAGCAATTAAAGACAATGTAGCGATAAGCTCTTTCAACTTCCGCTTGTGAACCTGAAAATATTCTGACGGCTTTTAATAACGTTTCATATTTAGACGTGTACTTTTCGTTGTTTGATTTCCCCATGAGTACGGTGAAATCTTCAACGGCCATTTGCTGGCCATCTACAATATCAAAGCGCTCAATCACAAAACATTTATGGTCGTCTGATAACCAAAAGTTAGGCGGAGCTAAGCCTGCAGCTTTGGCTGCGCTCATACACACATATTCATTGACGGTGAGTAGGTCATATTCTTCATCAAACGTTTTAACGATGACATCATTTTGATGAATTGCCGTACGACCAGAGATTGGTACCATTACTTTAGGTTGCACACCTGCGAGCAAACCACTTAGGTAATAACGATCTAGCAACTGCGGGAATAGAGATTCTTGTTTATTCCAACTAAGAATGTCGGTAAGAGAGAATTGATCTTCATCGATATGTGCAAGTTCTGACGCATACGACAAATGCCCAATACCTTTGTCTCCTTGTAAGGCTAGAAGGTAGAGATCATTAACATGGGCATGACGCTGAAGTTTTTCATAAATATATTGGCGTACATAACCTTCTGGCAGATTTTGGGTAAACGCTGGATGCAGAGAGCCGTAGTGGTAGGGTTCATCTCTTATATTCATTGTTAAAGACACAGGCTGGTTACCCGTGTATTGGAAAGTGAACTGGGAGGGTTGAGACAATGACCCAGTAGCCTCAGAAAAAGAACTCACTTCAACATGACGAATACGCTCTGGTAGTTTATTCATCATCAAATACCGACTTCAAATCATCAAGCTGAACAAATTGGCTAGGCAGAGCTTGGCTGGTAAGTTGTAAGCCTGAAAACTGTAGGTATTTGTTGAGGGTTGATATTGCTCCAACAAAACTCCCACTTTCAATTTTAGAAACATCTTGGCGAAGAATTGATGCTTTGATAGCTGCTTGTTGCTGGGTTAGACCGCGACGCTTACGGATTTCTTTAAGCTTTAGCCCTATATCAACGAGTGCTGAATCTTTCATTACGGATACCAAATGTCGTACTATTACGACATTCTGGTATTAAAATTTAATTTTGTCAAATTATTACGACATTAAGCACATTCAGTAGCTTCTTTTGTTGTTGCTTTTACTGTTGATATTTTAAGCCCTTTTATCCAGGCTTCACTCATTTCCCATAACTTTTTCGCAGTCTCAGGGTTATTCGCTTCTTTAGTACTGCGTGAAGGTTTGCAATGAGAGAAGTATTTTCCTGCTAACTCAGCCGTATTTTCATGACTCGCACAATACACTGTGGTTGCTGCGCCTTGATTTGGGTTTTTGGTTAATGGGCTGACGACTTTAAACAGTAGCGATAAAAACCCCGAGTCACGGCCAAAGCTGGTGGTAATCAATGCACCTGGGTGGAGCGAGCAAGCCGTGAGGCCTTGATCTTGATAGCGACGTTGTAACTCGTTAGCAAACAGCGCATTGCACAATTTGGCTTGGCCATAAGCCATAAATGGAAAAAACGTATCTGTTTTGTTTAGCGGAAACTTATTGAAATTTAGCTTCATTGGCATTCTATGAGATTCACTAGAAACCATGACGATACGCGGTGCTTTTCCAGTTAGTGCTTTTGCTTTTAAGAGCTGAGGCAATAAAAGTTGAGTCAGTAAAAAGTGACCGAAGTGGCATACGCCTACGGTCATTTCTAAACCTTCTTGTGTTTCTTGGTAGCTTGTAGGTACCAAGCCCGCATTGCAGATCAGTGTATCGATGGTTTCGTCTTTTACTTCAGTGCTGAAGCGTTTAATGCTATCTGCTGACGCAAGGTCTAGGGAGAAAAAGGCTAGTTCACTATTAGGGTGTAAGGCCTGGCAGCGACGTAATGCGTCTTCTCCTTTTTCTACATTGCGACAAGCAAAAATAATTTTAGCCCCAGCGCCCGCTAATGCTTGGGCGGTTTCAAAACCAATACCACAGTTTGAACCTGTAATAACAATGGTTCTTCCGGTGAGGTCTTTGCCTTGTAACACATCATTAGTACTGCTGCGTGCGCCGAGCTTTTTCATTAATTAATACCTTGTTTCTTTTTTCTGATGTTTTCACGTTAAATATTTAAATTATCGCCTGAAAAAATTATGCGATTGATTTCTTCGTAGATTTTCTTGTTTTCTTTTTTGCGATCGTTTCGTGAATGTGTTGCCACGCTTTCACTTCTTCTAGTTCATAGGCGAGTTCAAGCAATGTTTGATCCTCTCCGTAACCGGCTGAAAACTGCATGCCAATCGGTAAGTTTGTGCTGCTAGTTCCCATGGGTAGAGAGATTGCTGGTTCACCGGTAATGTTTTGCAATGCTGCGAAAGGTGCAAATTCTGTCATGTTTTTTACAATAGTACTGGCAGGTAAGGCAGGGTTACAGATGAAGTTATTCTTCGGTGCAGGTGTTGTTAGTGTCGGGCATAACAATACATCGTAATGTTTGTGCAGTTGACGCGTAACCAAGGATGCTTTTTTTAATCGTCGAATAACAAAAGGCAGCCTTCCCATGTTACCAATAAAACTATTGCTTAAGTGTGCGCACAGTTTTTCAACGTTAGAGCCGTCAAAGCCAGGGCCTATTAAAGATTTTCCAAAACGATGTAGCGAGAAAAATAGTAACGAGTAGTAGGTTAAAAAATCATCGGCAATTTGATCTTCAAACGGAAAAGCGACTTCTTCAACGTGATGGCCCAAGCTTTCGCATAAAAGACTGGTTTCGGTCAGAGTACGCTGTACGTCAGGGTGAATTGAAATGCCTTTTATTGCGCCGGTAATAAAACCAATTCGTAATCGTTTTTTACCTGGGTTTTGAATATGCCCTAGAGAGACCAGTTTTTTGTTTTTAAAGTGTTTTTCAGCTTCAGCCATAAAGAGAGCCGTGTCTCTAACACTGCGAGTGAGTACACCTTCGTGGCCGACGTTAATCGGTAGGGTGTCGGTGCCATGCATATTTGCCAGTCTGTTTCGAGTTGGCTTTAATCCGACTAAACCACAGCAAGCAGCAGGAATGCGAATGGAGCCACCACCGTCGTTACCGTGAGCGATAGGGACGATACCCGCTGCGACTAATGCCGCGGCACCGCCTGATGAGCCACCTGTTGAGTGATTGATGTTCCAAGGGTTGCAGGTCGCGCCTTGTGCTAAAGATTCGGTGGTTGGCATGATCCCAAACTCAGGCATTGTGCTTTTACCTAAAATGGTGAGCCCGGTAGAAAGCATTTGGTCTGTGAACTCACCGTTCCTTTTGGCTGGTCTACTAGCGACTGCGCGACTTCCGAATAAAGTAGGCAGTCCTTTTACGTCTGTATTATCTTTTACAAAAGTGGGTACGCCTGCAAATGCCCCTCTTCCTGAATGAGATTGAGTAGCTTGGCGTGCTTTTTTGATGGATAGATCATAAGAATCGGTCACGATGGCGTTTAGCTTGGGGTTCGCAAATTCGGCACGAGTGAGGGCGGCTTCGAGTACTTCTGTAGCACTTACTTCTTTATCTGCAATTCTTTTAGCGAGAGCAGTGGCGTCACAATCGCCCATTGCATCGTCTTTCATACTGCTAATTGTAAATTTGTTCATGACCAGTTTCCTTCTCTTTTATAGAGAATTGTATTGAAGGTTGTCGTTATTTTTATAGTTCGATGGGTATAACTTATTGCCACTGGAAAGGATAAGCAAGGCATTAAAGGGGTGAATTGACGCCAGAAATTTTGCTATAACGTGAGGCTATTTGGGCCTGTCTTCATTTGATGATAAAGATTTTTATTGAATAATTTAATGTTATATTATAACGTTGCAGCTCTTTAGTGAGGATCAAGCATGAACAAACAAGATGAGCGCCTACCGGTAACGGTTTTATCTGGATTTCTTGGGGCCGGAAAAACGACGTTGCTGAACCATATTCTTCATAATCGCGAAAGTCGTCGTATTGCGGTGATTGTTAATGATATGAGTGAAATTAATATTGATGCAACTCAGATTAAAGATTCAGTCACGCTCAGTCGCACCGAAGAAAAGCTCGTGGAGATGAGTAATGGCTGTATTTGCTGCACCTTACGTGAAGATCTTCTAGAAGAAGTGACGAAGATGGCGAAAGAAGGACGGTTCGATTATTTAGTGATCGAGTCGACGGGAATTTCGGAGCCTTTACCTGTTGCCGAAACTTTCACCTTTGAAGATGATCAGGGCGTTAGTCTTACTAATATTGTGCGCCTTGATACGATGGTGACGATGGTAGATGCCTTTAATTTTCTGAATGATTTTCATGAAGCTAAGCAATTGCTAGAAACTGACGAATCATTAGGTGAAGACGATCAACGTAACGTAGCCGATTTGTTGGTCGACCAAATTGAGTTTTGCGATAAATTAATTATTAGTAAATCTGATTTAATTAGCCGTGAACAACTCGTCGAGCTGCAAGGGATTTTAACCAGCTTAAATCCTGTAGCAGAACAGATTATTGCTGATCATGGGCAGGTGCCTTTAGACAAATTATTGAATACACAGTCTTTTAGTTTTGATCGCGCTAAGCAAGATCCAGGTTGGTTGAAAGAAATGCGGGGTGAGCATATTCCTGAAACTGAAGAGTACGGTATCAGCAGTTTTAGTTATCAAGCGCGGCGTCCTTTTCATCCGCAAAAGTTTTTTGATTTTCTTAATCAAGATTGGCCTCAAGGTAAGTTAATCCGTTCTAAAGGCTATTTTTGGTTGGCTAGTCGTCCGCAGTTTGCCGGTAATTGGCATCAAGCAGGGGGAATTGCGCACCATGGTCCAGCTGGTATGTTTTGGAAGGCAGTGCCGGAAAATCAGTGGCCACAAGATGAGGAGTCTTTGTCTTATATCGAGTCGTTATGGGAAGAGCCTTTTGGTGATATGCGCCAAGAGCTGGTCTTCATTGGTCAACATATTGATGTCGCAGCAATACGCAAGTCGTTGGATGAATGCTTATTGAGCGAAGAGGAAGTCTTAGAAGGGCAATCATCATGGCTGCGGTTAGATGACCCTTTTCCGGCTTGGCAATAAGCTTTATTCAATCTCTTTTATTTAAGTAGTTAATGTTATGTTATATCGTTTTGTATTTGTTGGGTTATTAGCGCCATTCGCTCATGCAGTCGAGCTTGATGCGGTAGTGGTTAAGTCAACGCATCAGTCATCCATGCGCAATATTGTGCAGCCTATTTTGGTTGTCGACGAAGAGGCGCTTAAAAAAAGCCAAGCCAAATCCTTAGGCGAATTATTAGAACAGCAGCCTGGTATTAGTAACGCCTCTTTTGGTCCAGGTGTCGGTCGGCCAGTATTAAGGGGGCTGTCTGGTAGTCGGGTAAAAACGTTGGTTAATGGCCAAGACAGTTCAGATTTATCAGCGATGAGTTCTGACCATGCGCCGATGGTTGAGATTACTAATTCTCAGCAGGTCGAGGTGATTTTGGGGCCGGCGACTGTACTGTATGGCAGTGGTGCTATTGGCGGCATAGTGAATGTTTTGGATCGCAGTATTCACCAATCGCCGGTTGAAGAAACTCAAGGCAGTGTGAAAGCAGGTATTAGCAGTAATGATGATGCGCAGGTATTCGCGGCTGAACTGAATGCGGGTAATGGTCGCTGGGCGATGCATATCAATGGTTTTGATAAGTCTTCAGATGATTATCACAGCAGTGAGGGCCGTGTTGAGAATAGCGATACTAAAAGCCAAGGCGGCGGTATTGGTATTAGTCGTACGTCGGATGAACACGGTTTTATTGGCATGAGCATTCATTCTCTTGAGCAAGATTATGGAGTGCCTAATCCGAACGATTCAAAAACACGTGTGCGTCCTAAGCAAATACGTTCACAGCTGTCGGCCGCTTGGCTAAATCCGGTTGCGGGTATTGAGCGTTGGGAGACGCATTTATCGTACATCGATTATGAGCATGATGAGCTGACATTGCCGGTGACTGAGGGATTATTTGATAAAACTTCTTTCGAGGCTAATTCCAAATTACAGCATGAAAGTTTTGCAGGTTGGCAGGGAACGATAGGGATTCATTTTTCTGAGCAAGAAATAAAATTGTGCCATGACCATAGTGGCTGCTCTCAAATTCCTGATTACAGCGATCAGAGCTGGAATGGCGAGCAAGGTAATTTATTTACTCAGCAAGACGGCCTGCAGTTTGTTCACGATACGCCAATGCCTATTACTAAAAGCATTAATGTTGGTTATTTTTTAGTTGAAAATAAGCCTTGGAAAATTGATGGTTTGGGCGATGGGCTGTTTGAATTAGGTGCTCGTATTGATACGAAAATAATTACCGCCGATCCCGTTTCGATACAACCTTCGTCTAGACGTTCGCAAGACTATTACGATGATAAGAGTTTTTTACCGACGACGTTCTCAGCCGCCAGTATTTGGAATATAAGTAATGATCAGCGTTTATCTTTAAGCCTATCGCGTGCGCAACGAGCACCCGATGCGGAGGAGATGTATTGGAATGGTGATCATCATGCGACCTTTTCTTATCAGCTAGACAATATCGATTTGCACGAAGAAACCGCTTATACCGCGGATGTGGTATGGAATATAACGGGTGAGAATTATTTTATTAAAACGGCGGTTTATCACTATCTGTTTAATGATTTTATTTATAACGACTTAAAAGATATCGCAGATCCTTACCATGGTAATGCGGTGTATCGATATGAGCAAAAAGATGCGCGTTTTTCTGGCTTTGAATTTAGCTGGGAGCAGCAGATAAATAATACGTTATCAACGGTACTTAATTTTGATGCTGTGCGAGCAGAGCTATTAGAAGGTGATGATAAATATATTCCTCGCTTACCGCCTGAGACGGCCTCGTTACAGATTAATTGGCAGCAAGATAACTGGCTATTATCTGTGGAAAACCACTGGGTCGCGAAACAAAATCGCACCGCTCGTAATGAAACCTCAACTCCCGGTTTTCAAACGTTAGACTTGAAAGCAGATTACAACGCTCGAATTTTCAAACAAGAAGTCACCACAAGTTTGGCCATTAATAACGTATTTAATAGCTCAGGTACGAATCACGTATCTTATCTAAAAGAATACGCACCGAACCCTGGTCGAAATATCCAATTACAAACTCAATTATATTTTTAAAAACTAAAAATAAAACTAAAACTAAAACTAAAACTAAAACTAAAAAGGAAAAGTAAATGATCACAATGACTATCAGAACGGCTAAAAAAGCCATCCCGCTATTGGCTGCGGTCGCGCTATTAAGTGCTTGTAAAGATAGCAGCGATAATAAAACCGATGCACATCAGACAGATGAATTTGATATAGGTAGTCCTGGGCGTTTAGTCGTAACGTCGGATGAAGCTTCTGAGCTGGCCGTTTTTAATTCGACTGATGGAAGCTTGATTGAGCGCTTTAGTTTAGATAATCCAGCGAGTGGATTATATACCTCACCGCAATCACGTTTTGCGTTAGTGGCACAGCGGGATCAAAATCACGTTCAAGTTTTAGATGGTGGACTGTATCAAGAAGACCATGGGGATCACTTGCATCCTTATCAGAAAGATCCAGAAATGCTGACTCAACCATTAAGTGGTGTGCGCCCAACGCACTATCGTGAAAACGAAACACGTTCAGCATTTTTCTTTGATGGCGATAGTGCAAACGCATTGCTATCAAGTGTGATTGATTTTGATGACGATGAAATTTTAAATAATACGACTCGATCATTAGAATTGACGACTGCAATGCATGGTGTTGCAGAACCTCGTGGTGAATTTTTATTATCGACTTATCGTGCGCCTGATGCGAGTAGTGTATTACCTGACCAAGTTGAGCTGTTTAAATTCAACAGCAATAGTGGTGATTACGATACGGTAAAGCGTTTTGAAGAACGTTGCCCATCATTACACGGTGCGTTCTCAACAGAAGATGCGAGTGTGTTTGCTTGCTCTGATGGGGTTTTAGTCATTCGTCAAAATGGAGAGCAGTTCACTGCTGAAAAAATTGCTAACCCAGTAGGTATGGCGGAAGGTGTTCGTATTGGTGGCTTCTCAGGTTATGCAGATAGCAACTTATTGCCGGGTTGGGCACGTGGGGCATTGTATGCTGTGAATCTAGATGACAGTTCTATTGAGCTGATCGATTGGACTGGGGGGACAGAAGCAGAATACAGCACGGCAAAAATGGATGACGAAGGTGAAGTTTTGATGGTGTTAAATAAATCAGGTGGCTTACATTTATTGGATGCTACGGATAATTTCAAGCACTTAATCGAAATTAAAGTATTGAACGCTTTGCCTGCATTAGAAGGCCATGCCAGCATCAGTATTGCCTCTAGCAAATCGGGCGAAGATGTTTATATTGTCGACGCCGTTAATAATAAACTGGTTGTGGTTAATCTTGAGCATCAAGAAATAGAAGAGTCTATTAGTGTACCTTTTACTCCGAAGCATGTGACTTGGGTCGGTATTGCTGGTGAGGAACATGATCACGAGCACTAGGTGTTAATTAGTAAAAACTCTGTTTGATAAGGCATGCCATCTGAGTATGGCATGCCGATTAGTTTGTCTTGTTTATCATATTATTTTTGTATGGGTTGTTAAAAAAATATCTTTGAATACGGTGTTTGGCCGATATTCACCTCGGCGAAAGGAGGTAAAAACGGTACTATGTCACAGAATTAAGCTATAAAAATATAATAATAACTTCATGTTAAAAATACTAAAACTCCCTTTGCTCTGTTTGATGTTCATCGTTTTACAGGGTTGCGCTTCGATTGAATACTACGAATTTTTAGAGCCACAGCGCAGTGCCAATCAGCAATTTATTGATACGCCTTATGTTTATTCTGGCCTAGTTGAAAATAGCGAGCAGTCACAAGACTACCAGTTTTCGGGAGTATTGTATGATGCCGATGATAAAATTCTTAATATCACGGTACCGACCAATCTTGCTAACAGCTCAGAGCCTCAGAGTTTGGTGGAGCTGAGTAATAGTGACTCCGAGCGAACGCTAGGCGAGCCAGCCTTGTTAGTCGTAAACCCTAATTATCCCTTGAATATTGAAGACATTAAGTCGCAGCCTGAAGCGTTTGCTCGAAAACATTATTTGCAGTACCAGCCTTTAGCCTTATCACAGCTTGCTCGCGAAAGCGCAGTTGAACCGTCGATGTGTCCGCATATTTTATTATTGAATATTGATATCTATGAAGAGCTACCGACCACCCTTGAGATTGGCCAGTGTTTTGATGCAGGAGCCGAAGCAAATACTTATAAGTGGCGAAGCGTAAATGCCGAATATCTTTTGAATAACGTCGAGCATGACAAAATGTTTGGCCACCAGTTAGGGTATTTAGGATTTTTGGTTACGGTACCGTTTGATTTGCTTGTATCACCGTTTTATACCTTAGGCTGGGGTCTTATCGCGAGTAAGAACTTACTCTTTTCGGTCGATGAAGAGGAGGGTAAATAATGAATGCTTTATCTAGAGTTTCTTGTTTGCTGCTTGCTGGCATCTTTTATTCGTTTACTACCAACGCAAAAAATATTGATGAGCCTCACTCGGCTATTGGGCCTAGACAAAATCACTCCCCTATCTTTTTATTGCACGGCTTTACTGGCTGGGGCCGTGAAGAAGCGCTTGGTTTTAATTACTGGGGTGGTCTGGTTGATGTGCAAGAGCATTTAAAAGAGCACGACTACCAGGTATTCACGACGGCATCGGGCCCTGTTTCTAGCTCGTGGGATCGAGTATGTGAAATTTTTGCACAAATTAAAGGGGGGCGGGTTGATTATGGTGAAGCGCACAGTAAAAACCATGGGCATGATCGCTTTGGCAAAACGTTCGAGGGTTTTTATCCTGAATGGGGTACCTTTAATGATGAAACAAAGCGCATAAAAAAAGTTCACTTGATTGCACACAGTCAAGGTGGCTTAGACTCTCGAATATTGGCCCAGTTATTAAATAAGGGTCATGCAGAGGAGCAGGGCGCAACCGCTGAAGAACATTTAAGTCCATTGTTTAGAGGTCGCCATGACTGGGTACACAGCGTGACAACACTTTCTACCCCGCACGACGGAACTACCTTGGCGAGCAGCGTGTATCGGGTATTACCCAATCATCAACAAGTACTTACTTATGTCAGCTCTATGTGGAGTGGTTTAGGCCTGCCTGCCTACGATTGGAAGCTCTCGCAGTGGGGATTAGAGCGTGGTGAGGACGAAGAGTATGATGACTTTCAACTAAGAGTTGAAGACAGTCAATTTTGGCGTACAACCCGCGATAATGCTTCTTGGACTTTAAGCCCAGAAGGCGCACGTGAAACCAATGCTTGGGTAAAAGCTCAGCCCAATGTGTATTATTTTTCTTATGGCAGTCAGCAAACCAGTGAGTCTTGGTTTAGTGATAAGCATGTGCCGGACATAGGGATGTTTGCCATCTTCCGACCTTTTGCAAAATGGATGGGGAAGTATACCCAAGACAGCCCTAATCGTGTGGTTATCGATGAATCTTGGTATGCCAATGATGGTATCGTAAATACCGTTTCAATGGATGGCCCTAAAATTAACTCAACGGATCGTATTGTCGAATATCAGGGTAAGCCCGAGCGTGGGGTATGGAATGATATGGGCGTATTGCAGGGTTGGGATCACTTCGATTATTTAGGGCAGTTTAATTCAGATTATTCTGACCCAAGGCCCTTTTTTGATCGCTTAGCGAACTATGTTAGCGCACTCCCCGAGTAGGTTAATGATACTTCTAAGGTAAGTATGTTTAAATACCGCTATATTGCATCAGTATTTTACTAAAACATCTTACACAAGATAGTCGTATCATGATTACCAAAACTCTTCTGACCCTTGCCATTGTTATTGCTGTTTTTATCTGGTTTAGAGCGCAAAAATCTAAGCAAGCTAATTCTAATGCTTTGGCTCAGGGGCGTTTGCCTGCTGCTGGGTCTGCGCACAATACTTGGATTAAACCTCTGTTATATGTCTTAGCTGCGCTCTCTATTATCGTCAGTATTTCACTCTATTATTATTCTTGGCTGGATGATAATACGCAATATCAGGTGACGATTATTAATCCACAATCCGGCACGACTGAAACTTTTATTGCGCTTAAAAAAGATATGCGAGGCCGACTGTTTATAACCCAAACGGGGCGCGAAATTTGGACCTCTGATTTGGAAAGAATAGAAATTAAAAAGCTCAGCACAGGAAGTGAATAGTTGTGAAAGAGTGCAACTCTTGTGGCAAGTGCTGTATCAAATACAGTAACGGTGCTTTATCGGCTTCTAAGCAAGAGATCGAACTGTGGGAGGTCTTTACCCCTGCTATTGCAGAGTATGTGCATAACGGTGAAATTTGGGCAGACCCCAAGTCGGGCAAGTTGTTGGAGTTATGTCCTTTTTTGCGGCTAGAAGAGAGTCATAAAACCTCACGGGTAAAATACAGTTGTGATATTTATTACGATCGCCCTGATGATTGCAAATACTACCCCTCGAATGTGCAGGAAATGATTCTGGATGGTTGTGAAATGATCGAGGAGGCGGACTTAAAAGATTTAAAAAAAGCTCAAGCAAAACTTGAGTTGATTATGACGGATAGTCACAACTAGCGACTGCAATATCTTTATTTGTACATACCCGATTACGACCTGTTGTTTTGGCCTTGTAGAGTGCTTTATCGGCTTGATCTAACCATTTGTAGGCGTCGTTATATTGAGCATTGAGTGGAGCAACACCAATACTCACGGTGCAGATTTTCACTACTTCAAACGTTGTTTGTTCAATATCTTTACGTAAACGCTCTGCAACTTGTAGTGATTTTTTTAAATCGCTACTGGGTAATAAAATTGCAAACTCCTCACCGCCATAACGCCCCGTAATATCGCTTGAACGCAGGTTTTGTAACAGCCCGCCAAATTCTTTTAATACACGATCGCCAGCTAAGTGCCCGTAAGTATCGTTAATCATTTTGAAGTTATCAATATCAACCATTAACACGCAGGCCTCTTCACCAGAGCGTTGGCATCGTTTGAACTCTTCTAATAAACGTTGCTCCCAGTAATGTCGACTGAATACGCCTGTTAATCCGTCATGTCGGCTTAGATGAATAAGCTGCTCTTGTTTGCCAACGAGAGCCTGAGTAAGTTTGTAGTTGATCGCGGCCATGAGCATTGGGTATACGGTAATCATGGGAATGCAGGCTAAAATGACGGTTAAATTTGATTCAAAACGAAGTATGGGGTTGACGAGTAAGCTGGAAAAAGAGATAGCCATAAGCATGCTAAGAAGCCCACGGAAAAACAGTTTTGAGCCACCGGCGCTGATGTGGTTAACCATAATCGTTGTTAAGAAAACGGCACAAGGAATCAGTTCGAAAGAAATCAGTGGCATCCAAAGGCCAACGAAGACGGCGTCGAATAACAGGCTATAAGTCACTGCATGCTTAGTCTGAGTTGCTACTTTTGCCCATTGAAAAGCCATATGCGGCCATGCGATGCAAATAAAGAATAGGAATGACATGAGCCACGGGTTTTGTAAGTACTCACTATCAAACGTTAAAAAAATCGACAAAAGAACCACTAGCCCCATTAAGTAGGCGAATGTACGCGGTACGTAGGAGTAATAGGCGATTTTTCTTAGTGTATCGTCTGTAAACTGATAGTCAGCAGCCAAATAGGGATACCTTTGAAACGTATTCGTTAGGTTAATAATGTAACAAATACTACGTCATTGGCGCATTTTGTCTGTTATTTTGAGCATCTTATTGCAAGTTTATGTACTCAATTGTAGACATTGCGCTCAACGACTATGTACCTTAAAGGTGATAACTTTAATCAATATCAGGTAAGGGCATGATAGACAGCTCTTCAAATTCTAAAAATAATTAAACGCTGTGATTAACTAATAATAAGTGGGTAAACCTTATGAGCCAGATTCAAGAAAAGACGATAGAGCTGCAAAACTTTTCTGTGACAGATTTAATGAGCAAAGAAGTATTGTGTGTTTATGAGGGGTGGACCATACAGCGATTAGCTGAGTTCTTTCTTAAAAATGAAATAAGTGGTGCGCCCGTTATTGCCTCAGATCATGAATTGGTTGGGGTTGTCAGTGTTTCTGACATATTTCGCTTTGAAAATTCTGATGATGAAACAAAAAGTGAAGCACTTCGCAGCTGTTACCGTGATAGTACTGGAATCGATATTGCTAGCCGAGAAGATTTGGTCAACTGGAGTAAAAACTCACAAGGCAGCTGCACGGTTCACCAAATTATGACGAATGACGTTATTAGTGTGGGTTGTGACAGTACGCTGAGTGAGGTGTCTGCGATTATGGTAGAGAGTGATATTCATCGCGTTTTTGTGACAGAAGACGAAAAAATAATTGGTATCGTTTCTGCTTTGGATATTTTGAGAAAGTTACCCATGGCGCAGCATAAAAAACAGGGACATGCTTAATAGTACTGTGAAGAATGAATTCGGGGAGTGATTAATGGAATTGAAATTGAAGAGTAATTCAAAAATCAGTCTTTCTTCCAGTTTATAATAATATTAATTAGAGTAACCTACCGACCCTAGTATGAAAGATATAGCAGCAGCTTTCACAACTTGCACGTGACGCGAATACACCTATTAAGCCGACGGTCGGTAATATGCTTGCATCGATAATAAACTCTAATTTTACGACTATAAGAAATCGTCAGAGTTTTGCTTGCTTGGATGTGCCTTAGCCTTTAATAAGATGATTGACGACGAGAGCAGCAGATTCTTGACGCGTCAGTCTGTTATTACTTTTAATATGTACTTCAGGGCTCAATGGCTTTTCATAGGGGGAATTGATGCCGGTAAATTCCTTAATTTCACCCGCCCGCGCTTTTTTATATAAGCCTTTTATATCTCTATGCTCACAAACGGCTAGTGGAGTATCAACAAAAACCTCGATGAAGTCACCGACGTTAAATAAAGCTCTGACCTTGTCACGGCTAGCACGAAAAGGCGAAATGAAAGCACATAATACAATCAGTTCTGCATCGACCATTTGCTGTGCAACATGGCCTATGCGGCGAATGTTTTCTTCCCTATCTTGCTTACTAAACCCCAAGTCTTGGCATAAACCGGTGCGTACAATATCACCATCTAGGCTACTGGTTTTAAGACCAAGTGCATTAAGTTGTTTTTCAACTTCACTGGAGAGGCTGGATTTTCCGGCTCCGCTATAACCCGTAAACCAAATCACACTGGGCTTTTGCTTAATCATATTATTCACTTAATTAAATCAATTGCTGGGCTGTTGGAATTGTATTATTTCATACTTTCACTAAATCGTAGGTCGACAATGTTAAAATTAGAGCTGGATCATTTCTTTATTCTTGTAGAGCCTGGAGCAAAGGTAGCGAATCTACTGGTTGAACTAGGGCTGGAAGAAAGCTTTAGCCGAGATCACCCTGGCCAAGGTACTTCAAATCTCTGTTTTAGCTTTTCGAATAGCAAACTTGAATTATTATGGCTGCGCGACGAAGATGAAGCCAATAACGGCCCCGCGAAAGGGTTGAAGTTTCCAGATCGTTACAGTAATAGAGAGGCTTCTCCTTTTGGTCTTATTTTTAATCGAAAAGCCAGTATCGATAATACTAGCGACTTAGCAATGCCTTTCGACGGCTGGCGTTATCAGCCTGAATATTTTCCTGCACCAAGGGCTTTTCATGTGGGTATTAACTCTGACAACTTGATCGAACCTTTATGTATTTATATGCCTTTTATGGAGCCTGTAAAACGAGAGGTTGATTTAACCCGCGAAAAGGGGCAGTTCAGCGCTATTAGTAATGTGCATATCCATGTGCCAGTAGAATTATTATCACAAGAATTAGCCATAGCCAGCCAAGCCGAAGGATTAACAGTCGAGCGTGGTGCCGAGCACTTAATGGAGGTTACTTTTATTCGTGCTAGTAATGATACGAGTAAAAGTAATACCTGTGTTTCAAGTAAAGATCTGAGGCCAGATCTTCCGCTTATTTTGCATTGGTAATTAGAATTTCATTCATTGAACTTACGGGTTAGTTATTTAATGCGGTAAGACTCTGTGATACGTGAAACTCCTGCAATACTGAGCAATAATATCAAGTATGTGAAATTGAATGCGCCACCGGCATTATTGTTGGGTGAATCAATTGTCGACGAGATATCATTTCTTATAGGCGATGGCGGGGTATATGGGATCAAGGGAATGTAATCGCTTGACCAGCCTAAACCCATTAATCCTTCTGATTCATTCCAGGAAGAAGCAGCATTACTGCTCATTACAATTAATTCAGATGTGTCATTATCATAGACATGTAATGTATAGCTGAAGCTTAGAATTTCTTTATTTTCAGATAAATTAATTTTAGAAACGATACTCGCCATTGCCGTAGTTACTATTCTTTCTTGTGTAATATGATCAATGTAAGTCACTGTAGTAAGTGTTGATATTTTATATTCATGATCAATTAATACTGGAGACGGAAAAATCACAACGTTAGGTTCGAACGCATATTCGAAATCAGCCAAGATGGCATTTTCGGACACACCAGCTTTGACTGAAGTTTTAGCCAGCAATAATTGATCTGTAAGATCATAGTGATGCGAGACAGAATTTGTACGGAATGAAAAACTTTGATTGTCGCTCGATGTATAGTGGTAAACCAGATCACTGTCTGGCGCTATGGTCTGTAAGCTATCGTCATGATTGAGCAAATATTTATTGAGGTTAACTGTCGGTGGATAATTAGGTGTCAAAGGTGAGTAGCCTAATTCAATTTCATCGGTACTCAGTATTCCATCATTATCATGATCCGTATTTTGTTCACGACCAAAATCGAAGGCCGTGAATACGTCCATGCCCCAATGAATTTCATCAAGATCACTGATGGTATCGTTATCATCATCAGGATCGCATAGATCTGAAATACCATCAGCATCGTTATCTGGACCAACAGTTGGTGAATCTTCGCAGGTTATTGGCAAGGTTAATGAAAAATATTGTGCGCGATTAAAAGTGCAATTATCACCAATGCCGTTGAAGTTACTGTCTAGCTGCTCGACATTTGGTTTTGAAGGGCAATTATCTTGATTGTTCGTAATGCCATCGTTATCGAGATCATTGTTTTCAGACCGCTCTTCTATGCTAATAGAGTATAGCTTTAACTGACAGTGGAAGGTGATTTCAGTAGGCGTTAAAACTCCTATTTCGACATTTTTAGCGCCTTCAGGAAGGAGGAATTCGAGAGAGGAATAAAACAATTCAGCAGATTGTGCAGCTGGAATATCTATCTTACGTCGATCAGCTAAAACATAGAAATTGCATGAATCTAAATCCGTGTTTAAAGAATTAGGAAAATTAAAGAATGATAGTATTAGTTTTGAATGATTGAATGCTGGGGTTATCTGAAAAGCTGAACTGCCATATTGTTGATAGGAATTCCCTGGCACTAGATAAGGGTTTCCACCCTCAGACATCTTCCAGTTTTCAGCTAAAATCGAATTGGGTTCAATATAAGCGAGTAAATTCTCAGAATTAAAGACGATCGTGCTATCCAACTCGGATGTACTGTAAGCTAGCGTTGAAAATTGAACTGAAAGTAAGGCTAATAATAGATGATGAAAGCGCACTTTAGATCTCTCTAAATAGAAAACAATCGCCAATTCTAGCAGATATAAATCGCTAGAGCTTAACCTAAAAAGAAATGCGCCCATGATGATCACTACAAATGCAGGTGAATACGCCTTACCTGACTTTCATTCTTTCAATAGGTAGGGAATTCTCTTCAATATGGTAGAATGTTACCCAATCGGACAACGACCCTAATACTGGGCTGTCCTTAGTCCCAATCAGTACATTTTATTAGCATATTTAAGAGTCTCCTTCATGCATTCAGCAGAATTCAAAACCCTACGCGAATCCCTTGGCCTTACCATCTCAACTTTAGTTAAAGTGATTGACGTTGATGAACGTACACTGCGTAAATGGGAAGCAGGTAAGAAGCAGCCACCGCAGGGTGTTGTAGATACCTTGGTTGGTTTCGATGACTTAGTAAATAAAACCGTTGCTGAAATTTTCAATACGCATCAAGAGTCGATGAAGAATGGCGGCCAGCAAGGTGTGGTACTTGAGCGCTTTGTTGAAGCTGAAGATTTAGCGGCGGCTTATCCTGCATTTTCAGCACTGCCAACCATGACGTTTGGTGTGGTGTTATTCCGTGTTAGACAGAAGTTCATCGACCTAGGTGTTCCTGTTTCAATCATCTACAAAAAAGCGTAAGGGCAGATCGATGGAATACCGTAAGCTCGGCAGAACCGACTTAGATATTAGTTTAATTGGTTTAGGCACAATGACTTGGGGTTTACAAAATACCCAAGCTGAAGGCTTTGAGCAGATGGATTATGCCCTGGAACGTGGCATAAACTTCTTCGATACCGCCGAGATGTACGCTATTCCTCCTAGCCCTACGACTTATGGTACAACCGAGTCGATTATTGGTAACTGGTTTCAAGCACGTGGTAGCAGAGACAAAGTAATCTTAGCGTCTAAAATTGCGGGCCCAGGTTTAGACTGGATTCGTGATGGCAAGAACCATATCAATAGAGCTAATATTTTAGCCGCTGTCGAAAGCAGCTTGGGTCGTTTAAAAACCGACTACATCGACTTGTATCAAATGCATTGGCCAAACCGTGGTTCGTACCACTTTGGTAAAACCTGGGATTTCGCCCCAGAGTTTGATCCGCAAGCGGAAGAAGATAATTTCTTAGAGTGCTTGCACGTTTATCAAGGCTTAATTAAAGACGGTAAAATTCGCCATATTGGCTTATCCAATGAAACGGCATGGGGCATGAATAAATGGCTTCAGTTAGCTGAAAAACATAACCTGCCACGCATGGCGAGCATTCAAAATGAATATTCATTATTGTGCCGTAACTTTGAGCCTGATTTAAGTGAAATAGCGCTAAGTGAAGAGTGTGGCCTATTAGCTTGGTCGCCATTAACTCGTGGAATTTTGAGCGGTAAGTACTTAAATGGCGCACAGCCAGAAGGCGCTCGCTTAACCATTGAAACACGGGTGGAGCACAGAAAAAGTGCAGACGTTGATGCCGCTGCCGCTGCTTATATTGATCTGGCCCAGCGCTATAATCTTGACCCTTGCCAAATGGCACTAGCATTTGTAAACAGACAAGCATTTGTGAGCTCAACCTTGATTGGCGCCACGACGATGGCGCAACTTAAGAGTAATATAGATTCTATAGATGTGACATTAACGGATGAAGTGCTGGACGAAATCAAAGTGATTCGTCGCCAATATCCTATGCTTTTTTAAGCATTAAACAAAAGATTTAGACCGAGTATAAACATGAACGACAGAACCAATTATCAGAATAACCCTTTGCATGGGGTTAGTTTAAATAAACTGATAACCATATTGTCAGAGCATTATGGCTTTGAAATTTTGTATGCCTATTTGAATATTAATTGTTTTAAAACCAATCCTAGTATTGAGTCGAGTGAAAAATTCCTCAAGAAAACAGATTGGGCCCGCGAAAAAGTAGAAGGCTTTTATCTTTACGAATATAAAAGCTTGCCACGTGCCTCGGCCAAAGAATTTGAATTGCCACCAAGAGACCGAACGATCCCTCTAGATCAAGAGTGTGGTGAGCCAAACGAGTTAAGCTTAGAAGATGCCGAGCAGTTACGTGAAAAGCGTGCAAAGAAAGCCGCTGAATTTGGCAATGGCACTGGCTATCGTAATGGTAAGAAGTTTGGTGGCGAGAAAGATCGTAGTAAGACGACGCTTTATCGAACTAAGAAGCCAAATAGCTATTCAAATAATGAATCAAATAGTTCTTCTAGTCCTTATGGTGGTGATTCTTCGCGAGCGCAAGAACAAAAGACTACAAAGCCTTTTGGTGGCAACTCTTATTCAAACTCGTTTGATAAGAAAGATTCGAACAGAAAAAAACCATCAACGGATAGCTCCGACCCTTGGGGAACCAAGAATAAATAATTCTTTGGGGATAATAATCTGGCTAGTGTGCGAGTCAGATTATTAAAAAACCATTATTCTCAATATCATCGTTAGTTATCCTGTCATAGAGTGACTGCAACTAGTTCTTTGTTCTTATTTTGTACCTGAATAACTTCTAAATAGACTGTCACTGTAGTTTTGGTAATTAAGGCCGCATATAATCTTTCGAAATTATTCGACCATATTAATACAGGAGTTAATATATGGGATTCGCTCTAAGTACAACAGGCCATTTCTCTGCTATAGACTTGAAGGTTGCTCAATATTTTCCAGAATCTAAATTAAAAGAATTATACCAGTCACTCGATAATGATCCTGAATTTTATGGGGCGGGTGTTACGTTTATTGGGTATAAGAACGAGCCTTTTAATATCTCTATTGACCCATTAAGATCTACAACGATATTTGACTTCAAAGTTTTAAGAGCAAGTTGCCGAGCGGATGGTAAGGTAGTTTATATTCGAGAAATATTGCTGCCAAAGAACATTTCAAATACGGAAGTCGTTGCTAATACCAAAGCTTCGTTAGGGCGTGAAGTTACAAGTACTATTTTAAGTTGTACAGGTACAGCAGTTAGTTGGGTTCTGGTTATTGCGGAGGCGGGAGGTGGTGCTGTTACTTTTGGTGCTGCTTGGGCTGCAATGCCATTGACTGTGTCAGCTACAATGGCTTCGACATTCCAGTGCGGAGTCGCTATCGGGCGTACCTCGAACGTTTTGAATGGCAAGGTCCACTATAATAAATGGCTTGATGCCTCGCCTGTTTTCAGTTCAGTGATGACTGCTCTGGACATTATCCAAATTGCTGATGTAGTTAAAACATTAGGAAAACAGGCTTTGCTGTATAAAGTATTGAGTAAAAACGGTGTTAAGTCGGGTAGTTTTATATCTATGTATAAACAAATGCCTAGGGCATCGAGAAAAAGACTTGCTGAGGAGATATTGATGCTTGATCTTGATGATCAAGCACTAAAAGTAACTCAAAAAGTTCTAAAGCAGGTTTTGAATGGGACAAAATTATTAGATGATGGAACAAAAGCGATTAAAGTATATCGCCAAGTTCAAGTTCAACAATTAATGGCGACTAAATTTTTAGAAATTCTCGGCTCTGGCATTACTGTAAAAGGCAGTGCTGAAAATTCCTATAATGGTATTAAGAATTCACTCGGTTTTATAATCGGTTTTGGGGAGACTAAATGAAATTAATGAATTTTTTTAGTTTATTTATTTGCATTATTTTGTATAGCTCTATTATTGCTTGTTCAGATAATAAGCCGTCACACATACCAAGCTATCTACAAGATACTTTAAAAAATGGAAACTCAGGCCCTAAGCTCGCCATTATTCCTACGGGTACCGGTGTGGTTGGTGGGGAGAACTTCAGATCATTTAAAAACCAGAGTCCTCAACATAAAGTGATTTCAACGCAAGAGTTTGCGATGGGTATCGCGGAGGTAACGTTTAAAGAATACGATGCATTTTGCAGATCAACCTTTATCGATTGCCCAGACGATAATGGCTGGGGGAGAGGAAGCCAGCCAGTTAATAATGTGAGTTGGTTAGATGCTATTGCTTATACCGAATGGCTAAGTGAGCAAGCGAATCAAACTTATCGTTTACCGAGTGAAGCTGAGTGGGAATATGCAGCTAGGGGAGGCACATCGACCAAGTTTTGGTGGGGAGATGAATACATACAAGGCATTGATCATTGCGAAAGACATTTAGACGGTTGCCCTGAGGGAACTGAACTATCTAAGCCAGGACCAGCAGGGCGATTCAAAGCAAATCCTTTTGGTTTATTTGATATGACGTCGAATTTGTATGAATTAGTTTTGGATTGTTACTTGCCAGATCATAAGGAGGCAGAGAATACTATGGAGGCCCGATTAGAAGGGGGTTGTGGAGAAAAAGTATTTAAGGGCTCTAGCTGGCTAAACCCTCAGCCTTATGTTCACCTTTCCAAAAGAGGAGCAATTGCCACTAACGATAAAGGTCGCTCTATAGGCTTTCGAGTTCTAAGAGAAATTAAGCCATCACAGGGTTCAATCCTCACAAATTAATTCAACAAAAGGACGTTAAAATGAAATTTGATTGCCCAGCATGTCAAAAAAATATCAATAATATGGATATTAAAGAGCGCCGCCGTAAAGGTATTTTTAAACAAGCGCAATGCCCTGAGTGTAATGCTTGGTTGCGTATGAACCCTATGATGGAGAGCGTTAAAACCGTAGGCTTGCTGGTATTGCTAGTGGCAAGTTTATTGAATATTTTTAAAGTAATGCCAGCATTAGGAACGGAGTTATCAATAGCAGGTGTGATCGGCGTTAGCTTAGCATTATTTGTCACGCTCACCGCGAAAATGGAAAAAGTGTAGTACTACCCCTTCAATTTTAAATAGTATTTTTGGAGCTGTCTTCTCTCTTAGTACAACTTCTTGTCTAAGGGGGAATATAGGTCAATATGGCGCTCAAAATACTATTAAAAGCCTAAATTGATGTGACCCAAAAGCTCTTTTTGGATATAATTACATCAATCCCACGTTCCACCTTCAAATATGTAGTTTATACAGGTAACCGAATGGCTTTTTTTGATTTAGAAACCCCAGAAAACAACGAAACAGATAATCTAGTATGGTTGGGTCACCTTAGCCCAGACAGCGATACCATTGGTTCTGCTATCGGTGCTGCTGAGTTATTTGGTGGTGAGCCGCGTCGTGCTGGTGAATTGAACAAAGAAACAGCTTTCGTAGTTGATTACTGCGGTGTTGAAGTGCCTAAAATGATCGCTAAAGTCGACGGTCAAAAAGTAGGCTTAGTTGATTTTAACCAAAAAACACAGCTTCATAAAGATGTTGATAATAACGATATCGTTGCGATTATCGATCACCACGCGATTCAAGATCAGCCAATCACGTTTAATACCGCGATGTCTGTTGATATTCGTCCTTGGGGTAGTGCAGCGACTATCCTAGCGGATCGTTTCGAGAAGATGGGCAAAGTGCCAAGTGCTACGACGGCTTGTGTTCTGTTAGCAGGCATCTTGTCTGATACCTTGATTTTCGAATCACCGACGACTTGCTCAGTTGATAAGCCATTCGCAGAGAAGCTAGCCAAAATTGCGGGCATCGAAGATTTATACGCGTTTGGCCAAGCAATGATGGAAGCGAAGTCTGACCTTGCTGACGTATCGACTTACGACGTATTAAAGAGTGATTTCAAGCATTACGAAATCAATGGCAAAAAAGTAGGTTTTGGTGTTGCTGAAACATTATTGCCAGAGCAGTTACTTGAACGTAAAGCTGATTTGTTGACTGAAATGAAAGGCGAAAAAGCGAAGCAAGGTTTGGACTTTATCTTTTTCGCAATCGTTGATACTAAAACGAAAAACTCGCACTTGGTTATCTACTCTGACGCTGAAGCTGAGCTTGCGGCAACGGCCTATGGTGAAGCGACTGCCGATCAGTTGATGTATCTACCGGGTATGATGTCTCGTAAGAGTCAGCTAATGCCAGCAGTACAAGCGGTTCTTTCTGCTTAATCTTGAAATTTAAGATTTAAGATAGCGCGCTCAAATAGAGCGTTAAGACAGAGCTCTACAAAAGGCGAACAGCAATGTTCGCCTTTTTTTGTGCCTGCCAAAAAGTGAATAAGCCTATCAAAAACAAAACGAAATAGACGGTATTGATAAAGAAATTCGGGTAGTGGCTAAAGAAGCTGCCTTGAGTATTTCGACGGTAGGGAACATCCACAATATAGCCGCCTGCTTGGTTCGCATCCGTGGTGAATATAACCTCTCCGTTTGGCATCGCGACAATAGAGGGGCCATTATTTAATACGTGAACAAACGGCAGTCTGTTTTCGACAGCGCGTAAGATAGACGAGTTAATGTGTTGATAAGGCTGTAGGGTTGAGCCAAACCAACCATCGCTGGATAGACCAACCAGCATGTCAGCTCCTTGACTATGGGTCAGTGCCTGTTTGACCGAGCTAGCTACAAAAGTCGGAAAGGTTGTTTCATAGCAAATCAGTGGGATGATATTGAGTGCCGATTGATTGGTAGTATGGCTGAGCTTACTTTGAAAGACTTGATGTGATGAGCCGCGTTCCATTTCATTTAGAAATGCACCAAAAAATCCCTCGACCCATTTTTTTAAAATGGGAATATCGCTGGCAAAAGGAACATACTCACCAAAGGCAATGCGCTTCATCTTTTGATATTTGGCCGCCATCTCGCCCTCTTTACTGAGCATGACGGCGCTATTAAATTGTTGCACCTCATTAGAAGTCGCTGGGTTTTTAATGCGTTCAATATCTTGGAAAATAAGATCAATATTAAGCAAATTAATTTGGCTTTGGTAGGCTTGAGCAATCTGCTCTCGATCTAGGTAAGCTTTATATTTAGCTTCGGGCCAAATCACGATCTTGGCGCCTGCACTGGCTAAACGTTCAGTCATCGCCATTTCGGGTGGATAAGCTCGGCTATAGCCTGGAAGAATAACCTGTTCTTTTAAACTAGGAATTTCATTAGGCTGAACTAGTCCTAAACGGACGGTTGGCCACGTATCTATTTTATCTTTCCAGTGAGCATTCGCTTGCCAGCCATAAGAAAACCACAAGGCCAATAAGAGTATTGCGACGGCATAGGGCCATGATTTCAAGTAGTGCCATCTATTAAGGGAGGGCCACGCATTGAATAAGCTAGGGCGGTTTTCCTGTTCAGAAAACAATACCCATAACAAACGAAATATGACGATATTACTGAGTGCAATGATGGCGTCTAAACCATACACGCCAGCCCACTCGACGGCTTGAATTGCGGTTACAAACTGTCCTTGGCTTTCTGCCAAGTGAACGGTAAAAATCATGGGGTAAAGAGAAAATACAGACACCACAATGAGAGGAAATAAAAGACACTCTTGTATGCGGGAAGCGTTCTTGAGTATTTTAAATGACAGAGTAATTAACGCAAAGAGCTGAGCGCAGTAAAACCAAAAGAACAGAGCGATTAAGCTACTGGTAAAAAAATTATAGCCTTTAGACAGCATTAAAAAATCAATAACCCAATAACTGGCACTTACCGAAAAGACTAAACCGGTGATTAAACCGAGAAAATAACTCTTACCTAAACGGACATTATTGATAGCCAATAATAGAGGAACAAAGCCTATCCAGGTTAGAGCATAATAGTCTGAACTTAAAAACGGTATAGAGAGAAGTGCGCCAGACAAGGCGGCCATTAGTATTAAAAGTGGTTGCGATATTATCTTCTGATTTACGTGACCCAGAGGAACACTTTGATTTTGCATAGATATGTTCCTTAGTCGTTGGCTAATGTGTTTTTTAGGCTTTGAAGTTTTTTTGTTTTTTGCTCGGAACTCAATTGAGTATTTTCTTTAATGGCGCGGCGCTGCAATAAATAATAGGAAATGGCACGTTGTTTACCAAATAACTGATGAGCGGTATCTTTTCCAAGAAAGTGATCTTGGCGATCGACTTTGTTTTTGAACGTTAACATCTTATCGGCAAGTTGTGTGGGCTTGTGTTCGGCACGAGTATCAGTAGCGGATTGAAGCTGATAAAAACCGACAGTGAGTTTTGCTAATTGATTTTCGATATCATCAGGAAATTCTTTAGCAATCAAAAACTGAATACGTTGCAGTGAAACAGCGCTTAGGTTTTTGGGTAATGATTGAATGGCCTTTGAAAATAGCTCTGCATCATCGGCGGTGAATGTCATGGTGTTATTTGGCTGACTGTTATTGAAACGTTTACGCGAATGAATCTGAAGCAGTAGAGCTTCGATGGCTGAATAATCGAAATTCCAATTATTTGGTGATATCAGAGTAGGGTAGCGAGAGTTTATGATGCTCGGCTGATACCAAACGTTCGTCGGATTACCCATTATATTCTGGACATTACTTTCTGTACTGGCAAGTCTTTCACTGGCAAGCCTTGCACTGGAATGTATCGAGAACAACGTAACAGCGCTATAAAGACAGCCCAGCCAGCACAGCCACGATAGAATATTACGGTTGATCAAGTTGTAAGTGACGAACATGGTTTAATTCTTCGGCGCTAAAGTGTTGCTGCATTAGTTCGGTCAGTTGTGCTTGTTTTTCAGCCGTGCTGATTGCTGCAGATTGTATGTTTTGCTTGGCGGTAATAAAGGCTTTATGTCGAGAGCTCCAGTTTGTAATATTGATTGTATTTTCAGTGTGCTTATCCATTATCTCCATGCGTTGTTGCAGTTTTTCTTCTTCCGTCAGGTGGGTGGCCTGTTCAACTTTAAGCATGTCAAACATGTATTTCGCGTTGGCATTGCTTGTCTCAAATAATTGATCAGCGACATCACTGCCTAAATATAACTCACGCAATGACATTAGCTCGCGGTAATTTTCTTCATGCGCTTCAATGGTGCTTTCGGTGGGTTGTGGCAAAGAAGCATTCTCGTAAAGGGCATTGAATTCTTTTTCTGCTGTTAAATAGTTGTAGAAGTTAGCCACAATCGTTGCGACATCTTCCCCTGCTTGCCCTGGTAAGCCTTGTCGTATAATTGCCTGCAAGTCTGCTAATGATTGTGCATCTAATTGCAGACGGCTGTTGTCGAGGGTTTCATTTAGCGCAATAAGGGCTTCATGATCAATAATGATATTGTTTTGTGCATCTAACCTTACTCGTTTCAGGGCGTTGTATACGGCTTCTTCAGAAAATGCGCCAGAAGGCGCAGTTTTATCTGAGTCGTTGGCTTTATTAGGGGTGCTCCAGTTCCATACGGTTGCAACGGTTTTATCTGATGAACTAGCACTTGCTGCTGAATTATTGAGCGTATTAGAATTTTCATTGATCGATTTTTTATTAGCAGATTCTTCGTTAACAGAGAGTGCTAAGTGGCCATCATTGTCATAGAAAAAGATCAGGAATACCGCTACTACAGAAGCGAGTATAAGAGCAATAGAAGTAACGTTAGGCATTGCTGGTTTGGAAGTACTCATCGTATTCACCTAATTGAACTCTTTGTGGGTGTGTAGTAATCGTGGCGGTTATTTCGCTACCAGATTGGTTTGACTGAGCATTAAGCACAGCATCAGCTATTAAGATACTTAGGTAGGGGGGCTTTAAAAACGTTGCTGATGGCGGAATTCCATTGATGGCACTAAAGGATTTTGAAAAGTGAGAAGAGCTAGAAAAGCCAGCGGCCAGTGCTGCATCGGTAATTGAATGGCCAGTGGCTAAATGAATGATGCCAATGAATACACGATAGCGTAGGCGATATTTTGTAATCGGTATTCCCATTTGCTCTTTAAAGAGCTTTTCTAATCGAGAGGGTGATAAGCAGACTTCATCGGCAAAGTTTTTAACCGTTAAATTTTTTCGAGCGGTCGATCGAATTCTTTGGACGACTTCTATAATGCGCTGATCAAATTCTTGGAAAAGGTGATGCTCTAAGTGTGGTTGAATAATAAACCCTCTTAACATACTGAACACTTGCTCAGGTGAGGGGGAGGTCTTGCGAATGTGTAATAACGTTTCTATTAATGTTGCTTCATCTGGATGACCTACATGTACACAATCACGGGCGTAGGACATGGTATTTTTAAGAGAAAAATAGTCTTGCGTCAAAGGTGCTAAGTAGTAAATTGCGATCACGGAACCATTGGTATCAATGTGCGCTTTATCAAAGCTGCTGCCCGCTTTTACTAAGCAAGACTTGGTCGCTAAAGTATTGCCATCTTCTAACAAGATTTTAAGATTACCTTGTAAGCAAATAATAAGTTTGTCAGAGACAACGGCATGTTCTCTATGTGGCGCTGGATCGGTGCCAAGATATAACAGTTGGTTTATCCATATATAGAGTTTGCGACTGATTGGATGCAGCTCGGTCATAACCTGTTCACTTTTTTATTTTTATTTTTATTTTTATTTTTTCTATGTGCTATGTACATGGCCTGTGGCCAAGAGGAATGACTAAAAAATGATTGTTAAAATAGGATAAAAGCCATTGTCACAAAGCCTTAAGGTACTGTATATAAAGTAATAGCACTAAGGTTTATGAAAATGACTTCAAGTCGTCTATCTATTCTTAATCAGCAAATCAGTAATTGCACGTATCTCTGTACTCAGACACAGCACTGTTTGCAGCATGATCGGGTCCGCATAAAAATTGATCGTAGCGTAAATCATTATCGATGAATCGCTTCATCCATGAAACACCATATTTACCTAACAGTCCACCATTAGTACCACCGCCATTGGCACACGAATGGTTGCCACCGGCAATCTCTAAATATGCTTTGTCTGTTGTGTTCGGAATACGCTCATAAAAAGGCGAACCATGAGTATTAACCGTTGCAACGGCATCGTTTTCGCAGGCAATAATAAGCGTCGGAGTTTCAATTTGATCGAAACTGTTGCTGCCTGTGTGCCAAGGTGCTAGTGGAATAGTGGCGCTAAGACGAGTGCCTGACGCAAGTCTAAGTGCTCCACCTCCTCCCATTGACCAGCCCATAGCAGCAACGCGGCTCGCATCAACCATACCTGAAATTGGACTGTTGCTATCGTTACTTCGAGTAATCACATAATCCAGCGCAGCAGAAACTTGTCTTTCACGGCTATCAGGTTGATCGAATGAAGAGTTGGTGGCAATGGTAATCACGACAAAGCCATGAGAGGCAAGACGAGGTCCCCACCAAATAATGGATGACTCCGGAGAAACAAAACCAGGCACAATAGCAATAGCCCCCATTGTTCCTGTCGTTCCCGTTGGGAAATGGATCGTACCTCCTCCAAAGCCGTTTACTGATCTTGAAACGGATTGCGTTGATACCGAATAAGGGCCAGCTTGCGCTTCTAAGGACGAAATCGTCGGGTTTGGACCTCGACTGAAGTCACATTCACCTTCGCAAGGTGTCGGCTCTGGAATAGGGTCTACGGGTTCTGGGCTAGGGGTCCAACTTAAGGCATTCATAGATACAAGTAATACACTTGTACCCATAGACAGTTTCTGAAGGATAGATTTGTTCATGGGCTCAACCTTTAAAAGTATTGTTATTATTTTTTGATAGTCAGAAAATTTGCATCTTCAACCATCCTAACCTTCGATAGTACGGGAGTTGCAAAAGGTTCGCTTTCACGAATTAGCACTTATTAGATAAGCCTCTTCATGCTTTGGTTTCTTCCATTTTGGCATAGGACAAAAAGTTGAGCTTGGTCATCTTTTGTATACATCTTTTAGGCCCATTGCACGGTTAAGATTAAATACGGTAAAAAAGTTGAGCTTGATCATTATTTGTATGCAGGCCTTGCTATACGATCAACTTGAAAAGTAAATTTGTAGCAATAGCTCTATTCTAAATTTATTTTTCCAACGCTGATGGCGTACTAAAAATAACGTACTTAAAAATAGTCACTGTGTTCATGTTTCTTACGAGTACCACCGGTAAATTAAGAGTGGTCAGTGGTATGTAAGCTTCATCTAGCACCGATGATTTTTAACTAAAAGATACGTAAAGAATTTTACCTAAAAGAGTGGATTGCAAGTATGAAACGTAATATGAAAAAAATCAGTCAATGCTTAGCAGCTATGGTCGTCCTCGCTGGATTCTCATTCACTGCACAAGCGCAAACAGATGTTGATAGCTTACCTCGAGTGAAGCAACAACTAGTTGATCCACCTATGCTGCCTGAGCATGACCAAGTATCTACTGGTCAGAAAGTTGTGCAGGTAAAAATGGAAATCATCGAAAAAAAGATGGTTATCGATGAAGCAGGAACAGAAGTCTGGGCATTTACCTACAACGGTACAGTACCAGGGCCAATGATTGTTGCTCACCAAGGGGACTACATCGAGCTAACACTGGTCAATAAAAGCCAAAATTCAATGGTACACAACATCGACTTTCATGCTTCAACAGGTGCAATGGGCGGTGGTGCTTTAACCGATATCGCACCGGGTGAAGAAGTTGTTTTACGCTTTAAAGCGACAAAATCAGGTGTTTTCGTTTATCACTGTGCACCAGGTGGCATCATGATTCCATGGCACGTTGCTCGTGGTATGAGTGGCGCAATTACCATCCTTCCTAAAGAAGGTCTAACGGATGGTGACGGAAACTCTCTAACTTACGATCGTGCATACTACATTGGTGAGCAAGATTACTACATTCCAAAAGATGAGAATGGTAAGTACAAAAAATATGCGACTGCTTCTGCAGGAATGTCTGATGAGTTAGAAGTAATGAAAACTCTAACACCTTCACACATTGTATTTAATGGCAAAGTGGGTGCTTTAACAGGCAAGAATTCACTAAAAGCGAAAGTGGGTGAAAACGTTTTGATTCTTCATACTCAAGCAAATCGCGATACACGTCCTCACTTAATTGGTGGCCACGGTGATTATGTTTGGGAAAGAGGTTCATTTATTAACGCACCGCAGCGTGATTTAGAAACATGGTTTATTGCTGGTGGTAGTGCAGGTGCAGCCTTGTATGAGTTCAAACAGCCAGGTACTTACGCATACGTTAACCACAATCTAATTGAAGCCGTAATGAAAGGCGCAACTGCTATCTTCAATGTTGAAGGTGAGTGGAATGATGACCTTATGACTCAGTTAGTTAAACCACGTCATATCAAAAAGTAAGCAATGAATATTCGCAAAGTGATTGCGGTTCTGTTGGCACTCCCTATTTCAATCTTAACGATTGAAGTCAGTAGTGCCGCACAAGAGGATAATCAATTGAGTGCAATTGATTATCCCTTGATTTCAGTTCCAGCAGGAAGTTATACCTTATTAATCCCAGATAATAACTTTTTTAAGTTAGGTCATCTGGAGAAAAAGGTGGCCTTTGACTCCGCTTTCCAGATAGGAAAGTTTGAAGTAAGCAACCGCCTTTGGAACGAGTGCTTTAAATTTAAAGGGTGTAATAGACCCGCTACGTTAAGAGAAGGTGAAACGCTTGATTCACCGGTTGTAAGAATTAATTGGCACGATGCTTATGCTTTTTCTAAATGGTATTCTTCACATACCAATAAGTATTATCGTTTGCCTACCGAAGAAGAATGGATTTATGCCGCACATTTAGGCAAAGATCATCGTAATATCGAAATTCAATATGATTATTCGGATTTACAGAAAATCCGGAACATCTCAAAAAGAACGATGCCCCTTGGTTCATTTAAAGAAAACGCAATTGGTTTTTCTGATTACCAGGGCAATGTTTGGGAATGGACGCTTACCTGTTGGTATGCCTCTAAAGATAAGAAGTTAAAAGACTACTCAATTGCCGAATTGAATACACCTCGTGCTTGTACTACTCGAATTGTACAAGGTGAAAATCGATCACATATCCCTGATTTTATTGTGGATACTTATAGTGGTGGTTGTGCAACGTTAGAGCCTGCCGCAAATTTAGGCTTTCGTTTAGTATTAGAGGAAAACAAATGAGAACGTTATTTTTAGTTTTATGCTGTTATTTTTTTACGCCTGCTTGGGCAGAGCTGCCAGATAGTCATCAAGTAACGGGTGCTTCATTAATCGGTGGGGCTTTTAGCTTAATTGATCATACTGGGACCGCGGTTACTGAAAAAAACTTTCAAGATAAATACATGTTGGTTTTCTTTGGCTTTACAAATTGCCCCAGTGTTTGTCCACTTGGCCTTAGCCGAATGATACGCGCACTAAAACAGATAGATGATTTTGAAAGTAAAATAACCCCTGTTTTTATCACGGTTGACCCAGAGCGTGATACACCAGAAAGAATGACTACCTACCTTGGCCATTATCATTCTAGCTTTGTCGGGCTAACAGGCAGTGAAGAGCAACTTGAGCAGGTCAAAACAGCTTATCGGGCTTATTCGTTCAAATCAAAAGATCCTGATTCTGATAACTATAGCTATGATCATAGTTCGATGATTTACCTGATGGATAAGCAAGGGCAGTACATTACGCACTTTTCAGATCAAACCTCTGTTGATGAAATGAGCGTCATCGTACAAAAAAATATGCAAACCCACGATTAAATTTACTGAGTTAAGCGGTCTTCACTCGTAATGAGCGTTATAATTATCTTATGTAAGAGTATTAATCATAGGATGGGCGCTAGCGGTGAAGAGTGAAGTAGGTTGTTGGGTTACCTGTTCTGAGTGCCAAGGTCGTGGCCGCAAGAGTAAGCGCTTGCGCAAAAAAGTACGATTAAACTTTCAAAGGGCCTTAGAAGCATTTGAGAAATCAAATGGTGAAGGCCCCGCTCCCGTACGCCCAAAACCTCATCTCGATCTATGCTCACACTGTTCAGGCTCAGGCTTGCTCCGCAGTCCTGAACACTCTTTGTCAGATATAATTCCGGATACTAAAAATTATCCCAAGGTTGCCATTATTGGTGGTGGCATTGGGGGTGTTGCTCTGGCGGTTGCTTGCTTACATCGCGGTATTCCTTTTACTCTTTATGAGCGCGATAGCGGTTTTGAAGCACGCTCTCAAGGTTATGGACTTACGCTACAGCAAGCCAGTAAAGCCATTGAAGGCTTGGGTATATTTTCGTTAGCGCAAGGCATTGTTTCGACGCGACACGTTGTACACAATACTGAAGGTCGAGTCCTGGGCGAATGGGGAGTAAGAAAATGGGTTCCTACAGAAGCACAGGCTGAGCCTAAGCGTACAAATATTCATATTGCGAGACAGTTGTTACGCAAAGCACTGCTTGAACAGCTCGGTGAGCAATTTGATGAGTCATCAGATGAGCCATTAGACAGTCAAATAAAGAGCCGAGTACAATGGAATCACCAGCTAATCGATCTCAAACAAAGAGCCGACAAGCACAGTAATGGCAAGGGTGTTGAGCTTAACTTTCAGGTTCAAGTTCAAGATGAGAAAACAGGTCTTTGGCATAAACAAAATCAAACCGATTACGCAGATTTGGTTGTCGGTGCCGATGGCATACGCAGCGCTGTACGAAAAACATTAATCACAGAAGAAGCGTCACCCTTACAATATTTAGGCTGTATTGTGATTTTGGGCATTTGCCCTCTAGCCGACATTAAGGATGAGTATGATGATGTTCTAAAAACTGATTCTATCAAAAGTGACTTGTTAGATTCTGCAACGGTATTCCAAACCGCTAATGGCCATGAACGTATGTACATAATGCCTTTTACTTCCAATTCAGTAATGTGGCAACTGAGTTTCCCCATGGAAGAAGGTGACGCTAAAAAATTAAGTGCTCAAGGCCCAGAAGCCTTAAAGCAAGAAGCGATAAAACGCTGTCAATGGCATTCCCCTATCCCTCAAATCATCAAAGCAACTCAAGCTCAGCAAGTATCGGGATACCCCGCTTACGATAGAGCACTGCTTGAACCGCATCAGCTAGAAAAAGGCCTTCACGCAACCCTAATAGGAGATGCTGCGCATCCGATGAGTCCGTTTAAAGGCCAAGGAGCCAACCAAGCACTGCTGGATGCTTTATCGCTAGCGCGTACCATCACCAGAGCCTGTCGATCCCAATCAAATTGGCGAGAAGCGGGTATTAGGGCAAGCGTATTAACCGAGTTTGAAACAGAAATGCTACAACGCAGCTCAAAAAAGGTTAAAGAATCTGCAGAGGCTGCTGAGTTTTTACATACAGAAAGTGTATTAAATGAAAGTGATGCGCCTAGAGGGCGAAATTTAGTGTCTGATAATTAACGCGTAAGAGACGGTTATTACTACCTGAGCATTATAGTAATGTTATTTATAATCAATTAAAGTATCTTCTACCAGCTGCTGGGAGCAGCTGGAGAAGCGATTAAAAGGATTTACTATGTATAACTGCCCGCACTGTCAAAAAGCTACCATTAGTATGTTTAGTAAATTTTTTACTGGGCCAGCTATAACCAATAAGTGTTCAAATTGTCATGAGGGCTGGAGTACCTCATGGATTTCAATGCTTTGGCTTTTGTTGTTATTAATATCTAACTATTTAACGAACGACCTTAGTCTAATTATGAGTGGGGCCTTTGTGTGCATAATGGGTATCGTATTTTTTACACCGATTAAAAAAAGATAAAACGATCCTAATCTAGGAAGATTAAAATTGAAATTCATCGCATTCGCTTTCATTTTATTAACCATAGTGGGTTGTGATCAATTAAAAGATACACTGTCTGACTGTATAAATCTTGATGGCCCCCGTTTTGATGAAGATGATATTCCTGTTGCAGTATTAAACGAAGAGTACTTTGCTGAAATAACAGTAACCATTGAAAATAATAGTTATGACGCTTGGTATGCGTATGATTTTGAATATGTAGGAAATTTACCATATGGGCTTGAGTTTGTAGTTAATGATGACAATCGATCAATACAAATCATCGGGACACCACTTCAGGTCGGCTCTTATAACATCAAAATAAAAGTTAGGGCGACTGAGCAAGAAGGTTTAAATGATAATCAATATTATGAAAATACTCAGATTGAGGATCCTTTTACTGAAGAACCATACGATGATGGAGATGATTTGTGTAGGAGTCGTCAATCAAAGGAATTCACGTTAGAAGTAAAAGCATTCACCTCATAGTAATGGCGTAGTTCTCTCTTTACTTCGTCATTACTTATAGGGGCATCAAACTCTTAAAAAGAAAATGGGCGCATAATATGCGCCCAGGGGTGCTATTTAAGATTCGCCGCACTAGTCAATTTACGTTTATCTTTTTTGTCGTTACGCTTTTCTTTCAATGTTCGTTTGGGCTGCTTTTTAACGTTCTTAGCCATGATGACTTCCTCAAAAATTCAGTATTAAATCAGTATTAAAGTAATTAGATGTTGTCACGCATTTAAAACTTCATATTGAATCAATGGTTACCTCCCTTGGGCGGTTGAGTATTTATGATACTCAAAACCTGAAAATCAATTATTCTGCCAAAGACATCAACACTGATGTTTTGCCCTGATACCGATCCTAATAGTTCAGAACCGAGTGCCGATAGATAAGAAACTTTTCCTGAATTCGGGTCACTGTCGTCAGGTTCGGTTAACGTTATGCGAGAACTGGTAAACGTCTGCTTATCTAATAGCTTAATCTTGCTACCTATTTGAGCTTGATACACTCGATTAATATTTCGCGTACTCTTGTTTTTAAAATCTTCAACAATACGAACCAAAGAAAGGTGATTCTTCATCACGCCCCCTAATACCAATAACCAAAATATAGGCACGATTACGCGCCGCAATAAAATAACGGAATAAACATTTTTAGGATAAATTTAATTCTATAGACGGACTTGAGCGGAGTTTCGCTCAGAAGTGGGGGAGGATAGGAGAAGTTCTCCAGTAGCAGTATTTTGTAACCTTAATCATAACTAAACCAAAAATTTAATCATTAATAATGTATTAACCATACCTCAAATATTTATATAAGCAACTGATCAGACAGATTTTTAGTTTAACAGCGAAATTTTATGCTCCATTAAGTGAGTTTATCTACTTTTAATTCACTACGTTATAAGCGTGGAAGGATAGCTAAGTTGAACTACATTATGACTAAACGAATATTATCGGCGATAATTGGGGCACAGTAATGAACATAGAGAAGATCCTAGGAGTTGATTCTGAATCACCGCACATTAGTCAATTCTTTGCTGTTTTTAAGGATCTGGATAAAGAAAATGCTTTTCGACAGGAGGTGTTGCCCAGACAGTGTCGCTTAGTGTTTAGGCTTTGTGCTTTTGTTACTATAGCGATGCCCATGTTTATGCTTTCGGATTATATGATTGTAAAGCCAGCGCCTTGGGGTACCTTCTTGCTGGCACAGAGACTGATCCAAATAACGGTATGTATTATTTTTCTGTTATTAATTACACGAGTTCGACGTCATACTTCTTACGATACCCTGGTATTTAGTACGTTATTAATAATTTTTATGATTCTCGAACTGGGCTCATTTACCTTTCAAGATGATTATGCGTTATATGCTCTATTCGATATCATCATTATGATCTGTTTATATGCTTCTGGAATACTGACTGTAAAGTTATCTCTAATTGTATGTGTATACCATGCATTCATCGCTATTATTATTGTGTTATCAGTAAAAGAGCTAAATGTTCATAGCCAAATAATGATGGTACTAGGATACAGTTTGGGGAATGGTGCTGGAATACTTTTAGCCATTGCTCAACATAAAAATTCTCGTAAGCAATTTTTATTGCAGAACTCTTTACAAGATAAAACACTACAGCTTAAACAGTTTGCTTATCGTGATTCGTTAACAAATGCATTAAATAGAAGATCTTTTCAAGATCATTTTCAAGATATCGAGAAAATGGCTGTGCGACTGAGGATGAGTGATAAAAATATGTTTTTAATCGCTGCTGATATTGATTATTTTAAATCAATTAACGACAACTTTGGTCATGATGTGGGTGATAAGGTTTTGGTAGCGTTTGTTAACCTAGTAGAGTCTAACATTCGTCCGGTAGATAAAATTTATAGATTTGGTGGTGAAGAATTTATGATTGTAATACAAGAATGTGTGGAAAATATTGCAGTTCAAAGAATAAAACAGATAATGCAGTTACTCAATGACGGTAAACTTGGGGTTCAGGAGCTGAACCATCCAGTGACTTGCAGTTTTGGTATTACTCCTATTCTCGCTATTGATACGGTAGATTCGGTTTGTATTCGTGCAGATGAAGCACTCTATACTGCAAAAAACAGCGGCCGCAATCAGTATATTCTTGATCGCGGCCTTGAAAAAAATCCTCAGTAAGAAAACTTAAACAAAGCTATAGGCAGTTGACTATTTTTTTGGCGTAGAATTACGGATTAAGTAATCAAAGGCTCCTAAACTGGCTTTTGACCCTTCGCCCATGGCGATGATGATCTGTTTATAAGGAACAGTAGTCACATCACCTGCAGCAAAGATACCTGGCAATGACGTTTCGCCCTTAGCGGATACTTCAATTTCACCGCGTGGGGATAATTCGATACCAGAATCCTTTAGGAATTCGCTGTTTGGAACTAAGCCAATTTGTACGAATATGCCTGCTAGTTCAATTGTCTTTATCTCATCGGTTGCACGGTCTTTGTAGTTTAATGCGGTTACGCGAGTACCGTCACCAATCACTTCCGTAGTTAGTGCTTCTTTAATGATTTCGATGTTGCCCATACTTTGTGCTTTATTTACCAATACTTGGTCGGCGCGTAGCGTATCGGCAAACTCTAATACCGTTACATGTTCTACTAAACCGGCTAAATCAATCGCCGCTTCAATACCTGAGTTACCTCCACCAATAACCGCAACGCGCTTGCCTTTAAACAAAGGGCCGTCACAGTGTGGGCAGTAAGCCACGCCCTTGTTACGGTACTCTTGCTCGCCCGGTACGTTCATTTCTCTCCAGCGTGCGCCGGTAGATAAAATAACGCTGCGGCTTTTTAAGGTTGCGCCACTTTCTAAATGCACGTGAATGTAACCGTCTTCAGTTTTTTCAGCGTCAACAATGTTATCGGCTTTTTGCTCGCTCATTATGTCGACGTTGTATTCTTTAACATGTTCTTCAAGCGCCGCGGCTAGCTTTGGACCTTCGGTTTCTTTGACTGAAATAAAGTTTTCAATCGACATTGTGTCCATCACCTGACCACCAAAACGATCAGCAATAATACCCGTACGAATGCCTTTACGAGCGGCGTAGATCGCAGCAGATGCACCCGCAGGGCCACCACCAACAACTAATACTTCGTATGGCGCTTTTTCATTCAATGCGGTGGCTTCTTTTTTCGCTGCACCCGAGTCTCCAAATTTCAAGGCTACTTTCTTCAAAATTTCAGTTAATGAAATGCGGCCTTGTGTGAATATTTCACCATTTAAGAGAACACTCGGTACGGCCATAATGTTGCGTTCTGCGACTTCGTCTTGGAAAGCAGCGCCGTCGATCATGGTGGTTTTAATCTTTGGATTAATCGCCGCCATCATGTTCAAGGCTTGCACAACGTCTGGGCAGTTTTGGCAGCTTAGTGAAATAAATACTTCAAAGTCCATGTCGCCATCAAGGTTTGCAATTTGCTCTATAACGTCAGCTTCTAACTTCATTGGGTGCCCACCACTGTGAAGTAGAGCCAATACTAATGACGTGAATTCGTGACCCATTGGTAAACCGGCAAAACCTATAGCTGTTTTTTTGGTTGGGTTCACAACCTGCATAATAGGCTTACGGGCACTGGCGCTTTGATCTTCGATAACTTTTACTTTGTCATTCAGTGATGCAATGTCATTGGCAAGCGCTTGTAGCTTGTTTGAGGTATCACTGTCGTCAAGACTAAGAACCAAATGTACGTCGGTTTTTAAGTTTTCTAAATAGGCTTTTAACTGGTCTTTCATTGCTTGATCTAACATAGCGATACCTTCCAATTCTGTAATATTTTAAGTTTTTCAATTAAATAATTTTCTACGCAATATAAGATGGATGCGTATGGAAATGAGTCTCTCCTTAACTGGAGGCCAAATAGACGTAGATATTTTTTGAGCTTTTTTTTAATGCCCACTATTTAGAAAAGCAGTGGGCATTGTTTTACTAATCTAAAATCAAGACCTCAGCCTAGCGATTTAGATTTTGTTAACCTTGAACTTGTTAACTTAGATCTTACCAACAAGGTCTAAAGAGGGTGCTAGCGTTGCTTCACCTTCTTTCCATGCTGCTGGGCAAACTTCACCTGGGTTAGCGGCAACATATTGTGCTGCTTTCACTTTGCGCATTAGGTCTTCAGCGTCACGGCCAATACCTTCTGCGGTGATTTCCATTGCCTGGATAACACCTTGTGGGTCAACCAAGAACGTCGCACGGTCTGCAAGGCCTTGGCCTTCACGCATCACACCGAAGTTGTTAGTGATGTTGCCAGTTTGGTCGCCTACCATGAAGTAGTTGATCTTACCGATTGTTTCAGAGCTGTCGTGCCATGCTTTGTGAGTAAAGTGAGTATCTGTTGAAACAGAGAATACTTCTACGCCACGCTTCTGTAGCTCTTCATAATGGTCAGCAACGTCGCCTAGCTCAGTTGGGCATACGAAAGTGAAGTCTGCTGGGTAGAAGAAAAATACAGCCCACTTGCCTAGTACATCTTTTTCAGAAATTTCTACGAACTCGCCCTGTTTAAAAGCGGTTGCGTTAAAAGGTTTGATTTCAGTATTAATCATTGTGTATTCCTACTTAAATTATGGTGGTTATGTGTTTTGGTTGGCTTCTTGTGAATCCATGCGATACATAATGACTGAAACAATATCATAGTAATAATTATTAATATTTATGGCTTTGATAGTAAAAATCTATGATTTAATTGTTGATTCTTATACATCCTGTCTTTGTTGCCATCATTAGGTACTATTTAGGCCAAAATGCGCAAAAGCATAAATAACACTGAATTTATTTCTACATTAAAAGGTAATCGTGAATTTTCGGAGTTACCCATCATGAAATTTGCCCACAAAGTCACTATTGCGGCAAGCCTAATTTTAATCTTATCTTTAGGGTTTTTATCGAGTTATCAGTACTTCCAAGTTAAAACTGAAATTAATAATCAGGTTAATTCAAGTACCGAAGAGATCGTTACTTCGCTTAGTAATAATGTCGTGGATGTAATGGCAACTAAAGCCGATTTGACAGCTTATGCAATCAGTCTGATTGGCAATGACTTGTCTGATGAACATGTTGTGAGTGTGCTTAATCAGCCAATAATTAAGAAACATTTTTTGTTAGCTGGGATTGGCTTGGAAAATGGCCATTTCATCGGTAATGATTCTAGCTGGCAACCTTCCAATTATGACCCCAGAAAACGTATGTGGTATCAAGAGGCTAAAAAGCAGAATCGGCTATTATTTACTGCGCCATATGCAGATGCCGCTTCCGGTGAAATTATGGTTTCAGTGGCTGCGCCTTTAATGATTAATGGTGAGTTTAAAGGTGCGCTATTTACCGATGTGAGTTTGAAAGGCTTGGCTGATATTAGTAACAGCGTTGATTTATTCGGCGCAGGTTATGCATTTATAGTAGGTAAAGATGGCAATTTTATTGCTCATCCTAAAGCCAATTGCAATGGTAAGCCCATGTCTCAGGTATTCGATAGTGATGTCACGTTGACCGCAGGCATGACTCATACAGAAATAGATAACGATAATAATCTATTGATTTTTAGCCCTCTAGAAAGTCTAGATTGGTATTTGGGTATTGTTCTAAGCGAGGACATAATTTTTGCTCCTGTGACTAAGTTGCGCCAGGATGCAATTATGTATTCGATATTGGCGTTGATTATTGCCGTATTTTCTTTAGGCGCAATAATCAAACAGCTTATGTTGCCTTTAAAAATTCTTAATGATGCGATGAAGGATGTTGCTACGGGACAGGGGGATTTAACACGCCGGTTGAACACCAATACCGATGCTGAGTTTTCTAGCCTCGCGAAAAGCTTTAATACTTTCTCTGAAAAGCTGCAAACGATGATTACTGAGGTCAAGGTCATTGGTACCAGTATGATGCTGAGCACAGACCAAACGGCTCAAGGAGCTAGCATTGCGACGGAGGCAATGGAGCAACAGAATAAGGAAGTTGAACAATTAGCCACTGCAATGAATGAAATGGCGAGTACAGCACTTGAGGTTGCTAGTAATGCGCAAAGTGCAGCGAGTGCGGTGCAAAATGCAGATAAAGCTGTATTAGAGGGAGTCGATGCTATAAACGAAACAACCCAAATTATTACTCAATTATCCGGTCAAATAGATGAGGCTGTTATTGCTGTACAAGAGCTTGAAAGTGATACTGCGAGTATTGAGTCTATTTTAGGCGTGATAACCGGTATTGCAGAGCAAACTAATCTGTTAGCTCTAAATGCTGCGATTGAAGCAGCTCGAGCTGGAGAAATGGGGCGTGGTTTTGCGGTGGTCGCCGATGAAGTCAGAAACTTAGCGGCAAGAACTCAAGAGTCGACATCGGAGATTCGGAATAAGATAGAAAAGTTACAAACGGGTGTAACCGCGGTTGTAAATGTTATGGATAATAGTAAGCAAATAACAACGATAACGGTCGAAAAATCACAGCAAGCGAACGCAACGAATGAGCTAATCAGTGAAAGTATTCGTCAAATCACTGATATGAATTTACAGATTGCGAGTGCGGCTGAGGAGCAAAGTCAGGTTGCTGAAGAGATGAACCGAAATACTTCTAATATTCGCGATTTATCTCAGCAGGTCATGGATAACGCAGGACAAACAAACAAGGCAATGAAAACACAGGTGACTCAAGTTGGTAACCAAGAAACTATTTTAGGGCAATTTATCGTATAATCATACAGTCAATTATTTAAAATTTAAGTGGGATTAATATAGATTATTCTTACTTAAATTTAAGTATTTACCTATTTTTTGTTAGTCGCATGGTTCTAATACCTCATTGTTTCATCTCTGCAACATACTTTTTTACATCCATTTGTTGTTTAACGCTTCCATTTTAAGACGATCGGTCATAAAGTAATTACATGAGCAGATTAAAACGTAGTGAGCAGACCAGAGAAGCTTTAATTGAGGCCGGAATCGCGCAACTTTCTGAACATGGTTATCACGGTACTGGCATTAAACAGATCTTGGATGAAGTAAGCGTTCCTAAGGGATCGTTTTATAACTTTTTTGACAGTAAAGAGGCTTTTGTGGCTGAAGTAATTGGTCACTATAGCTGCAATTTGTTGAGCCAATTAAACGATTTTATAGAAGGGGAAGGTAAAAGCCTAAGCCCAGTTGAGCAGCTTAGGTCGATTTATCGCTATAGCCTTAAACAGTACGCGAGCCATGAGTTCAAGAAATCCTGTTTAGTCGGTTCTATAGCCACCGAAATTTCAGCTGAAAGCGAAATGTGTCGAATAGAGTTAGAGCGTGCGATGAAGAAGTGGCTAAAATTCTTCAGTGTTATTTTTACTGAAGCGCAAACTCAACAACTGGTGCGCGATGATATTAGCCCAGCCGATATGGCTGCGGTTTATTGGGCTGCTTGGGAAGGGGCATTAATTAAAATGAAAATGTCAGCGGATACCAAGCCGGTTAAAAAGATTATGGAATTGATGATTGAGACATTGTTGAAAAAATAATTCAGTATCTATCATTTAGGTATTCATGATGGATAGCATTTAAAGAAGCACACTCAATGTGCTTTTTTTATAATTAGTAATAAGACGATCGGTCTAATTTGATTGTTATACACAAAACACTATAAAGAATACAAAGGGGTTTCAGTATGAAAACAGTACTAGGTTCTAGTTTTACTTTAAAAAATGGTCAAGAAATTAAAAACCGTTTATTTAAGTCTGCGATGAGTGAACAGCTGGGTCTACGTGATCATAATCCAAAGCCAGGTTTAGCAAAGCTATACGGCCGTTGGGCTGATGGTGGTATTGGCTTGTCTATGACGGGCAATATCATGATTGATCGTGGTGCTTTGGGCGAGCCTAAAAATGTTGTTTTAGATGAGCAAAGTGATTTAACCGAATTCAAAAAGTGGGCAACTGCCGGTAAGAAAAATGGCTCTCACATTTGGACTCAACTTAATCATCCAGGTAAGCAAATTCCTAACTTTATTGTTGATGTGCCTGTTGCTCCTTCTGCAATCGCATTAACGCGTGGTTTAGAAAAAGGTTTTAATAAGCCTCGTGCGCTTTTAGAAGAAGAAATTTTGGTTATTATTAAAAAATTCGCCACCAGTGCAAAGCTAGCAAAAGACGCCGGTTTTACAGGGGTACAAATTCATGGCGCTCACGGTTATTTAGTCAGCCAGTTTTTATCACCGCGCCATAATCAGCGTGATGATCAGTGGGGGGGCTCGTTAGAAAATCGTATGCGTTTTGTATTGTCTATTTATAATGCTATTCGTGAACAAGTAGGCGCTGATTTTCCGATTGGTATTAAGCTGAACTCGGCTGATTTTATGAAAGGTGGTTTTACAGAAGAAGACTCAATGCAAGTAGTGAAGACACTTGCGGATGCAGGTATTGATTTAATTGAAATCTCGGGTGGGTCTTATGAGAACCCATCAATGATGGGCAGTGATGCTAAAAAGTCGACTGTTCAGCGTGAAGCATATTTCTTAGATTATGCCGAGAAAGTACGCTCGTTAGTGGATACACCGTTGGTGGTTACTGGTGGTTTCCGTTCGGCAAAAGCTATGCAAGAGGCATTGGATTCTGGTGCCACAGATTTTATTGGTATTGCTCGCACCACCTGTGTTGATCCTGATTTTCCTAATAAGTTGATTGCTGATGTTAATTATAAGCATCAATTGAAGGTATTAACGACCGGTAAGCCCGCCATTGATAAAATGGCTATGTTGGAAATTACTTGGTATGAAGCTCAGCTAGCGCGTATGGCTAAGGGTAAAAAACCTAAGGCTAATTTAAGTGAGTGGGGCGTATTCTTTGGTACATTATTTAATGCGGGCATTTATGCGTTTAGAAAGCGTCGTGCATAAGTTTTAAAGCACAGAAACAGATTTCTCAAGGCGATTCGTGACCAAAAATTAATTGTTCTTGAGGGGCTAATCATAGCCCCTTTAACATTCATTTATGACCGACAAATGAATGCTTCAGTTTAGGATATTTATGTTTGGTTGGTATTGTTTGCCTTTAGAATCTTCATAATAAAGTATGTTGTCTTGATTACTGCCATCGGCAAAAACTCTGCAAATCTCTGAAGGTTGATTTTGCAGCGCTGTTAGGTTTTTAATTTGATTAAATTTACAAAAATGATCTGTAATATGGCCATTTGAGAAGCTTTTCCATCTGCACTAGTAACTGCTAGGTCTTTTGTTATGCTGACCTATCGATTTTGTTCACTAGCGGCCAATACTTTCCATGCCATTTTGATCATGGATAGCATCATTTTCATCATCTCTCCATGACGTGATTCATAATGCTGGTTGAACCCGTTTCCTACGGGTTCGATAGGGCATTACATAGGCACATTTCATTTTGTTGACGGTAATATCGCACAAGAAAATTTTAGTAGTATTTGTACAATAGAATTAAAGCAGATGCTTTTTAAGGAAGCGCTCTATTTTCTCTAGTTCTATCTCTTCAATGTTTTCAATAGGGTTAAAAGGTGTGCCATCAAAGTACCTAGCGGTTGTGCCTTCACCGTCAGGACTCTTATGATCAACATCGATTGAGTCTCTCCAGCGCTCTGCATGGGTACGCCACTCTACTATATTGACCAGTTCAGGTGGGGTAAACCAAACGTCCCAAGTTAATACGTTACTTTTTTGCAGCATATTGCCTGAGCCTAGATTAAATATATCCATGACGAGTTCGTTGAATTCATCGACCATTGGATTATTCACTTTAATGATTGGGCCAATCTCAACGCCTAGATTAGCAACGTCCCACGCTTCTTCTGTATGTTTTGCAAAAGTGGGGATGTCGAAGCTTGTTGTTTCACCTTTACGTAGTGGAAATATAGGTTCTTGGGGGTTGCCCGGCTTGTGAGTAGATACTCTAATTGCT
>OJEW01000055.1_pt1 | contig 64480 bp, 61 predicted proteins | sample 1593861 | NCBI WGS metagenome assembly OJEW01 (sample SAMN05416806, study PRJEB24817) | seawater metagenome | isolation source: Sea water | place: Canada:Atlantic | collected 2013-11
CGATGTAAATCATTTCCATAGTAGTTTCCTATCTATTTTAGTTAAGGTTAAAGTTAAAAATTAACAGTTAAGTTAAAGGGTAAAATCTTCAGTTCGGTAATAACGGCGACACATTATTATGCCGCCCATACTACCTAGTGATCTTCGTGAGCCATACCTAAATATACGATGGTTAGCATCATAAAAATAAATGCTTGCAAAGTAATTACTAGAATATGGAATACTGCCCATGCCCACTGCAATACGCCAGCAAATAAACCCAGCGCCAATCCAGTCGAGAACATTAATGCGATTAGAATGAAGATCATCTCACCGGCATACATGTTACCGAACAAACGCAATGCAAGAGAGATTGGCTTAGCAATTAAAGCTAGCACTTCTAAGGCAAAGTTTACTGGAATGAAAAGGGCTTGAACTACTGGGTTTTTCACATTGAAAGGATGCAGAGTTAATTCTGCCATGAACCCACCAATGCCTTTTACTTTAATGCCGTAGAAGATCATCAAAGCAAATACTGAAATAGCTAGACCAGCTGTAATGTTAGGATCTGTAGAAGGTACGATTTTCATATACGCTTGATGCGCTTCGCCGCCTGCTGCAACCCATGCTAATTCGAATAACTTAGGAATAATGTCTACTGGAATTAGATCCATTAGGTTCATCATGAATACCCAAGTAAATACGGTTAACGCAAGTGGTGCAACCAATGGGTTTTTACCATGAAAGGTTTCTTTCACTGTGTTATCAATAAAACCAATAATCACTTCTACGAAGTTCTGCATACCAGAAGGTACACCGGTTGTTGCTTTTTTAGCCGCGCGGCCAAAAATAAACATTAATACTATTGCCAAGCCAACTGACCAAGCTAGAGAATCAACATTGAATGCCCAAAACCCCATATCTACAGCTTCTTGTCCGCTATGTGCTAGCGTCCAAGTTGCTTCAGTCAATTCTTCTACCACTTTACCGTTTTCATCCAAACGCTCGTAACCTGCTGGTAACTCGCCGTATGTCAGATTGGTAAGGTGGTGCTTGATGTAACCAGTCGCATCAGTTGCCATCTTTCACTCTCAATCATAAGTTTAAAAAAATGTTAAAAAGCTCTGATCAATTCATTCTTAGAATAAACTCATCAGAGCTTCGCAATTCTTGCCATCATCACATGACTAAACTGTACTGTGATGAATACCCCAAACAATGCCCAGGGAATCAAGGGTTTTACTTGTGAGAAAATCACTGCAAACATCACAATGGTTAATATAAATTTCCCACTTTCACCTTGATAAAACGATTGCACGACCCGACCAACAGAGCGTGCACCGCGATATCTGAACGAGCGCCATATCAAATAACTATTTGGTATGGCACTGGCTAAACCACCTAATAAAGCGGAATAGCTTGCCTCAAAACTGTGTATTAAGGCTATTAAAGCCAAAATAATACTCAAGCCAAATTGCATCACAATGATGCGATAAGCAGGAGGTCTAGTTATCGATGTCACAGCCGACCTCTCTTATGCCTACTATTTTAGGCGCATGGATTATATTGATTCGCGGCCTATTCTTCAACCTAAAGTGAAAAAATGAAACGATTTAATTGTCTAATAGTGTCTAGATTTTGCTCTTATTGGCCTTCAAATTATTGTATGTGTTCTAAAATCCCATCTAACTCATCTAGGTTATTATAATTAATCACTAACTTACCTTTACCCTTAGCCGAGTGCTGAATCGCTACATTGGCCCCTAAACGCTCGCCTAATGTGCGCTCAAGTCTTTGTATATCTGGGTTGGGGCGGAATTTTTCCTTAGCTTTATCCCCTTGCTGTGCTTTTTCTTGTTGATTACGCACATAGGTTTCGGTTTGGCGAACGGTCATGTCTTTCGCTACAACATGACGGGCTGCTTCACTTTGCACTTGCCCTTGTAACCCCAGTAAGGCCTTAGCATGACCCATTTCGATATCACCGCGTTCGAGCATGATTTTCACATCCTCGTTCAGCTGCATTAATCTTAATAAGTTTGCCACGGTTGCACGGGACTTACCGACAGCATCACCCACTTCTTGCTGTGTTAGTTCAAATTCACTTTGCAAGCGGTGAAGCGCTTGCGCTTCTTCCATCGAATTTAAATTTTCGCGCTGAATATTTTCGATCAAGGCCATGGCAATAGCAGCATCGTCTGGAACATCGCGAATAATCACAGGAACGGTATCAAAACCCGCTAACTGAGTTGCGCGCCAACGGCGTTCACCGGCAATAATCTCATAACGCTGCGGGCCATTGTGAGTTGCGCTATCGATTGGTCGAATAACAATTGGCTGCATTAATCCTTGCGCTTTAATAGAAGATGCTAGCTCTTCTAATGCTTCTTGGTGCATATCTTTGCGTGGCTGATATTGACCGGGCTGAATAAACTCAACCGGTAAATGCTTGATGCCGTTTGTCGAACTTGCAGCACTGTCTTCATGAGGCTGAATACTGACTTTTTGCTCTTGATTAGAAGCGGCCGCATCCGTTGCAGATTTATTGTTCGCTAATGCATCACCTAATAATGCATCTAGGCCTCTACCTAGGCCACGTTTCTTTGACATGCGTTTTTCCAATTTTTCAGAAGCTTATGTAGTGGATTTTTTAGTGTTAGTACGACGATTTATTTCGCCCGCCAGTGCCAAGTAAGCGATTGCACCGCGTGAGTTTTTATCATAAGCCAAGGCGGGTAAACCATAACTGGGAGCCTCTGCTAAACGCACGTTACGGGGAATCACTGTGGTATAAACCTTATCACCAAAATGTTCGGTTAATTGATTTGATACATCATTGGTTAAGCTATTGCGCGGATCGTACATGGTGCGCAAGATACCTTCTATTTCAAGCTCTGGATTGAGATTAGATTGAATTTTGTTAATGGTTTGCATTAATGCCGACAGACCTTCCAAAGCATAGTACTCACACTGCATAGGAATCAATACACCTTGTGCAGCCACCATCGCATTTACCGTTAGCATGCTTAACGACGGAGGGCAGTCAATAATTACGTAATCATAGTCGCCACGAACGCTATCTAAGGCTGATCGTAAGCGAGTCTCTCGTTTTGGTAAATCCATTAACTCAACTTCTGCTGCGGTTAAGTTAGCATTGGTGGGCAAAACATCAAAACCCGCCTGTTCTGCTAAGACAATAGCGTCTTTAATATCGCTTTGGCCGATTAATACTTCGTATAACGATTGTTCTAAGTCGTGTTTATCGATACCACTTCCCATAGTGGCATTACCTTGAGGGTCAAGATCAACCATCAATACTTTGCGCTTTGTAGCCGCAAGAGAAGCAGACAGATTAACGGCGGTAGTCGTTTTCCCTACACCGCCTTTTTGATTGGCAACGACAATTATTTTGCTCATTTCGCTATCCTGCAACCCAGTCAATCGGGGTATTAAAATTATTTGGGTTTAAAGGCTAAAAGATGACGTTCTGCGTCAACCCCAGGAACATTTAATTCATGGCTTTCTATTAATTCATATTTATCAGCAACAGCAGCAAACTCTTCTGTTGGGTAAATGCCTTTCATGGCCAAGAATATGCCATCTTTTGCTAATAAATGCGTGCACCAATATGTCATATCGGAAATTGAAGCAAAAGCACGAGACACGATCATATCGAAACCTTGCTCGGGTTGATAGGCTTCTACACGTTCATTAATGATGGTGACGTTATCGAGTTTTAAAGCCAGCTTTGCCTGAAAAAGAAAGCGGGTTTTTTTACCGTTGCTATCAAGCAAAGTGAATTTTTTTTGTGGATTCATTATTGCTAAAACGATCCCTGGCAAACCTGGGCCCGTACCGACATCAATGATGTTATCCACAGTTTGAATGTGAGAGTGCACGATGAGGCTGTCTAAAAGATGCAGCGGAATCATTTGCTCGGGATCGCGGATGGCCGACAAGTTATAGGCTTTATTCCACTTAATGAAGAGTTCTAAATATTGAACCAAAAGCTCAAGTTGCTGATCACTAAGAACAACGCCCATTTGAGTTGCGCCGGTGGAAATTGCAGAAGAATAATTTGCCATAAGGTATCTGGTGTTAAGATGTTTATAAAGTTGCAGCATTCTATCATAAAAGATTAAAAGCACTTACCACCGCAAAGCACTCACTTTATTTAGCCCAAAAACCGACTATTAGCAGCCACGTCTTTAATCACAACAGCATTCGCGCCAATAATGGCATTCTCGCCAATCGTCACTCCTGGTAAGATTTTTACTCCACCGCCAATCCATACGCCATCGCCAATAACCACTGGCTTGGCGATACAGCCCCCCGCTCTTCGCGCCATGGCATCACGGGGATGATCAACGGTATAGATGTGCACAGCTGGCCCTAGCATAACGTCATTACCAATAATGATGTCGGCACTGTCTAAAAAGACGCAGTTAAAATTAGCGTAGAAGTTGTCGCCTAAGGAGATTTGACCGCCGTAGTCGCATTGAAATCCAGGTTCAATGACTGCTGTGGATAACTTATTGAATAAACGACTGATGTGCTTGAAATTGCCTTTGCTCGGGTGAGCATTGTATTTACCGCAAGCAAGGCGAGCTTTTTCGCGCAATAGACGCAGTTCAAGATCAAGGCTATTAAAAGGTTGGCCTGAGCGCATTTTATCGAGCTCAGGAATATTGTTATCCATTCTGAATACTCGTCTTAGCTGATCTTATTTGGATTTGCTTGTGAATATTTACTGACCAAGCCAACTCTTAAACCAAACAAAGAAAACAGCTGATTAACCGTCTCTAAGGTAGGGTTCGCTTGTCCAGACTCTATTCCAGCTAACGTTCGTAAAGAAACTCCAGTCAGCTTGGCAAAATCTTTTTGATTTAGACCAGAGATTTCTTTGCGTAAGCGTTGCAAGCCTTCGCCTAACAGTAGGTCTCCTCTGGCAATTCCTTGTTCGACTTGGGTTAATATTTCACGCCTTGAGAGCTGTTCTTGAGAATTAGCAACTATGTTATTCATTTAAATCAAAAACCCACTTTGCTAATTTTGTGTCGAGCTTGTCTAGGTTTATTTTTGGATGTTGAGTAATTTCAACGGCTAAACCAAATTCCTTGGCTAAACGAGGTATCTTGCGCAGCTTTTGGGCACATTGCTGTAATCCTTGCCACAGCCATTCTGCTGTTATCTTTATTGATGAAACATCGTTACTCATTTGGCAGGCTCGCTTCTGGATAAAATAATCCCCTATCATCTTCTGATAATAAAAACTTAGGTGCTTCTCCTCCTGCACCAGTAGCGCCACCAATCGCTGCACCTGCAATGCTGGCATAATCGATAAAATCACTATCACGAGTTATTACATCTTTAAGTTCAAAACCTTTCACAATATCTGTTTCTAATTCAATGCCTGCTACGCGTATATTACCGATAGGCGATAGTGAGCATTCACTAAGCATTGTAAAGTCATATGCATATTCTAATGCCGGGGATAAGTTTTTTTCTGCAGCGGCTGACGAGTTATGATTCATAACAACAACTTTAATTAATGCATTATATTGCATTAATTAAAGCAATAACTTCTAAAAAATGCAATAAAGTACACTAATAACTTTAATTCAACGCTATTAATGCAATAAATTGCACTTTATGCTTCTTTAGCTAGGCACTTTTACGCGCAAGTTTTAGCTTTTTCATGTGAACTAGGATCTGGCTAATCGCTGCCGGGGTTACGCCCTGAATGCGCGAAGCTGAGCCTAAGGTTTCTGGCTTCATTGTATCGAGTTTCTGAATCACTTCGTTCGATAGACCACCAATTACCGTGTAATCGAAGTTCTCTGGCAAAGGCGTTTCTTCATAGCGACGCATTTGTTCGATTTCATCTTTTTGGCGCGAGATGTAACCATCGTACTTGGCTTGAATCTCAACTTGCTCAGCAACCTGTGGATTAGTAACCGGCTCGCCTTTAATACCAGCAACATCCGCATAACTTAAACCCGGGCGTTTTAACAGGTCTTTTAAACTGTATTCACGCATTAATGGGCTTTCGATCATGGCATTAACCGCGTCGCCTTCTGGGGTTTTTGGTTGAACCCAAGTTGTGGCTAAACGCTGGTTTTCTTTTTCGATGGATTCTTTCTTTTCACAAAAAGCCGCCCAACGTTCATCGCCTACTAAACCAATATTGCGGCCAATTTCAGTTAAACGTAAATCGGCGTTATCTTCACGCAAAATCAAGCGGTATTCCGCACGGCTGGTGAACATGCGATACGGTTCTTTAGTACCCATAGTGATTAAGTCGTCGACTAATACACCGATGTAAGCTTCATCACGACGAGGGGTCCAAGCTTCTTTTTCGAACGCACGCAGCGCCGCATTTGCACCGGCCAATAAACCTTGCGCACCGGCTTCTTCGTAGCCCGTGGTACCGTTGATCTGCCCAGCGAAATACAAGTTAGGAACAAACTTGGTTTCTAAACTGTGCTTCAAGTCTTGCGGATTAAAATAATCGTATTCAATCGCATAACCTGGGCGAGTAATGTGAGCTTTTTCAAAACCGACCATACTGTGGATAAGGTCTAGCTGTACATCAAATGGCAAGCTGGTTGAGATACCATTGGGGTATAATTCGTGAGTTCTTAAACCTTCTGGCTCGACAAAAATCTGGTGGCTGTTTTTATCAGCAAAACGCATCACCTTATCTTCAATCGACGGACAATAACGTGGGCCAATGCCTTCGATTACGCCAGAATACATGGGCGAGCGATCTAAGTTAGCGCGAATAATATCGTGAGTACGCTCATTGGTGTGCGTGATGTAGCAATTAACTTGCTCTGGGTGTTCGTTCACATTGCCCATAAATGACATTACCGGTAACGGTAAATCACCTGGCTGAACTTGCATTACCGAGAAATCAACGCTGCGCGCATCGATGCGAGCAGGAGTACCGGTTTTTAAACGACCTACGTTAAACGGCATTTCCCGTAAACGGTGTGCCAAAGCTATAGAAGGTGGATCTCCGGCGCGGCCGCCTTTGTGATTTTCTAAACCAATGTGAATCGTGCCGCCCAAGAATGTACCCGCAGTTAATACAACTGTGGTCGCGTGAATGCGCATATTGGTATTGGTAACTACACCGGCGGCTTTTTCGCCTTGCATGATGAGGTCATCACACGACGCTTGGAATATATCGAGATTATCTTGGTTTTCTACGATGTCGCGGATTGCGCCGCGATATAACTGACGATCAGCTTGGGCACGGGTTGCACGCACGGCTGGGCCTTTTCGCGCATTCAAGGTACGAAATTGAATGCCGCCCTTATCGGTAGCTCGGGCCATTGCGCCGTCTAAAGCATCAATTTCTTTTACTAAATGACTTTTACCAATGCCGCCAATGGCAGGGTTACACGACATAACGCCGATGGTATCGGTATTGTGAGTCAGTAGCAGAGTTTTTGCCCCCATACGAGCCGACGCAAGCGCAGCCTCTGTTCCCGCATGACCACCACCAACAACAATTACATCATAACGAACCGGATAATCCACAAGTACAACCTCAAACGGGCTCAATCGAGCACAAAGCTGATTCCACGGTGGGTACAGCCGTTATGCTGCAATCGTGGAATCTTAAAAATGGCGCGCATTATACCTGAATTTATAGCCAAAGGCAGTGGATAGAAATAGTATTTGGTTAAAAATTGTTCAAATATTTTATTAACTTATTCACATCTGATTTATTGTTTGTGGGTAGAGTTATAAAGAATATTTAGTAAATAATAAAACTCTTTATAAATCATAGGTTTATATTTTATTTTTCTTTGTATATTTCTGTGCATAAATGTGGATAAGTATTAAAGTAAAATGTTATACAGTTATTTACTAAGAGGTCATACCGAGATATCCGGAGAGTTATTACACCTAACCCACAGAGTTATCCACAATAAAGGCAATACAATTAACTTATACCTCCTTTTTTGTGAATAACTGTGATTTTGTGTTTATGGAACCTGTTCGGCTGGGGTTTCTTCTTCTGGTGCGGTTGTATTATTTGAAGAGGCAGGAGCAGTAAAAGTCATGAAAAGTAGAGAACTTCCCATCTTGCTGTAAAACTCTAACTCGCCATCGGCATTAATCGCTGCATAACCGGTTGAGTTGCCGTTAAAACCATCACAGTTTTTTCTATTTATAGTCAAAGAAAGCAAGGATTGTGAAGCATTAATTAATTTAATTTCACCTTCAAAAGAACAGTCATTTTCAACACCATTATTTACCCCTAGAAATTTACCGTTCTGAGTAATATTTAGCTGTATATCTGCTGTTGTCCACTCCCCAGTTAGTGAACTAAGTGATGAAGGGCTGTTGAAACTGAGGTCATTCGTAAGTTGTAATGAACCATATTCTCTATTGCTGGTTTCATAATCACCAACAATTAACGTTTCGTTAGCTAATAAGCCATTAATTGAATAGTTTGTTGAGTTTCTGTCAGATATGTATTCAAAATTTACTGAATCTTGGTAAGCAAAAGGGTAAGCCGTTAGGGTTATTTCCAACTCTTCTGATGCTGGTGATTTAACCGATCCAAACAGAGCTTGGTCGGCATCAAGTCCATAAATATTATTGTTATAAATTAATACTCTCAAGGTTTCTGTTTGTTCAAAACCTCCATTCCAAAAGCCATTTAGCGCAGAAATACTGGTTTCTGTTACATCGTCATCTTCCTTTTCTTCTGGTAAACAGGCAGACAACAACATGAGAGGCGCTACTAGAAATAGAGCTTGAGTTGCTTTCTTCACGCTGGAAGAAAACATAGATAGATTTGGGGACACGGCCGACCTCACAAATTATATGGCGATTATAACGAACAATATAACTATAGATGTCGGCTGATGTTTTGCAGGCTTTAGTTATTATTCTAGCCTGCTAGTAATCACTTACTTTTAAATAAAAAGCAGCTTTTAATTTAACTGCTTTTACTTACCAATACAGAAGCTACCAAAGATATTGCCAAGTAAATCATCGGCGGTGAATTCACCGGTGATCTCGCCTAATGCTTGCTGGGCCATGCGTAGGTCTTCTGCCAGGAGTTCACCAGCCATTGCCCCTAATAGCTGGTCTTCACCCGCCTGAATGGCATCTTGGGCTTTCTCGAGTGCTTTAATATGGCGGCGGCGGGCTAAAAAGCCACCTTCGTTGGTGGAATTGAATCCCATGACTTCTTTTAAGTGTTCACGTAATTCCAATATGCCTAAATTTTGCTTAGCAGAAATAGATAGTGTTGGGAAATCCGCTTCTTTGTGTAAACCGACTTTGGCAGATACATGGTCACTGGCTAATAAATCCGCTTTGTTGCGGATAACAGTAATGCGGCCACTTTCGATGAGTTTTTCGGTTTCTTCTTTTAAACCTTGTTCATCATAAAGTGCATGTAGCAAGGCTTTAGGATCGGTTTTTTGACCATCGCTTTCTAGCGAGCTATCTATCATTAATAAGATACGATCAGCTTGGGATATTTCTGCCCAAGCGCGCTGAATACCAATGCGTTCAACTTCATCTAGGGCATCGCGTAAGCCTGCGGTATCTATGATGTGCAGCGGCATACCATCAATGTGGATATGCTCTTTTAAAACATCACGGGTTGTACCGGCAATATCGGTAACAATGGCTTTATCTTGGCCTGCCAACGCATTAAGAAGTGAGGACTTACCAGCGTTAGGACGCCCAGCAATCACGACGTTCATGCCTTCACGTAAAATCGCGCCTTGATTGGCTTCGGCTAATACACCTGCCACTGCGCTTTTCACGTCTTGCAGCATGGCTGAGACTTTACCGTCGCTTAAAAAGTCGATCTCTTCTTCTGGAAAGTCGATTGAGGCTTCAACGAAGGTGCGCAAGTGGATAAGTTGGTCAACTAAGCCATGAACTTTGTCGGAGAAAACACCCTGCAAAGAACGTAACGCACAACGTGCTGCTTGCGCTGATGATGAATCAATCAAATCGGCAATGGCTTCAGCTTGCGCTAAATCGAGCTTGTCGTTTAAAAAAGCTCGTTCAGAGAATTCACCCGGCCTAGCAATACGAGCACCCAGCTCTACACAGCGTTGTAAAATGAAATCAAGAACAACTGGGCCACCATGTCCTTGCAGTTCTAAAACGTCTTCACCGGTGAACGAATGTGGGTTGGGGAAGAATATACCTAAGCCTTGATCCAATTCATTACCATCAGCATCCTTAAAAGCCCCATAATGCGCGTAACGCGGCTTTGGTAGCAGCCCAAGCACCGCATGAGCGATCTCTTGTGCCTTAGCACCAGATACACGCACAATCCCTACCCCGCCTCGGCCAGGAGCAGTAGCAATAGCGGCGATGGTATCTTGGTGAACGGATTCGGATACAGACATATGAAATTCCTAGGATGAAAAAGCTACCAAACTGATTACTAAGTATTGCTTCCGCAAAACGGCGTAAATACATCACTCAGTACATCCTGTATTTCGCCCTATGGGCAACTTACAGTTGTGCAAAATATACTCCAGTAATTTTGTCCCTGTAGCCTTAGCTAAAACATCCATGTTTTAGATATTTGCTCCACAATTACTTCGTAATCAATCGGTTTAAATATTCTGGTGATAATTATATGGATTTCATTTTATCCACAAAAAAGGCCGCTGTCTTTCAACAGCGGCCTTTTATCGAACACACTCACTAAAACGATCGTTTAAATACAGTCTTAGTTATCTGCGTTCTCAATTTGCTTAGTGATGACATACTGCTGAGAGATCGACAGTAAGTTGTTCACTACCCAGTAAAGCACAAGGCCCGATGGGAAGAACAAGAAGAATACCGTGAAAATAACAGGCATCAACTTCATAACACGAGCTTGCACAGGATCTGGAGGCGTCGGGTTCAACTGCATCTGAACAAACATACTCGCACCCATTAATAAAGGTAATACGAAGTAAGGATCAATTGCCGACAAATCGTCAATCCATAAGAAAAACGGGGCTTGGCGCAACTCAACACTTTCTGCAAGTACCCAATACAAGGCAATAAATACTGGCATCTGTACAAGAATAGGTAAGCAACCACCAAGAGGATTGATCTTCTCTTTCTTATACAAGGCCATCATTTCTTGGCCTAGCTTTTCTTTATTATCACCGTACTTTTCACGAATCGATGCAAGCTTAGGAGCAACTTTTCGCATATTCGCCATGGAGCGATAGCTGGTTGCAGACAATTTGAAGAAGGCTAGCTTAATCAGAACCGTTAACAAAATGATCGCTACACCCCAGTTACCTACACCAGCGCCTAGGTCAATTTCTACCATGCCTAAAAAGTTAATATAGCCAGACTCAATGAAATTCATCACCGCAAACAAGGGTTGAGCAATCCACCATAACCAACCGTAATCTACGGTTAAGTCTAGATTTTCAGCAACATCGGCTAAAACATATTGTGATTTAGGGCCAACATATAATTTAGCACCCACCGAACCTGTGCCACCGGCCTCAACCTGTAGAGGTGTTTTGCCATCATGGAAACCAACTATATATTCACCCTGTTTATTAGGTTTGGCATAAACCGAATGAGTGGTGTCTGGGTCAGCAACCCAAGCCGATACGAAGTAGTGTTGCAACATAGCAACCCAACCACCGTCAACAGATTCTGAGAAACGTTTGTCATCAATATCATCGAAGCTGATTTTTTCATACTTAGATAGATTGGTGGTAATTGCAGGCCCTAAATACGCCTGCATTCCCATAGAGCTGCCTTGTTGTGGATCTTCGCTGCGGTCACGTTTTAACTGAGCAAAGAAAACACCACGCCATTGGTTATCTGTACCGTTAGCAATTTGATAATTAACATCGATTAAGTAGTTGTTACGCTGAAAAGTGAATACTTTTTTAACTTCAACGCCATCTAACTGAGTGAATAACTCTACAACTAAGGAATCAGCAGATTCATCTAATTGATAATTAACCTGAGAAGTAGAATAAGGCTGCGTTTTTTCCCATTGCTTGCCTTTAGCATCTAACAAACCACTTTGTGCAACATAGACTCGACGGGCATTGTTTTCCATTAAGACAAATGGAATGTCTTTATTACTGATGTCTGCAGGATAAGCCGGCAAAGACACTTCAACAATTTCACCACCAAATGGATTAATTGTTACGTTTAAAACGTCGGTCTTCACTTGTATTAATTGAGTACTAACAGCAGCTTTAACTTCAGGTTCAGCAGCAGGTATGACATTGGGAATGTCGCTATCATTAGCTGAAGTACTGTCTGCAGTTATGCTGTCATTCGCCATGGGTGAATCACCCATTTCAATTGCAGTATTTTGTGCAATAGGCGCGTTAGCAGCCGTGTCTTGACCGTAATCGTCATTCCACGCAAGAATTAAAAAATAAGTTGAAATAGCCAGGCCAAATATTATGGCAAAACGGCGGATATCCATGATTAAGGGTTCCGTCTACAGCATGAGTGGGAAGGGTTAAGATCAGGTACAGGGTCGACACCATGACTTGCCCAAGGATGGCAACGCAAAATGCGTTTCATGGCCAGCTTTCCGCCAGTCAAAGCACCATATCGTACAATTGCCTCGTGCGCGTACGCAGAGCATGTAGGATAATAACGGCATCGGCTGGGAAATAAAGGACTGATTGCGTAACGGTAGAAATTAACAGGTAATAAAAGTAATTTTGCCATGAAAGACACAGCTTTTGGCTTATTTTCTTTTATTTTTGTTGGGTCGTTTACCATTAGATTGCCTCAGCTTGAACCAGAGACCATCAATCATCTCACGTATTTCGCCGTTCTCAAGATCAGAGATCCCAGGACGAGCTAAAATTACAAAATCATTGTTAGCCATTTTATGCTGATTCAGGCGAAAAGACTCACGAATAATACGCTTTATACGATTTCTCTGAACAGCATGTTTAACATGCTTCTTAGCTATAACAAAGCCTAAGCGAGATACGTCGTTTTTATTCGGAGTAGCCAGAATCAAAAGGTATCGATTACTGGCCTTAAACTCAGTGTTATTAAATACTTGGGAGAAATCCCCAGGGCTCAATAAGCGAACGGATCTAGGGAATTCAAAAGTATTCATACACTGATTAAAGCGTTATTAAGCTGATAAGCTTTTACGGCCTTTAGAACGACGAGCAGAAATAATCTGACGACCGCTTTTAGTAGCCATACGGGCACGGAAACCGTGGTTACGCTTACGTTTTAGAACGCTTGGTTGAAATGTACGTTTCATAGCAATTACTCATCTAATTCACACAATGTGTGGATTTAGGGGTTTAAAAATTAGGGACGAGATTGTATTGAAATTATTTGTATTAAGCAATGGCGAATCTGTATTTATTTTAATCACCTGGGATGCAAGTAAATCCAAGTTTTAATTTGTTGTTATTCACTTTCTTATAAAATATTAAATTAAGAATATGTATTTATGTATGTAAGTAATGTTTATTTATTCTTATTACTACTATTAGATAAACTAAAATCTGTTGATAACCAAATAAAACCCTTTAAAATCAATAATATACAGAAAGTGTAACTCATGTTTTGTTTGCGTTTAACCTGAGTATGAGTACTCTAATAACCAGTGGATAACTCGCGACTTTTACACAAGGTGATTTTTAGGGTTTTATTTGTACACATTCCATTTTCTACTCTTAAGAGGTTATCCACATCGTTATTATACCTTTTAATAGGCGTTTACGGTGTTATATGTGGATAACTTTAATGCATTTAGGTTAGAATGCTGTCTTATTAAATAAGTAACAATTTTATTATGGGATGCTGTTAGGTGGCTGAGGCGCTCTGGAATCGCTGTTTGGATTATTTACAAGATGAATTGCCTTCACAGCAATACAATACTTGGATTCGTCCTCTACAAATAGAAGTAGATGGGGAAGGCCTGCTGCTGCGTGCACCAAACCGGTTTGTTAAAGATTGGGTTAAAGATAAGTACCTTCACCGTATCCACGAAATTATTTGTGAAATCAATGATGGGCAATTAATCCAAGTTGATATTGCTATTGGTGCTAAAGCTGCGGCTAGCAGCAACATTGCGCCATTACCTAAAACAGCACCAAAACCCAAAATGCCGCCCTTACCTACAACTAAACCAGTTATTGGTAATACATCAAGACCCCCTTCATTTATTGATGAAGATTTAAATGAAGACGCTAACGCACCCTTGCAAGGTTCTTTAGATATAGAACAAGCAACAATTCCAGTTAGCCAACCCAACTTTGCACTAACACGTAGAGATGTTATTCAGCCAAATACTACTGCGCCATCTGGCCGTCGTGAAGTTCAAGTTGAAGGTGGAATACAGCATCAAAGTTTCCTCAATAAAACTTTCACGTTTGATACTTTTGTAGAGGGTAAGTCTAACCAACTAGCCCATGCCGCAGCGCAGCAAGTTGCAGAAAATGCAGGTGGTTCTTACAACCCACTATTTATATACGGTGGTGTAGGATTAGGTAAAACGCATTTAATGCATGCGGTTGGCAACCATTTACAACAAAAAGACAGTAGTGCGCAGGTCCTGTATGTGCACTCAGAGCGTTTTGTGCAAGATATGGTGAAAGCACTACAATTAAATGCTATTAATGAATTTAAACGTTTCTATCGCAGCCTAGATGCTTTATTAATTGATGACATTCAATTTTTTGCCGGTAAAGAACGTTCGCAAGAAGAGTTTTTTCACACCTTTAATGCTTTGTTAGAAGGTGGCCAACAAATGATTTTAACGTGTGATCGTTATCCGCGTGAAATTAATGGTTTAGAAGAACGTCTAAAAAGTCGCTTTGGTTGGGGTTTAACCGTTGCAGTTGAACCGCCTGAGTTAGAAACTCGAGTGGCAATATTATTGAAAAAAGCGCAGCAAGCTAATGTAGAATTACCTGACGACGCTGCTTTTTTTATTGCACAAAAAATACGTTCTAATGTTCGTGAATTAGAAGGTGCATTAAAACGAGTGATTGCTAACTCGCATTTCACGGGAAGTAAAATTACACTACCCTTTATTAAAGAGTCTCTGAAAGATTTACTTGCTTTACAAGATAGACAGGTAAGTATTGATAATATCCAGAGAACTGTTGCAGAATACTATAAATTGAAGCTTTCAGACTTGTTATCTAAAAGACGTACACGCTCTATAGCGCGTCCTAGACAAGTCGCAATGGCATTAAGTAAAGAATTAACCAACCATAGCTTGCCAGAAATTGGTGAAGCTTTTGGTGGCCGCGATCATACGACAGTTCTACACGGTTGTCGTAAGGTAAAAGAATTACAAGAAACTATGGCAGACATTAGGGAAGACTACAAAAACCTAATGCGCTCACTAACAACCTAGATGGGTAAAGTGGAGAAACATGAAGTTCGTAATTTCTAGGGAAGCACTACTGCGCCCATTACAACTTGTTGCTGGTGTTGTTGAAAAACGCCAAACCTTACCAGTATTGTCTAATATTTTATTGGACATAAAAGGACAGCAATTATCATTAACAGGTACCGACCTTGAGGTTGAGCTTGTTGGCCGTGTAACTTTGGAAGAAGTTGCAATGGAAGGTGAAATTACCGTACCTGGTAAAAAGCTAATGGATATTGTCCGTTCACTGCCAGATGGGGCTATGATTGACTTTGAACAAGATGATCAGCGCATTATAGTTCGCTCTGGTCGATCTCGTTTTACCCTATCAAGCTTACCGGCTACGGATTTCCCAAATATCGAAGACATTGAGGGTGAGCAACCTTTCACTGTTGAGCAAGCTAAATTACGTCGAGTAATAGATCGTGTTGCTTTTGCTATGGCGCAACAAGATGTTCGTTATTATCTAAATGGTATGTTGTTAGAAGTTAATGCTTCTTCTTTACGTTCGGTTGCTACAGACGGCCACCGTTTAGCAACGTGTATTGTTGATGCTAGTGGGCCTGAAACCCAACTACAACTAATTGTGCCGCGTAAAGGTATCCTTGAGTTAAGTAAGTTACTGACAGAGCCAGAAGATAGTGTAACGCTTCTTTTAAGCCCAAATCATATTCGTGCTGAAACCGGTGATTTTACGTTTACCTCCAAACTGGTAGACGGTAAATTCCCTGATTATGGCCGCGTTATTCCTAAAAACGGTAATAAGGTAATTTTTGCTGATCGCCAAGAGCTTCGCCAAGTTTTTGCACGTACTGCTATTTTATCAAACGAAAAATATCGTGGTGTTCGTGTTGTGCTTAGCTCAGGTAATTTGCAAGTTTTTGCCAACAACCCAGAGCAAGAAGAAGCTGAAGAATCCATCGCTGTTGATTACGAAGGCGATACTTTAGAAGTCGGTTTTAACGTAAGTTATTTGCAAGATGTATTGGGCGTTATTAATAGCGATCAAGCTAAAATCACCCTATCGGATGCAAACAGCAGTGCGTTATTAGAAGAAGCAGAAAATAGCGATGCGTTATATGTCGTTATGCCAATGCGTTTATAACCGTTAAACCCTTTCTTCTGATGGCAATTTTTTTATGCCAATAAAGCGTTTGCAAATTAGTGGTGTACGTAACTTACAGCCACTCTCTTTAACCCCCTCTTTGGGGGTTAATTTTATCTATGGCGAAAATGGTAGTGGTAAAAGCAGTTTGCTTGAAGCCCTCTATATTCTTGCTAATGGTAAATCTTTCCGACACCACCTTTTAAAACCTGTTATCCAACATAGTATGGATACCTGCGTGTTGTTTTCTGAAATTGATGATAATCGTATGGGCACAGCTCGCTTAGGGGTTCAACGTAGCCGTAATGGCGAAAAAGCAATTAAGCTCAATGGCGAAGCATTACAATCACAAGCAGAAGCTTCTGCTTGGTTGCCAGTGCAAATCATTGAACCTAACACTTTCAAATTACTTTCTGGTTCACCTCAAGAGCGTCGTCAATTTATCGATTGGGGAGTGTTCCACGTGGAACATTCTTTTTTGAATCAGTGGCGTGAATTCAAAAAACTACTACTACAAAGAAATGCTGTTTTAAAGAAAGGAGAGCCGGACTGGTTGGATGTATGGGACAAAGGATTTGTAAAAGCGGCAAATGCTGTAAACGTAGCAAGGAAAGCGTATATAGAGCGATTACTGCCTGTATTTGAGCATACTTTAAGTCGATTAGATGATAATCTAGACATCCAATTAAGCTTCTATCCTGGCTGGGAAAGAAACTCAGATTTAATTGAAATATTAGATAAGCAGCGCGATCGAGATATACAAATTGGGCATACTCAGTCAGGCCCTCAGCGTGCTGAATTACGCATTAAAACGAATGGTATTAATGCAGCTGATGTTTTATCTAGAGGTCAACAAAAAGCGGTTGTTGCAGCCCTTAAGTTATCTCAAGGTTTGTTATTTCAGCAAGAAACAGAAAGAAGCACAATTTATTTAGTCGATGATTTAGCGTCTGAACTCGATGAAACCCATCGTTTTGCTTTATGTCAGCTATTAGAAGATTTAAAATGTCAGGTTTTTATTACTAGTATTGAACACAACAGTATTAGTGATCAATGGAAACCAAAAGGCAGTAAAATGTTCCACGTGGAACATGGTAATATTACAGATACAACAAATACAGAAAATGAGTGAATATTCGATAAAAACCTTATCGAATATTTATTGGTAAAAATAATAAAACAGAATTTTACGCGATCCAGTGCGCAAGCATTGAATGCGGGTTTATCTCATTAGGGGACAGGATATGAGTGAAGAACAAGCTTACGATTCATCGAGTATTAAGGTCTTAAAGGGCCTTGATGCAGTACGTAAACGCCCAGGCATGTATATTGGCGATACAGATGATGGAACTGGCTTACACCACATGGTTTTTGAAGTGGTTGATAACTCCATTGATGAGGCGCTAGCAGGTCACTGCGACACGATTACTATTGTAATTAATATGGATAACTCGATTACCGTTTCTGATAATGGTCGTGGCATCCCTACAGAAATACATGAAGAAGAAGGTATCTCTGCAGCAGAAGTGATTATGACTGTACTTCACGCTGGCGGTAAGTTCGATGATAACTCGTATAAAGTATCAGGTGGTTTGCACGGTGTAGGTATTTCTGTAGTAAATGCTTTGTCTGAATCGCTGAAACTTACTATTCGTCGTGAAGGTAAAATTTACGAACAAGAATATACCCATGGTGTACCAGATTACCCGTTAAAAGAAGTGGGTGTTTCGGAAACAACAGGCACCATGGTTACCTTTAAGCCAAGTGATCAGACATTTACTCAAACAACCTATAACTATGATCAACTGGCTAAACGTTTACGTGAGCTGTCTTTCTTAAACTCGGGTGTTCGAATTCACTTAAAAGATGAACGTGCAGACCGCGAAGACTTGTTTGCTTTTGAAGGTGGCTTATCATCATTTGTTGATTACCTAAATACCAATAAAACAACCGTTAACGATATGTTTCACTTCGACATTATGCACGAAGCAACGGGTGTGGGTGTTGAAGTAGCGATGCAGTGGAACGATACCTATCAAGAAAACGTTTTTTGTTATACCAACAACATTCCACAGCGTGATGGCGGAACGCACATGGCAGGTTTCCGCGGTGCGTTAACCCGGACTTTAAACAATTACATTGAGTCTGAAGGTCTAGGTAAAAAAGAAAAGGTTAGCGCTACTGGTGATGATGCGCGTGAAGGTTTAACCGCTATTATTTCGGTTAAAGTACCAGACCCTAAATTCAGCTCACAAACCAAAGATAAATTGGTTTCTAGTGAAGTTAAAACTGCTGTTGAGCAAGAAATGGCAGCTAAGTTTTCTGAATACTTACTAGAGCAACCGCAACAAGCCAAAAACTTAGTGAGTAAAATGCTAGACGCAGCGCGGGCAAGAGAAGCCGCTCGTAAAGCTCGTGAAATGACACGTCGTAAAGGCGCGTTAGATATTGCAGGCTTGCCAGGTAAACTGGCCGATTGCCAAGAAAAAGACCCTGCCCTCTCAGAAATATACCTAGTGGAAGGAGACTCGGCCGGCGGAAGCGCCAAACAAGGCCGAGATCGCCGTACACAAGCTATTTTGCCATTAAAAGGTAAGATCCTAAACGTTGAGAAAGCTCGCTTCGATAAGATGCTGTCATCTGCAGAAGTAGGTACGTTAATTAAAGCATTAGGCTGTGGTATTGGTCGTGAAGAGTTTGATATCGAAAAACTGCGTTATCACTCAATCATTATCATGACGGATGCCGACGTCGATGGTGCGCACATTCGTACGCTACTGTTGACCTTTTTCTTCCGTCAAATGCCAGAAATGATCGAACGTGGCCATATCTATATTGCTCAACCGCCTTTATATAAAATTAAGCGTGGTAAACAAGAGCAGTATTTGAAAGACGAGCAGGCTTTATCGGATTATCTAACGCACATTGCTTTAGAAAAATCAGCTTTGCATCCTAATGCTGATGCGCCAGCCATTACCGACCACGCCTTTGAGACCTTAGTAACTAAGTTCCATGAAACCCAAGAAGTGATCGATCGTTCGTCGAATATTTATCCGACACTTTTATTAGAAGCGATGCTAGAACTACCGCGTATTACAGAAACTGAATTAAAAGATGATGCAGCGGCACAAACTTGGGCTGCACAGTTCCAAGCTTTATTACCCGCTTCTAGCCGTACAGGAACGCATTATAAAGTTATGGTAGAAAAGGACAGTGAGCGTAATACAGCAAACTTCAACGTTGAAGTTATGGAGCACGGTATTCCTCATCATTTCTTGTTTAACCATGAATTCTTCACTGGTACAGGTTATGGCAAAATTGCTGATATGGCAGAAGAGCTACAAGCGGTATTAGAAGAAGGTGCTTATCTTCAGCGTGGTGAACGTGTACTGCCTATCGAAAACTTTAAACAGACTCTTGCTTGGTTGCTAAACGAAGCGCGTAAAGGTCATTATATCCAGCGCTATAAAGGGCTGGGTGAAATGAACCCAGAACAGCTTTGGGAGACCACTATGGATCCTGAAAGTCGTCGTATGCTACAGGTGACTATTGACGATGCTGTCGCGGCGGATCAAATCTTCACAACTCTTATGGGGGATGAAGTTGAACCGCGTCGTCAGTTTATTGAAAGTAATGCACTTCGAGTTGCTAACTTAGATTTTTAAAGCAGTAAAAGATTTTGATAGTTTAAATACAATTCAAGAAAGCATAAAAAGAGAGAAGTACCAGCAATGGGCTTCTCTTTTTTTTGCTTAAAACTCAGGCTGTCACTTATAGCAAAATCCAACAGAAAATAACCTTTTTAATTAAAGCTGTGGTATCTTGCGCGCAAATAACTAAATGGTCAGCTTTTGATCACTCAGCTAAATAAAGAAGGTCTTATATGAATGCAGTTTTAATAGCCGTAACATTAATGTTAGTACTCAGTGTGGCGCGCTTACACGTTATGCTTTCTATGATAGTTGCTGCCTTTGTGGGTGGTTGGATCGCAGGTATGGACGTTGATACAACGTTAAAAGCATTTAACACAGGTATTGGCGGCGGTGCAGGCATTGCATTAAGTTATGCCCTATTAGGTGGTTTTGCCGTTGCTATTTCATTATCTGGATTGCCTCATTTATTGGCAAAAAAAATCTTAGCAGTGATTGGTGATAATGATAACCCGTCAGAAAAAAGCACATTTTGGTTACGCAATGCTCTGCTTATTGGCCTGATGCTAGTTGCGGTTAGTTCACAAAATATCATTCCTATTCACATCGCATTTATTCCTATTTTAGTTCCTCCTCTATTGTTAGTAATGGCTCGCTTACAGTTAGACCGCCGTCTGGTGGCGTGTGTATTAACTTTTGGCCTAGTAACGCCTTATATGTTTTTACCGATTGGCTTTGGTAATATCTATTTAAATAATATCCTTTTGTCTAATGTAGGCAGTGCTGGCATTGAAACCGAAGGGTTATCAGTAATGTCTGCAATGGCTATCCCTGCATTAGGTATGTTGATCGGTCTGCTGATTGCTGCTTTGTTTACTTACCGTAAGCCTCGTCAATATAAAGCGCCGAGCGATCAAAACAGTGTGAATCAGGCACCTTCTAACAATCAAGAATACAGTGCAAAATCTTTGTGGGTTGCGGGTGCCGCGATCGTTTTAGCGTTTGTGGTGCAGCTATACTTGGGCTCAATGGTATTGGGCGCAATGGCGGGTTTCTTATTGTTTTCGGCAACGGGTGTTATTCATTGGCGCGAGTCGGATGGAGTATTGGTAGATGGTATGAAAATGATGGCGTCGATTGGCTTTATTATGATCGCAGCGTCGGGTTTTTCAGAAGTAATTAAAACCACTGGCCACATAGACAGTCTGGTTAACGGCGCATCTGATTGGTTGGGTGACAACAAAGGTCTGGCAGCGTTCTTATTATTAGTAGTGGGATTGGTACTCACTATGGGGATTGGCTCGTCGTTTTCGACCATTCCAATTATTGCAGCGATTTATGTGCCTTTGTGTATTCAGTTAGGATTTAGCCCACTGGCGATTGTGGCGTTAGTAGGAACAGCGGGCGCATTAGGTGATGCAGGCTCTCCTGCTTCAGACTCTACTTTAGGGCCAACAGCAGGCTTGAACGCCGATGGTCAGCACAACCATATGAGCGATACGGTTATCCCAACCTTTTTGCACTTCAACCTACCGTTATTGGCGGCAGGTTGGGTTGCGGCGATGGTATTGTAATTATAAAAGTGTTGTAAGCAAAAAATTAAAAGAATTCTAAGCGGTTAGAATTCTTCTGGCAAAATGAGCAAGGTCGGTATACACCGGCGCTTGCTTAATTTCTGCTTCAACTTCTGTTGTAAGCATCTTCAATAATGTCTTCTCCCCCTTCCCCGTCATCACTAATACCGGTTTGCAACCCTTGGTTAAACCAGCTTGTAAATCGCGTAATGAATCGCCAATAAAGAATGCTCCGCCGGCGCTGATGCCGAGTTCCTGTTCTATCTGATCAACAAGGCCAGGTAAAGGTTTGCGGCAATCACAGCCATCGTCAGGGCCGTGTGGGCAGTATTTAATCGTGGCGATCTTACCGCCGGCTGCTTCAACGAGTGAATTTAAACGGTCGTGCATGGCGTCTAAATCATCAACTGTAAAATAACCACGCGCTAAACCACTTTGGTTTGTCGCAATGGCGATGGTGTAACCGGCTTTGGATAAATCAGCAATCGCTTCGCAACTGCCTGCAAGCGGAATCCATTCTTCTAGGCTTTTAACATAGTCGTCGGAGTCTTGGTTAATCACGCCGTCGCGGTCGAGAATAATAAGTTTGCTCATAGTGTTATTACTTGTAATAAAAATTGAAAATTAAAAACTTTTTTAAATAAATAAAAAATTTTTGTATAAAAAAGCCCCCAGTAGTTTTTACTATTGGAGGCTTTTTGACTTTAAAACGAAATTAAATGCACAGACTAAAATTAATTTTGCTGTAGCAAAGAAATATCCGCAATCGCAATAAACAAACCTTGCAGCTGTTTTAATAATGCTAAACGATTATTTTTAACGGCTTCGTCGTCGGCCATCACCATGACATTATCAAAGAATGCATCAACTGCTGCACGCAAATCGGCAAGTGACGCTAACGCTTCTTTATATTTTGCTTCGGCTAATAAAGGCTGAACTTGAGTTTGCTTAGTCGCGACTTGCTCGGCTAAAACTTTTTCAGCTTCTTCGGTTAATAATGTTGGGTTGATTTCAGCAGAGACTGATTCACTACCATTTTTTGCCAAGATATTTGATACACGTTTATTAGCCGCGGCTAATGCTTGTGCTTCGTCCATGCTTGAGAAAATATTAACCGCTTGTACGCGATTGTTAATATCCAATGCGTTGGTAACACCTAATGCGCGCACAGCTTGGAACACTTCTGTGGCAATGCCTTGGTCTTTATACCAAGCGCTGAAACGGTCTAGCATGTATTCCGTTAAGGTCGCTTTGGTTTCTGCCTTAGGCGTAGTTTCCCAAACCGATTCAATACCCCAGTCGATTAACTGAGCTAAATCGATATTGATATTTTTTTCTACCAAGATGCGTAATACACCTAATGATGCACGGCGTAAGGCGAACGGATCTTTTGAGCCGGTTGGGATTTGGCCAAGACCAAATAAACCGACCAAGCTATCAATGCGGTCGGCTAATGCGACGCAGATACCGGCTTGCGTTACTGGCAAATCATCACCCGCGAAAGACGGCATGTATTGCTCTTGCATCGCCGCACACACATCGGCGTGTTCGCCATCGCCTTGGGCATAATACGTTCCTGCAATACCCTGTAGGTCGGTAAATTCATAAACCATGTCGGTTAATAAATCGGCCTTACAAAGTTTAGCTGCACGCTTTGCTAATTCGCTATCGGCTTGAGTTGCTTGAGCAATTTTGTCAGCCAAAATAATTAAACGATCTGTTTTTGCTTTAAGCGTTCCGAGTTTATTAACCCAAACAACGGTGTCTAATTTTTGGTAACGGCTTTCAAGTGTGTTTTTACGATCGGTATCCCAGAAGAAAGCAGCATCGGCTAAACGCGGGCGAATAACTTTTTCGTTGCCTTCGATCACTTGTTGCGGATCTTTTGATTCAATGTTGGTGAGCGTAATAAAAATGGGTTTTAACTGACCGTTTTTATCTTCAACGTGAAAGTACTTTTGGTGCTCTTTCATTGAAGAGATTAACGCTTCACTGGGTACGCGTAAAAAGTCTTCATCAAAGTTACCAGCCAGCGCCGTTGGCCATTCGTTTAAGCCGGTTACTTCGTCTAATAAATCTTCATCGATATTCGCGATGCCACCAACTTCAATGCCTTTTGCGGTTACTTGCGCGCGAATCGATTCTTTACGCTCGTTGTAATCAACAATAACAAAGGCATCTCGCATGGCTTGCTGGTATTCGCCAGCAGAAGAAATCGTAATTTCTTTATTGGCATGGAAACGGTGACCACGAGAGGTATTACCTGCGGTTAAGCCTAAGACTTCGCCATTAACAACGTCATCACCAAACAGCATGATTAACCACTGCACTGGGCGCACAAATTCAATACGGCTAGAACCCCAACGCATACGTTTAGCGATTGGCATTTTTTCGATAGATGTTTGAATAATACCGGCTAATAATTCCGTTGTTGCTTGGCCAGCAATACGACGAGATATTTTTAGTTTGCCGTTTTCTTCTGATAAATCTTCAACACTCGCGCCGGATTTTTTAGCAAAACCTAACGCAGCCTTGGTTGGCTTGCCATCGTCATCAAAGGCAATGTTAGCCGGTGGGCCAAAGATAACTTCGTCACGATCTTGTTGTTTTTCAGCGAGGTTTTTAACCATAACTGCCAAACGACGTGGAGCAGCATAAGAAATAACTTGTATGTCCCCATGTTGTTCTGAAGTGCTAAGGCCGGCTTCTTTTAAACCCGCTTCAATACCTTGAGTGAAGGCATCGGATAATTTTTTAAGCTGAGTTGGTGGTAGCTCTTCGGTGCCTAGTTCAACCAGAAAATCTTTAGTCATGGTGCTCATTATTTTTTCTCCCCTGCTTTTGCATCTTTAGCGTCTTTTGCTGCTTTTTTGGCAGCCGCTTTTTCTGCTTTTAGAGCGGCTTCTTTGTCAGCGGTTGCAGCCAGTGCCAGAACTTCTTTACGAAGGTCTGCAGGCGCTAAGGGGAATTCAAGAATACGACGAGATTGGAAATACGCTTCGGCAACACTACGCGCTAAAGTACGCACGCGTAAAATATAACCTTGGCGTTCTGTCACAGAAATCGCATGGCGTGCATCTAACATGTTAAATGCATGAGACGCTTTTAACACTTTTTCGTAAGCGGGTAATGCCAGACCCGCTTCGATTAAACGGGCACAGTCTTTTTCGTGTTGATCAAACGCTTGGAATAAGAAATCTACATCGGCGTGCTCGAAGTTGTAGGTCGACATTTCCACTTCGTTTTGGTGGAAAACATCGCCATACGTCACGGCTTTGCCATCTGGGCCATAAGTCCAAACAAGGTCGTAGATAGAGTCAACGTTTTGCAAGTACATGGCAATACGCTCAAGACCGTAGGTGATTTCACCGGTCACGGGGTAGCATTCTAGGCCACCCACTTGCTGGAAGTAGGTGAACTGAGTCACTTCCATACCGTTTAACCACACTTCCCAACCTAGGCCCCAAGCACCTAATGTCGGTGATTCCCAGTTATCTTCTACGAAACGAACATCGTGAACTAGGGTGTCGATACCGATCATTTTAAGAGATTCTAAGTACTTCTCTTGAATGTCGAGTGGCGATGGTTTCATGACTACCTGAAATTGGTAGTAGTGTTGTAAGCGGTTTGGGTTTTCACCGTAGCGGCCATCAGTAGGACGACGACAAGGCTGTACATAAGCGGCGTTCCAAGATTCAGGGCCGATTGCACGTAAGAAAGTCGAGGTGTGGAAAGTACCGGCCCCTACTTCTAAATCAATAGGTTGGTTAATAACACAGCCCTGTTCGGACCAGAATTCTTGCAAGGCGGCAATTAGGCCTTGAAAGGTTTTAACGTTATGGCGGCTTTGTTCAGACACTGCTCGACCTTCTATGTTGAATTTTGGGAAATACGAAAGGCTAGGATTATAGCAGTGCTATGCGCAGACGGCACTAGCTTTAAGGCAAAAACAAACGGGCTACTGCACCGGTATTATTGTTACTAAGGCTTAATTTACCTTGTTTGTTTGCACCAAGGTGAGCTTTACAGATCATTTTAACAAAATGCAGCCCTAGTCCGGTTCCTGCCGCTTTTGTAGTGGAGATTGAACCGTCTAAAATGGCTTTATTAAAACCTGGGCCGTTATCTTCAATTATAAAGGTAAGGCTGTCGTCGTCATGTTCTTCGCAGTTAAGGCTTATTTGTGTTGCGCCGGCTTGAACGCTGTTGGTTATAAGAGTAACCAGAGCTAATTGCGCCAGTTGATCGTTATAAAAACCTTGGCTGTCATTGTCTATTTTGTTGTTAATAATAATACTCGGAAACTGCAGCAAGCAAGATTCGATAGCTTGATTAGCGGTGTCATGAGGCCAGGCATCATCGCGATTAATTTGCTGGGTATTTTCCAATCGATACAAGCTTACTAAGCGCAATGTATCTTCTTTGATTTTATTGGTGTGGCTTATCATCGGAGCCAGCTTAAGCTGATATTCTTTTGGTAAATCAACAACCAGCATTTCTTGTTGTTCGGTTAGCGCTTGCAGTTGATTTTTAAGATCGTGAGCGTAAGCAGCAACTAATAATTCAAATTTATAATCTGTGTTCATTTTGCTATCGCTCTACCAAGGCGGTCATAAGTTTTACGCAAGCGAGCATAACGAGCAAAACGTTCATCATTTTTATCGATCTCACCGATACGTATTAATAATGCTCTGCATTCTTTAAGCATGTCTTTATTGGGTTTTACTTTTTCCATAAATGCAATTTTAGCCTGAATAGAATTAAGCATTGCGCTGGTAGTGGCAAATTCATATTGAGTTGCCTGATCAAATGCATCGATGGCAGCTTCTAAATTACCTTGCTGAAAATGATCAACGCCTTCGTCGTTTAATTGCGAACTGTGGCGTCTGAGTGCTTCTCCATTAAGAGCATGATCAAGATCATTCAATTTACTGCTCTGTTCTGCCGATAAAGAAATGGTTTTTAAGGCATCAATCATTTGTTGTGCTTTAACCGATTGTTCAGTATCGATATAGGCTTCAACAATTTGTAATTGATACTCTATTTCTGGATTTTCTAAGCGGGCATAAACTAATTCGGCATCGGATAAACAGCGACGCGCCTCTTTAACATTATCCATATTGGTGTGAGTTTTTGATTCCAACATGGAAGCAAAAAATAGTGAATCATTGTCTACTGGATAATCTTGTTTTAATTCGTCCATTGCACGAAGAATTTCACTGGCTTTATTTTGGGTCGTTCGATCGCCAGGATTTTTTAACAGCACTTGAGCAGAGCGTGCAAATTGTAAATAGTTTTTGACCGACTTATGGCAAGAATATCGGCCCAGACGAATCGCATTTTTAAATGCATTTTCGGCAACGACTAGGTCGCCATTTTGATAGGCAATACGGCCCAGTTCCATTTGTCTTAAAACCGCTTTGGGAGATATCGCAATGGCTTTTTCGAGGGCTGTTTGTGCTTCTTCTGAACGCCCTAAAGACAGTAATATTTTTGCTATCCAGTCGTAGCATTGAACATACAAGGGATGATCAACTAATGTTGAATTCAATATCTCTAAGGCTTTTTCTGGATCACCAAGTTTATATATGCAAATAGCTTGGCCTAATTTTGCCCAAGAAACCGAACGGTCTATGACCAATTGTGAATAGATATTTAAGGCTTGCTCAAAGTTTTTTTGCTTGAGTAATAATTGCCCTAGCATACGGGAAGCAGGTAAGCGTAACCGCTTGTTTTCTTTTAATACCTGCAGGCACAGCTTGATTGCAAGGTTGTAATCTTTTGCATCAATGGCTTCGTTGGCAGGTCGTAATTTTTCTTTTACGGTGATGATACGAATCAAGCGCTCTTTGAGCATGTTTAAGGTGTAGGGCTTGGTGATATATCCGTCTGGGTCATATTCTAAAGCCCCCATTACCATATCCATTGCATTTTCGCCGGTAATAACGATAAACAAAGAGGTTGCAGGTAAACGGTTAGTAAAGCGAGCTTCTTCCAATACTTGTTGGCCATCTTTGGCGCGCCCAAGGTTGTAATCGGATAGAACAATATCGTAATCGTGACGATGAATTAAGTTCATCGCTTCGATACCGTCGGTGGCAGAATCTATTTTATCGCCACCAAGAATACTGGCCATTTTTTTAATGAGCTGCGTGCTTCAACAAGATCGTCGACAATTAAAATTCGTTTTCCCGCTAATGCGTGTTCCAAGTTGATTATAATCTGATGGTGCTTCCTTCGCTCAAAATATAGTGTGCACGCTGAGGCGGTATTCGTTGTTGATGATTAGCTGCGCCAAAAAGCTGGGCTGATCAACACTAAAAAAGTAAAAATCTCTAATCGGCCTAATAGCATTGTGATCGACAAAATCCATTTAGCAACATCGCTAATATCACCATAATGAGCTGCGACATCGCCTAAACCTGGGCCCAGGTTATTTAAGCAAGCACCAACCGCAGAGAAGGCTGTTACATGATCTAATCCAGTTGCTAACAGCGCCACCATCATTACCATGTAAGTCAGTACATAAACCGAGAAAAACCCCCAAACCGATTCTAAAACGCGATCGTTAACCGAACGTTTATTGATTTTTACTGGGATAATCGCATTTGGATGGATTAAACGATGGATTTCACGAATACCCTGCTTATAAATTAATAGAACACGAATTACTTTAATGCCACCGCCTGTAGAACCGGCACAACCCCCTATAAAGGCCATCATAAATAATAATACCGGCAAAAAGACCGGCCACTCAGCGAAGCCGGATGTTCCAAAACCGGTAGTAGTAGCAACAGATACTAGTTGAAATAAACCATTACGTACCGATTCTGTTAAAGAATACGTACCGGTTAACCACAGTGCTGATATGGTTAACAGAGCCCCACCAAACATAATGTAGAGTAAAAATTTAAACTCCGAATCGACAAAGTAATGAACGATGGATTTATTCTTCCAAGCAAAAAAATGAAGACCAAAGTTTAAGACCGAAATCAGCATAAAAATGATGGCGATGGCTTCAATCGCTGGGCTATCAAAGTGGCCTAAAGAGGCATCGTAAGTTGAAAATCCACCAATAGCGACAGTGGCAAAACTGTGGCCAATAGCATCGAATACCGACATACCGGCAAACCAATAAGCAAGGGCGCAGGCGATCGTGATGGATAAATAAATGTACCAAAGAGCCTTGGCTGTTTCGGTGATTCTGGGGGTTAATTTTGAATCTTTTACCGGCCCAGGAATTTCGGTACGAAATAACTGCATTCCTCCAATGCCAAGCATTGGTAGTACCGCGACTGCTAATACAATAATACCCATGCCGCCCAACCATTGTAGTTGTTGGCGATACCATAAAATTGATTTTGGCAGATCGTCTAGGCCGGTAATAACCGTAGCACCTGTGGTTGTCCAGCCAGATAAGGATTCAAAAAAAGCATCGGTGTAAGAAAGCTCTGGCTGGTCGGCTATATATAAGGGAACGCTACCGGAAAATGCTAGTACCAGCCAGAATAGTACGGTGATAACAAAACCGTCACGGGTTTTAAGGTCTTGCTTATGGTTGCGAACCGGTAACCAAACTAAAAACCCGATTCCAAAAGTAATAAATAGCGCATATATAAACGCATTTAAAGTGCCATCTTGATAAATGATGGAGACAAGCATGGGTGGCACTAAAGTGAAGCTGAAAATCATCATCAGCAAACCCAGTACGCGGGCAATAACAGAAAACTGCATTGTTAAAAATCCTTACTAAGGCTGGGTTAAAAAAAGCCTAATCCTACTTGGAATAGTCTTTCGACCTCGGGAATGCGACGTTTATCAACTACGAACAGAATAACGTGATCATCTGACTCAACCACAATCTCATCGTGGGCGATAATAACCTGCTCGTCACGAACAATAGCGCCAATGGTTGTGCCTTTGGGAAGATCGATGTCAGCAATGGCTCGGCCTACGACTTTTGAAGTTAGTTTGTCACCGTGAGCAATGGCTTCAATTGCTTCTGCTGCGCCTCTGCGAAGTGAGTGAACGTTCACTACATCCCCGCGCCTTACGTGTGTTAGTAGGCTACCAATAGTGGTTTGCTGGGGAGAAATCGCAATATCAATCACCCCACCTTGAACAAGATCAACGTAGGCAGCTTTATTAATTAAGGTCATAACCTTGCGCGCCCCAAGACGTTTAGCCAACATAGATGAAATAATGTTGGACTCGTCGTCGTTAGTTACCGCGCAGAATACATCGATATTTTCAATATTTTCTTCTTCTAATAACGCTTTGTCAGAAGCACTGCCAATTAAGACAACGGTTTTTGATAGGTTTTCACTTAAAAATGTCGCACGTTTGTTATTGTGCTCAATTAATTTAATACGATATTTACTTTCTAAAGCCTTGGCTAAGCGGTAGCCAATATTACCACCACCGGCAATCATGATGCGTTTGTAAGAGCCTTCTTCACGCCGTAATTCGCTCATTACTTTTTTGATGTGGTTTTTTGCGGCAATGAAGAAAACTTCGTCATCAACCTCAATTATAGTATCGGCGGTTGGCAAAATAGCTTGTCCACGTCGATAAATAGCGGCAACCTTGGTATCTGCCGATGGCATATGCTCTTTTAATTTTCTCAGTTCTTGGCCAACTAATAAGCCACCGTGGTGAGCACGAACTGCTACTAGCTGAACTTTTTCGTCGGCAAAATCGAGCACCTGCAACGTACCTGGGTACTCCAGCAAGCGTTTTATGTAGTTAGTAACCACTTGCTCTGGTGAAATTAAAACATCGATTGGAAAAGCGTCGGACTTAAATAAATCTTTTTGTTTAAGGTAGGCATTAGAACGAATACGACTGATTTTGGTCGGGGTTCGGAACAAGGTATAGGCTACCTGACAAGCCACCATATTCGTTTCGTCAGAATTAGTTACCGCAATAAGCATGTCAGCGTCATCGGCGCCAGCTGCTTGCAGTACTCTGGGGTAAGAGCCTACACCGGTGATGGTTTTAATATCGATGGTATCTTGCAGTTCACGCAGCCGCTGTGAATCGGTATCAATAACGGTAATATCGTTTTGTTCACTGGCGAGGTTTTCTGCCAAGGTGCCACCGACCTGGCCCGCACCTAAAATAATGATCTTCAAAGCTGTGGTCCTTGTCGCATAACCATCTAATTGTGAGTCTTTTCTAAAACTGCGTAATAAAAGCCATCATGGCCTTGCTCGACGCTGCTGTCCAATTCCTTGCTGAGTTGAGGAAATAATTGTCGACCTTGGCCACTATTTATACCCCAATTTTCATTTTGCAGACTGTGCACATGGATGTCTTGATGTGCATCATTTTGTAATTGAATAAAGGTATCAATCACTGCTGCATTTTCCATCGGCATAATAGAGCATGTTGCATAAACAAGACGGCCACCGGGTTTTAAGGTTTTCCACAATGTTGTTAATAAGCCTAGCTGGACTTCGGCTAATTGCTCAATATCTTCTTTGCGACGAAGTAATTTAATATCCGGGTGACGGCGAATAACACCAATGGCAGCGCAAGGTGCATCTAACAAGATACGATCAAATAGCTTCCCGTCCCACCAAGCGTCTAAGTCGTTCGCATCGCAGGCAACGGTTTTAGCCTTTAACTTTAAGCGCTGTAGATTTTCTGTGACCCGCGCCAAGCGCTTTTCTTCTAAATCGATAGCCGTTACTGATAAATCCACTGCACTCTCAAGAATATGGCAGGTTTTGCCTCCCGGTGCAGCGCAGGCATCTAAGATATGTTCCCCTGCTTGAGGTGCTAATAATTCTGCCGCAAGCTGAGCGGCTTCATCTTGTACGCTGCACCAACCGTCTTCAAAGCCCGGTAATTCAAATACATTTATCGCATGATCAAGATAAATGCTGTGCTGGGCAAACTTACCTGCACTCGCTGCTATGCCTGCTTGTTCTAATAATGCTAAATATTGCTCACGACTGTGATGAAGCTGATTCACACGAATGCAAAACGGAGGGTGTTGGTTGTTTGCCGCCATAATATCTAGGTAGTTATCTGGCCATGCTTTTTTGAGTGCTTTTACTAACCATTTGGGATGGCTATGAAGAGTCACCGGATTATCTCCTAATGACATAATTAGTTCTTCTTGTTCGCGTTCGTAGCGGCGCAAACAGGCATTGATAACCCCTTTGCAATAGGGTTTATCAAGACTTACAGCGGCTTGCACGGTTTCAAAAATGGCTGCGTGTGCGGCTTTTTGCTGAATATTAAGTTGATACAAGCCAATGATTAGTAACTGGTGTAGGTCTTCATCATCTTCGTGAAAGGGCTTTTGCAGCAGCATTTTAGCCAAGGCATTTAAGCGGAAATACCAGCGACAGCTGCCGTAACAAAGTTCACGTAAGAAAGGTACGTCATCAAGGCCTATTTTTTCTTCAGCTGCTGGTAAGCACTGAGCAAGCGATTGGCCATGCTGCACTTGAGTTAATACCCGAGCAGCAATGGCGCGGATATTTTTTGAAACGATTGGATCAGACATTTTTGATTAGGCCTGGCTAGCAAACATGTGCTGTGGCTGAAATAAATTGGGCTGACCATTAATAATGTCGCGGATAGCCATCGGTTTTTTACCAATCAGTTGTACGTTAGTTAAGCGCAGCAAGCCTGATTGAGTGGCGACATCAATGCCATCGTTACTGACCTTGGCAATGGTTCCGGGTAATAAAATCGTTGATTTATGCAGCACTTCGGCTTGCCAAACTTTAATACGTTGATCGCCGAGCAAGGCATAAGCACCTGGAAATGGGTTAAATGCACGAATATTTAAATCGATTTGCGTGGCAGGCAATGACCAGTTGATAAGAGCTTCTTCTTTGCTTAGCTTATGCGCATAATTGGCTAACGAATCGTCTTGTTTTTCTGCTACTGCTTCGCCTGCTTGTAATAAAGTAAGTGTTTGCAGCAAGGCAGTTGGCCCTTTTTCTAATAAACGGTCATGCAGGCTGGCACCGGTTTCATGGGGGCCAATATCAATTAATGTCTTGCTGAGCATGTCGCCAGTATCTAAGCCAGCATCCATTTGCATTATGGTAATGCCAGTTTCTGTATCACCCGCTTGTATTGCACGCTGAATAGGAGCTGCACCACGCCAGCGGGGTAAAACAGACGCATGTACATTCAAACAACCCATTGTAGGTGTTTCTAATACGGCTGTTGGTAACAATAAGCCATAAGCGACCACGATCATAATGTCGGCATTGAGAGCTTTTAATTGATCGATGGCATCGTCTTGTTTGAAATTTAATGGCTGAAATACCGGAATGTCGTGTTCTAGTGCCAGTTTTTTTACTGGGCTTGGCTGTAGTTTTTTCCCACGACCTGCAGGTCGATCTGGCTGGCTGTATACCGCAATTACATTATGACGGCTGTCGATTAGTGCTTGCAGGTGACCAGCAGCAAAATCCGGCGTACCGGCAAAAATAATATTCAGAGCGTCCATAGTTTCTCTTTCAGTAATTTAGCCGGTTAAGCAATTAACCGGCTATATACATGTTTAACGACAGTATAGGGTTAGCGGCGCTTGCTGCGCGCTTCTAACTTATGCTGTTTCTCTAATTTTGATTTAATTCGGTTACGTTTGAGCGGAGACAAATAATCCACCATGAGCTTGCCTTCTAGGTGATCAAGCTCGTGCTGAATGCACACCGCTAATAAACCGCGGGCTTCAAGCTCAAAGGGCTTGCCGTCTCGATCCAGCGCTTTTACTAAACAATGCTCAATACGAGTCACGTCTTCATAAAAACCAGGAACCGACAAGCAACCTTCTTGCATGCTTTCTAACTCACCGTCTAAAACCGTGACCTCTGGGTTAATAAACACCCTAGGTTCTGATTTATCTTCCGATAAATCCATGGTGACAATGCGCAAATGAACGTCGACTTGGCTGGCGGCTAAACCAATACCAGGGGCTTCGTACATGGTTTCGAACATGTCATCGATAATTTTTCGAATTTTATCCGTGACTTCTGTTACGGGTTTTGCAATGGTACGCAGACGTTTATCTGGGTACTCTAGTATCTCTAATATGGCCATAGATGTGATGCACTTATAGAACTATTTGGGCTTAACTTGCTACTATGTCATAGTTAACGTTATTTTTAAGTAAAATAACGTCTTTAATAATAACAAGGCAAACAAAGACTGTTGGCTGATATGCCAATGATAAAGGGATTATAGGATGAGCAAAACAGTTCGTTACCTAATTACTGCATTTTTTCTAATGCTGAGCACAATTAGTCACTCATTAACGTTAAAACCAGACGCTCCCGAGCGTTATACGGTACAAAAAGGCGATACTCTATGGGGAATTGCCGAACGTTACACCGATGATGCTTGGCAATGGCCAAATATTTGGTATCAAAACACACAAGTAGCTGATCCTCACCTAATTTACCCAGGGGACATCATTGGTTTAATGATGATTGGCGGCGAAGTTAAGGTCACGGTAGTGAAACGTGGTACAGAAAGTCGAACGGTTAAGCTAAGTCCAACAGCGCGTATTGAACCTATCGAATCTGCAATTCCTACGATTCCTGTTGATGCTATTTTACCTTTTGTTGTTAGCAATCGAATCGTTAAGCCAGGTGAATTAGAGTCTGCGCCTTACATATTATCTGCTGGCGGTGGTCGCATTATGAACGGTGCCGGTGGCGTTGCTTATGGTCGCGGTGATTTTAAAGATGGAATTGCAAATGCTTACGGTATTTTTCGTGCAAGCAAACTGTATCGAGATCCTGTTACCGAAGAAGTGTTAGGTTTAGAAGCCATGGAAGTGGGTTTGGCCAATGTTGTCAGCAACGAAAAAGACATGGTTAAGTTGGATTTAGTTAAAACTAGCCAGCAAGTAAAAGAAGGCGATCGCTTACTGACGACAGAAAATCGTAAAATTGTTGCACGTTTTCAGCCGAAAGCACCGGATCAAGATGTTGATGGGTTTATTATTTCGGTTCCAGGTGGTGTTACTCAAATTGGTCAATACAGCATGATTGTGATCAATAAAGGAACTCGTGATGGTGTAACCGAAGGTTCTATTTTAGACATTATGAAGCGCGGTGAAGTTGTAAAAGACCGTACTAGAAAAGAAGAAGTACGTTTGCCGGCTGAAAAAGGCGGTCAATTAATGGTGTTTAGAGCCTATGAAAAGCTGTCTTATGCCTTAGTTGTTAAGGCAACCCGAGCATTAAATGTAGGTGATCAGGTAACAAGCCCGTTTAAATAGCTAGCTCGAAATAAGAAAGTATTTTTAATAAACATCATTAAAAACTTTTAAAATGCACCGTTAACTCGGTGCCCTAAAAAGAGGAACAAGCATGGTCAAGGATGACGTGCTGTTCGCTTGGTGGTCATTATCAAGCGTTCAAGGTATTGGCAATATCGCTTTAAACAAAATAAGAGAGCAGCTTGCCAGTTGTGATGACCTAATAGAGTGTTCTGCTCAAGACTTAATTGTATTTGGACTAAAACCAAAGTTTGCTCATTTGTGGGCTGAATCTAATTCACTAGAAAAATTAACCACCTCATCCTCGCATAACTTATTTCTATTATCCGGTTGGACAAAAATTCAGCAGTGGTGCCAGCAGCCAAATTGCGGTTTATTGCTGCCCAGTGATTCAAACTACCCTGATTCGCTTGGGGTGCTGCGTGATGCGCCCATTTTTTTATTTTATCGCGGTAATCCTAAACTGCTGGTTGCAAACAGTGTTGCTATTGTCGGTAGTCGCAACCCCACTCATTATGGGCGTGAGCAAGCCTTTATCATTGCTCAGCAATTAATGACTGCTGATTGGCATGTGGTTAGTGGTTTGGCTATCGGCATTGATGCTGAAGCACACCAAGGGGCTATGAATAATGCAACCGGTATTGGCCAGGGTAAAACCATTGCGGTTTTAGGTTCGGGGTTAAATCAGATATATCCCAAAAGACATCAAAAGTTAGCTGAACAAATTGTTGATTCTGGGGGTGTACTGCTGTCGGAATATTTGCCTGATGAAAAAGCACTGGCGCAAAACTTCCCCCGCAGAAACCGTATCGTTAGTGGAATGAGTCGCGGTACTTTAGTGATCGAGGCAGCAATAAAAAGTGGATCGCTGATCACTGCCCGCTTAGCTGCAGAACAAGGTCGTGAAGTGTTTGCCTTACCGGGTGCCGTTGTAAATCCGCTTAGTCGAGGATGTCACCAAATGATCAAAGAAGGTGCTCACCTCATAGAAAGCGCCGCTGATATTTTGAGATTACTGAATTCTGATTTGGCAATGGATATACACCAAGCTGAAATAGATCATCAACAAGATATGTTTGTGCAACGGGCTCATTCATCCACTGCTTCATCTACTACTGCTTCATCCAACACTCAGCTTGAGGGTGTGGGGCAACAAATTTATCAAGCGTTGGATGTCGTGCCTACGGCTATCGATACCTTGGTTCAGCGCACTGGTTTGTCGGTTGCAGAAATATCTCAGCAGTTAATGTTCATGGAGCTTAAAGGCCAAGTGTGTCAGGTTCCCGGTGGCTATATCCGCAGCTAACGTTTTGCGCATATGCGCGGTGTAATCTTATGCAAGCAAGGTTGTTGTTTGCTTTTCTCATCTACTATACTTTCTCATTTACAATACTTTCATAAACACTGTATTTAATAAGAGATATGATTTTGTCAGTCAGCAACGTTAATACTGAGCTCCAACAGGCGGTAAAATGTCTACAATTAGGCGAGGTGATCGCTTATCCAACAGAGGGTGTATGGGGCTTGGGTTGTATTTGGACCGATGAAGCAGCCATTAAAGAAATTTTACGCTTAAAGCAGCGGCCACTTGAAAAAGGCATGATTGTTTTATGTTCACAAATATCCGATATAGAGCACTATTTATTGCCTTTGAGTGCTCAAGATATTGCTCAAATTGAGCAGGATTACCCACACCCAGTGACTTGGATTTTACCGTGTCAATTAACGGTTTCAGAATCGGTGCGTGGTCAGCATTCTAGTATTGCCGTGCGTTTTAGTCGTCATCCCTTGGTGCAAAAGTTGTGCGCACAAGTTGGGCCTATTATTTCGACTTCAGCTAACCCAGCAGGTTTAGCTGCAGCTATGTCGTTTCAAGAAGTAGAAGGATATTTTCAGGATCAGTTGGGATACATTCTTCCGGGTGAGTTAGGCGGCTATTCAAAACCTTCAGAAATTCGTACTCTGGACGGCCAAAGGGTAAGATAGCGTTCCAGGTTAGGTTACAATTTATTATTTAAAAAGAGTCATAACGCATGAGCCAAGACACGGCCAAAACCGAGAAAGTTACTCATACTGAGATTGAAGCGGTTAAAAGTTTTTTATTGGATTTACAAGATCGTATTTGCGCCGCCTTAGAAGAGCAAGATGGCGGTGGCCGATTTATTGAAGAGTCATGGGTGCGTGAAGAAGGAGGCGGTGGTCGCAGCCGTGTTCTGGAGCAAGGAATTGTTATTGAAAAAGGCGGCGTTAATTTTTCTCATGTTATGGGTGCTCAACTGCCTGCTTCGGCAACGGCTGCGCGTCCTGAATTAGCCGGTCGTAGTTTTCAGGCGATGGGCGTTTCTTTGGTCATCCACCCACGCAACCCCTATGTACCAACTTCTCACGCCAACGTGCGTATGTTTGTCGCCGAAAAAGAAGGTGAAGAACCGGTCTGGTGGTTTGGCGGTGGTTTTGATTTAACGCCGTTTTATGCGTTTGAAGACGATGTCGTATTTTGGCATCAGACCGCAAAGAACGCTTGTGAGCCTTTTGGCGCAGACGTGTATCCCAAGTATAAAAAATGGTGTGATGAATATTTTTATTTGAAGCACCGTAACGAGAACCGTGGTGTTGGTGGTTTATTTTTTGATGATTTAAATAGCTGGCAGGGTGAGATGGATTTTGATAAATCTTTTGCATTTACCCAGTCGGTCGCTAATGCCTATATTGATGCATATTGCCCAATTATTGCCAAACGCAAAGATACTGAATACGGTGAGCATGAACGTAAATTTCAGTGCTATCGTCGTGGCCGTTATGTAGAATTTAACTTGGTGTATGACCGCGGTACGATTTTTGGCTTACAGTCGAATGGACGCACAGAGTCAATCTTAATGTCGCTACCTCCGGTGACACACTGGGATTATAACTGGCACCCTGAAGAAGGCAGCCCAGAAGCTAGGTTATATACGGATTTTTTACCGCACAAAGATTGGGTTTGATTATGAGTGACTTATACGCGGTGATGGGAAACCCTATCAACCATAGTAAAAGCCCACAGATACACAGTGCTTTTGCTGAGCAAACCGGGCAAGACCTTATCTACTCGGCGATTTTAGTCCCATTAGAAAAATTCAAAGACGAAGCCGACAGTTTTTTTCGCAATGGTCGTGGTTTAAATGTGACTGTGCCGTTTAAAGAAGACGCTTGGCAATACGCTGATACATACTCATCGCGGGCATTGCGAGCTGGAGCAGTAAACACCTTAATTAAAAAAGAAAATGGTTTAATCCATGCGGACAATACCGATGGTGTTGGCTTAGTGCGCGATATAACTCGTAATCATCTTTGTAGCATCGATGGTAAACGGGTGCTGGTTTTAGGTGCTGGTGGCGCTGTGCGTGGTATTTTAGAGCCATTACTAGAAGAAAAACCGACCGAAGTGGTTGTTGCTAATAGAACAGTGAGTAAAGCTGAAGCGCTGGCACAAGATTTTGCCAATATCGGTAAAATATCTGGCTGTGGCTTTGACAAAATTGATGGTCAATTTGATTTAGTAATCAATGGTACATCTGCCAGTCTTGGTGGTGAATTACCTCCTATACCAGATACCGCGGTTCACTTAGAAACGGTTTGTTACGACATGATGTACGGTGCTGGTTTAACCGTCTTTAATCAATGGGCGCAAAGTTTAAATGTTGCTGCCACAATCGATGGCTTGGGAATGTTAGTTGAACAGGCGGCAGAATCTTTCAGTATTTGGCGAGGAATTAGTCCAGACAGCAAAGCGGTTATTGCTAATATTAGAGCCAGCTTAAATCCTAGTTAACCTCTAACTAAGCCTTATTTAAAAACCTGACATTTACTGACCAAATTTCTCTCAAAAAACATTATTAAATGTTGAAAATGCCGTCGTTTGGCGGCATATATACAGCTATCTTCAAACCACCATACATAACATATTACGACTTTTTAAGGAGAATTCTCAGATGATGAGAATCGTATTATTTTTACTGACAAACTTAGCGGTAATTGCCGTTGCCAGTATCACATTGAGTTTACTAGGCGTAGGAAGTTATCTAGAGCAAGGTAATAACCTAAACCTAAATAACCTACTTGCTTTCTGTTTAGTATTTGGCATGGCGGGTTCATTTGTTTCTTTGTTGATCTCTAAGTGGATGGCCAAACGCAGCATGGGCGTTCAGATTATTGAACAACCTCAAAATGCTTCTGAACAGTGGCTATACAGCACAGTACAAGAACTGGCTAATAAAGCAGGCATTGGTATGCCCGAAGTAGGTATTTTCCATTCGGATGCACCCAACGCATTTGCAACAGGTTGGAATAAAAACAACGCTCTAGTCGCGGTTTCTACCGGTTTACTGCAGCGTATGAACAAAGAAGAAGTGAAAGCAGTTTTGGGACACGAAATTGGCCACGTTGCCAATGGTGACATGGTGACATTGGCCTTGATTCAAGGTGTAGTGAATGCTTTTGTAATGTTTTTTGCGCGCATTATCGGTAACTTTGTCGATAAAGCAGTATTCAAAAATGAACATGGACCGGGTATTGCGTTTTACATCACGACGTTTGTCGCAGAAATAATACTGGGTATTTTAGCTTCAACCATCGTCGCTTGGTTTAGCCGCCGTCGTGAATATCGTGCTGACGAAGCCGGTGCAGCGTTAACCAGCCATGCGGCTATGGCAAGTGCATTAATGCGCTTAAAAGAAACCTACGAGCAACCCAGTGAGTTGAGTGGTGAGCTGGTGGCGTTTGGAATTCGTGGCGAAGGTAAATTATCGGCCTTGTTCTCAACCCATCCTCCACTAGACGATCGCATTGCAGCGTTGCAACGGGCTGCGAAGCAGTAATTATTGCTGTTTTTCTAGATCAATACTGCGAAGGGCTGAGTATCTGACTGATGATTAAATCAGCTAGATAATCAGCCTTTTTATTTTGCGGCTTGGCTAATTTTAGTATTCACCGCAAAGTACAGAGACATGATTTTTAACATAATCGCCAATAACCCAATTGATTCTAACGCCAGCGACACAGCAAAGGCAGCGTATAAACTTGGCCAAGCGAGTACAAAAATCAATAATAAACCGCTAATAATATGTAAATAGAACAGCCACTGCCCATGCTTTTTATTCAAAAATTCATGCATGTTGGGAATGTATTGCATCGCTTCAAAATTAATTAAGCAGCGTTGTTGTAGATGGGTGTAACTGAGAAAAGGCAGTATCTTTAATAACATGCCTTGGATAATCGACATTAAATAAAAAAATAGAAACAGCGCTACCAGTAAGTGTGTTTTATTTACCGCTAGGTATCGATTCCAAAGAGTTTCGGGAATAAAAAACAACAGGCTTGATAGCAACAATGCTAACGCACCAAGCTGCCAGTAACGAATACTGGTATCAGGTACTTTACGTTTACGCTGATGAATAACAAATAGTAGTACCAAGGCAAATATCGCATGCAGGCCGTTAATTGCAGCTAGCCCTAATGTGGGAAAAGCTATGCTAAGTATTAAGGCAATAAAAATTGCAGGAATAAGAAACCGCCTAACCCATAATGGAAAGGCTGGTGCTACATGAAACATGGGTATAACTTGAAAACTCACCGCAATAATTAATATTCCAGCCCAGCCAGTCAATCCCCAGAGTGCATGAACATTAGTCACCATTTTAGTTGTAGGTATCCACTCGACACCTAAGTTACGCGCTAATAGTGCCAAGCCTAGCAAGGTTACAACCAGCAACGAAAAAGTGGCTAAGCGAAATCCCCAAATAGAATCGCCTTGGCTGAGCTTTTTGATTAAAACCCAAATCAATGCCGCTATATATACGCCCAAAGCCAATGCTAACAACAGCATAGCGCTATAAATAAGTAAGGCATCAAAATACATAAAACCAGCCATTAAGCTCAGAGTTCCTAGTGATAATAATGCATGACTGAAGCAAGCGACGGGGCGCGGTTTAACAATGCCAATACCGGCGATAACAGGCAGTAGCTGCAGCAGTGCACCCAGCATGACCATGGTTAAAAAGCCTAAGGTAAAACCATGAATCAGTGCCAGCATTGAAGGTTGCCAGCGACTTAGCCATAAACTTTCTCCCGAAACTAGAATAACGCCGGCGCACAAAAGCATAAAAAAAGGGGCGCAAATAAAGAATCGAAATGGCAAGTCTATGGGCGGTAAAGCATCGAAAGACAGCCCCGTTAATTTCATGGTGACGAGTCCAATTGACGGTAAATAGAAATTAAAAAGTAGTGATCAGATAGTTGTTCGCATTCATAAGCCCAACCAGCCGCCTCCAGCTTAGCGTAAAGCGGATAAGGCTGGCGACTGTGGTGTACTCGCAGCATCCCTTGTTGTGGCAGAGTTGATAGGGCCGATAAAATCGCTGTCATAGGTTCTGGCGGCGGCAGTTCGCGAACATCAATTTCGGTTAAAAGCGTCACTATTAATGATTAAATTTATGCGCTAAACGATGCAATTATTTCATCCCCTTGAGGCAAATTTTTTGCCATCATAGGGTACAACATCATCTCTTCTTTCATATTGTGTTGTTGCATCATAACCATCAGTGTTTCAGATAAGCCGAGAAAGCTATCTTTATTTTGTTCGCTCATGGCTTGCTCAAGGTCTGTTACCAAGGAGCGCATTTGCTGGTGCTCCATTCGCATGACCTGGGTAGGGCCACCTGTCATACCTGTGGCTTGCTCAAAGGCTGGAAACAACGTGTCTTCTTCTTGGCTAAAGTGTGTCAGTAATTCATCTTTAAACTGCTGCCAGCTTTCAGCAGCAAGCTCCCAATTACCTTTGGCAACGCTTGCTTCGGCAAGAGTAAATACTTCATCGCAATCGCGATGTTTGGCGGTCATATAATCAGGGATAGAAGTCATTGCTAATACCTAACGAGGCTTATTAAAAAGCCATCATAAAGTATATTTAGGAGAGTCTATTTGATCTGTATTAAGAAAATTCTAGATAAATTTAGCCAATCTGAGACTGGTTACGGCCTAACTCTTTTGCCTTGTACAAGGCTTTATCCGCCCGAGCAAAAACTTCTTCCGGTGATTCATCCTTAGAAAATTGGCTAATGCCAAACGAAATAGTGATTTGCACTGGCTCTTTTTTAAAGTTGAATGGGCTGAGTTCGATGGTTTTACGCAATTTTTCCGCTGCAATTAGGGCATCTTCTGCACTGGTTCCAGGCATTAAGATCACAAACTCTTCACCGCCAAAACGGGCAATAAAGTCGCTTACGCGTAATTTCTTTTGTAGAGAGCGAGCGATAATGGTGAGTACTTTGTCACCGGCAAGATGACCGTAAGAATCATTAATCCGCTTAAAAAGATCTACATCGCATACTATTAACGATAATTTGCCGCCGTAACGATCAAGGCGTTGAACTTCTTGCTCTAAACGCTGCTGGTAAGACTCACGATTGGGAAGCCCTGTTAACGGATCGTGCATGGCTTTTTTACGCTGCTCTTCGAGTGCAACTTGAGCAACTTGAGCTAGATTTTCCATTTCGTCTAGCTTGCTTTGCATTTGTTCTAGTTGTTTTGTTAGCTCTGTTTCGCGCTCATTTTCTGCCGAGCTATAACTTTGCATCGCTTGTAAGATTAATCCAAGATGTTCGCTAATGCTGTTACTAAGGGCACCCAGACTGTTTTTGTTACTGACTTCAGAGCGGATGTCATTAACTTTTTTCTCAAGAATGCCAGCAAATTCATCCCGTGCGTCGCTGCGAGCAAGCTGTCCTTTTGAGGCGCTATTAACAATATCTTGAATGGTCTCTAAGCGATTATCCAAGCCCTGGAGAAATTGTTCAAACTCGGCTTGGCCGTTGCCGACTGCATCAATAACAAGATTGGCGACTTCTTCTAGTGTGGGTACTAAATCATACCAATCAAGTTTAGAGGCTAGTTTTACTTTTAAAGCATTTAAACGATCATGGTAACTGGCAGGAATAACCAACTGAGCCAACAAGCGGTTGATCATAGCGCTGACATCTTTTTCTATCGCAGAATAAGAGATCCTTTGCTGTTCACCTTCGGTATCTGTTACCTCAATAGACACAGAGCCACTGTTTGCAGCTTTTGTGTCAGTACTTGTAACGCCAGCACTGATTTTTTTAAATTCGGTGTCAGAGTCGTTATTTAAATCCAGCGAGTCTTCAGTTTCGACAGCAGTTGGTTGGCTAGGCGTTTGTGGTGGACGCTGAAATAAACGACTAAAAAAACCAACGGCTGGGCCAGCACTTTCATCAATACTGTCAGTTTGCAAAGGCAATTCAGCAATGAGTTGAGTCCATGATTTTAGCTGCTTGCTGTAACCAGCCCATTGCTCTAATTCATTTTTAGATTGATTAAGCACTTTTTTGATATGCTGTTTTTGTGCAAAAGGTAGAGGCAGCTGTAATAAATTTTTTGCAGCTTTTTGCATAGTTTGCAGTATTTCTTCCGACTGCATTTGCCACTTGTGCTCAAAGCGGTTCATTTCTGCTTGTAAGGCTTTTACATTCTTTTCTAAGTCAGGATTACTGCTATCGGGTTTAATCGCTTCACGCAGGGTTGCAAGCGGTTTATCTATACTATTGGTTTGGCCTTCTGCCAGCAACGCAACAACCATCAAAGCACGACGCATTTGATCCTGCTTACTGTCATTACTTTTGATAAGTTGCTCGTGACGCTCGATCAGGTCGAGATACTTATTGCGCCATCTACTAGCATTGTTGTGTGAAAATTCGCCTTCTTGCGACATAGTCCCTTTACCAACTTTAGTGTTATACCACTCAGTATAGAAAACATGAGCTTACTGATATTATTTATTATTAAATAATTAAACAACAATAAAAACAAAAATGGCAGCTGTTAAAGCTGCCATTCAAACAATTCTTACTGATAAAAGAACGATTAGTTGCGTTCTTTTTCAATTAAGTAATCAACTACTTTGAACATATTTCCTTGGCCACCCGCAGAAGAGGCATCTACTAAATATTTGCCATTAACAACCAGTGCCGGAACGCCACTTACACGGAAAGCGCGTATACGCTTATCACCCTGCTGCATGCGACTCTTAACCGTAAATGAGCTGTAGGCTTTGTCAAAATCTTCTTCACTCACACCATAAGCCGCAAAAAACTCTCGTTGCTCTGATTTGCGCTGTAAGCGTTTACCATTAATATGAATAGCCTTAAAAATATCACCGTGAGATTGTTCAGTGATACCTAATACTTCACCAATGTAATACAGCTGAGCATGGATAACCCAAGATTTGCCAAACATCGCAGGAACGCGAGTAAATTGTACATCGCTTGGAAGTTTAGACGTCCAAGATTCAACGTGTTTTTCTAAAGTAAAGCAGTGGCCACAGCCATACCAAAATAATTCTTCTACATGAATTTTACCGTTGGCAGGAACTGCCTGAGGTTGCTCAAGTACTTTATAAGTTTTACTCATATCGGTAAGTGCGGCCTCTTGATGGTTGTGACCATCTGCAGCAAGGCTGTTGAAACTGGCTAAAACAATGGCGGCACTGGTAAGGATACGTCCTAACATCTTAAACTCCGAAACAAGGGTTTTGATAATTAATAATATTTAACGGATAAGTTCAATTGCGTACTTATTACTTTTATTGACAAGGATTGTGGCACAAAGGTTCAGCCTTAGGTAGGCGTTAACCACAAAAGAGAGGAATAAAAACCAAAAAAAGCGGCCTAAGCCGCTTTTTCGTAAACTAAATCAATTACTTCAAACCACGTATGTAGCTAGAAACAGCTTTGATTTCATCCATATGCATACGTGAAGCGATATCACGCATTACATTGTTCTCATCGTTATGACGATCGCCGTTGTAAAAATCGATTAGTTGCTTTTCGGTATAAGCTTCATGCTGACCAGCAAGGCTTGGGAAGCCGGCTGCTTCAACACCTTTACCATTTGGGCTGTGACAAGCGATGCAAGCAGGAACGCCTGTTGCTTCGTTACCGCCTAAAAAGATACGTTTACCGAGTTCAACCAATTCTGGATCAACAGAACCGCCCGTTGCTGGCTTTTGCTCTGCATAATAAGCAGCAAGGTCAGCAATGTCGGTCTCAGTTAAACCCATAACAAAACCAATCATTTCCGGAACCTGACGGTCACCATTTTTAATTTCGGTGATTTGCTTCACTAAATAACGTTCACCTTGACCAGCAATATTAGGGAAGTTAGGGGCTAAGCTATTACCGTCAGCGCCGTGGCAGGCACCACAAGTGGCCGCTTTGGTTTTTCCTGCGACCGGATCGCCTGCTTGGGTAGCAGAGATAAGGCCAACAGAAATGATTAAGCTAATCAGTAGTTTTTTCATCGTCAGGTCCAGTTATTTAAAAAATTAATTATTTGCTTGTTGCCATGTGGTTGATCAATGCCTTGTACTGGTCGTCAGTACAGTCATTACACAAACCTTTTGGTGGCATTGCGCCTTTACCATTATTAACGCTAGCAACTAGTGCATCCATGCCAAGTTCAAGGCGTGGAGCCCATGCTGCGGCATCAAATGACTTAGGAGCACCAGCAACACCCATGCTGTGGCAAATACTACAAGTTTGTTTGTACTTAGCGTCAACATCAAAAGCATTGGCATTAAAGCTAGTGGCTGCAACAAGAGTTGCAAAAAGTGCTAGTTTTTTCATAAGAGAATCCTCTTTGGGAGCTAAATTAAAATGCACGGCTTAGATTAGTCCGACTATGATACAATTACTTGCCGGATTACAAAAGCCGATAATTATATACCATTAATTTCCTAACGGTCATTACGTTTACATTATGTTAAATGCACAAACATTGATTTATACCAAGACTCGCTTCATGCAAAGCGCCGCAAAGTTCACTCAGTGCCCTCAATGGGACGGTGTAGAGATTGCCTTTGCCGGCCGTTCTAACGCTGGTAAATCGAGTGCGCTTAACGCCCTTACCGAACAGACAAAACTCGCTCGAACCAGTAAAACCCCGGGTCGAACGCAGTTAATTAACTTTTTCCAAGTTGATGATACTCCTTATCGACTGGTGGATTTACCGGGTTATGGCTTCGCAAAAGTACCCAAAGCGATCAAAATCGAGTGGCAAAAGCAGTTAGGCGCGTATTTAGACAAGCGAGATTGTCTTCGTGGCCTGGTTTTAGTGATGGATATTCGTCATCCCATGACCGAATTTGACCAAACCATGGTCGACTGGGCACACGAATCCAATATGCCTTTGCATATTTTGTTAACCAAAGCCGACAAACTAAAGCGTGGCCCCGCCTCTGCCACCATGTTGCAGGTACGTAAAGCCGTTGCCAATATGGGTGATTTAGCGACGGTACAGATGTTTTCATCTTTAAAAGGTGATGGCGTAAAAGAATTACGCAAGCATTTGACCAAGTGGTTTATGGATAATACTGAGTTTCATGACGAAGATGATGTTGAAGGCAAAAAAGAGCCCGATTGATAATTGGGGAAATCAATCGGGCTAGACTTCGGGTATTGGGGTATACCCGAAGGAAACACAACGTTATTACTAACGTTAAACTAACTAAAAATGTCTAAAGAAGCGTTTACTGTTTCTATAACTTAACAATAGACGCTTCTTATGAATATGCCACTTTAGTCTACATGCAAAATACCTTCATACTAAAATCTACGTAAAAACTAGTGCGCTTCGCCCCAGTTGTTACCAAAGCCCACATCGACAATCAGCGGCACATCAATTTTAACGGCATTTTCCATAATCTCTTTTAGCTTGGCCGAGAAGGCTTCTAGCTGCTCGGTTTTCACTTCTAATACCAGTTCATCGTGTACTTGCATGATCATTTGCGCATCAAACTCTTGTGTTGCTAACCAGTCTGCAACCTTAATCATGGCTTTTTTGATGATGTCAGCCGCGGTGCCCTGCATCGGAGCGTTAATCGCGGTGCGTTCGGCGTGTTGGCGGCGCTGGGCACTTTTGGCTTTAATATCAGGCAGATACAAACGACGGCCAAAGATGGTTTCAACGTAACCGGCATCTGCCGCGTCTGCGCGGGTATTGTCCATGTAGGATTTCACCCCAGGATAGCGTTCAAAATACAAATCAACGTATTCTTGCGCTTGGTTTCGGCCAACCCCGAGTTGCTTGGCGAGGCCAAAGGCTGACATACCGTAAATCAAGCCGAAGTTAATTGCCTTTGCGCTGCGGCGCATATTCGGTTCGACGTTATCAATGGTCACCCCAAATACTTCGGCGGCCGTTGCTGTATGCACATCAACGCCGTTGGCAAAAGCGGTTAATAACCCTTTATCTTTAGACAAGTGCGCCATGATGCGTAGTTCGATTTGGCTATAATCGGCGGCCACCATGGTATAGCCTTGTGGCGCGATAAAGGCATTACGAATGCGACGGCCTTCTTCGCTTTTCACTGGAATGTTTTGTAAATTCGGGTCAGTCGACGATAAGCGCCCTGTTGCTGCAGTGGCTTGATGATACGAAGTATGCAAACGGCCTGTGCGCTGGCAAATCATTAGCGGTAGCTTGTCGGTGTAGGTCGATTTTAGCTTGCTCAAACTGCGGTTTTCTAGAATAAGTTTAGGCAGCTCGTAGTCTTCAGCTAATTGAACCAACACTTCTTCGGCAGTCGATGGTGCTCCCTTGGGGGTTTTCTTCACTACAGGCAGCTCTAGTTTTTCGAACAAGATTTCAGCCAGCTGCTTAGGAGAACCTAGGTTAAAGACCTGTCCTGCAACATCGTGGGCTTGTTGCTCTAACTCGGCCAAGCGCGCGCTAAGTTGGCCGCTTTGCTCGTGCAAAATATCAGGGTCTATTAATGCGCCATTGGCTTCGATTTTGGTAAGCACTTGCACTAATGGCAGCTCGATATCTTCAAAAACTTTTTTGAGGTCGGCTTTGTCACTTTCATTTAGCTGCGCCCAAAGCACTTGATGCAAACGCAAGGTGATGTCGGCATCTTCAGCGGCGTATGGCCCTGCGATGGCAATTTCGATATTGTCGAAGGTGACTTGTTTAGCGCCCTTGCCTGCTATTTCTTCAAACTTAGTGGTTTTAGTACCTAAATAATACGACGCTAGGCTGTCCATATCGTGACGCGTTGCGACCGAGTTAAGAATGTAAGATTCCAGCATGGTATCGAACTGAATGCCTTTCAGCTCAATGCCGTAATTGGCAAGAACGTGAGCATCGTATTTTAAATGCTGGCCGACTTTTTTATGCTCTGCGCTTTCTAAAATAGGCTTAAACTGGGCTAAAACAGTATCGCGGTTAAGCTGAGTGGGAGCATCTTCTAAAAGCGTATCGGGGCCAATGTGGGCCAGCGGTACATAAGCCGCAGTTCCCGCTTCGATGGCGAAAGAGAAACCAACAATTTCGGCTTCCATGTAATTTAGTGACGTTGTTTCGGTATCAAAGGCGAATAATTCGGCTTTTTCTAATTTATCCAGCCATTCATCAAGCTGAGCTTGATCAAAAATAATTTGGTAATCGGTTTCGATTACATCGACTGGGAACGCAGCAAAGGAACCCGCTTCGCTTGCATCATCTTTAGATGCGTTTTTAGCATTGTTTTTAGCAAGACTAGCTGGTTTAGCAGTTGCTGTTTTGTCTTCTAAGCTTCCGCCCAGTTCAGCTACCCAGCCTTTAAATTCAAATTCGCTAAACGACGTTAACAATGCGTCTTTATCGGCAGGCTGGCTTTTAATTTCGGTAATATCTTGTTCAAGCTCAACATCGCACTTAATGGTGGCGAGTTCGTAAGAAAGTGGCAAAAATTCAATTGCTGCACGTAAATTCTCACCAATCTTTCCTTTAATTGAGTCGGCGTTATCGATCACGCCTTGTAAGGTTTCATGGGCATCTAACCATTTAACCGCAGTTTTGGGGCCACACTTTTCAACCCCAGGAATGTTATCAACCTTATCGCCCATCAAAGACAGATAATCGATGATTTGATCCGGGCGCACACCAAACTTTTCAACAACGCCATCCACATCCATAAAAGTGTCGGTCATGGTGTTGATTAAGCTAATGTGCTCGTTAACCAATTGCGCCATGTCTTTATCACCGGTCGATATAACCACATCGCGTTTGGCGCTGGTGGCTTGGGCGGCTAACGTACCAATCACATCATCAGCTTCTACGTTATCAATCACCAGCAAGGGTAAACCCATGGCTTTAATAATGTCGTGAATGGGCTGAATCTGTACCCGTAGTTCGTCTGGCATTGAGGGGCGATTAGCTTTGTATTCTGGGTACATGTCGTTGCGGAAGGTTTTACCCTTAGCATCAAAAATTACGATAATTTGCGACTCTGGGTAATCTTTTTGCAGCTTACGCATCATGTTGATTACGCCACGAATCGCTCCCGTTGGGTGGCCAGCGGAGTTCGTGAGCGGAGGCATGGCGTGGAATGCGCGGAATAAATACGATGAACCATCGACGAGTATAGTTGGGGCTAATGCAAAATCAGACATAAATGTATCCGTAGCAATCTCTCTATGAGCATATTCTGACTGAGTAAATTTATCCTTGTTTGTTTAAGTTAAATTATACAAACGTGCTTAAAAGTACTTAAAAAGAGTACAATGATCTAAGAGAGAGTTTTTAATATTTGAATGAGGCATAGCTTACCATGATGCGCACCTTACTTGTGACTTTCGTCTGTGCTTTTGCACTGATCGGTTCCCCTGTATTTACCATGAGTGTTGCTGCTCAAACTAGCGGAGAAGAAGTGGTTATCCGTAATGACGGTGATAAAACATTTTATGAATACCGCCGTGGTGGAGAGATTGTCGAGATCAAGGTAGTGCCTAAATATGGCAAACCCTACTATTTAAAGCCAAGTGATGTGCAAAATGCTGAAAATGGCCAGTATGTTCAGTCTGATACCCCCGAGATAGCAGTGCCAAGCTGGGTTATTTTTCGCTGGTAATTTTTATTAAGACGTTTTGGCTCTTGGCCTGCCAATGTTCATTTAATGTGAGTGCTCTCTTAACCAGTACTCACCCTTCTTTTGCTCAACCATTAAGTTAATTTCATGTCTGTTTATACCGATCTTAGTGCCAACGATATTTCTATCTATTTAAAGCAATTTTCATTGGGTGAATATCATAGTCATCAAGGCATCAGTGCGGGGGTCGAGAACACCAACTTTTTTGTCTTTATAAAATCCGCAGATCAGTCGTTGCAAAAATATGTGTTAACGATTTTTGAACATCATAATACAAATGAAGTAGAAGGCTTTATTCGTATTGGTCGTCATTTAGCAGAGCAAAAAATTCCTGTGCCCGCCCCTATTGCGGATACGGCGGGTCGATATTTACACGCGTTAAAAAACAAGCCAGCTATTTTATGTGTGTGCCTACCGGGTTCACACCCTGTTGATATCTGTGCGGATCATTGTTGGCAAATTGGCCAAGCCTTGGCTCAGTTTCATTTGGCTGGGGAAGGTTTATCTGGATTAGATGAAAACAATCGTGGTTTGCAGTGGTGGCCAGAAATAGGCCGTGAGCTTATTCAATATAGTCTTGCCAGTATGGCTAATGGCAGTGATCCGTTATTAACTCAAGAACAGCAAGAAATTTTGGTCGATGAAGTTGAATTCCAAGAATCGAATACCGAGCTTTGGTATAGCTTGCCGCGGGGTTTGATTCATGGTGATTTATTCCACGACAATGTGTTATTCGACATTACCGCAGCACAGGCTCCTAAGCTGGGGGCAATTTTAGATATTTATAATGCCTGCCAAGATGTTTGGTTGTTTGATTTGGCTATTGTTGCCAACGATTGGTGTGCTAACGCGGTAGGTGACTGGCAGCCCGAACGTTTACCAGCGTTAATGGCGGGTTATCAGTCGGTGCGTGAATTAACCAAATCAGAACAGCAGTCTTGGGGCATGTGTTTACGCGCTGCGGCGCTGCGTTTTTGGTTAAGTCGGCTCACCACGCAACAGCATCAGGCTGATGTTATTGCGCAAGATCCCATGGCAGCTTTGGTAACGACAATTAAAGACCCTATGGAGTACTTTTTAAAGTTAGTTCGTCACCGCGATACCCAGTATTGAGCTATTTTAAGCACTTATAAAGCGTGTCAGTGATTTGTGCTAACCACTCTACATAAGCTGTTTTTGTAAGTGTGCTAGAACCCGCTAATGGGTCTAGTTCGCCTTGATTTATGGGTAAACCATTAACTACTGTGGCAATCAACGCTGGGCTGAATTGAGGCTCTGATAAAACACAACTCACTTCGTTATTCTTTAATTGGTTGCGCATTCTTTCGATACGTTTAGCCCCAGGTTTACGTTCTGGAGACAAGGTAAATGCGCCTAGCTGCATAACGCCAACCGCTTCAAACCAATAATCGTAAGCTTGATGAAAGACAAAAAATCCAGACTGTTTAACCGGTGCTAAAGTGGCTTTGCTTGTAGCCACCAGCTGGTTTAAACGCTGGGTAAATAATAAATGATCTTGCATGGCTTGCTTAGTATCACTTGGATGCCAGTTTGCAATGCGCTTGCTGATTTCTATGGCGAGTTCCGGTGACAACCAAACGTGTGGATCACTGCCGTAGATTCCCATATCTTCCATTAGGTGCGTAGCGTCTAACCACATTTTTTTATTGGTGGCTTGCTTAGCAAATTTTGCTAAGTAAGGCTCCATGTGATGACCCGACCAAAGAATTTTATCGGCTTGGCGAATTTTACCAATGTCGGAAGGTCTTAGGCTGTAGTCGTGTGGCGACATGCCGTCGGGTACCAAGATATCGATTTGTTCACCGGGATAGGTTGCGGCAGCGATTAGCGCCAAAGGCTTGTTAGATACTAAGATTCTGGCATCTGCAACACTGGCAAAAACACTAATGAGCAATAAAGCAGGCAGCATTAGGGTTGTTTTAAATGCAGAAGTTAACAGGTTAGTCGGTTGTTTTTTCATAAAGATAAATAGGCAGTTGTGGTCAAAGTGTAATATTATAACCTTATATTGATGTGCTATCTGTTTTTTTATGCCAAATTTTGCGAGTTTCTAGATGTCTGCCTCTGCTTACCACCCTCACGATCATCAAGGTTGCATTAATACTGCACTGCAACAAGCTACTGAGTTATGCACTCAACAAGGTGTGCGTTTAACCCCTATTCGTAAGCGAGTTTTAGAGTTGGTGTGGCAAAGTCATAAGCCGATGGGCGCTTATGATTTACTACCAGCGCTGGCAGAAGACGGCTTTAACTCAGCGCCGCCAACGGTTTATAGGGCATTGGATTTTTTGCTGGATTTGGGTTTAGTGCATCGCTTGGCTACCTTGAATGCTTTTATTGGATGTTCTCATCCCGGGCATGAGCACGACAGCTGTTTTTTGTTGTGTAAGCACTGTGGTAGAGCACAAGAGATTAACGCAACGGCTTGGTTTTCTGGATTATCCGATGCCGCTAAAACACAAGGCTTTCAGGTTGAGCATCAGATCACAGAAGTGATGGGTATTTGCCCTCAGTGTAGTGATTTGCCAGCAACATTATCAGCGGAGCTGGGTTAATGAATCCTGAGTTAGTGATCGTCACCCCTGAGCCCGAGGTGTTAATCAGTGCCCAGGGTATTAACCAAACATGGGGAAATCGCCATGTTTTGCAAAACATCGATATTGCCATTAGTGAGAATGAAATTGTAACCATTATTGGCCCTAACGGTTGTGGCAAATCCAGTTTATTAAGAATTCTATTAGGATTAAATACTGCAGACGAGGGCACAGTAACGCGCCGTAAAGGATTGCGCATTGGTTATATGCCACAAAAATTGCGTATCGACGAACGCTTACCATTAACCGTAACGGGTTTTTTGATGCTGGCTCCTGGTGCGCGCAAACAGCGAGTAGCAGAATGGTTAGAGCGTTTGTCGGTAAGCGCTTTGGCTGATCAGCCTGTTCAGCAATTATCTGGTGGTGAGTGGCAGAGGGTTTTATTAGCAAGAGCTTTATTAATAGAACCCCACTTGTTGGTATTAGATGAACCTGTGCAAGGCGTTGATATTCAGGGCCAGCGAGAGCTGTATCAATTGTTGCCCGAATTAAGAAATGAATTGGGCTGCGGTATCGTCTTAGTATCTCATGACTTGCACCTAGTGATGGCGGCGACCGATCGTGTGATTTGTCTTAATGGCCATGTATGTTGCTCAGGACACCCTGACCAAGTAAGTGTCAGTGACGAATACAACACGCTTTTTGGCCGCCAGTTAGTTGTACCCGAAATAGCTCCAGAGCTGGCGCATTACACCCATCACCACGATCATACGCATTGCGCCGATGGTCATATCGAGGATAAGCAAAATGATTAGCTGGTGGTTATTACCCTTGTTTGCAGGTTTGGGCGTAGCCGCGACAGCCGGGCCACTAGGTAGCCTAGTGGTATGGAGAAGGTTGGCTTTTTTTGGCGACACGTTAGCTCATGGTGCCTTGCTGGGCATTACCTTGGGTATTTTGTTTGAGGTGCATCTAACCTTAGCGCTCATTCTATCTTGTTCAGCGTTAGCACTGATCTTATTGCAGCTTGATAAATACACAGGTATCGCTTCTGATACCTTGTTAGGTATTTTATCTCATTCATCGCTGGCTATTGGCTTGGTTGTGTTAAGTTTTTTTGATGTTCGTATTGATCTAATGGCTTACCTATTTGGCGACTTACTGGCAGTGAATCAAACTGATTTATTATGGATATTGATCGGCGGTTCGTGTGTTATAGGGCTCATTGTGTGGCAGTGGCGTGGTTTATTAGCCTCTACCGTGAGTGAAGAGTTGGCGGCCATTGATGGTTACCCAGTAAGGCGTTTAAAAGCTATGCTGGTTTTGCTGCTAGCATTAGTAGTGGCGATATCAATGAAAATAGTGGGCGTATTATTGATCAGTGCTTTGTTGATTATACCAGCAGCAGCGGCACGACCATTAGCAAAAAGCCCAGAACAAATGGCCATGCTAGCGAGTGTTATTGGCATGGTTTCGGTATGTGCCGGAATGGCGATATCATTTGTTTGGGACACGCCTACAGGGCCTAGCATTGTAGTATCTGCAGCAAGTATTTTTGTACTTAGCCAGTTGGTTAATTCATATAGGAAATAGAACGCCTTATGACATTAAGATCATGTTATGGATTATGTTTAATCCTGTTGTCGTCGTTGTTGCACGGGGCTGATAATCAAGGCCGAATAGTGATTGTACCCAAAACAGGGTTCGATGATGCAACTGCCGCGATGCCAGTAGGAGGAAATAACGGCTTAACCATAGGTGAGCAGCGGTTAGAAGTGTTTCAGCGCGCGGCTTTTATTTGGTCTAACATTCTTAATTTGCATTACGACATTACGGTTGAAGCCGAATTTACCAATCTTGCTTGTAGTGAAAACTCCACTACCTTGGGGTTTGCTGGTCCAAGTCAAGTTAAAAAAGTTGATAACGTCTGGTACTCAACTGCGCAAGCCAATCAGCTGCTAAAACAAGACACCTCTATTAATGCAAATGATATTTACGCAACATTTAACTCGGCTATTGATACCGGCTGTTTTAGTGGTGCTGCAGAAGGCTGGTATTACGGTTTGGATAACAACGAACCCAATACTAAAGAAGCGCTATTAGATGTGGTATTACACGAAATTGGCCACGGTCTTGGTTTTTTAACTTTTATAGAAAAAAACGGCGACCTTTTTAATAACGCAATTGATTCTTATAGCCGTTTTTTACAAGATGTTTCCAGCAATAAAAGTTGGCCTACTATGACCAATGCTGAACGCAGTATATCGACAAGCAATAATTCATTGATTTGGTCGGGCAGCTTTGCCAATGCTGCCGCTGCAATTGGGGGTAACGATCCTTTAACAGCGGGTTATATTGGCCAACCAAACTCGGTTGTTCAAGGCATTAAAATGCACGCTCCTAGTACTTACAATAGTGGTTCTTCGGTGAGTCATATTTCTGTAGATGCCTCTCCCGATCAATTAATGGAGCCGCTGAATACCGACGATGGTGTGAACCCCGTGTTAGAAATTCAAATGTTCAAAGACATGGGGTATGAATTAAAAGCAGAGTTAAGCGGAAACAGTAAGCCTGTCGCTACCAATTTTACCTTAGACATTAAGCCCAACCAAAGTATCAATCTTGATGTATTAAGTCGTGCTACGGACTCAGATTTAGACATATTGTCTTTGTATACCTATCGAGTACTGCCAAGTAATGGCGTTTTAAGTGATAACTTTGATGCGGATGCAACGTACACACCCAATACTAACTTTATTGGCAGCGATACTATTGTTTATCAAGTTTACGATGATCACCTGCAACTAAGTAACGAAGCAACAATCACAATCAATGTGAGCAATGAGCCTCCAGCTGCAAAACCGCCTACCGCGAATGACGATAGTGTGAGCATTAGCGAAGACAGTATCAATATTGCAATCGATGTCTTACTGAATGATGTTGCAGGTGATCAGCCGATAGATCTTACAACATTAATGATTGAGCGTGCGCCAGCTCATGGTGAAGCTAGCGTGGTTAATGGAAAAATTCATTACACCCCTGCTGCTAATTTTTATGGCAGCGACAGCCTAGCGTATTTTGTACGGGACAGTGCCAATGAAAAAAGTAATAGCGCAAATTTAATTATTACCGTTACTAATATTGATGATGACAGCGTTGCTACAGCAGATAGTTTTACCTTGCCAGAAGATAGCATCAATTTTGAACTGGATTTAATCAACAACGACAGTGATATTGACTCTACGCTGAGTAATGGCCAGGTTGTTATTGTTAGCGAGCCTCAACACGGCGTTGTAGTTTTAAATAATGGTGCGGTCAACTATTCTCCCGATGTAGATTTTTTTGGTAGCGATCGTTTTTTATATGAAATTAATATTGGGGGAAACAAAAGTAATATCACAAATGTTGATCTAGAAATAACCAATGTAAATGACTCCCCCGTGACCGTTGCTGATCAATTCAGCATAACCGAGCAACCTAGCACCTTGGATATTTTGTTAAACGACAGTGATGTTGATGATCAAAAAAGTGATTTAACGATAGTTGTGCAGACCCAGCCTAACCATGGGTTGCTAACTGTTAATTTGGGAAATGTAAGCTATCAGGCCGAGCCGGATTTTGTAGGTGAAGACAGTTTTAGTTATCGATTACGCGACCCTAGTAATGCCAGCAGCAATATCTCAAATGTGAATTTGCAAATTACCCAACTTGATTTACCTGTGGCAAAAAAAGATATTTTTGTGTTTAACGAAAACAGTTTAGATCAAGTATTAGACCTCACTAAAAACGATACATATACCGGCGAAGTACGCAATATAGTGATTCAGCAGCAACCCACTAATGGCGTCATTACCGTTAACTCAAACAATGTGACTTTTAGTGCGTTTGAAAACATATTTGGCCAAAGTGATTTTCAATATTCTTTGATTGACGAAACGGGCCTGCAGTCTGCTGCAGTTGTAAGTCATATTTATTTAGTGAATAAAAATGATCCGCCGATAGCAACAGACGATGTGTTATCGGTAGTAAGCGATGCTAACAATAAATTAAATATTCTTATTAATGATGCAGGTGAAAAGTTACAAGATTCACAGATCAATATTGTTACAAGTTCACAATACGGCGATCTTACAACAAATGGCAGTGATGTTTATTACCGGGTAAATAACATTGCACAAACACAAGATAGCTTTTCTTATTCTATTACTGACTCGCAAGGGTTAGTGAGCAACATCGCCAATGTAACTTTGCAAATTGTTGATGATTTACCTGTGCCGAATGTGACAGATGATGAATTTAAAATAAAAATAAACTCACAAAAACAATTAAATATTTTAAGTAACGATCAATTTTTTACTGATGATATCACCATAGAAATAACCCAGTCACCTGCAAGCGGCTTGTTAGTTAATAACGGAAAAGATGTGATTTATAATGCCGGTGCTGTTGTTGGTGAAGATCAGTTTAGTTACCGCATACAACAACAAAGAGATAATGAAAAAGTATTCAGTGAAAATGCACAGGTAGTTTTAAAAACAGTAATCAAAGCGCCATTATTACTTACAGATGATTATGCTCGGGTAATAGAATCAGATTTAATACGTGTAAATTTAACCAATAACGACAAATTTGAAGATATTAAATTATTAACTGTGTTTGCTCACGTTGTTGATGGTGGTGCGAGGTTTGAGTTGAGTAGTGATGGCAGCAGCACTATTAATACCAACGACGGTGAAGAAAATGAAGCAAGTGAAAATAAGTTAAATGAATTAAAAGAGAATTTAAAAATAATTCACAATAACTTAAATGGTTCTGAAAGTGATTATCAGATAGAGCTTAAACTGTTAGCTAACTCAAATATTCAAGATAATAAACGAACAGAGTATTTAGTGTACGCCATTGAAGATACTCATGGCAATTTGCAAATGGCGCAAGTAACCATAACGGTTTTACCCAGCCAAGAGCCGGACCCAGTGGATATTCCAGAGCAGCCTGAAATTCCTGAATTAATAGAGCCACCTACTATAGAAAATGTGGAAGTGGTTGCCATTGGCTCAGATGCAAAATCTGGTGGCGTTATAAGCTATGTCTTTATGTTATTTATTATTGTGTTTGTCACCTACTCACGTTTAGCTAAAAATAAAAACCGAGTTAAGTCAGAAATTATATGAATAAAAAAATATCTTTTGTTGCTATTTTATCTGCACTGGTTTTATTTAGCTGGGTAGCTTTTAAGCCTAATAAGGATGCAAATAGCACCCCCCAAACAGTTTCTCAAAAGTCAGCAACGGTAGTTGATCCATTAGCGCAAACGGATTTAAAAGCAGCAACTAAATTAGATGATCATCACCAACATAACAGCAGCAACAAGAATGACGACAAAGCGTTTGATTTTACAAACTTTGTGACTCCAGAAATGGTTCAAGAACTAAGGCCGTTAACATCGCGCAAAAGCAGTGATTTAGAAATTAAAAAAGACGCAGATGGACGCGAGTATGTAGACCTTAAAAAGCGCTGGTCACACGCAACGATTGTAGTAAAAGACAAAGAAGGTAATAAACATTCCGGTGACTGGGCGCCGGAAAAAAAATAATGCTTATGGTTTTTCTTGATTGTTAATGATGTGCACAATCGACAGCATCTTTTTCGGCGTAAACGGCGGTTTAATAAAACCATAGTAATTACCATTTGGGTCTAAAATAGCAATGTTGGCGCTGTGGTCCATCAAATAGCCTAAGTCTGGATCAACCTCACCCTCACTGTTTAAACGATCTACTTTGGCATACACGGCATTTAACTGTGCAGTAAAACTGTGTAATGACGTTAAGTTACCGCTCAGTGCGGTAAAATCTGCTTCAAAATAATCCATGTAAGTTTTCAGCTGTTCTGGGGTATCACGCTCAATATCCACACTGACAAATACGATCTGATTTTTTGCTTTAAGTTCTGCAGAGAGTTGTACCCACATTTGTTGCATGACCGACAAGGTGGTTGGGCAAATATCAGGGCAAAAAGTGTACCCAAAAAAGAGAAAGGACCATTTGCCTAAGTTGTCTGCTTTGCCAACGGTTTCACCCTCTTCATTAATAAAAGGAACATCCGAAACAGGCAGAGGTTGCGCAAACTTAAAAGCATCCAGATCACTTAGTTGAGAAGACAGAGACGTTGATTCGTCATTGTTTGAGCTTAATACATACCAACCAGCAAACAAGGCCAGCCCAAGTATTAAACACATAACCAATACAACAGGCATAAAGCCCTGTTTACTTTTTTGCGAGGTATTTGCTGGCGTTGACATACGAATTTCCAATAAGATAAAACCCTAATGTCTCCATCATACCGAAACTGCCCTCATCATGCTGCAACTACAAACGCGAATACTACAACTTGCTTGGCCCATTATGCTGAGCAATATTACCGTCCCGTTATTGGGGCTGGTGGATACCGCAGTTTTAGGGCATTTAGATGATGTGAGTTACTTGGGTGCAGTTGTCTTAGGGAGCCAGGTTGTAACGTTATTGTTATGGAGCTTTGGTTTTTTACGAATGGGCACCACGTCGCTCAGTGCGCATGCCACAGGTGCCGGTGAAACCAATACAACCGAACGCATTTTACAAAACGCACTACTCATGGCGTTGATGATTAGTTTTCCATTAATGGTCTTTGCGTTTTTTAGCATAGAAAGCATTATCGCTTTAATTGGCGGTAGTCCTGTAGTTCAAGCCCTTGCGGTTGAGTATGTCAATATTCGACTGATGGCCACACCAGCGGTATTGGTTCAATACGTACTGATTGGTTGGTTTATTGGTCGTGGCGAAACAAAAGTACCGCTAATGCTGCTTATTATTAGCAACAGCATTAATGCCCTACTTGATGTGGTGCTGGTTTATGGTTACGGATTAACCAGCGATGGTGTTGCCTGGGCAACCTTGTGTGCCGACTATAGTGCCGCTAGTTTGGGCCTGTACTGGGCAATGCGAACCCTTGGGAAAATTAACAAAGCACATAGATCGCCGTTATTGTGGCCAAACTGGCAAGAACTCAAGCCCTTGGTGAATATTAATCACCAGTTGTTTGTGCGCACTCTATGTTTACTGAGTGTGTTTATTTTCTTTACCTCGCAAGGTGCTCAGCAGGGCGATCTTATTTTAGCCGTGAATGCCATTATGCTTACCCTGCTTTTGTTAATTTCAAATGCTTTAGACGGCTTCGCCCATGCCGCAGAAACCTTAGTTGGGCAAAGCTTAGGTGCAAAAAATAGCCAACAACTTCGCCAAAGTATTTGGTTAACAGGTGCCAATGCCTTAGCAATAGCTTTTATTATGGTGCTGGGGTTTGCTTGGCAAAGCGCAAACTTGCTGGGCTTATTAACCAACCAAGCAGATGTGCTCGCGATGGCGATTGAATACAGCCCTTGGCTAATTTGGTTGCCGCTTATTGGTTGTAGCAGTTATTGGTTAGATGGTATTTTTATCGGTTTGCAGGCCAGTGCGGCTATGCGAAATAGCATGTTGTTAGCTGCCGGTGCCATTTTTTTGCCTGTCTGGTTTTTGACACTCGACTGGGGCAACCATGGCTTATGGTTTGCTTTCTATGCTTTTTTGTTGGCTCGATCGTTATTTATGCTGCCCAAATTCGTCAGATTGTTAGGCAAAAAACAATTAATTAAGAAATAAAACTAGCGCATGCGTCAATCTTTACTATAATTTTCTTTGAAAGATAGAGTAATAACACTAAGTTATTGTTTTTATTGATTATTTTAAAGTAATAACAATTATCATTTTAATAATCAATTGAGCTAATAAGTCATTCAAAACCACTTTATCTTGATATTGAGTGTTTAGTGATCAGATTTTTATTTTAAAGTGTTGGAGATTCATCAAGTGAATACGCAAGCATTACAACAGCTGATTGAAACCGCCGTCGTTAGCGAACAAGAAACCAAGCACCTTCATGATTTACTGGCCCAGCGCGTAGAAACGATAGAGCGCATTATTGAATTACCCGAAACAGTAGCGTCAGAGCGCTTGTACGAATTTGTATTGCGTTATATTCAACAAGTCCCACAAATGTTAGAAGACTTGCATCATGGTTCTATTGAAGCGGGCTTAACGCAATATATCAGCCCGATTCTCGATGTGGTTGAAAGCTTGTACATGGCACCACAAAAAGCTTTAGACGGTAAAACTGGTTTAGTGGCATTAATGGGTAGAGCATTTTTAGCACACCGATTATTCGAAGAAGTGAACGACACCTACATTATGCGTGTTGGCCAGCCTATGATTCCATTTGATATGACTATGTCGAATGTGATTGTGCATTCATTAATTGGCGAACCGTTTGCAAACGAGTTAGATCAAGTGGTTATGGTTGCCGCAAAAGGTATTTTTGGCAGCCATAAAGTCTATGAAAAAAATGATAAGTTTTTAGCCTTTATGAGCAAAAAAGAAAACGACAACCTAGTGACAATTGCTCAAAACTGGCCCTGTATGTCGACACAAATGGGCTTAGACAACCACCTACAATTTGCTTAAAGCTGACAGCAGGTCATTGCAATTATTGAATGGCACTGCCTAGGCTCTGCTCCAAAAAACCAAACAGCGCTTGAATACGAGCGCTGTTTTTTAAATCTTTGTGATAAACAAACCAAAAACCGTCTGTGGTTGTGTCCAACGTAATATCCAATATTTGTAAATTATCACATTTACTTGCGTGATGAATGCCCATAGGGCCAATCGCCATACCTTCCATCACTGCATTATAAATATCAGGAAAGTGATTACTTTGATAAATAATTTGTTCTTCATCAATATGCTTCAGGATCTGTTTAACAAACGGGATTTTACGTTTTTCGTTACTGGGCAGCGCCCAAAGATGTTGATTAAACTCAGTCGTTGTCTTGGGTAAACCGTACTCTGCAACATAAGAATCCGCAGCGTAGTAATGAATATTTGGTGGATTGAGTTTTTTAACGATTAAATCAGGCTCATTGGGCTGACTGCCCGCGCGCAAAGATACATGAGCAGCGCCAGTGGCCAAAGGAATCACATCATCGGTCGCAATAATCTGAATACGCAATTTAGGGTAAGCTTTGTGAAACGCTTTTAAAGCAGGGTTCAATAGCGGAGAGAAATCACTCAGGGTCGTAATGCGCAAATTGCCACTGATATTTTTTTCGGCACTGCTCATTAGATTTTCTAAACGGCTGAAGGATTTTTGAATATCCGGAATTCCTTTCACCATCAACTCACCGGCATCGGTGAGCTGATAACCACGTTGATGGCGAATAAACAGCTTGGTATCTAAAGCTTCTTCAAGGCGATTAATATGGCGCAAAACCGTAGCGTGATTCATCTGTAACAACTTACCCGCTTTGGTTAATGTGCCTGATTTGGCAAGAAGATAAGCAATTCGAAAATCATCCCAGCTTGGTTGTGTCATGAGGAAATACCGATTTTATGAATTATTGCTTATTCGTACAGTGAATGTGAGTATTGTGATTTAAAGTTGGATAGAAAAAATTATTGAAGGAAACGTTGCTATAAAAGGGCTGCTCTATGCGAACAGCCCTCTAATTTTATAAAACTACGTTTGCAGTAATGGTTATATTAGCAGTACATACTTCAGTGGAGTTGCTATCAACAAAAGTAGTCTCACTACTAGCCGTGCCAGTTAATTCACCCGTCTCAAAATTAGTTGTGTAGTTCAAAGTAAAATTGCTTTCATAGCTATCACTGCCGTTAGTTTCAGAGTCAGAGCTTACTGCTGTAAAGCTATCGCCAGATACAGATTTAAAGGAGGTTTTAGATTCACCAGATAAGCTTACAACGTATCCATCTTTCCAGTTTATTATTATAGAAGTGTTGTCTGTGTAATTGTATTGATTGGTCTCTCCATTTTCAACACACGTTTCTTTTGTAGTATATTTAGCTTCAACTATATATTCGTTAGCCGTAAGACCCAATGAAGAACGGTTAGCTTCAACAAGCTTCAGTTCAAACAGTCCTTGTCCTTCGTAAGACTCTACTTCCACACTGTATAACTGGTTAGCAATAGCATTAAAAATGATGGCCTCGTTTGAATTACCATCACTGCTATCTAAATTAAGGTCTGTGCTCGATACTTCTAGGTCTAGATCTTTAGCTGCACTAGATAGAACTAAAGCCACTTTCTTATTTTCGGTTGGGGTAAAGTTGAATCTTACAGAGCTATCTTCTAAAACATTGCCTGTTAAACGAGTGTTTAGTTCAACATTATCCCCTTCAGAAACAGGATCGTTTTTTAATGCAGGTTCTTGTTCAGCACCGCGGATTCCACTAGCGAAATCTTTGTTGATTCCAAGCGAACTGTCACTGCTAGAACTACCACCACAGGCTGCTAAGCTCAACGCTAACAAAGAAATAGAAAATTCCTTTTTCATTTTATTTACCCTTAAATTTATATTTTAAAAGGAAGATACTAACGCACTGATCATTACCGGTAAAGAAAATGCCTAATGTCTGCTTGTTACACCACACCCAGTAGTGAGCTTAGTTCACTTATTGAATATCGTTAATATTTAGTTTTTTATACGAGTTGTGCATATTTGCACAATAGTTTCCCCTTTATGTCTATTTTTCAACAAGTTTACTTAGCGTAAAGTAGTTGTAGTCATCATTAAACACATCAGTTGTGGGGTAAGTCATGCTTAAAAACACCAACAGCGGTTATGGCTGGGTAGCAATTTCACTTCATTGGTTAATGGCAATAGGTATCTTTGGCACCTTTGGTTTGGGTTTATACATGGTAGAGCTAACCTATTACGATACTTGGTATAGAGGATCACTTGATTTGCACAAAAGCATTGGTTTAACGCTGATGTTTGTTTGGATACTAAGAATTATCTGGCGCTGGTCCAATACCAGCCCACAGATAACCGGTAATGCGCTAGAGAAAAAAGCCGCGCATACGGTACATTTATTACTCTACGTGGTCATGCTGGCGTTAATGATAACAGGGTATTTGATTTCAACAGCTGATGGACGGGGAATTGCAGTATTTGGGTTATTCGAAATACCTGCTCTGTCGATTAGTTTTGAAAACCAAGAAGATATTGCGGGTGAGATTCACTGGCTACTTGCTTGGGGATTGATCTTAATGGTTGGCTTACATGCAATGGCCGCGATTAAACATCACGTTATAAATAAAGATGATACTTTATTGAAAATGATTCGACCTAAAACTGATTTAAAATAAAACTTATCCTTAGGAGGATGCATGAAAAAATTATTACTAACAGCAGTGACAACTTCAGCGTTAACACTGGCTTCATTATTTTCAGTGTCAGCACAAGCAGCAGACTACAAAATTGATACAGCCGGCGCTCATGCCTTTGTTCAATTTAAAATTCAGCACCTAGGTTATAGTTGGTTACTTGGTCGTTTTAATACTTTTGATGGTGAGTTTTCTTATGACTCAGCAGCACCAGAAAAATCTGAAATCGAAGTCGTTATCGAAACCGCCAGTATTGATTCAAACCATGCTGAGCGTGATAAGCATCTAAAAGGATCTGATTTCTTAGACGTTAAGAAATTCCCAAAAGCGGTTTTCAAAAGCACCAAGTTTGAAGCTAAAGACGCAGACAATGCTATTGTAACCGGTACGTTTAAACTACACGGCGTAGAAAAAACAATCTCTTTCCCAGTACAAAAAATTGGTGAAGGTAAAGATCCATGGGGTGGCTACCGCGTAGGCTTTGAAGGTAAGACTTCTTTAAAACTAGCAGACTACGGTATTACTTATAACTTAGGCCCTGCTTCTACTCATGTAGAAATTGAATTGTACATCGAAGGTATTCGTCAGTAATGCCCATCGAAAGTTAGCTGATTAATTATTTAGAGTAATTAATAAGCAGACGAAAAAAAAGCCCAGCACTAGCTGGGCTTTTTTGTGGGGTGTCGATTCAGTGACTGGGAATAATTATGAACATCGTCGTGCTTGGCTTGAAGATAGATTATTAGAGTTGCCTAA
>OJEW01000082.1_pt1 | contig 44580 bp, 38 predicted proteins | sample 1593861 | NCBI WGS metagenome assembly OJEW01 (sample SAMN05416806, study PRJEB24817) | seawater metagenome | isolation source: Sea water | place: Canada:Atlantic | collected 2013-11
ACCGTAAAAAAGTGCAGCGATTGATGCAGGAATTGAATTTGAAATCAAAGGTGCGGCCTAAGCGATATAATTCTTACAAAGGACAAGAGGGAAAATCCGTTGATAATTTATTGCAACGTAACTTTATGGCGAATAAGCCTAATCAGAAGTGGGTTACCGATGTAACCGAGTTTAATGTAAAGGGCCAGAAGGTGTATCTTTCACCTTTGATAGATCTTTTTAGCGGGGATGTGGTTGCGTATCGTATCGCTAAATCAGCGCATCTTTCTTTAGTTAAAGACATGTTTGAAGATGCTATCTCAAAATTAAAAGATGGTGAACAGCCAATACTGCATAGCGACCAAGGATGGCAATATCGACTGCCGCAGATACAAAAAATGCTGAAGAACGCAGGTTTAAATCAAAGTATGTCAAGGAAGGGAAATTGCTTGGATAATGCAGCCGCTGAGAGTTTCTTTGCGGTATTAAAAACAGAGATGTTCCATCATCATGATTTTGAGAATGCAGACGATCTAATCATGAAAATAGATGAATATATTGAGTATTACAATACAATGAGAATCAAGGTCAAACTAAAAGGCCTGACTCCGATAGAGCATCGAAATCAGGCCTTATTGGCCGCTTAATAAAAGTGTCCAACTTTATGGGGTCACTTCATTAGGCTTCCTTTTTTTATGTTCAAAATAGATGAAAACCCGTCATTAGACATCAGTAAAAAGAGAAGTTTTATGTCTCAGTCCCTTCACTGGCAGCCGAGTGCCTCGATCAAAGCCTTGCATGCGCGGGCCGCATTGAATCGAACGGTACGTGAATTTTTTATAGAAATTGATGTACTCGAAGTTGAGTTACCCATTCTAAATAGGGCGCCTGTGGCTGATATGAACATCGTGCCGATAGAGGTTCAAGCAACTAATGCGATGCCAAAACTGTATTTACATACATCCCCAGAATATTCGATGAAACGATTATTGTGTGCGGGCAGTGGTGATATTTATGCATTGGGCAAAGTGTTTCGGGCAGGGGAGGCAGGTGGGCGTCATAATCCAGAATTCACCATGCTTGAATGGTATCGCATTGATATGGACCATCAGGCATTGATGCATGAAGTGGCTGATTTATTAACCGAGCTCTTTCAGGATACCTGCATTACATTGGAGAATGCTCCACAGTTTATCAGCTATCAGCAAGCGGTTATTCAATACGCGGGTCTCGATCCGATGGCCGCGAGTGATGAGCAAATTAAACAGCTCGGCATTGAATTGGCAGGGGCTGACTTAGACTTAAATCGAGATGGATGGCTCGATATGATTATGAGTCATAAAGTCGAAAAAGAATTACCCAAGAATCAATTAGTCTTTATTTATAACTATCCTGCGAGCCAAGCGGCGTTATCTAAGTTAAATCATGATGACAATGACCAGTTAATTTCAGAGCGCTTTGAAGTCTATTTGAATGGATTAGAGCTTGCTAATGGCTATCACGAACTGACTGATGGTGAAGAGCAAAGAGCTCGCTTTGAAAAGGAATTAGTCGCAACTGGGCGGTCAATTGATGAGAAATTATTAGCTGCGATGACGGATACGAAAGCAGGCTTACCCGATTGCGCTGGTGTGGCGATGGGGCTTGATCGTATTTTAATGTTGCAGCTGGGGGCTCAGGAAATCTCAGACGTCATAAGTTTTTCAACGCAGTATTGCTAACCGTCGTTAAGGGTTAGTGCTTTTTAACGTACTCGCGTGATGATTGACTATCCGCGTAGAGAAGCAACAGCTGAAGCCAAGCAGGCTTTTAGTTATAATATGACGAATATTATAGGCGAGCAGGAAAGTCCTGTAGCGCATCAGAATTAGACACTTTCTTTTAATGGGAAACGATACACCATAATGAGCCTTTCTAAAGTTACTATCGGCCTTACGAACCCCAAAAGCCCAACCAATGTTGGCGCTATTTTTAGAGCGGCTGGTTGCTTTCAAGCAGACAGCATTCTCTATACTGGCAGTCGTTATGATCGTGGCGCCGCTTATTGTACCGATACCCAAAACTTGAGCAAAAGTATTCCTTTAACCGGAGTTGAATGCCTATTAGAAAGTGCGCCTGAAAACGCTAAAATTGTCGTGATTGAGCTGGCTGAGGATGCCATTTCGCTAGCGGACTTTGAGCACCCTGAGAATGCTTTTTATGTGTTTGGGCCAGAAGATGGCTCGGTAAAACAAAAGGTTGTGAATAAAGCCGATAGTGTTGTGTACATTCCAACCGTAGGCAGTTTGAATCTTGCCGCGACAGTGAATGTCGTTTTGTATGATCGTCTTGCAAAATCAACCCGCGGCACTGGGGGCAACGAGTTGATTCGTGAAAGCCGAGATATGAATAATCGGCTGAAAGTTAAGGTTAACGCTAAAAGCGAATAATCAAAACGGAGTGAGTTACTCTAACTCACTCGCCTGAATACCTTTCAATAGTTTTCCTAAAATATCCGCACCGGTAATAATACGTGGCTCTTCGCCCCAAATTAAGACTGCGTCATAATCAATAGCGGCATCATCTTCTGCGGTTGATGTCGGTAGCGACTTCAAATGTTTGATGACTTCACTAATCGTTTTATCGGTATCGCGAATCACTAATGGGCGGCGGCAGAACTTATAAATGTCGTATGGCGTCTCTTTATTGAGTAATGCGGCTCGTAATGCGGCATCGGCATCAAGTAATAATAACGGATTGCCTTCTTCATCTGCGAGCACAACCCAGTGGTGGCCGCTGGCATTAACTTTCTGTAAAAACGGATCATCGACATCACGAGAGACTTCTGGAATCAGAGGTAAATCGACCTTAGTCGGTAAGCGAATAATAGAGTCGGCATCAACCAGTTCGCCTTCTTCCGTCACCTTAATTTTATCGATCATTAAGAAGTTAAGTGCGCCACGACCTTCGATGGCATCAATCTCAGATTCTTCTGCATCCATATGCGCATGAATCATTGAAATTAATTCTTTTTCACGTAGGTAGTCGATGCCTTCTTTTCCTAACCACTTATCCAATACGATGGCACAAGGGCGAGCCACAGGCGCCAATACAAATTGATAAAACTTAAGCACAGGTGTTAATAGCGACGCCATACGTAACGCATTACGAGAGAAGTACGCCTGCGGTAAAATCTCACCAAAAATGGTGATGAATATCGTGGAAAAAGCAAACGCTGCAATACCTGCTAATGCCGAGTCGGATAACAGAGTGAGCAGAACGTTAATACTCACATTCCCCCAAAGGATGGTGGTTAATAAGTAGTTCGAATCTTTGCGCGCTTCTAGTACTTTACCCGCAGCTTCATTGCCATGTTTCATCTCTACTTCAAGTTGAAGTTGACTTAGTGAGAAAAAGGCTAAGTTCAAACCAGAAAACATTGCGGACTGTGAGATGCAAAAAAAGATGCCAATCCACAGTAAGGTATCGACGGTGAAGAAATCCATTACAGATAATTCCTAGTGCATAATAAGAAGCGCACATCGTACACGTATTTATAATTCTGAGCGCTATAAAATATAAGATTGGGTCCCTTGTTTTTTTGGTTATCTGTGTATACTAAATACACAACTAATAAAAAAGTAATTGCTTATGCATATTAAACCCCCTATCACGAACTTACTTATCCGCGTTGCCAAATCAGGCTTCTATCGCGGCTTCAGCACCGACGTGACCATTACCGCTAAGTTATTAGTGGGAGCCCTAATTTTATGGGCGATAGCCTTTCCCGAAAATGCCGCTTCTATTCTCGGGCAGTTAAACAGCTTCATCATGGCGGGTTTTAATTATTGGTACATCTATGCGATGGCGTTTTTTGTCATACTCTGTTTTGTCTTGGCGCTCTGGCCGAAGGTCGGCAAACTTCGCTTAGGCTGTGCTGACGACCGCCCTGAGTTTTCAAACTTCTCTTGGTTTTCAATGATGTTTGGGGCGGGTATTGGGATTGGCATGCTGACCTTTGCAACGGCCGAGCCTATGTATCACTTCGCTAAAAACCCCAGTACGATTTTAGGACTAACGGAAGGCAATACGGTCGGTAATGTCCGAGATGCCTATGTCTGGTCTTTCACTCATTGGGGCTTAGCGGCTTGGGGTTGTTACTCTGTAGTGGGCTTATCACTGGCTTTTTATTCTTATCGTCGAGGACTGCCACTGACGATTCGCTCATCGTTAGCCCCTTTATTTGGGGAAAAATTATCCGGTAAGGTGGGTCATTCAATTGATGTGGTCGCTGTGGTGCAACTGTTTTGGGAATCGCACAAACACTAGGTTACGGTGTGGAGCAGTTCATCTCTGGCTTATCAACCATCGGTGTTGGTGACTGGTTGTATACTTTGGATGACGAAGGTAATAAGACCACCTCATCAGCGGGTATTATTACTGCTTTATTAATTATTATGGGAGGCGCGACTATTTCAGCCCTTTCGGGTGTTGGTAAAGGCATTAAGTGGTTGTCGAATATTAATATGGTATTGAGCTTTTTTGTCCTTATCTTTTTCCTTATCTTCGGTTCAACCTTTTTTGGTTTAAGTAACTTTTTTGTCGGTATTTGGGATTATGCGATTTCGGTGCCTGGCAATATGTTTACTGTTTGGTCGGCAGATGGAACCCCCGCGGGTGATGCTTTGTCGGGCTGGCAGAGTGCTTGGACAATTTTTTACTGGGCTTGGTGGATTGCCTTTGCGCCTTTCGTTGGGGTTTTCTTAGCGCGTATTTCTAAAGGCCGAACCATTCGCGAATATATCTTTGGTGCGATGATCATTCCATCCTTGATGTGCTTCATTTGGTTTGCACTCGTGGGGGGTACGGCGATTGATCTTGAGCTCTCAGGTGTGGCCAATGGTGCGATAGCCAATGCGAGTCAGGCGGACAAATTGTTTGTGATGTTGAATGTGATCTTAGGCGAAAACTTAGCGTATCTGATGTCGCTCGTTATTGTGGTTCTGCTACTAACGTATCTGATTACCTCGGCTGATAGTGCCGTTCTCATTATTAATACCATTAATGCGGGGGCGACGATGGTCCTAAAGCCCGTCCTCATATTCTATTTTGGGGTATCGCATTGGCGTTAGTGGTGGGTGGATTGATCATTGCAGGTGGCCTCAGTGCAATTCAGACTGCGATGGTCATTGGTGCTCTGCCCTTTAGTTTCGTAATGGTACTGATGGGTATTTCATTGATTGTCGCGATTGTGGGTGACCTGGAAAGAAAGAAACAGGGCTTACAGACAATTTATACTGAGGAAGATGAAGCACCTGTTGAAGCTGAAAATGGAGAGCAGGTTAAATAAGCGGGTTGAGTCTGAGGCTTAACTCTAAGGCTTAACTCTAAGACTTAACTCTAAGACTTAACTCTAAGACTTAACTCTAAGAAAGAATAAATAGACCCGATAAAGCATCTTGTCTATTTATTCTTTACTCCATTCTTTACTTGATAAAATCTTCACGGCTATGGCGTTCGGCGACCTGGTCTTCTGGCTCGCCCCAAGTACGATTTACTTTTTTTCCGCGTTGTACAGCAGGACGATCAGCAATCACTTTGGCCCAGCGAACAACATTCCTATAGGTGTGTACTTCCAAAAACTCTGCGGCATCATACAGCTCACCTAATACCAATGCTCCGTACCAAGGCCAAATAGCCATATCGGCGATGGTATAGTCTTCACCGCTAATATAAGTATTATTCGCGAGTTGCTTGTCTAAAACATCAAGCTGGCGTTTCACTTCCATGGTATAACGATTGATAGGGTATTCGAATTTTTCCGGTGCATACGCATAAAAGTGACCAAAACCACCGCCTAAGAAGGGAGCGCTGCCCATTTGCCAAAATAACCAAGATAATACTTCTGCTTTCTCTGCGCCTTGTGGCAGAAAGCTATTAAATTTTTCTGCTAGATGCATCAAAATTGCACCGGATTCAAAAATTCGGAGTGGCTGTTCTTTTGCGCTGCCGTCGATGTGAGTAGCGGAATGATCAATCAAGGCCGGAATTTTAGAGTTAGGGTTAATCTCGACAAAGCCAGAGCCGAACTGATCACCTTCCATAATATTAATGGGGTAGGCGTCATATTCCGCTTCACTAATGCCTTTCTCCAATAATTCCTCAAGCATGATGCTGACTTTCACGCCATTAGGGGTCGCTAAAGAATGCAGTTGAAAGGGATGCTTACCTGCAGGTAGTACTTTTTCGTGGGTAGCGCCTGAGGCCGGACGATTAATATTCGAAAACTGGCCGCCAGATTCTGTTGGGGCTTGCCATACTTTTGCTGGAACATATTGAGAAGAACTGCTCATACTCTTTAATCCTATGGGGCTGACTAATACCAAGTGATTTAGACAGCCTAACTTAGAACGTGTGGGCTTGAACAGTATGAGTATTGGATTAAACTATTTCATGGGTGGAACATGTCTTTAAACCACACATCTATCAAAAATATAGATACATCAAGATAGGTATTAGCTTTTGCCATACTTTGCTAAATAGCGATCTAAGGCATTAGCAAAGGTCTGTTTGTCTTTTGCGTTCATCGCCGCTTGTCCACCGCTGTGTTCACCTGAGCTGCGCATGGTATCCATAAAATCACGCATATTCAGTTTTTGCTTAATATTGGTTTTATCGAAAATATCACCACGAGCGGTAATAACATGAGCGCCCTTGTCGATAATTTCTGCGGCTAATGGGATATCGGAGGTAATGGCAAGATCATCTTTAGCGATCTTAGAAACAATGTAGTCGTCGGCTACATCAAAACCAGACTCTACTTGAATACTGCTAATCCACTTTGAAGGGGGGACTTTAATGTAGTGGTTCGCCACTAAAATGAGTTCGATTTCAATTCTATTAGCCGCTTTAAATAACGTTTCTTTAATCGGGTTAGGGCACGCGTCTGCGTCAACCCAAATGGTATGTTTGCTCATAGCAACGAGTCTAGTTAATTTCAGAGAGAATATTGTAATATATTCATATTAAAGCAGAGATATAATTGATATAAGAAATAAAAGGCAAAGATTACTTTTTTGCCTTTTATTTCAAACGGAGTTTTTTTACTGGTCTTTTTGCTGCTTTAGGTAGGCAGAATATAAGTGGTATGGCATAACGTGATTCCCATTTTCTTTACGTAAATTGTAAGAGTTATTACCAAAATAAACTTCAAATATTTCCCAGCTTCCCCAACCTTGGCGTGTAATCATGCGGTTAAACCACTTGTCGCCCTCTTCATACTGAAAGTTTTGACCGCTACCAGCATGAATTGTTTTATATCTAATGACCTTTCCGTCGATACCATCTTGCTCTGCTGGCATGCCTGTAAATTTTAATAATACGTCGTGCAAACCGTCATCATTTTTCTCTTTGAATACAGCCATTTCTAGAGTAATACCTTGGCTGTGGTCAGTAAACATAAAGCCATATTTACTGATTGGATAATCTTCTGCACTAGTCGCTGCTGAGAAGTTTAGAAGCATACAGAATGCTAATATGAGTTTTTTCATAAGAATCAAAATTCCATTTAAGTATTTAGAATATCAAATTGTGAGGACGTACCCGTAGAGAGTAAATAGAATTCTTCACGTGAGGAGGCCCAAATAACAATCTGAAGAAAGCTTATTATACGTGTATTATTTTGATTCTTAACTCAGCAATATTACTTAATTTTGATGGAAAAATTTTCATAGTGATTTAAAGTTTGGATTATAGGGGCTTACCAGAAAGCTCTTCCAATAAATGCAGGCTTTCTTCAGCAAAACCAGTACCGGCTTCGACATAGTAGTTGAATACGTTATCAACCCCAATTTCTAATAGCATCTCACGCTCATCTTCATAGCGGGCAATGGCGGCAATACGGCCTTTATAGTCAGAGAGCTTCAACAGTTTTGTAATATCGCTGATGTCTGTCACTGATGGCATCGCTAGCATTATGAGTTTAATATGCCACAGTTCGCGGGTTTCCCAGAAGTCTGCATCCTCTGCATCCCCTAAAATAATATGGCGACCTTCATCGCGGTGGCTGCGTACTTTATCGATATCAGATTCTACCCCCCAGACTTTATCATCCAGCTGTGCGTGAAGAACATCGTAAGAACTGCGTCCGACTCGCCCCATACCAATCACTAAAACCTCTGCGCTTTTCATCTGCTCTTGATAAATAGGTGTTGGCTGCTGGCGTTCAAAATACTTTACCCAATTACGGGCGTAAGCATAAGCCGTATGAGCGTAGTCGTAGAAGATACTGGTGAATACAAATGAGATACTCACGGCCAGAGCAATAATCACCAACCAGTCTTTATCAAGCCAGCCATTCTGTACGCATAAAGCAGTGACGATGAGACCAAATTCACTGTAGTTGGTTAATACCATGCTTCCTAAAAACATATTACGACCGGCGACACCAATCGCCGCAAGGATATGGAAGAGCAAAATGCCCTTGATAATGAGCAGAAAGCTAATCACTGCTAATGCAGGAATCATTTCAAGGCTAGGTAATGCGGTAAAGCCAATCGATAGAAAGAACCCAATAAGAAAGATGTCTTTAAAGCTTAATAGTGATTTTGCTAATTCTGCAGACTTGATATGCGGGCTTAATAATAGACCAATGACAAGCGCACCTAAGTCACCTTTCATATTGAGCAGCTGGAATAGCTCATAGCCACCCATCGCCAGAAAAAACCCAATCAAAGGCAATAGTTCACCGTGACCCGCTTGATTGAGAATACGGCCTAAAAGAGGGCGAGCTGGCCAAAGTAAGATTAAGGCAAAGGCATATAGCGAAGGAATTTTCCCCGTGGCGATTACCAAAAATGCAACTGCGACAATATCCTGCATCACTAAAATACCCACCGCGAGTTTGCCGTGGCGGGCTTTCATTTCATTCTTTTCTTCCAGCAGCTTAACAATACAGACGGTGCTGCTAAAACTCAGAGCAAAACTGACGAGGGCCAGAGCAGGCCAGTCTAGATCAACAAAATAGTTAATGCCAAGCAGCGCAACGCCCTTTAATAATAGCGTGGCTAACAGCACCCAACTGAGCATATGCAAACTCGTGCTAGCCCAAACGGAGGTTTTTAATAGCGTATGAAAATTCACTTTTAGGCCAATCGTGAACAGCATTAAGGTGATGCCGATATTCGCTAAGGTTTGTAGGTTTTCATGAGGCTCAACGCCATAAGCATGTAAGCCAAAGCCAGCGGCTAAATAACCGATAAGAGGAGGTAAGTTGATTTGCTTGGCAGCATATCCGCAAACAAACGCAATAAGAATCCAGAGGAAATCCATTAACAAAAACTCGATTAAGTGTAAAAGTAATGACCGAAATCATAGTGCAGTGTAGCACGTTCGCAGAATCCCTTGAGCATGAACGTTACCGCTTTTTAAAATCGACAGCGACTGGCTGCTGAGTTTGCCTTAACCTTAAAAGTAGTGGGTCGTTATGACAGTTACTGGTTAAGTAATCTTGTGCTACTTTTAAAATTGATTAAGAACGCTCAGATGCAAAGCTGTTTATAGCCCTGTATTATGCGCACCACTAAATTAAGTACTATCACGATAATTAACACAGAATAGACATATGACGAATCCTGCTAAGCCAAATACCCATCGCCTATTGCAACAGTCTCATACCAATATGCCCATGGGCGTTGCCGATAGCTATCGCTATTGGGGTGAGGATAATACGGTTTTTGTTAAAACCAGTGAAGGCTGCACAATCACTGATGCAGACGATCAGACGTTTGTTGATTTTCGTTTGGCCTATGGCCCTATTATTTTGGGTTACCGCGATACACGCATTGACCAGGAAGTAATTAAGGCCATCACTGAGCGAGGAACTATTTCTGGTTTTTCTACCGATTTGGATTCTGAGGTTATCGAACTCGTTAAGCAGATGTGCCCGAATATTGAAAAGATGCGTTTTGCAAATTCAGGAACAGAAGCGGTCATTGGTGCAGTACGAACAGCGCGTGGTTTTACCGGCCGCAACAAAATTGTTGTTGTCGAAGGTGGCTTCCATGGATTGTACGATGAAATGATGTGGAAATCTGATGTTGATAATTGGGATGCCGATTCGGGCCAAGATCCTGAAATCGCTTCGTTTGGTGTTGGTATTCCTGAAGCCAGTCGTGAGCACTTAGAAACCGTGCCACTAAACAGCTTCGACGCCATTGATGCGGTATTCGCTCGCGTGGGGGATGATATTGCTGCAATTGTAATTGAGCCTATTTTAGGCAATTGCGGCAGTATCGCTTCTAGCCAAGAGTACATGCAGAAGCTACGTGATATGTGTGATGCCAATGGCACCTTGTTAATCATGGACGAAGTTAAGACAGGCTTCCGAGTCGCTAAAGGGGGCGCGCAGGAGTTATACGGGATTAAGGCTGACCTTACGACTTATGCCAAGGCTATGGGGAATGGTTACCCTGTGGCGGCGTTTGGTGGCCGTGCAGATGTGATGGATATTATTAGCTTTAATAAAAAAGGCGTGACACATGGCGGCACCTATACGGCCAACATGATCGCGTTGAGTGCGGCTAAAGCCACGCTTACCATTCTGAACGAAACCGATGCTTATGCGACGATCAATAAGGCCGGTGCAGAGATTCAAAAGGTATTGAGTTGCGTATTTACGAAACATGGTATTGAACATCGCTTTGCCGGCCCAGATTCGATGTTTGGCATTCACTTTGGTGACATAGTACCGAGCAACTACCGTGACTGGAAGCAAACGGATAGCGAACTGTATACGGAGTTTGCAATGAACCTCATTAAGCATGGCATTATGCTTGAGCCAGATTCACGTGAGCCTTGGTTTATTTGTGAAGCACATAAAGAGGTTGATTTGGCTTGGCTGGAAGAGGTTGCTGATCGATCAATGGCAGAGGCTATTGCATCAAAATAAGTGTGCTTAGATACGTGGATTTTTAACAGCTAAAGCCGAACCTTGAAATATAGGTTCGGTTTTAGTTTTTTGCACATGATTCCATAAGGCTTAAAGGTCACCCTCTAGGCCTGTAATTAAGTGAGTAGTCTCGATACTCGCCGCTTCCATGTCATCAAGCGCCTGCATCATTTTCGCATTATCCCCTTCTTTAAAATAATCTAATGCATTATGTCCCGATTCATGGACTTTTTTGTGTGGTGCTTCCAAGTTGATATATCGTGATGATTTTTTATCAAGATTATTACTAGCGTCCTCGTAATACCACTTGCCTAATCGACACTGGGAATGGGTAGTAAAATTACGATGCTCTTCGTGATTTAGATTGATGATGCTTTTATAAATATCTGTCTTCCAAGCAATATGATCCAGCTTTACCGATTGTAAGAAAGAAACATGACTTGTTCTTTTTATAGAGTGAAACATACTTTTTGCAGCAACAGATACTTTACCTATAACGTCACTGATAGAGTTTGAAACCTCGGTAACTTTTTCTGTTTCAAGTTGTTGGTTGGTAATCTCTTTTGTTGCTAGTTCTGTTTGGGTTTTAATAGTTGTTGTTAGGTTTGTAATTTGTTCTGAAGCATCTGCAGAGCGAGCAGCTAAAGCTCGTACTTCATCGGCCACCACTGCAAAACCACGGCCTTGCTCACCTGCACGAGCTGCTTCAATGGCAGCGTTCAGGGCTAATAAGTTGGTCTGGGCTGCAATGTCTTGAATTTGAGAAACAAATGTCTCGATTTTCAGTGTTGTGCTCGAAAGCAATTCAACGGTGCTCGCGATACTGTTCATTTTACTATTAAGGCCGCTGAGAGTCGTGGTGCATTTATTAACTAAGGCGTCGACCTCAGAAAAACTGTGCATCGATTCTGAAAGATTATCTTTTTCACTTAATGATTCTGCTGCTGAATCAGCAACAGAGTGGCGAATATCATTAATGATTGCTTGAGAATTAATATACTTAGAAAAGAGTAATTTATTGAATGCATTTTGATCTTTTTCAGCCCGATATCGATCATCATTTTGAATATCAATAGAATTCTTATTCGCTAGATCTTCAAGTAGCGCAGAGTTTTGTGCTTCCAAAGAAGCAACTTTTTGTACTAAGTGGGCATGTTCTTTGGTGTTGTGGAATAGAGGCATAATTAGACTTTTGACCCAATACAAATAGTGGTCATTTAAGCCTAGTACACAAATATATTTTAGACAGAATTTTCCTTAAATATCATCATAGTATTACTTTTGTTGATCAATAATTTGTTGGTTCATTGCAGTAATACGACGTGCTAAGTTCTCGATCAAATTAACGGCCGCTTTAGGTTGGGCTTCGATCAAGTTGACGAATTCATTTTGTGGAACGGCCATAATCGTACACGCAGAGCGAGCGATCACCGTTGCCGAACGTCTTTCACCCGTGAAAACAGCCATGGCGCCAAATACTTCATCTTCGCCAATCTCTCCGACTTTTACACCATCAGCAAAGACATCGGCTTCGCCGCTAATGATGGTATACACATGCTCAGCAATATCACCTTCTTGGATGATAATGTCACCAGGCTGGCAGTTTTGAAAACCCGCAACCGTTTTCTTTTGCTGTTTATTTAATTGCGCCAAGTGATTCAGCATTAAGCTGTTTTGGCACATTAAAAAATGGCTCCAGTAATGCTGGCGGCGTTTATCACTGTATACGTGGCGTAAGAATGAATCGCGATCAATGACCTGAACTTCAACGAATTCATCAGCGCGAATGGTTGTGCAAGGCAGGTTGAATCCGCGAGATAGGCCAACAAGGTCGCCTTCATCAAAACTAAGAACTGTTTCGCCCTGAGCCGTTAGATGCATCATGCCATCGGTGATTAAGAAGAGCTGGTGGCCATCAAAATGCTGGTAAAGGTCCTCAATATTTTCAAGCTGGATTGGATCTTGATCTAATGGAAAGCCTTCAAACAAACCTTTTAAAAGCTGCTGCATACGTGCATAGACAGGTTCCATAGCTTCAAGGGGTTTGCCCGGTAGGTACATATAGATCTCCAATGATGATAAATGATCGTTATTATTCAACTACTTCGATAATAACCCTATTCTGAAGATTGAATCTAACTTTTATTGCAAATATGTCGCAATCGAGTCCCCATAGTGACAGATAATTGTATTTCTGTGGGGGGTATCTCAAAAGGGAAGAAGCAACCGCTAATTTTAGCCCCTGCGAATGACGCACCATTCAGGTTGCAGCCTCTGAAATCAATTCCACGCAGATCTGCCCCTCGGAAGTAGGCATTCTCTAAATTGACCCCTGCAACGTTCAAGTTACGCAGATCTAAGCCCTTGAAGTCGCAGCCCTCTAGGTTGCAGGTTTGTCCTTCAGATCTTGCTTGATTGAAGGCACTCACATTATCACTTCTTAATAATTGATAGAGCGGGTCATCACTGATTATCGGGGCATTCATTGCTATATCCTTCAAGCTTGCTACATTGCGACGTATTGATACTTTAGTATAGACCCTAAAACAGAATGTCACTGATGAGCGCAAGCAAACAAAAAGGCTTTTTATTAACCAGTCGCTGGTATGAAGGCAAAGAGAATACCGAACTGGAGTTTTGGTTTGCCAGTGATGCAGGGCCATTGTGTGCGTTGATTGAGCAGCCCTCTGTCTGCTTTATTCCATTAGATGAGCAAGATAAGGCTCAAAAATTGGCGCGGGCCGAAGGTATTCCGCTAACCTGTCGTGAAGTGCAACTGTGTTCATTTAGCTTGAAGCCTTTAATTGCCTGTTATTTAAGACAAAGTGATATTTACCGTTTTAACTACCTTTTAAGTGACTGGGATATTAAGGTTTGGGAATATGATCTCAGGCCTACCGATCGCTATTTAATGGAGCGGTTTGTTCGGGGTGGAGCTGAAATAGAAGGGCAGTGGCAATCTTGTGATGGCTATTTGCTCTGTCAGCAAGGCCGCATAAAGCCTAGTCAGGCAGCGGTAGAATCAGCTGCCTTGACGATTTTGTCCGTCGATATTGAAACCACCTTCCCTAAAGAGGGTAAGCACGATCGACTCTTTTCCATTGCTTGCCATGGCGAAGCTATTATCAACGGGCAGCGTGAAACGGTTAATCATATCTGGATGGTCGGCGCTGAAATTAGCCCAGCCGCGAAGTACTGCGAATACGTAGCGGATGAAGTAGTACTGCTAAAACGTTTTTTCTCTGAGATGCAGCGATTAGATCCCGATGTCATCATCGGCTGGAACTTCATTCAGTTCGATATGGATTTCATCCAGCGCAAATGCGATGAGCTTGGCCTACCTTTTACCCTAGGGCGTAACCAGCAAGAAGTCAGTTGGCGTCATGATCAAAGCAATACCAATAGAAGCTATGTACATGTGCCTGGTCGATGCATTATCGATGGTATTGAAATGCTGCGCCAAGCTCAGTATCAGTTTGATAGCTTTGCTTTAAACTCAGTCGCCGAAGAATTACTCGATCGACATAAACTGATTAGCGGTGAAGTAAAAATATACGAGGGTTACGATCATGAAATTGAATACTTATTTGATCATGATAAACCGGCATTAGCGGCTTACAACTTAGAAGACTGTATTTTAGTGGCGGATATTTTTCATCATACTGAATTAATGGATTTTGCTATTCAGCGCTCAAGCCTCACCGGATTGCTGCTCGATCGAATGGGGGGCTCGGTTGCCGCGTTTGAAAACCTATACCTGCCGTTATTGCATCGCAATGGCTATGTAGCCCCAAACTACGGGGAAGGCTATTCAGATATCAAAAGCCCCGGTGGCTTTGTTATGGATTCGCGCCCGGGTTTGTATGACAGTATTTTGGTACTGGATTTTAAAAGCCTGTACCCGTCGATAATGCGAACGTTTAAAATTGACCCGATGGGATTAATCGAAGGCTTGAAAGTTGGCCAAGACCCGCGACAAGCTCAGCAAAAAAGCCAAACAATAGCGGGGTTTAATGGCGGCTATTTTGATCGCGAGAAACATTGCCTGCCTGATTTAATTACCATGCTAGGCGAACAGCGGGATCAAGCAAAAAAAGTAAATAACCATCACCTAGCCCAAGCGATCAAAATCATCATGAGTTCTTTTTATGGTGTTTTAGGGAGTGACGGCTGTCGTTTTTTTGATATGCGGTTATCCAGTTCAATCACCCAGCGCAGCCATGAAATTATTCAACGCTCAGCACGCTGGATTGAAAGCCAAGGTTTTGATGTGATTTATGGTGATACCGATTCAGTCTTTGTTTGGCTAAAAGAAAAAAAGACACAGCAGCAAGCCGATGACATGGGCAAACAACTCAGCAGCGCGTTAAATAGCTGGTGGCAAGAAACCATACAGCAAGAGCATCAGCTAGAGAGCTTGTTAGAAATAGAATATGAAACCCATTATCAGCGCTTCTTTATGCCGTCGATTCGAGGGGCTGAAACCGGCAGTAAAAAGCGCTATGCAGGTACAGTACAAAAAACATTAGCAACAGGTGAAATTACCACCGAGACAGTTTTTAAAGGCTTAGAGGCGGTTCGCAGTGATTGGACACCGCTTGCGCGCGAATTTCAGCGACAACTTTTTCAACGCATATTTTCACAGCAAAGTTTTCAACAATGGATGAAAGATGAAATTGCTGAGTTGATGGCAGGAAAAAAATCTCAGCAACTTATTTATCGCAAGCGCTTACGTCAGCCGCTCAGTGAGTATCAACGCAACATTCCACCTCATGCGAAAGCGGCTGCCGTTTTAGAGTTATGGCGCAAGCAACAAGGATTGCCGCTTCTTTATCAGCATCGGGGTGGTTGGATTCAGTATTTAATGACGACCAGTGGGCCGCAACCGATTGAAGTCTTCAATCATGCTCAAGGAGCATTACAGATTGATTACCAGCATTACTTAGAAAAACAGCTAGCCCCCGTATGTGATGGTTTATTACAACTATACGATACTAGCTTTGCTGAAATATGTGGGCAGCAGCTGAGTTTGTTTTAGTGGTAATAAGAAAAAGGCCAATCAATAGAAGAAAGAACCAGAAGCAAAAAATAGAAGAAAGTCTGATTTGGAACAGTGCTAGGATTATGAAACTCCGTATACTTAAATACAACGTTTAAAGGAATATTCTATGAGTAATAAATGGTACATAATTTCGCTTGCAGTGATCATGCTATCAATTCCTGTGTTTACCATCTTCTATGCATAACCCCTCTGTGTCATAGAAGATGTTGGAGAAGTAATTTTGTTAGTCGCCATCACTAAAGTTGAGGCCTAAATTAATATTAAGGGCATCTGGAATATCGCGTTTAAAATTGCCGTCCAATGCTTTCGCAGCCGCGACGGTATCAACGGTATTCATTGTATCTAGCGCTGTTCTAAGCGTTAAAATATTCTCATCGAGTATGGCTACTGTTTGCTCGAATCGATTATTAGCCATAATTTGATTCAGACTGATGGTCGTATTCGTTGTTCCGCTTAGAAGTTCTTCAATGTTCGTGACTGAGCTGCCAATAGCTGCCCATACTGAAGAAGAAATTTGGCTAACATCTGTCGTAATATCTCTTAGTCCTAAATAATCAAAATACTCTTGTACCGAAACGGTAATTTCTTTAATTGCAGACTCTACAGCTTCATCCTCTAAAACTGAATCGAGCTGGTTATTAATAATGAGATCACGGTAACTCTTATTTGTATCACGGTAATTTGTTGTCCAGCCTTGTTGGATACTGTCAGCTCGTCGTAATAACTCATTAGCATATCCTGTTAACAACTGACATTTTCGAGGATTAGATTGATATTCTGTAATGATGTCAGCTTTAATTTTTGATTGATTAGCCGCATCTTCAAAAAGGGAGACTTCTAATGCTAAGAGACCCACAAATTGAAAAGTAGAAGAAGAGAAAGTGGCAGCATTAATAGTGCTTGTATCCGCTAATAGGCTATCAATTTTAGTGCGAACGCTGGCGGTATAATTTGTACCACGTAATCGATAGCCATCAATATAGGTATAAGTAGGTAATAATAAGCTGTTTACCATGGGGCCAAAACGATAAGGAAGTAGCTGGAACCAAGCAAGGTTGGTTTCAATCCATTGATTCTGTAATGCGGCTAAATTAGTTTCTGTTAGGTTGTTGGTGCTGCAAAAGTGAGCGCTATCGCTGACCAGAATTCCTGCTTGTTGTTGAAAGCTATTTGCTGCTGGAATAATTGTATTGTCGATGATCTGTGTTGCAGCAACATTGAGTTCACTATCCCCTGTTTTCAACGTTGAGTCAGTACCGCCACAAGCGGATAACAGAATGGCTGTTGCTAAAGCGGAGCATTTTGTTAAGTGGGTACTACTGCGAATAAATTTGAACATGTTATGAACCTAAAATTGTGTCGTTAAGCATGATGAGATAGTACTGAAATCATATGGTTATCCCAGCTGTGCTGCGGGAAGTTAAGACTTTTATCTTTATCAATCTTCAAAGTAGCCGCATTTATCTGGCGAATTTTACCTGTTGAACTGGATAAAACGAAATATTTATTATCCTGACTGATCGCTAAACCACAGACATCATTAAAGGCGTGGTAACTCTGTAAGGATAGGTCATCTAGGTGCCAGAATAATACGAGGTCGCCTTTAGGGCTAGTAAAGGCGGCAGTTCGACTTGGGTTATGAATTTTAACGCTGCCCATATAATCGTTTAATTTAACAGTGAGGGCTTCGGGTGCATTCAATAATTTAATTTTTTCGCCAACTTTATGGATCGCCGCTAATGGGGTTAAATGATTATCGCTCATTGCTTGACGTTGAACTTGCAGAGCAATCGCGACAGTGCCATCTTCTGCAACGTCTAAGTGGCGAATGCTCGCCTTACTTTCAGCAACAAAATGCTCACTGATCAGCGCTCCCGTATTGCTATTAATGTAGCTTAAAGTAGAGCGCATGGTTTCATAGTTGAGTACTTTACGCCCAGAGTCGGGATGCGTTAACAAACCTCCATTGGCCACCACTAGTGTTATACCATCAGGCATCATGGCAATTTCATGAGGGCCAATGCCATGGCTATCAAATTCGTTAATTAGCGCTAGGCTGTTGCCATCACGTACTGTGATTTTTCCTTGGCCTGTACTTATTTCTGATTCTACACAGTAGAGTTTTTTCCCATCTAAACTGTAACAGCCGTGTCCATGCATATGACGGTTTTTTGCACTCGTAAAAGAGCCGTCTATTGTTCCTGTTGAGCTATTAAAGCGAATACCTTGAGTACCAGGGCGACGAGAAAACATGATTATTTGCTCGGTTAATATCGGGTTTTGGCATAAGCCATGGCCTCGAAAACTACTCAGTAATTGATCGCTTGATGTATGTTTAGGATTAACCCAGCCTAAGCCATATTGTATTTTATTTCGGCCTTGTGCTGAGATGAAAATCTCGTTGTCTTGAGCGCTATCCTGATTAAACCAGCTTAAATCAAAAGCACTATGACTCAGTATGGGTGCCGATACCCCGAAGCCGATTAAGCTTCGAGAAAATGCACGACGTGATACTTGGAATTTGGTCTTTAAAAATTTCATTTTATAGCGACTTCATTTTATAAAGAGTTCACAAATTTTATCAGAGTTTCTCGCTCGATTTTATCAAGCTGAATAAAGCGAGCTTTTGTCAGTGTAGCTTCACCACCATGCCATAATATCGCTTCTTCTACGGTACGTGCACGGCCATCATGCAATAAAGCATTACTACCATTCACTTGTTGTAATAAGCCTATTCCCCATAAAGGCGCCGTACGCCATTCATTTCCCGTAGCGAGAAAATCTGGACGGCCATCGGCCAAATCTGGGCCCATGTCATGCAATAGTAAATCGGTATAAGGCCAAATGATTTGGTTTGATAAGTGTGGAGCTTCTTTGCTGCTTTGTGTTTTAAATCTAGGTTGGTGACATTGGTTACAGCCTGTTTGATAAAATAATTCGCGGCCTTTTTTCACGATGACATCTAAACTATTACGGCGAACTACGGGTGCTAAATCACGATTGAAATTTGTAGTGAGTGTGAGCAGTTCTTCTGATAGTTCGACATTACCATGTTCTTTCGTATTACCATTTATAATTGAATTACAGCTGGGTTGTTGTGCACTGCAAGGCTGGTTCGGAAATAGTGGATTACTAATTCCGAGATCATTTTTAAAAGCCCCCGCAACAATCATTTTAAGTGTTGGCTTATTCGCTTTTAGTCCAAACCGTCCAATGACCGTTGCTTGTTTTTCTATATCCCAAACTTTATTCAAACGCCCAGAAATTCCGTCGTTATTCGTATCGTCCTCATCACTGAGAGCGTGTAAATCGTTCTCGTCAATAAGCTCTAATAACCCCATACCATGAATAGCAGGTGCAACTCGAATACTATAGAGAGTATCCTCACCAAGAGGCCCATAACCCAGATCAGTAAATTGTAATTGAGGTTTGCGCAATTCAACTTGATGCAGGTCGGGATAAGTAAAGGTCTGTGTATCCCAGTGAATATAAACATAAGCTTCAGGTGCTACGTCGTGTTTAAGTGTGCCTGGTTTTTGTGAATGACGTAACTGATGTGCTAGGGAAACAGACTGCCCTTGAATTTGGTCACCGTACACAGGGTGAGGAATAACCCCTTCGATTTTTAGTAAATTATGGTCGGAACCTGGCTTGCTGACGCGAATTAATGTGCTGCTTATAGGATTAGTATTGTTGTTCGGTATAAAGCCTTTACCGCCTTTTACATGGCAAGATAAGCATGTGCGTGCGTTATATATTGGGCCAAGACCATCACGAGCCGTTGTCACGGTAGGGGCTTTCACCCATGGCTGGTTGGCTAAAGCTTTGCCCGCATGAAAAGCAGGTCTGAGTTGATCGTTTAAATTGGCAGCAGGTAATTGAAAGCTGGCGAACGGCTTATATGAAACAGTAGTATCACCACCGGGATTATTTTCTTCTACTGTTAATTTCGGAGCAATACGCGTTATATAATCTTTGTTTGATGCCTGCTCGCAGCCTAATAAAAACAGAAAACTGCTGGCTAACAATACATATGCTTTCATTTACTACCTACGGTTTTAACGTATGAACCACTTGAATATTCATTTCCTTAAAATAGCAGAAAGCCGAGCAGAGCTCGGCTTCATGAATCAATAAAATCCGTTTTATTGATAACGACTGAATATTAGCATTCAGTCGTTGGATCTTGCGTATCACAGTCAGAAGCTTTTGGATCTACCACTGTTCCCAATCCTAGCTGATTAGCTGCATCTTGAATTGCACGAGACTGAGCGTTCAAGGATATAATCGTTTTAGCCACTGGGTTGGTATCTGTTTTATTGGCATCCATAATTAATACATCAAAAGGCTTGCCGCCAGTACGGGCAGAAGTATCGATTGCGGTATAGTTAACTTCGGTTGTTGCCAGTGCAGCAGCAGCGGTCGTTGCAATACCTGATAGGCCAACCTCTGTTAGATAATCTTCAATGCCATAACCATCAACGGCTGTTAGACCTGGGCTTACAATGTCAGCAGTCGTTGGATCTAGATCGTGATCGTAACCGGTATAAGTCCCTGTGAAACTGTTAGAAACACCTTCAGCATTCAGCCAAATATCACGGTGTGTATTATCAGAGAAACAAGAATGTTCATCTTCTTGAGAGTTAGAAGAGAAAGCAATTTGCATGCGTTCACCGGCTAGTTCACCTTCAGAAAGAGTGCCCATACCTGTAAGAATTTCAGTTAACTTTTTCTTTGCATCCGCGGCGTCAGCAATCGTAGTGAATGTTGCACGGTAGTTGGTTTCTGAACCCGTAGCCCATTCAGCTTGAACCGCTTCAAGGTCTTCAATTAACTTATCAACGACAACTTCAAGGTAAGCATGACGACGAGCAGCAGTATCACCGGCAGTAGTAGAGACGAAATCAGCTAGAGGACGCTGGCCGCCTGTTGAACCACTATTGATTGCTTCATCACGATCGCTACCATCGGTCGTGCGTGGATCAGGTGTTGGTTCAGCAACGATGGCTTGTTTAGCTGCGACCATCTGGTTAGCAGGGGTTTTTAAATCTTGGCCCCATAATAAAAACTCGATGGCGTGGTAACCCGTAATAACGTCGTGCTCATCTTCTGCAGATAAAGTATTCGCAAGTAGAGTTGCATCAATAGTAACGTTTGTATTACCAATAATGTTATTAGCTTGAGCGGCTTGTGCTTGAGCGGCTGTAATAGCCCCACCACCATTGATACCCGCATCGTTGCCGGTAATACCAACTTGGTCATCGCCAAAGTCAGTGGTATTGGTTTCAACATAATCGATTAACGCTTCACCTAGAGGCCAAGCGTTTAAGTCGCCTTCAACATCTAAAGAATCTACTGGGCTATTACGGAAGCGATACACTTCTGTTTGACCATATGGTTCACGAGAAATTAACCAAGCTTTTTTAGCCGCCGCTAATGTTTCGGTCGTTGGATCATCTTTTAATGCAGTTAACGCTACTTTAAGCGCTTTAGCCGTTACAACAGAATCTGTATAAGCAGCATAAGCAATTTCAGCGTTTGTATTTAAAACCAATCGTGCTTTTTCTACATTAATTGCTGGAGCAGGAGTGTCGTTATTACTGTCATTGTCGCCACCACCACAGGCTATTAATAATGAAGCTGAAGTAATACAAGCAGCGAGCTTAAGAAATTTCATAGTGCTAGACCCTATATGATGGAAATTATTTTTAGTTGGCAAAGTATTACTGAGCAACATTTGAGCGACAAGGTAATACAAATGACAATGATTTGCAATAAGATTAACTTATGGTAAAGATGACATATGACAATAAGTCTCATTACTAATACGGAATAAATAGAGTAATATACGCACTAATTTTGAGTATTTTATTAAGGTATTAATGGCTATGAAAAAGGCAGTGGCTGGTCTAGTTTTATCAGGTTTTGTTTCAATACTAGTCGTTGGTTGTGGCGGGTCATCAAGTTCTTCACATGAAGAACAGCCTAAAGAGACCGTGATAGCAGCATGCAGGGACTTTATAGGCACTGATGCAGAGGCAATTACACATATCAAAATGAAGGCGGTATTAGGTAAGCAGCTATTCCATGATAAAAACTTATCGCTTGAAATGAATCAATCTTGTGCCTCTTGTCATAGTCCTGGTCGAGGGTTTATTGATGATAGGGTGAATGATGCTAGCCGAGAGGGCATTGCCCCGGCAGGATCTTTAGGCGACAACCTTGTTTCAATTGGTGATCGTAATGCGCCAACGGCTGCCTATGCAGCATTTAGCCCTCACTTTAAATGTGGCACACGTTCTCGCGTCGCAAGCCAGAAAACAAGTGGGATTGCTGATTATGAAGGATTCTTAGGCGGACAATTTTGGGATGGACGAGAACCTAATTTAAAAGGTCAGGCGGGAGGTCCACCCATTAATCCAGGTGAAATGAACATGCCAAGCAAAGCGGCGGTTGTTGCACGTTTAAAAACCAATTATCAAGAAAAATTCCAAGAATTATACTCTGTCGATATCTTTGATAATGATGATGCGGTTTATGCTGCGATGTCAGAAAGTATTGCTGCTTTTGAAACATCGGATAAAGAAGAATTTTATCCTTTCGATTCTAAGTACGATCGCTCTTTAAGCGGTGATTACACATTTTCACCGTCGTCGAAAGCAAGTCTAGGCAAAGCGAGATTTTTCTCGTCGGATTTAACCTGTGCGGCGTGCCATCAATTACATGAAATTGGTGATAAAGGTGAAATCTTTACCAGCTTCGAATATCACAATATCGGCGTGCCCGTGAATACCTATTTACGCTCATTCAATGAAGTTACCAAGTTGGATGAAGGTTTGCTAAATAATCCGGCAGTCACAGCACAAGCAGAAAAGGGGAAGTTTAAGGTGCCTACATTACGCAATGTCGCAGTTACCGCGCCCTATATGCACAACGGTATTTTTAATGAGCTTGAAACGGTGATTCATTTTTATCAACATGCTAAAGAGAAGGCGCTGAATATAAAAAATGATACCTTGATCGAAGCGATTAATAATCCGGAAACAGGGCTGAAGTGGGGAGACGCAGAGATTGCTGATAATGTTGAACATGATTTACTCGGTGCAAATGACATCAACCTGAATGATAGAGAGGTAGAGGCGATGGTTTGCTTTTTAATGTCCTTAACGGATGCTCGCTATGAAACCTTGTTAGATCCTAATAAGGTTCAGAACTGCGGTTTATAGCTTCTCGATAGAGTAGCGTATTGACGATTATTAATACGCTACTTTCTTTTATTGCGACTCTCATTAAAAATAAGTCTCATTTGTGTTTAAATGCAGACCTCAAAATTTTCTGCTGGAATTATTTATTTTGAATCATTTACCTGCTATTTCCGCGCTTTCTTTTGTTATGACGATCATGGGCCAGTCGACGGTCTCTTTTGCTGAAGAAGAGACTCTCGAACTGAATAATGTTTATATTACCGGCGGTAAAGACGAAGTACTTCAAAAGCCAGGTTCTGCAACCCTGATTGATGATGTCGCTTTAGAAGCCTTTGAATATACCGACATTCACCGCGTATTAAATGCCGTGCCGGGTGTGAACCTGCAAGAAGAAGACGGTTATGGCTTACGACCGAATATCGGCTTGCGCGGTACTTCGCCAGAGCGCAGTAAAAAAATCACCGTGATGGAAGATGGCATTCTGTCTGGCCCCGCCCCTTATTCAGCCCCAGCTGCGTATTATTTTCCTAATATTTCTCGCATGAGTGCGGTGGAAGTGTTTAAAGGCCCATCGGCAATTCAATATGGCCCAGCGACGGTTGGCGGTGCGATTAACTTGGTGAGTCGTGAGATTCCTTATGATTCACAAGGCGAGTTAGATGTTCAGTACGGCAGTGATAACTTTCAGCGTTATAACGTCTTTCAAGGCCAGCAAATTGAGAACTTCGGTTACTTAATTGAAGGCCTGCGAGTCAGCGCCGATGGTTTTAAAGATCTTGATGGCAGTAATGATAATACGGGTTTTGTGCGTAATGACGTGAATTTAAAAACCAGCTGGCAGAGTATGGGTGAAGTAAGTCAGCTGTTTATGTTGAAGTTAGGTTATGCCGATGAAGATTCTGATGAAACCTATTTAGGTTTGGCGCGTGATGATTTTGAACGTGACCCTTACCGTCGTTATTCCGCATCGCAGTTAGATAATATGACGTGGGATCACCAGCAGTATCAATTTACCCATGTTATAGAATTCGGTAATTCGACTTTGACCACCGATGTGTATCGCAATGAATTTGATCGCGATTGGTTCAGGTTGAGTGGGTTTAATGATTATAGAGATGATGATAATAACGGAAGTGATGACTTTTCTTTGGTTAATGTTTTAGCCAATCACACAGATACTCAGTATCAGCCTTATTACGATGTCTTAACCGGCGCGGCCAGCTCGGGTTCTTTACAGCAATTACGCATTGGTAATAATGGTCGCACATTCTTCTCGCAGGGTATTCAAACCCGCCTGAATCAAGAGCTAACATTATTGGGTTTATCCCATTCGCTAGAAGTGGGCATTCGTATACATCAAGATCAGGTTAAGCGTCTTCATACGGAACAAAATTTTAATACGTTAACCGGTGGTGAATTACAGGCGGTAAGCGGCAGCTTCAAAACCACCGCGCGCAACCAAAACGATGCTTTAGCCTTGGCGGTTTATATTCAAGATGAGATCACCATTAATGAGACTGTGGTTAGTCTAGGTCTGCGTCACGAAAGTATCGAGGCATCGAAAACAATTTATGGTCCTATAACCGGTATCGAAGAAAGCAAAAATACCTTAAAACAATCCGTATTCTTACCAGGCTTAGGCGTGTATTCGCAGCTAACTGACGAACTGGGTATTTTGGCGGGAGTCTATAAAGGCTTTACTGCAGCGACAGCCAGTGCAGCCGGAGAAACTAAGCCAGAAGAAAGCACGAACTTTGAACTAGGCTCGCGCTTTTCTGGCAGTTTTGCCTTGGGAGGCCAAGCTGAAATTATTGCTTTCTTAAATGATTACACAGAATTCAGTGGCACCTGCAGCTTCTCTCAAGGTGGGTGTGACAGTAGCCAAACCGGTGAGCAGACTAACGCCGGTAGCGCTCAGGTTTATGGTATAGAAGCGAGTTGGAATAAAGAACTGGTGCTATCAGGTTTTACCTTGCCAGCGTTAATCAGCTATACCTTCAGTCACGGTGAGTTTGGTGATCAGTTTGTTGATGCGACGGGGGCATTTGGTGAAAAAGGACAAGTAATAGAAGAAGGATATCGGATTGGTTATTTACCCGAGCATCGTTTAAATGCTCAGCTAGGTTTGGCAAAAGATAACTGGCGTTTGAATGCCTCGGTCTTATACCAAAGTGATATGCGCAATATTCCTGGAAAAGGTCGTATTGATAAGGGCGACTTAATTGAAGCACATACCGTAGTGGATTTAAGTGCATCGTATGACGTGCTATTAAATCTTCAGTTGTATTCAACAATTGATAACGTATTGGATGAACAATACGTTGCAGGTGTTAAACCTTATGGCTTTCGCCCTGGTAAACCTCGGTCGTTGAACGTGGGTGCGAAATACCAGTTTTAATTTTTTGTTATAAGCGACGTATCTAAACGTCCGTGCTCAATGCCTGCTTTCATTAACAGCGCTCATCTTTTACTGAGACATAAACCTCAGTAAAAGATATCTTTCATAAAGATGAATAAATACGATACCCTTCTATAGATCAAGCAGTCTAGAAATTTAGCAGTCCAGAAATTTAGCGGTCTCGCTTATCGACGCGTTAAGATAATTCCTTCTTATAAAAAAATACGTTATGCAAACCAATTCGTTATGAAAGTACACAAGATTGCCATCTTCGCCGATGTTCAAAATATTTATTATACGACCCGTGATGTGTATGGACGCTCATTTAACTATCGCAAGCTATGGCAGAAGATAGCCAAGCAGGGCGATATCGTTTCGGCTTTCGCCTACGCGATTCATAAAGGGGATGATCAGCAAATCAAGTTTCAAGATGCGCTTAAGCACATTGGTTTTGATGTGAAGCTCAAACCCTATATTCAGCGTATGGACGGCAGTGCAAAAGGAGACTGGGATGTCGGTATCGCGATTGATGTGATGGAAGCCGCTGCGTCAGGGGATGTTGATACGATTATTCTGCTATCGGGTGATGGCGATTTTGATCTGCTGTTGAAGAAGGTTAGCCAAACCTATGGTATGAACACTGAAGTTTTTGGCGTATCTAAACTAACCGCAGGTTCGCTTATTGAGGCAGCCGATCAATATCATCCTATCAGCCAAGACCTTTTGATGTAGGCATACCGGCTCAATATCATTTTATAAATTTCAACTTCTGCAGAATTTTAGTCGGAAGTGGCTATACTTCAAGTAGTATGTACAAAAAACGTACTAAAGCAGAGCATAAAGAATAGACAATAGTAACAGGTGCTATGAGATTGATTAGATACTTACTGACTGTATTGACCCTTATGACCACACCCTTTTTACTATCTGGCTGTGAGTTGTATAAAGAACGCTATGACCTTCAAGGTAAGGCTGGTGGCATTGCCGATGCCATGGAGCATTGCCGTGCGTTAATGGAATTTAATTTACACGAAGGAACGTATATCTATTTTGATGCCGCTTCGAGCCGAGAAACTACTGAATTCTTTGAGATATTCCTATATTTACAGGATAGTACCCAAGAGGGGTTTGCTCATTGTCAGGTGAACAAACAAGGCCTTATTACGGGGTATGCAGTGCGAGATTTCGCAGAAGAAACCAAGTCTTTTGCAGACTAAATCGCCCCTCAGGTAGTGATCTTTTGAAAATAATAATGCCGCTCTCGAATTCGACAGCGGCATTTTTTATGAGTGCTAAAGATAGGCTTATAGCGTTGGCTATAGAACTGCTTTTAGCGGCTCATGTTGCTCTGCTTCTAAGCGCGGGCCAAACTGGCTAACTACTTGAGAAGACGCAGCACTGGCCAAACGACCGGCTGCTGCAAAGTCGTAACCATGAGTTAGGGCATACATAAACGCACCTGCAAACATATCACCAGCACCGTTTGAATCTACAGCCGTGGTTTTATTCGCTGCAATTTCATGCATTGTATTGCCGTCAAAAGCGATCGCACCTTTGCTGCCAAGGGTAATGGCAAACGTTTTTGCCTGAGTCTTAATGAAGCTAATCGCGTCTTCTAAGTTATCAGTACCGGCAAATAATTGAGCTTCTTCTTCATTGCAGAATAAAAGATCAACACCGTCACCGATCATTTCTTTAATGCCATCTTTAAAGAACTGAACCATCGCAGGGTCTGAGAAGGTCAATGCGGTTTTGATGCCATTCTTTTCGGCCAGTTTACGGACTGCAATGGCCGCTGCACGAGAAAGATCAGACGTTACCAAATACCCCTCAATATACGCGTATTCAGAATCAAGCAATGCAGCTTCGTCGATGTGCTTCTGTTCTAGGTTGGTTGTGATACCTAAATACGTATTCATGGTACGTTCAGCATCAGGGGTTACCATGACTAAGCATTTACCCGTTACGCCGGCATCACGGTCTGCGCTTAGATTTGTATCTACGCCAGCCGCCGCCATATCTTGCATGTAAAAGTCACCTGCTTCGTCATTCGCAACGTTGCAGCTATAAAAGGTTTTTGCACCAAAGTAACTTGCACCAATGATCGTATTGGCGGCGCTGCCACCACAGGCACGTTTTTTAAGGCCAAAGCGATCATTCAATACCGCTAAGCGTTCAGCCAACTGATCTTCTTCGATTAAGGTCATCATGCCTTTTTCGATGTTTAGGTCGGTAAAGAAGCTGTCTTCTACTTCAAATTCTTTATCAACCAGTGCGTTGCCGATGCCATAAATGTGGTACTTAGCCATGAGTCATATCTCTATAAATTGGAATGATGAGTATTTGTTGGCTGCAGTTTAACAGAACTCGGGCGTATCACTAACCCAGTCTGTGGTAGCATAAGCGCCCTATGACGACAGCTAAAAAGCCAACTAGGGCGAACAAATCTAGTATAAAAAAAACGGCACCTAAAAAAACGGCCGCTAATAAAAAGAAGCCAACCCCTATGCCGACCAATAAAAGTCCTCGCAGTTGGAAACAGCAAGTATGGTCTTGGCTCTGGCGCTTATCCATTCTTTTTATATTGGCGCTTGGGGTATGGCTAGTCTATCTAGATGCTCAGGTACGCTCGCAATTTGACGGTAATAAATGGACGCTACCTGCCAAGGTCTATGCGCGCCCCTTATCACTATACCCTGGTTTATTATTATCCTCCGATCAACTCAAAGCCGAATTACAGTGGAATGATTACAAAGCAGTTAGCCATGTCGTGATCCCTGGAACCTATGGACGAGAGGGTCGTGATTGGATTATTTATCGCCGTGCGTTTTCGTTTGGAGATCGCAACGAGAATGCAGTAAAAATACGTTTATCCTTTGCTGCAGGTCGTATCGATGAGTTATCGGTTTCTGGCCAACCAGAAGGGTTAGTGCGGATTGAGCCTCAGTATATTGGTGGCATCTTTCCCGCGCATAACGAAGATCGTGAATTAATTGCCTTGCAAGATGTTCCGCCCGCGTTAGTGGCCGCGTTAATTGCCGTAGAAGATCGTGGTTATCTTGATCATTATGGTATTTCTATTCGCGGTATCCTACGTGCGATGAAAGCCAATATCGCCGCAGGCAGAACCGTGCAAGGTGGTTCAACCTTAACTCAGCAACTGGTTAAAAACTTTTTTCTTACCAATGAACGCTCTTTACGCCGTAAGGTAAAAGAAGCCTTTATGGCCTTATTATTAGAGCTGCATTACAGCAAAGAAGAAATCTTACAGGCGTATTTAAACGAGGTGTATCTGGGTCAGGCCGGTCGTCGTTCGATTCATGGTATTGCGTTAGCCAGTCGCTTTTATTTTGCTAAAAATGTTCAACAGCTTGATCTATCAGAAGTCGCGTTATTAGTCGGTATGATCAAGGGACCGTCTTATTACAACCCCTTTAAACGGCCTGAAAATGCGCGTTCAAGACGGGATGTGGTACTGAATGTGATGGCCGAGTTAAATATCATTTCAGCCGCCGAGCGAATTAATGCACAAGGGCAGCCGGTATTAGTGGCTAAGTCTGGAAGAGCTGGCCAGCGTGAATACCCTGCTTTTATTCAGTTGGTGAAGCGCCAATTACAAACAGATTATCGCTTAGAGGATTTACAAAATACTGGGCTTAGAATTTTCACCACCCTTGATCCTTGGCTTCAGCACGCAACAGAAACTTCGATTCAGCAGCATGTTGCTAAGCTAGAAAAACGCGCCGGATTTAGTAAGCCAACGTTAGAAGCCGCTGCCGTCGTTACGAGCGTAGATGGCGCTGAAGTGCGGGCTATTGTGGGCTCTCGCCGAGTGCAATTCTTTGGTTTTAACCGAGCGTTAGATGCTCAACGTTCGATTGGTTCTTTGGCCAAACCCGCTGTTTATCTTACGGCGTTAACCTCAGGCCGATATGATTGGTCGAGCATTATTGATGATAAGGCGGTGCGTGTTGCAGGCCAAGATGGCAGCTTATGGCAGCCACAGAATTATGACAAAAAAGACCATGGTAAAGTCTTTATGGTTGACGCGATGGCGCGCTCTTTGAACCAAGCGACGGCACGTTTGGGGATGAAGGTCGGCATTGGTCAGGTGGTCGATACGTTTGAACGCTTAGGCGTAGAGAGAACGATACCCCCTTATCCTTCCATCTTATTAGGATCGTTATCGATGTCTCCGTTGGAAGTTACGCAAATGTTTCAAACCTATGCATCGGGTGGTTTTGCCATGAAACCGAGAGTGATTCAGACATTAACGACCAGCGATAATAAGGTATTAACGTCTTATGCGGTGGACGGTCGACAGGCGTTCTCGCCAGAAATGATGGAAATTCTGCGCTATGGATTGCAGCAAGTGGTTGTACAAGGAACAGGAAAGCGCTTAGCGCAAGCCTTTAATACAACGAAGATTGCGGCAAAGACAGGCACCAGTGATGACCAACGAGATGCTTGGTTTGCAGGCTTTGATGATCGTCATCTTGGGGTTGTCTGGTTAGGTCGAGACGATAATGACCCAATGCCTTTTACCGGTGCGAGTGGTGCTTTACCTATCTGGCAAAGTATTTTTGAAAAATCAGGACTTGAGCCATTAACGCCACTAGTCGATCTAGATTGGGCGTGGGTAAATGCTTACGGCCAGCCTGTTTTTGAAGACTGCGGAGGGATTAGAAAGATGCCATTTAAATCTGGGTCTTTAACAGGGCGTGAGATATCCTGTGGTGATAATAAAGGCGCATCTGGCGTGCAGATTGATTCCGTCGAAAAAGAAAAACAAGGTGGTGGTTCGTGGTTCGATTGGTTGTTTTAGTTTTATTTTTCGGCTTATTAACAGCCTGTAGCAGTTTACCCAATAGTGCAAAGCACGACCCAAGAAACCAGCAGAGCTATGAAGTTGAAGGTAGTCAAGAAGGCGCGGCTTCAGACAGCTCTAAGCAAGATGATATTATAAGGTTGGATGAAGGCAATCATCATCCGGCGATACAGGTATTATTAACTCAGGCAGAGCAGGCTCGCCAGAAGGGTAATAACCAGCAGGCTTTATCGTATCTTGATCGTGCCCGTCAAATACAGCCTCGTAATTCGGCAATATTTTATCGTCAGGCTTGGTTAAATTATCAGCTAGGAGAATTACAGCAAGCGCAGCAGTTATTGCAACGTGCACAGGTATTTTTGCGTGGATCGAGTGCCAGTTATGATATTTTGCAGCGCCGTATTCAAACACTGCAAAATAGAGTGGATGCTAAAAACGGACTTTAATATCAGATTAATTACTGGTACGAAAGTGAGTTAAAATTCCTCTTAGATCTGATGACATCGTGATGAGCTTTTCGCCATCACGAGCAGCCTCTGCAGCACGTTCATTAGTTTCTTGGCTGACATCGCGAATGCTGGTGATGTTATTATTAACTTCGCCGACGACGTGATGTTGTGCAGAAACTGCTTGGGCTATCTGCTGATTCAGCTTATGGATGGTCTCCACAGCGTCTTTCATTATTAACAATTTTTCTTTTGTTTCTTCAGTTTGCTGCACGCTTGATTCAGCACCTTGCTTACTGGTGTCCATGGCGTTCACTGCATCATGACTGCCTTTTTGCAGTTTCTCGATCATATGTTGAATTTCTTCGGTACTTTGCTGAGTACGTGAGGCTAATGTACGAACTTCGTCGGCGACTACGGCAAACCCTCGGCCCTGCTCTCCCGCTCTTGCGGCTTCAATGGCGGCATTCAGGGCAAGTAGATTAGTTTGCTCGGCAATGCCTCGAATCACGGTTAATACTGAGCCAATATTATTGCTTTCTTCGTCGAGGTTTTTAATGACGTTATGGGCACGGTCGATATTCAGAGCAAGATCTTTAATTGTATTTTGCGCCCGGTCGATTCTTTCTTCACTATCTTTTGCCGCCAGATCAGCATCGCTAGCGGCGTTTGCAGCATCGGTTGCGTACTGATTGACTTCTTGCATGGCCGTGCTCATTCCATGAGTGGCGCTGGCAATCATATCGGTTTCTTGTTGCTGCTGCTTAGCTCCGCTGGCCATAGCTTGTGTGCTTTTATTGACAGAATCTCCGGTAGAGTTTAAATGTCCTGCAATTACGCTAACGTTACTAACTAACTGATCTAGCTCGCCAAAGAAGTTGTTAAAGCCGTGGCTAAATTGGCCCTTGGCATTGGTGACTCGATAGCGTAAATCGATTTCACCCTTTTTGTTAATATGGCTACCAATCTCATTAAGTTCTTCTGTTTGCGTGAACTCGATCTCGGCTTTTCGGCAAAGATAGATAATCAGCCCTGCTTCTGCAATAACATAAGCGGCATGAATCATTACGATACTGAAGGTATTACGATTTTCGAAGACGTAAATACTGCTGTCAGATTGCTGTAGATAGCTGAATACCAAGTGGTGGGTAGCAATTGTGAGGGCAGCGGCGAGTACAGGACGCCAATCGCGGAAATAGAGCAGCATGGCAAGGCTGACGAAGACGCCAAAGTGAATTTCTAGCATGCCATGAGCCTGCTGAATATTCAGGGCCGAAAAGATCATTAAGGAAATACCGAAGGCGATGCGAGTTGCCGTGCTGGTGGCCTGGGTACTTGCCAGTAGCGTAGGAATCAACGCTGCTGGCAAGCCTACGATAAGGGCTTCCATCCAGGTGTCATACCAACTGGCAAGTATTAAGGAAAATACGAATAATCCCCAAACAACCAGAGTAAAAAAACGATTGGCCTGTTGATAAAATATGATACGAGAATGACTCATTAAGAGCTCCTAAGATAAAATTTAACAACATGTTCAGTTACGATGTCATTGGTTATTATCTTAGATTAGCTCAAGTCATTAGATTTGCTGCATTAAGCTTGGCTTGTTTGTTGGAGAAATAATCCACGATTTATCGCGACCAACAATAATCCTAACGCCAGCTCCATGGGCCATTTTTCGGCTAATTCGACTGCTATAGGATTGCCTGTTAGGCTGTGTAAAATAATGATTAAACTGCCTAGGGTTGCAACTGAGAGCGTAAGGTTGGCTTGCTTAATACAAACCCCTGCGGCTTTATTTAATAATAATTTGGCGATCGCTAAACTACTGATCACTGCGCTAGCGACTAACAGGTAGCTTAAGTTTTGCGTTTGTTGGCAAAGCCAATAAATACCACAGACCCCCAATAATATTCTGCCCCAGGCTTCTTTTGGCCAATCAATGTTGAAAGCCAATGCCAGCAAGACAAAACTCAATAACGGGTATGCGGCATAAAAAGCCAATTGCTCAAACCAAAACATAGGGGTTAGCTCTATGACATGGGTGAGCAAGCGAGACGCAGCAAAAGATGCGATGAGTAAGCCACTGCAAAATGCAGCAGCAAACCAACCTGGTTTTTCATCTTTCGGCGGCCAGGTCTTTAGCATCCAAGCAGCGGTGAGCAGCATAAGAATCTGCCCTACAATCATTAATATTAGAGACATTTTATTTAGAGACGCTCATGTTAGCAAAAACCACATCGGCGGCGGCGATGGTGTCTTTGATATCTTGCTCGCTATGAGCGGCCGACATAAAGCCCGCTTCAAATGCAGAAGGTGCTAAATAAACCCCTTGTTCTAGCATGCCATGGAAAAATTCCTTAAAGGCTTCTTGGTCACATTCGCATACTTGAGCAAAGTTGCTAACCTTGCTCGCTTCAGTAAAGAAGAAACCAAACATAGAACCTGCGTTATTGGTGGTAAACGGAATACAGTGTTTGTTGGCTGCGGCTTGTAAGCCAGAGCATAGCTGTTCAACACGCGCGCCAAGCTGTTCGTATAAACCATCTTGCTGAATTGATTTCATCATGGCCAAACCTGCTGCCATAGCTAGTGGATTACCCGATAACGTGCCCGCCTGATAAACAGGGCCAATTGGGGCTAGGTATTCCATGATCTCACGCTTACCGCCGAAGGCACCGACTGGCAAACCACCACCGATGACTTTACCCAGTGTTGTAAGATCTGGCTGAACGTCGTAATAACCTTGAGCACCGGTTAACGATACGCGGAAGCCAGTCATCACTTCGTCAAAGATTAAGACAGCACCGTGTTGGTCGCACACATCACGAAGGCATTGTAAGAATTCTTTTGTTGGTGGAATACAGTTCATATTCCCGGCAACAGGCTCAACGATGATGCAGGCAACGTCATCGCCTTCTTTTTCAAAGTAGGCTTTTACATCGTCAATATCATTGAAGTTTAGGGTAACGGTATCGTTAGCAACGCCTTCAGGCACGCCCGGAGAAGAAGGAACGCCTAATGTCAGTGCGCCAGAACCGGCTTTTACTAATAAAGAATCGGCGTGGCCGTGGTAGCAACCTTCAAACTTAACCAGCTTATCGCGACCGGTAAAACCACGGGCTAAGCGAATCGCGCTCATGGTAGCTTCGGTTCCAGAGTTCACCATGCGAACCATGTCCATGCCTGGCATGAGGTCACAGACCGTTTGTGCCATTTCGATTTCGATTTCAGTGGGCGCACCAAAACTTAGGCCTTGGTCTAACTGCTTTTTAACGGCTTCGATGACATCGCCACGAGCGTGGCCCATAATCATAGGTCCCCAAGAACCAACGTAATCAATATAGCGGTTGTCATCAGCATCAAAGACACAAGAGCCTTCACCACGAACGAAGAAAATAGGGGTTCCGCCGACGCCTTTAAAAGCACGTACAGGGGAGTTAACGCCACCTGGAATAAATTCTTGTGCACGTTCAAAAAGGGTTTCTGATTGTTTGATTGAATAAGACATATAAAAGACTCGAATTCGTTATTGAATGATTTCAGTGCTAGCTGAATCAGTGAAGCCGTTCGCATCACTGAGTATTTATTCCGCAAACCGCCGTAAATACTTCCCTGTAGGCTTGAGCTCGGCATCCCTGCCTCCCACATTTGCTCCACAAACACTCAGCAATACGAACTCTTGCTAACCAGATTCTAGACTTGAGCAATATTGTGATTACTAGTTAAAACGGTCTAACCACCACTAAGATAACAATGGCGATCAAAAATAAAACCGGTACTTCATTAAACCAACGATAAAACACATGGCTTTTATCGTTAATATCTTGAGCAAAATTTTTCAGTAGAGCGCCACACATAAAGTGATAGCCGACTAAAAAAGTGACTAGCGCCAGCTTTGCATGCATCCAGCCAGCGCTTAAATAATATTCTGCATTTAAGGTGATCATCCAAATGCCCAAGGCGATCACCACAATCATAGAAGGGGTCATGATACCCCGATATAATTTACGTTCCATGATTTTGAAGCGATCTTTGCTGATCTGATCTTCAGACATGGCGTGATAGACGAATAATCGAGGTAAATAAAACAGCGCCGCAAACCAAGTAACAATTGCGACAATGTGGAAGGCTTTTAGCCAAAGCATAAACAACTCTCTTGTACTAAATTTAAGATTCTATCGATTGCGGTTGATAGCGATAATATTGCTCAATCATTTCACGGCTAACGATGCCGACAACATGATTGAATTGTTCATCACGATGAACGACCAACCATTCTATGTGGTGCTGTTGCATTAGGTCTAAAGCATTTTGCAAATTAGCCATCAGAGAAATTGATTTTACCATTTTTCGATCAGCAGGCAGAAGCAAACAATCTATTTCTAAGTGATCTGGATCAGCAGTATTAAATTTCTCCTCATTCTCATTTTGAGTATGAGATTCAATAAAGCGGACTAGGTCGGTGGATAATAACAGTTGCTGGTCGTTCTCTAAGTAAATCCATGATGGCTGGTTACTGAGTATGAGCTGAGCACTTGCAAGGTTAATCAAGCGCTCACTGGTATTGAAATCTTCCGACATCACTTGGCCAACCCAGGTATTACGCAATAACTGGCGAACGGGATCATTATTGACGGCAAGATTGGTTTGAATTCTAAAAATAGACGGTAGGTGAAAGATTTCACTGACCGTTAAGCTGGCAATCACAATCGCCATCATTCCGGGCATAATAATATTAGGATTGGCGGTGAGCTCTAATAACGCCATCAAGGCGGCCAAGGGAGCACGCAAAACGGAAGCCATCATTGCCCCCATGCCGAGCATGGCATAGAAGCCTATGTTAATCGGGTACTCAGGCATTAAATAAGCCGAAAGCTGACCCATGACCGCACCAATCGCAGCTCCCATAAATAAGCTAGGGCCTATTAAACCGCCGGGAAATCCAACCGCAGAAGCCCAGCCCGATAACAGCAGCTTTGCAAACAGTAAGACTAAGGCAATACTGATTACAATCTCACCCTGTAGCCAAGAGTTTACGCTGTCGTAACCAATCCCCATTATTTGGGGCAAGTACACACTGGTGAGCGCAGCGCAGACACCCAAAAGCCCCCATGTTTGCCAAATCGGGCGTACATTCCAGCGCTGCATAAATTTAACGGACGCAATATAAAGGCTACCCAGTCCACCACAAATTAGCGCTAATAATAAAATGTAAGGGATTTCTAAGAGTGAGCCCATTTCAAGCGAAGGCACAATGAAGGCTGTTTCATTACCGAATACTGCCCGGCTAACAATAGCGCCGGTTACGGACGCGAGTATGATAGGAATGAAGCCCTTGATGCTGTATTCCAATAGGACCACTTCCATGGCAAAGATCACTCCCGCCATAGGGGTATTGAATGAAGCAGAAATAGCACTCGCAACCCCGCATGCAGTCAGTACTCTTAAACGATGATGAGGGGTTTTTAACCATTGGCCAAACTGGCTGGCGGTACCAGCACCAATATGGACGGCAGGCCCTTCACGACCAATACTATGGCCGCCAATAAGCGCAATGATGCTGCCAAAAAATTGAGCGAGAATATTAACGCGGGGTAAATACCCTTGATGCTGCTCGATCCGCTGTAATACATGAGCAACGCCGACTTTTCTTTGGTGGGGCTGTAAGCGGCTAAAAATAGCAATTAATAACGCGGTAGAGCCTAATAAAAGCAGAATGCGAGTTTCGCTAGATAAAGACTCAAAACCTTCATGGCTACCATTAGGCATCCAGTGTTCTAGCGGCATCTCATAAGCTAGGCGGAATAACGTAATAATGCCGGCGCTTAATAAACCGACGAGGGTAGCGAGTAAGGCGAGTGATATTTGGCTTTCTTTTACCTTCATAGGGCTGCCCTTGTGCCTCCTCATTATTATTGGATTCCGTTAAGTTTTGTCTACTACAGCAAATTATACGAACTTTTTGACGCTCTGAACTAACAATTCTTTATATAAGGCTTATTATAAGCACTTTATATGTCCTGTATCTCAGATTTAGAGGCGCGCAAGTGATTAAAGTAGGTATTGTTGGTGGCACGGGTTATACCGGCGTTGAATTATTAAGACTGTTAAGTCAGCATCCTGAAGTTGAATTGACGGTAATCACCTCTCGTAGTGAGAAGGGCATTCCCGTTGCGCAGATGTTTCCAAACCTGCGTGGCCATGTCGATTTGTGTTTCTCTGAGCCAAGCGCAGAGAACCTTGCACCGTGTGATGTGGTTTTCTTTGCAACGCCTCACGGAGTAGCTCACGGGTTGGCTCAGCAAGTATTGGATCAAGGTATTAAAGTTATCGATCTAAGTGCTGATTTCCGCCTGCAAGATGCCGATGAATGGGAAAAATGGTACAACCAGCCGCACGGTGCTAAATCTTTATTGCCAGAAGCCGTATACGGATTACCAGAAGTGAACCGTGACGCAATTAAGCAAGCCCGCTTAATTGCCGTGCCAGGTTGCTATCCAACATCAGTTCAGTTGGCGTTATTGCCGTTATTGGAAAATAATCTGATCGAAACCAGTGGCATCATTGCTGACTGTAAATCGGGAGTCAGTGGTGCAGGACGTCAAGCAAAAATGGGGGCTTTATTCTGTGAAGCAGGTGAATCTATGATGGCTTACGCGGTCTCAGGACATCGTCATTTACCTGAAATTCGTCAAGGACTAACACGCGCCGCGGGCAGTGACGTGAGCTTGACCTTTGTTCCTCACTTAACGCCGATGATCCGTGGCATTCACTCAACCGTTTACGCGCCGAGTAAATTTGCGGCTGTTGATGCACTGGGTGTTGATGGTTTACAGGCTTTATTTGAACAGCGTTATGCCAATGAGCCTTTTGTCGATGTTATGCCAGCCGGCAGCCATCCAGAAACTCGTTCGGTAAAAGGCAGTAACATGTGCCGTATTGCGATTCATCAGCATAAGGATACGGGTTTGATCGTTATTCTTTCTGTAATCGATAACTTAGTAAAAGGCGCATCCGGACAAGCCGTTCAAAACATGAACATCATTTTTGGCTTGCCAGAAGATATGGGACTACAAGTTGTAGGCTTACTTCCTTAGCGGCAAGTTGAAAAATGAATAGATAGCAAAGGATTATTGAATGGCTGTAGTAAAAGGCAGTAAGCAAGATCGATTGAGCTTAGTACGCTATGACCCTTGGCAGCGATTTTGGCGCAGTGTATACCTGTTCATTTTTATCGTCTTAGTGGCTGTCTGTTGTTTTTTTGGTGGGCAGTTTGCTAGTTTGGATCAGGTGAACAATTTAACGGCAGAGCGAGATCAGTTACAGGCGCAAATAATTGCCGCTAATCAAGAGATTAGAGGGTTTAGTCAGCGAGTCGGTGTACTGGAAAAAGGTGGGGAAGTCGACCGTCAAGCGGCAGAAGGAATTCGCCTGACGGTGAAAGAACTTAAGGTACAGATTGCTACGTTAGAAGAAGAGGTTTCTTTCTATAAAGGCATTATGGCACCGAGTGGACAAGATAAAGGTTTGCGTATCAGTAAGATTGATATTCAGCCACTTGACCAGCCCAATACCTATCGCTATAGCATCATGATGACTCAAGTCGCCGATAATTCTAGCTATATTAAAGGGTTAGCTGCGGTAAATTTTGTTGGGTTAGAAAGTGGGAAACGTAAAATGATTCCACTGAGAGAGCTAGATAATGACATTAGTGAGCTGGGCGTAAAGTTCAGTTTTCGTTACTTTCAAGAAGTAACTGGCGAAATTACAGTGCCTGCTCATTTTAAAATTGAACAAGTGCAGGTTGTCTTACAGTCAACGGGTAGCAAAGCCCAGCGCGTAGAAGAAACCATTGAATGGTTAAAAAAGGACGCATAGAAAATGTTTAGTAGTAAAGATAAAGCGGCCGCTAGCCATTACGATACCTTGATCTCAACAAAAACAGAGATCGTAGGGGATATAACGTTTAAGGGTGGTTTGCAGGTTGAAGGTGTTATTAAAGGTAACCTGATTGCCGAAGCAGGCAGTGGAGCAGTGGTACGTATTTCAACCAGTGGTCGTGTCGAAGGCCAGATCACAGTGCCTAATGTTGTGATCAATGGTACTGTTGAGGGAGACATTTATGCATACGAATACGTTGAACTTGCGAAAAAAGCACGTATTAATGGTGATGTGTATTACCACATGATGGAGATGGTTCTGGGTGCGGAGGTGAATGGGAAACTTATTCACCAGGCTAAGGACGAATTAAAAAAATCGAAGAAGCCGATGTCGGAAGCTCAGGTAGCTCCTGAAAATAAAGGTGACCAAGCTGGCGATAAAGTTGACTAAATTGGTTGGTTAATTCGATAATGGTCACGTTAGTCTTTGTGAGATAAAAAATGAACGCAGTAGTATCAGCCGAACCGATTGGGTTAACCCCAGCGGCAGAAGATAAAATTAGAGCCTTATTAGTTGAAGAAGCTGATGATGAATTGTGCCTGCGCGTTTTTGTAACGGGTGGCGGTTGCTCTGGTTTTCAGTATGGCTTTACCTTTGATGATGAGCGCAATGAGGATGATAGTGTCATTCTTAAAGAGGGGGCTCGCGTGCTGGTGGATTCATTAAGTTACCAATACTTGGTCGGCTCAAACGTCGATTACCAAGAAGGCCTAGAAGGTTCACGCTTTGTCGTGAGTAACCCAGGTGCGAGTTCAACTTGTGGCTGTGGTTCTTCATTCGCCATTTAATCTAACCGATTCAATCATTGAATCAAATATTGTTGGTTCAAATCCTATAGGAGCGCCGCATGCTGGGCAAAAAGGGTTTTATATCCGTTTGTGCATTGACCTTATTGCTGGTTAATACAGTGTTAGCACAAGATACGGCGACTAAGCCAAATGCTCAGCTTGAGGCGCCACTGGCTGTAACAGGGGTGACTCTTAGCAAAGAGGTTATTAAACCGTCAAAGCTGCAGGCTAATATCGCGCTTCATACACTAGAAGAGTTAAAGAAGTTATTAGTTCAGGCCGAGATGATTGCGAACGATGAAGCGGGCAGTGAGTATGATACTGACAAACCGATTTCAGTTGTTCTGCACGGTGAAGAAATTCACGCATTTGTACGCAGTAATTATCGCAATAATAAAGCACTTGTCGATTTAGCGGCGCGCTTGGATGCATTTAATGTGATTGAAGTGAAAGTGTGTAAGCGGTGGATGGGTGCCAATGGCATTATGGAAAGCCAGCTTCCTCCTTTTATCGAGCCTGTTCCATTCGGTTTAGGTGAGCGTGAACGCTTACAAAAAGCAGGCTATGCCTATTTTTAACTTCCCTTAAGTTTTAACTAAATTTAAGCAGAAAAGTAAGTTTAAGCAGGAAAGATTGAACCCAATACTCTAGGGCCGATCGCACCTGTTGCATTGGCGAGGTTGCCAGGTAATTTCGCCATCGTTCGGTACGCTAGCCAAGCAAATGCGCAAGCCTCTACCATATCTGCAGGAATCCCTAAGTCATCCGTACGTCCTAATTTAAGCGCGGGTAAATGATATTGAATGCGATCAACAAGGTAGCCATTATGTGCGCCACCACCACAAAGATAGAGCTCGCCGTTATTATAGCCCCACTCCTTAACACCCTTCGCAATAGATATAGCCGTTAATTCTATAAGGCTCGCAAGTACGTCAGCTTTGTTGGCCTCATTCATCTCTGGGCTAATACGTTCAAAGTGAGCGAGGTTGAACAGTTCACGGCCCGTGCTTTTAGGCGGTTGCTTGGAAAAGTACTCAAGCGCTAGCCACTTGTCTACAAGTTCGGTTTGAATTGTGCCGGTGCGCGCAATGTCGCCGTTTTTATCAAAGTCCAGCTGCCAGTGCTTTGTGACCCACTCATTCGAAAGCGCATTCGCAGGGCCTAGATCAAAGCCAAAGGTATGAGTAGGGTCTGGGGATAATACGGTGATATTAGCAATACCGCCTAGATTTAAGACTTGTCGCTGACTGGCTGAATTTTGAAAGACTGCTTGATGAAAGGCGGGAACTAGAGGAGCACCTTCTCCGCCGGCTGCAATATCACGGCGACGAAAATCTGCAATCGTTGTAATGCCAGTGAGTTCGGCAATAATATTGGCATCACCAATTTGTAAACTGAAGGCATCAGGGCGAGGTCTATGACGAATCGTTTGCCCATGGTTGCCAATGGCTTCAATATCGTTCGCTATCAGGTTTTGCTTCTCAAGCAGTGCTAAGCAGCAGTTGGCATACAAATGCCCCAGTTCTTTATCGAGTGAAATTAGATCTTCAAGCTGAACATCATCAGACTGACTAAGGTTAAAAATACGTGCCTGAAGTGATTTGTCATAGGGTAGGTAATGGCTTGCGACTAAAGAAGGCATGCCTTTGTCATCCATGTTTACCAACGCGGCATCGATACCATCTAGGCTCGTGCCCGACATTAGACCTATGTAAAGCACGGCAGCTCCTTGATATTATGCGTCATCTGCTAGATCTGATGGGCTTTGTGTCAGTGAGAGAGATCCATCATTGGCACGAACATTATCTCTTTGGCTTTTAAGCCATTCAATCATACGATCAGCAACCGCTTGATAGGCACTCTTTTGATCCTTCGCAATAGAGCGAGATTTAGGCAGCTTAATGCGTAAGGAATCTCGGTGAACGCCATCAACTCTGAATTCGAAGTGAAGGTGTGGGCCCGTCGCAAGCCCCGTGCTGCCGACATAACCAATGACTTGGCCTTGTTTAACTCTTCGACCTTTACGGGCACTCCTATTGAATTTACTTAAATGTGCATAGAGCGTTTGATAGCGGCTACCGTGCTGAACAATCACGCAGTTACCAAAGCCTCCTTTGCGGCCGGCAAAAATCACTTTGCCATCGCCGGTAGATTTAATTGGGGTGCCGGTTCTTGCTGCGTAGTCGGTTCCCCTATGAGCTCTAAATTTATTTAATACGGGGTGCTTACGCTTCAAATTAAAGCGAGAGCTAATACGGGCAAAATCGATGGGATTTCGTAAGAATTCTTTGCGCATACTATGGCCGGAGGGATCATAGTACTGAGCATCACCTTTTCCATCTTCATAGCGGATCGCCGTAATTTCTCGACCACGATTGATGAACTGGGCAATCAAGATATTACCAAATCCGATGCGCTCTCCATCTAAAAAGAGTTCCTCATAAATAAGACTGAATTCATCATCAGGGCGGATATCCAATGCAAAATCGATATCCCAACCAAACAATCCCGCCAGCTCAATCAAGGTTGATTGAGGAATGTCTTGCTTTGCACCATCTAAAAATAAGGAAGACTTAATCGTTGCATGGGCAAATTTAGGGCGACGATCCGCTACTTTTTCATCCAGCTGATAGTCGTAATCACCTTCAATAGTGCGCTCAAAAACATGGGCGATCAGAGGTGACGTCTCGATACGCATGCGCGTTACATTATTGCTCTCACTACTTTGCCACTTAATAATTTGGCCTGGTTGCAAATTAAGCACCCGCTTAGGTGCACTAGAAGCAATAGCAAGAGCATCTGCAGCACTCAAGGAGTGGCGAGTGAAAACGCGCGATAAATTATCGCCAGATTTGAGCTCGGTCTGTTGCCAAGTTTCGACGGCTGCAACGCTGCTGACAACCGCTTCGCTATTAAGAACTAAGGTCTGAATTTCACGCTTTTGCTGAGTATCTGAGCTTTTACCGATAGCAAAAAAAACAATAATAGTAATCAAACTTATTGCTGCAATATGTGTTTTGGGGAAGTACCGCCACTGGCCAAGGACTGCCATAGTTATTATTGTTCCTAAAAATGAATCTTTTCTATGGCGCACAGTGTACAACAAAGTTCTCCAAAAAGTTTCTTAAATAGTTGTCATTAACAGTATCCCTATTGCATTTATTAACTGATTCGGTATTGTGACGATCGCTTATTTTCCCACTATAGACTGACAAGAGAACGTCATGACGGCAGCATTGATCGAAGATTTAAAGGCTCGAGGCCTTATTAGCCAGACAACGGCAGACGAAGAATTTATTGAATATCTAGAAGGTGGTTGTCGCACGCTTTATTGTGGTTTTGATCCTACTGCTGACAGTTTGCACATTGGTAGTCTTGTACCTTTATTAGCATTAAAGCGTTTCCAGGAAGCTGGACACAAGCCAATGGCATTAGTAGGTGGTGCAACAGGTCTAATTGGTGATCCAAGTTTTAAGGCTCAAGAACGTAAGTTAAATACCTCTGAAGTTGTTGGTGATTGGGTTAATAAACTAAAAGCTCAAGTAAGTAACTTTATTGATTTTGACGCAGGCGAGAAGAGCGCAGTTGTAGTTAATAATCTGGACTGGGTTGGTCAGCTAAGTATTCTCGATTTCCTTCGTGATGTTGGGAAGTATTTTTCTGTCAATAATATGATTCAGAAAGAGTCGGTTAAGCAACGACTTGACCGAGAAGGCGAGGGTATTTCCTTTGCTGAGTTCACCTATATGCTATTACAGTCTTATGACTTTGCAGAACTGGCTGAGCGAGAAGATTGCAGGATCCAAATTGGTGGTTCCGATCAGTGGGGGAACATCGTGGGTGGTGTTGATCTCGCCCGTCGCATGTACGGAAAGCAAACCTTTGGTTTAACCCTTCCTTTAGTAACAAAATCAGATGGTACCAAGTTCGGTAAAACTGAGAGTGGGACTATTTGGCTTGAGCCTTCTAAGACATCGCCATATGCATTCTACCAATTCTGGTTAAATACAGCCGACGCCGATGCTTATAAGTTCTTACGCTACTTCACTTTCTTATCGATTGAGCGCATTGCTGAGATTGAAGCGCATGATGCAGAAATACAGGGTCGCAAGACAGCTCAAGGGATCTTGGCTGACGAAGTAACTCTCTTGGTTCATGGGCAAGATGCCCTGGACTCCGCAAAGCGCATTACAGAAGCATTATTCTCTGGTGATCTAGCAATGCTGTCAGAAGCAGAGTTGGAGCAGATAAAGTTGGACGGGCTACCGTCGAGCGATTTAATACTTACTGATATTACAGACACACCACTGACAACTCTATTCGCAGAATGCGGAATGGTTAAAACCGGAAGAGAAGTTAAAGATGCACTTGGCCGTAACGCAGTACTTATTAATGGCGAAGCAAAAGGTGCTGAAGATAATATGAGCACAGCAGAAAGCTTTACCGTAGATAAAGCACTTTATGGGCGTTTTTTCTTAGTTAAGTTGGGTAAGAAAAAGCACCATTTGTTTGAAATCAAATAAATGGAAAGAAAACGGTTGACGGCGCTTACAAACTCCCTATAATGCGCCGCTCACTTGTTAAGAAGAGCGGTTCGAAAGAATGCTTTGAAAACAAATGAGAATAAAGGGTTGACTATTTAAAACGTTTGTTTAGAATACGCCCTCCTTTGAAGGCAAGCAGATAACGCTTTGAAAACAAAGGAAAAAAGAGGTTGACTTAGTCATTCAGCAATATATAATGCGCCTCGCTTTGAAGTGGCTTGGTTCGAAAGAATAAGTCGACTGAAAAAGAAGTTTTAAAAAGCTGTTGACATGATGATTTAGATCATTATAATTCGCAGCCCGCTTAAGGTGAAAACCTAAGCAACGTTCTTTAACAATGTATTTAGATAATTCGTGTGGGTGCTTACCTTGATTGGGTGGAGACAGTCACTTAACAGTTCGCTGTTAAGCTGACATCAAAGCATAAACAAAGTAAGAACCTACGAACTCTCCATTAGT